>JAANMV010001122.1_pt1 | contig 30678 bp, 26 predicted proteins | sample 7279661 | NCBI WGS metagenome assembly JAANMV01 (sample SAMN14094540, study PRJNA606508) | bioreactor metagenome | isolation source: A lab-scale SPAN reactor treating ammonium-rich wastewater day 121 | place: Ireland: Galway | collected 2017-05-16
GAAAATCTCTCGGAACGAAAAAGCACCGCAAACCACGCGATGCAAATGGCGCGGGGTAGAGCAGCCCGGTAGCTCGTCAGGCTCATAACCTGAAGGTCGCAGGTTCAAATCCTGCCCCCGCAACCACTGAAACCAACACCCCCGAGCGGATCCCGCCGGGAGTTTTGTTTTTTGTGCCGGTCTTTCCCTCCTGACGCGCCACCCATTCCAGAATGGTCGCCAGATCGCCGTGCAGGCGGGCGTAAACCTCGCCGCGGCTCGGGCCGGGGGTGAGGACGATCTTCTCGATCAATACGCGAAGCTGGTCGGCGGATTCCGCCTGCGTCTCCGGGTGGTTCAGCGCGTCGGTCAGCTCGGCGACCCGCCGGGCGTAGATTTGCGTCGCCGCCGGCAGGATGTCGGGCTGGTTCTGCGGGACGTTCTGCAGCAGATCCGTCAGTTCGATCTTCCGTGCCTCCAGCTTGTCCATCTCGCCCTTCATGCTCGGGTGGAACATGCCGGCCTTGATCGCCTCGATGATGCCGCGGATATCCTTCTCGATCTTGGCCAGTTCGCTGCGCCAGGCCGCGCCGTTGCTGCGGCGTTCGCGATTGAGGCGGTTCAGCTCCTCGGCATATGCTCGAGGCGGTGCCCTATCAGGTCCACACCATTCTCACCGACAACGGCATCCAGTTCGTAGAGCAGCCCCGCAACCGCAACACGATCTGTTCCAGGCCCATGCGCTTCGACATGATCTGCGAGGCCAATGGTATCGAACACCGCCTGACGAAGCCCGACCACCCAACGGCCAGGTCGAACGGATGAACCGCGCTATCAAGGAGGCGACGGTCAAACGCTTCCATTACGACTGCCATGGCCAGTTCCGCAGCCACCTGGCGGACTTTATGGCAGCCTATAACTTTGCCCGCAGGCTCAAGACCCTCGGCGGCCTCACACCCTACGAATACATCTGCAAAATCTGGACATCCGAGCCAGACAGACTCATCCTAAACCCGATCCACCAGATGCCGGGACTGAACACCCAGGCGCAGCGGCACGATCTTTGTCCTACGGCCCATGATACGGCATCAAATGGCGAGGGACAACGGGCATACTGCCTGGGGATAGTCTTGAAGCGGGGCAATATGGGTCAGAACGAAGCGGGCTTGGCAGCAGGTGATCGCAACCCCCTGCCGCGTTTGCGCATCGACGCCTATGACGCTAGCGCCAAACCCTTGCGCATGGCGCAGCGGCAGTTGCTGCACGAGTTGACGGTGGGGGTCCTGTGGCCGCATCGTGCCCGTGACCTGGATTTGTTCTTGTCATTGGGGCAGGGCTACCTGGCGGTTGACGAGATCGGTCGTCCACTTGGATCGGCTATGTATTTCCCGACGGGTGACGATTTCGCCATGCTGGGGATGATGGTCACGGTGCCGCGGTTGCAGGCGCGGGGAGCAGGCAAGTGGCTGCTGCAGCGGGTGATGGCCGATTGCGCAGGCCGGGATCTGCGGCTCAGCGCAACGCATTCGGGGTATCGCCTTTATACGGCGGCCGGGTTCCGGCCGGTGGGCATTATCCGGCAGCAGCAGGGCATTGCGCGGGATATCGGGCCTGTTGACGCTCCCGGCATTCTGGTCCGCGATCTGCGGGCGGACGATGACGTGAGCCTTAGGGCACTGGACGCGATCGCCTATGGCGCGATGCGAACGCGGGTGCTGGATGCGCTGCTGCCCTTGTCGACCGGCACGGTCGCGCTGTGCGACGGTGTCGTTTGCGGCTTTGCGTTACAGCGTGATTTCGGCAAAGGCACGGTGATCGGTCCCGTCGTTGCCCAGGGGGACGCCATGGCAAAAGCCCTGATCGCACCGCTGATCCGGGCGAATGCAGGGAGTTTCACGCGCCTCGATACGCCGGTGGACAGCGAGGGCTTCTTGTCCTTCTTGACCGATGCCGGGCTGGTGGCCTTCGATACGGTTACGGAAATGTGCATCGGCCCCCACCGCCGCGCCACGGAAGGGGCGGTCACCTACGGCCTGGCGTCGCATTCGCTGGGGTAAGCGTTTCCATCCCCGCGCGATCAGGACAGCCGGTCTTTCAGCCCGAACCACAACCCCACCAGCGGCAGGAACCAGGGCTTGCCGCTATGCGCCGGAATCGCGGGCCAGGCGAGGCCCTCCAGCGGGTTCGTGCCGCGCCGGCCCAGGGCGATGTCCGCCAGAACCTGCCCGACCAGCGTGGACATCTGCGCGCCATGGCCGGAATAGCCCATGCCATAGATCATGCCGTCCACCTCTCCGGCGCGGGGGAAGCGGTCCTTGGTCATGTCCACCAGCCCGCCCCAGCAATAATCGATGGGAATATCCGCCAGATGCGGAAAGATCGCGGCCATGGACCGGCGCAGGATCGTCCCCGATTTCGCGTCAGAAGTCTGGTCTGACCGGGCCGAGAACCGTGCCCGTCCGCCGAAGATCAGGCGCTGGTCGGGCGACAGGCGGAAATAGTTGCCGATGTTCATCGAGGTCACGCAGGTCCGGTCGCCCGGCAGGGTGGCGGCGACCTCTGCATCAGACAGGGGCCGCGTGGCGATGATGAACGACCCGACCGAGATGATGCGCCGCCGGAAATGGCGCAAGGGCGCCGTTGTGCCATAGGCTCCAGTCGCCACGATCACGCGGTCCGCGGTCAGGCTGCCGCGCGGGGTTTGCACCTGCCAGCCATCGGCCAGCTTTGTCCTTCCGGTTACGGACGTGCCTTCCCAGATCCGCGCGCCGTGGCGATGCGCCGCCGCGGCCAGCCCCTGGGCATAACGGCCCATATGCATCATCGCGGATTTTTCATAAAGCATCGCGCCATGGAAGCTATCGGATCCGACTTCGTTTCGCACTTGGTCGCGGTCCAGCCAGCGGGTGTCGGGATCGACCTCGGCATGGATCAGGTCGAAATTCGCGCGCAGGCCCGTGACATGGCTGGGCTTGGATGCCAGCTTCAGCTTGCCGGACCGGCGGAAATCGCAGGCGATGCCTTCCTCGGCCACGATCTGCTCGATCATGTCGATGGACCGGTCATAGGCCCGATAAAGGGCATGGGCGCGCTCTGCCCCCAGATGCGCCTTGGCATCGGCATAACCATGCGCGATGCCGTTGTTCAGGTGCCCGCCATTGCGTCCCGACGCGCCCCAGCCGACATGCTCGGCCTCCAACAGCGCCACGCGCACCCCGGCTTTCGCCAGGCTGCGGGCGGCGTTCAGCCCGGTGAAGCCTCCGCCGATCACGGCCACGTCGAAGCGTCCCTCGACCGGGCCGGTCTCGGCGCCCGAGAAGGGGGGCACGCCATCATGCCAATAGGATGCGTATTTCGTCACAGCCCCACCACCTCGGCCAAGCCCGAGATGTCCCTGACCTCGGTATAGCCGTAATAGGGATTCGCCGGCTCATGGCCGCGATTGACCCACACCTTGTTGCGGATGCCCAGGTCATGCGCGGTCATCAGGTCATAGCGGAACGACGAGGACACATGCAGCACGTCCTCGGGGCCGCAGCCAAGCTGGTCGAACATGTATTCGAAGGCCCGCATCTGCGGCTTGTAGGCGCCCGCGCTTTCGGCGGTGAAGACATGGTCGATGGGCGCGCCCAGCTTGGCGATGTTATGCGGGATCTGGTCGTTCATCGAATTGGTCAGCGCGACAAGCGGGATCTTTCCGGCAATGCGCTTGAGCCCCGCGGGCACGTCAAGGTTCGGCCCCCAGGTCGGCACGCGGTTATAGATATCCCCGGCCACCGCAGGATCGAAGGCGATGCCGTTGCGCTTGCAGGTGCGTTCCAGCGCGTTGTGAACGACTTCGGCATAGGGTTTCCAGGCGCCCAGCACCTCGTCCAGGCGGTAGGCCGCGAAATTTGCGATGAATTTTTCCATCTGCGGGCCGCTGAGCTGTGCGCCGTAATGGTCGCGTGCGGCGCCCGCCATGTCGAAGAAGATCATCGTGCCGTGGCAATCGAAGGTAATGAATTTCGGGCGCAGCGTCATTGGGGCCTCCTGTTGGTCCGTTTGATCCATCATTGGCCCGGTCTTGCGAAAGCGCGTGCGGCAGTCGGGCGCCTGACGGCAGGAGATTGCGAAAATCCGGCAATGGACGGCAGGCCGTGCCGCCTATGACCGTACAACGGTGCCCGACCCTGCGCGGATCGGGCCAGGCTGGCGCCGTAACGGAAAGGAATCCCATGACCCTACTGACCCCCATCGACACCGCTCCCGCCTTTGCCCCGCGCGAGGACGTGGCCGCCCCGGAGAAACTGATCGAGGGCGCCCCCGCCTTCAAGACCTGGGCCCTGGACGAGGTGCCCTTGGGCAATTGGTCGAGGATCCGCACCGGCATCTGGGAGGCGACGCCTGGCACCACCCGTTCCGCCAAGGGTGAGGCGCTGGAATTCTGCCATATCCTGTCCGGGGTGGTCGATCTGACCGAGGAAGGGGGCCAGACGCGCCGCTTCACCGCAGGCGACAGCTTCCTGATGAAGCCCGGCTTCAAGGGCACCTGGAAAACCATCGAAACCGTACGCAAGATCTATGTCTTTGCCGACTGATCTTCTGGCCCGGCTGGTCGGGTTTCCCAGCGTCGTGGGCGGCCCGAACGGCGACATCATCGGCTTCGTGGCGGATTATCTGCGCGGGCACGGGATCGAGCCGGCGCTGGTCCCGGGATCCGAGGGCGACCGCTGGAACCTGTTCGCCAGCATCGGCGATGCCTCGCGCCCCGGCTATGTCCTGTCGGGCCATCTCGACGTGGTTCCCGCGGGCGAACCGGATTGGCAGGCCGATCCCTTCGTCTTGCGTCGCGACGGGGACCGGCTGATCGGGCGCGGGGCCTGCGACATGAAGGGCTTTGTCGCCGCCGCCCTGGCGATGGTGCCCGAACTGGTCGCGATGCCGCTGTCCGTGCCGGTCCATATCGCGCTCTCCTATGACGAAGAAGCGGGCTGCCGGGGCGTGCCGCATCTGCTGGCGGCGCTGCCCGGGCTTTGCGCGCCGCCGCTGGGGGCGATCATCGGCGAGCCGTCCGGCCTGGTGCCGGTGCTGGCGCACAAGGGCAAGGCGGCGCTGCGGCTGGTGGCGACGGGGGTGGCGGGACACAGCTCGCGTCCCGACCTGGGCGCGAACGCGATCCATGCTCTGCTGCCCGCGCTGACTGCGGCCGCGGCGCAGGCCGTGGCGCTGCAATCCGGCCCGCAGGATCCGCGCTTCGCGCCGCCCTGGTCCAGCCTGCAGATCGGCACCGTCGCGGGCGGGCAGGCCGTCAACATCATCCCCGACCGCGCCGAGGCGCAGATCGAGGCCCGTGCGATCCACGGCATCGATCCCCGGGCGGTTCTGGAGCCGGTGGTCGCGGCGGCAGGGGGACTGGCCGTGGACTGGCTGTCCTCCTATCCGGCGCTTGCCCTTGACGGCGATCACCCGCTGGCGCGGCTGTTGGCCGAGCTGACGGGCACCACGCCCCTGGGCGCCGTCAGCTATGGCACCGAGGCCGGGCTTTACCAGCAGGCCGGGATCCCCGCGATCATCTGCGGCCCCGGCGACATCGCCCGTGCGCACCGCCCCGAGGAATACCTGACCCAAGCCGAATTGCAGGACGCCTGCGCCCTGATCCGTCGTCTGGCGCGGCGGCTCTGCCTGTGACAGCATTTTCTGCGGCAGCGGTTCTGCGATCCGCAGGACATGCCGCGCGCCCTTGCCAGATCGGCAATCCTGCGGGCGCGTCCGTGGCAGGATGGTACCAACAAGGACAAACCGCATGACCACGACCACTGCTCTTACTGCCTTTACCCCCGCCCATCTGCCGCAAGCGCTGCGCCTGTCGCAGCAGGCAGGCTGGCCCCACCGGGCCGAGGACTGGGCGCTGACCCTGTCGGTGTCCCAAGGCGTCGTGGCGGTGGACGAAGGCCAGGTGGTCGGCACCGCATTGTGTTCGGCCTTTGGCCCGGTCGCCACGCTGAACATGATTATCGTCGATGAGGCGATGCGCGGGCGCCGCCTGGGCCGCGCGCTGATGGAGGCAATCATTGCTCTGGCCGGCGACCGCGAAATGCGCCTGATCGCCACCACCGACGGGCTGCCGCTTTACGAAAAGCTGGGCTTCCGGGCCAGCGGTCAGATCGCTCAGCATCAGGGTCTCGCCATCGCAACCGCGCCGGAGTTGCCCGTCGCCTCCGGCAGTCCGGCCGATATCGACCGCCTCGCCGATGCCGACCGCGCCGCCAGCGGCATGGACCGTGCGTCCCTGCTGCGCGACATCGCCGCCGGCGGCGAGGTTTTGATCTGCAACGCAGGCTTTGCCCTGCTGCGCGATTTCGGGCGCGGCCGCGTGGTCGGACCGGTTGTCGCCTCCGACACGGCCACCGCCCGCGCATTGCTGGCCGAGGCCGCCTGCCGCTGCGAAGGCACTTTCCTGCGTGTCGATCTGCGCGCGGAACAGGATCTGGGCGGCTTTGCGGCGACCCTGGGCCTTGCCCATGCCGGCGGTGGCACCGCCATGACCCGCAACCCGCGCACCCCCGCACCCACGACCCAGGCCCTGATCTCGCAAGCCCTGGGCTGAACCCGGAGACCCTTATGCTGAGCAATTCCCTGGCCGAGCTTGACCGCCGGCACCTGATCCACCCGGTTTCGTCCTTTCGCGGACACGAGCAGCGCGGCGTGCGCATCCTGACCGGCGGGCAAGGCGCAATCGTCACCGACAGCGAGGGCCGCAGCCTGATCGACGGCTTCGCGGGCCTGTGGTGCGTGAACGCGGGCTATGGCCACGAAAGCATCGTCGAGGCCGCCGCGGAGCAGATGCGCAAGCTGCCCTATGCCACCGGCTATTTCGACCTCGGCGCCGAGGCGCCGATCCGCCTGGCCGCCGCCCTGGCCGAACGCGCCCCGGGTGATCTGAGCCACGTCTATTTCACGCTGGGCGGATCGGACGCGGTGGACAGCACGATCCGCTTCATCCGCTATTACTGGCACGCCAAGGGACAGCCGGGGCGCGACCAGTTCATCTCGGTCGCCAACGGCTATCACGGCTCGACCACCATGGGCGCGGGACTGACGGCGCTGCCGGGCTTTCATGACGGCTTCGGGGTGCCCTATGACTGGCAGCACAAGATCTCGTCGCATGACCTGTATCGCAACCCGGTGGGCAGCGATCCGCAGGCCGTGACCGATGCCTCGGTTGCGGAACTGCGCGCCAGGATCGAGGCCATCGGCTCCGACCGCGTTGCCGCCTTCTATGTCGAGCCGATTCAGGGCTCGGGCGGCGTGCTGGTGCCGCCCAAGGGCTGGATCAAGGCAATGCGCGATCTTTGCGCCGAATACGGCGTGCTGTTTGTCGCCGACGAGGTCATCACCGGCTTTGGCCGCACCGGCCCGCTGTTCGCCTGTCAGGACGAGGGCATCGTTCCCGACCTGATGACCACGGCCAAGGGGCTGACCTCGGGCTATGTGCCGATGGGCGCGGTCTTCATGCGCGACCATGTCTATGAGACCATCGCGGACGGCGCGGGGGCCAAGGCCGTGGGCCATGGCTTCACCTATTCCGCGCATCCCGTCAGCGCCGCCGTGGCGCTGGAGGTGTTGGCGCTCTACGAAGGCGGGTTGCTGGAAAACGGCCGCCGCGCAGGCGCGCGGTTGCAGGCCGGACTGGAAAGCCTGCGCGATCACCCCCTGGTCGGCGATGTGCGGGGCAGGGGGATGCTGGCGGCGGTCGAACTGGTCGTGGACAAGGACGCCAAGACGCCCCTGCCGCCCGAGGTCCAACCCGCCACGCGGCTGTTCGACAGGGCCTGGGAACAGGGGCTGATCGTGCGATCCTTTGCGCAGGGCATCTTCGGCTATGCGCCGCCCTTGTGCTGCACGGAGGACCAGATCGACCAGATCGTCGAACGGACCCGCAAGGTGCTGGATCTGACCCTGGAAGACCCGGAAATCCGCGCGGTCCTGCGCTGATGGCGCTGCTGCTGCATTCCACCCCTGAACGCGGCGCCGTCTGGGGGCGCATCTTCGCCGAGGCGGGCGAGGGCTTCATCCCCGACGCGGCCAGCGTGACCGACGCCTCGCAGGTCACGCATCTGGCCTGCTGGACGCCGCCCGCCGATCTGGCGCGCTATCCGAACCTGCGCACGGTGATCTGCGTCGGCGCCGGTACCGACCATTTCCCGGCCTTGCCCGACGGCGTGGCGCTGTCACGCACCATCGCGCCGGGGATCGAGACCATGGTGCGCGATTGGGTGGTCATGGCCACGCTGGCGCTGCACCGGGATCTGCCGTTCTATCTGGATCATGCCGCGCGCGGCGAATGGCAGCCCCGTCCGGCGCGACTGGCGCGCACGCGTCGCGTGGGAATCATGGGCATGGGCCGGATCGGGCGTCTGGCCGCCGAAAGCCTGCAAGCCTTGGGCTTTGCCGTTTCGGGATACAGCCGCTCGGGCATGCCGGTCGAAGGGGTCGAGATCTTCGGCGCGAATCGACTGGACGCCTTTCTGTCCGAGGCCGATATCCTGGTCTGCCTGCTGCCCCTGACAGACGAAACCCGCGGCCTGATGGGCAGCGCCTTCTTCGACCGACTGCCTCAGGGCGCGGGGGTGGTCCATGCCGGGCGCGGCGCGCAGCTGGACATGGAGGCGTTGCGCCAGGCGCTGGACGGCGGGCGGCTCTCTGCCGCCATGCTGGACGTGACCGACCCCGAGCCTTTGCCGTCGGACCACTGGGCCTGGCGCGATCCGCGCGTGCTGATCACTCCGCATATCGCCGCCCATACCGATGCCGAGGAAGGCGCACGCCATGCCCTGGCCGTCGTCCGCGCCGACCGTGACGGACAGCCGGTGCCTGGCCTGGTGGACCGCAGCCGCGGATACTAGGGCGCTCGCGATATGCCGCGTCCCCGCCCAATACGAAAGAATCTGCTGCGCCGGCTGCCCGTTTCGGCGTTTTGCAGACCCGAAATAGCGCAATCTGGATGTGACGGGATGTGACGACCCGCGCGTCCGCCGATCTGACTGCCGCGGCCCGCGGCACCTGCGAAAGGAAGTTCACCCCATGGCCACCCTGACGGCGGCAAGACCCTTGGACCGTTTTTCCTATGTCACCTTTGACGTGGTCGGCACGCTGATCGACTTCGAGGGTGCGATTACCGGCGCGCTGGCGACGATCGCAGCCGATGCCGGCATGACCGTCGACGGCGAGGAAGCGCTGGCCGTTTACCGCGCTGCCCGCTATCAGCCGGACGCGCTGCGCTTCCCGGACGACCTGGGTCGCTGCTACGGTCAGATCGCGGCAGCGACCGGCCTGCCCGATACGCCCGAGAACCGCCAGTTCATGATTGACGCCGTGGGCGAGGCGCGACCCTTTCCCGACAGCGTTCAGGCAATGGCCCGGCTGAAGGCGCGCTACAAGCTGATCGCCATGACCAATGCCCGCCGCTGGGCTTTCGAGAAATACGAAGAAAAGCTGGGCAATCCCTTCTGGGCCAGCTTCACGACCGACGATACCGGCACCGAAAAGCCCGATCCGGCCTTCTTTCAGCAGGTCTTCGACTTCGTCGGCAAGAATGGCGGGACCAAGGACGACATCCTGCATACCGCGCAAAGCCAGTACCATGACATCGGTATCTCGCGCGCATTGGGCATGACGAATGCCTGGATCCAGCGCCGCCATGCGCAGAAAGGCTATGGCGGCACCATCGAACCCGCAGAATTCACCGAACCCGACTACCACTTCCATGCGCTGATCGACCTGGCCGAGGCCGCCGACAGGGCCTTCGACAACTGACTCCACCCGTCCGAGCGGACACGAGAGCCGCCGGGCAAGCAACAGGGATGACGACATGAAAGACCTCAAGCCGAATAACTGGACGGGCCGCGACGACGCGATGGTCGAGGCCGCAATCCGCCGCGGCGCTTCGCGCCGGGAACTGCTCAAGATGCTGATGGCGTCCGGCGTGGCGCTGTCTGCGGGCGGGTCGCTACTGCTGCGCGCCGGTCAGGCTGTCGCGCAAACCCCGGTCACGGGCGGACATCTGAAGGCCGCTGGCTGGTCGGCCTCGACCGCCGACACGCTGGACCCGGCCAAGGCATCCTTGTCCACCGACTATACCCGCTGCTGCGCCTTCTATAACCGGCTGACCTTCCTCGAAGAGGGTAGCGAGGTGAAGATGGAACTGGCAGAGTCCATCGAGACGACGGACGGCAAGACCTGGCAGATCACGCTGAAGCCCGACGTGACCTTCCACGACGGCAAGACCTTGACCGCGTCGGACGTGGTCTGGTCGCTCAAGCGCCATCAGGATCCGGCCGTGGGGTCCAAGGCCGCCGCCATTGCCGAACAGATGGCCGAGATCACCGCCGTGGACGACCGCACCGTCAGCATCGTGCTGGCGGCGGCCAATGCCGACCTGCCCACGATCCTGTCGCTGCACCATTTCATGATCCTGGCCGAAGGCACCAGCGATTTCAGCAAGGCCAACGGCACCGGCGCCTTCCTCTGCGAAACCTTCGAACCCGGCGTGCGGTCCATCGGCACGCGCAACCCGAACTACTTCAAGGGCACCGGGCCATATCTGGACAGCTTCGAATATTTCGCCATCTCGGACAACAATGCACGCGTCAATGCCGTGCTGTCGGGCGACATCCACCTGGCGGCCGCGATCAACCCGCGGTCGATGCGCATGGTCGAAGGGCAGGACCACATCACCACCTCGATCTCGACTGCCGGCAACTATACCAACCTCAACATCCGGCTGGACATGGCGCCGGGCGACAAGGCCGACTTCATCGAGGGCATGAAATACCTGATGAACCGCGACGCCATCGTGAACGGCGTGCTGCGCGGATTGGGCGAGGTTGCCAACGACCAGCCCGTCTCGGCCATGGACCGCTATCACAACCCAAATCTGAAGCCGCGCGAATTCGACCCCGAGCGCGCCAAGGCGCTGTTCGAAAAGGCCGGTGTGCTGGGCCAGGAGATCCCCATCGTTACCTCGGACGCGGCGAACTCGGCCATTGACTATGCCATGGTCGTCCAGCAGGCGGGCGCCCAAGCCGGCATGCCCTTCAAGATCGAGCGCGTGCCGTCCGACGGATACTGGTCGAACTACTGGCTGAAGGCACCGGTCCATTTCGGCAACATCAATCCGCGCCCGACGCCGGATATCCTGTTCTCGCTGCTTTACGCATCCGACGCGCCCTGGAACGAAAGCCACTACAAGTCCGAGAAGTTCGACGCCATGCTGGTCGAGGCGCGCGGATTGCTGGACGAGGAAAAGCGCAAGGCGATCTATTGGGAGATGCAGGAAATGATCGCGGCCGAGGCAGGCACCATCATTCCCGCCTATATTTCCAACGTCGACGCGCATTCGTCGAAAATGAAGGGCATGCGCCCCAATCCCTTGGGCGGCCAGATGGGCTATGCCTTCGCCGAATATGTCTGGCTGGAGGGCTGACATCCCACGCCCCGCGCCCCTGCGCAATGCGCGCAGGGGCATCCCCCTTGATGGAGGTGTGACATGCTGCGTTCCGCAACCACCTGGATCCTCGTCGGCCAGCGCCTGGGCATCGCGCTCATCACGCTGCTGATCGTGTCCTTCGCGGTCTTTTTCGCGACCGAACTGCTGCCCGGCGACGTGGCCGAGGTGCTGCTGGGTCAGGCCGCAACCCCCGAGGCCGTGGCCGGCCTGCGCACGGCCATGGGCCTGGACGAGCCGGCGATCTGGCGCTTCCTGTCCTGGCTGGGCGGGCTTGCCACGGGTGATCTGGGGATGTCCTATGTCAACAAGATGGCCGTGGCCGACCTTCTGTCGGGGCGGCTGATGAACACGCTGCGCCTGGCGGGCATCGTCACGCTGGTCTGCGTGCCCGTCGCGCTGACCCTGGGCATCGCCGCCGCCATGTGGCGCGGATCCTGGCTGGACCGTCTGGTCTCGGTACTGACCATTTCCGTCATCTCGGTGCCCGAATTCATGGTGGCGACGCTGGCGGTGCTGGTTTTCGCCGTCTGGCTGGACTGGCTGCCCGCGCTTTCCTTCGGCGTGGACGTGGACTCCCTGGGCGACATGCTGCGTGCCTATGCGATGCCCGTCATTTCGCTGTCCTTCGTGGTCTCGGCCCAGATGATCCGCATGACGCGGGCGGCGGTGATCGAGACGATCAACACCCCCTATGTGGAAATGGCGTTGCTGAAGGGCGCGTCGCGCACGCGGATGGTGCTGCGCCATGCCTTGCCCAACGCGCTTGGCCCCATCGCCAACGCGGTGGCCCTGTCGCTGTCCTATCTGGTCGGCGGCGTGATCATCGTCGAGACCGTTTTCAACTATCCGGGCGTGGCCAAGCTGATGGTCGACGCGGTGTCCACCCGGGACCTGCCCCTGATCCAGAGCTGCGCGATGATCTTCTGCATCAGCTATCTGCTGCTGATCACGCTGGCCGACATGATCGCCATTCTCTCCAACCCGAGGTTGCGCCGTTGATGTCCCTTGCTTTGCGCCTTCCGACCCCGGCCCGGCTGGGATATTCCTTCAACTGGGTGGGCCGCATCGGCCTGGCCGTGATCCTGTTCTGGGCGGTGATCGCCGTCATCGGCCCCTGGATCGCGCCCTATCCTCCCGGCGACATGGTCGATTTCGACTATTTCGGCCCGATGAGCAGCCAGTTCTGGATGGGCAGCGACTATCTGGGCCGCGACATCCTGTCCCGCATCATCATGGGGACGCGCTATACCGTCGGCATCGCGCTGGCCGCGGTGATCCTGGCCTGCGCGGGCGGCGTGCTTCTGGGCATGATCGCGGCCGTGGTCGGCGGCTGGTTCGACACGCTGCTGTCGCGCTTCCTGGACGCCTTCAACGGCATTCCGCACCTGCTGTTCGGCCTGGTGGTGGTGGCTGCCGTCGGATCGTCGATCCCAATCCTGATCGTGACGCTGGCGGCCATGTACCTGCCCGGATCCTATCGCTTTGCCCGCGCGCTGGCGGTCAATGTCAACACCATGGATTTCGTCACCGTGGCCCGCGCCCGGGGCGAGGGCTTCGGCCATATCATCCTGCGCGAGATCTTTCCCAACATCCTGGGCCCCGTTCTGGCCGACCTGGGCCTGCGCTTCGTCTTCATCGTGCTGGTGCTGTCGGGCCTGTCCTTCCTGGGCCTTGGCGTGCAGCCGCCCAATGCCGACTGGGGCGCACTGGTGCGCGAGAACATCGAGGGCCTCAGCCTGGGCGCGCCGGCGGTGATCTTTCCCTCCATCGCCATCGCCTCGCTGACCATCTCGGTCAACATGTTCATCGACAACCTGCCCACCCGCATCCGCGACAGGAGCGAATGATGGATCAGCCGCTTGTTTCCGTGCGCGACCTGAAGATCGGCGCCAAGACCGACTCGGGCCGCGAGGTCGAGATCATCAAGGGTGTCAGCTTCGACATCGCCCCGGGCGAGATCGTGGCCCTGATCGGCGAAAGCGGGTCGGGCAAGACCACCATCGCCCTGTCGCTGATGGGCCATGCGCGGCCTGGCTGCGCCATCCAGGGCGGCACCATCCGCGTGGCCCGACGCGACGTGACGGCGATGCCCGAACGCCAGCGCGCCGCCATGCGCGGGACCGAGGTGTCATACATCCCGCAATCGGCGGCCGCGGCCTTCAACCCGGCCAAGCGCATCATGGACCAGGTGGTCGAGATCACCGCCATCCACAAGCTGATGCCGCGCGAGCAGGCCGAGGCCAAGGCGCGGCAGCTGTTCCGCGCCCTGGCGCTGCCCGATCCCGACACCATCGGCAGCCGCTATCCCCACCAGGTCTCGGGCGGGCAGTTGCAGCGCCTGTCGGCGGCCATGGCGCTGATCGGGGATCCGGCGCTGGTGATCTTCGACGAACCGACGACCGCGCTGGACGTGACCACCCAGATCGAGGTGCTGCGTGCCTTCAAGTCGGTCATGGACAAGGGCGCCATGGCGGGGGTCTATGTCAGCCACGACCTGGCCGTGGTGGCCCAGATCGCCGACCGCATCATCGTGCTGAAGAACGGCGTAGTGCAGGAGGAAGGCGCGACCGAGCAGATCCTGCACGCGCCGAAGCACCCCTATACCCGCCAGCTTCTGGGTGCCTTCGAGCCGGTGCCGCATGTCCCCGTGGCCCGGCCCGACGCGCTCGAGCCCATCCTTGCGGTGCAGGATCTCTGCGCGGGCTATGGCGTGATCCGCGACGGCGTGCCTGCGGCGAAGATCCTGCAGGATGTCAGCTTCCGGCTGGAACGCGGCCGCAATCTGGGCGTGATCGGCGAATCCGGGTCGGGCAAGTCGACGCTCGCCCGCGCTATTGCCGGCATCCTGCCCGCCTATCGCGGCAACATGCTGCTGGATGGCAAGGAACTGGCGCCCTCGCTGCAACAGCGCAGCAAGGACGAATTGCGCCGTGTCCAGATCGTCTTCCAGCTGGCCGATACCGCGCTGAACCCCGCGCAGTCGATCGAGACGATCCTCGCCCGGCCCCTGACCTTCTATCACGGCATGACAGGGGCTGCGCGCCGCGCCCGGGTGATCGAGCTTCTGGACATGGTGCGCCTGCCCGGCCACCTGCGCCACCGCCTGCCCTCGGAATTATCGGGCGGGCAGAAGCAGCGCGTGAACCTGGCCCGCGCCCTGGCCGCCGAACCCGAGTTGATCCTCTGCGACGAGATCACTTCGGCCCTGGACACCGTCGTCGCGGCGGCGATCCTGGAGCTGCTGAAGGAACTGCAGCGCGAGTTGAACCTGTCCTACATGTTCATCAGCCACGACCTGTCCACGGTCGAGGCGATCTGCGACGAGGTTCTGGTGATGCTGAAGGGCCGCGTGGTCGAGGCGCTGCCCGCCGCGCGCATGTCGACGGACGCCGCGCATCCCTATTCGCGGCTGCTGATCGGGTCGATCCCCCAGCTGGATACCGGCTGGCTGAAGGGGCTGGAGCAGGACCCCGCCCTGATCGCGCAGTTCGCGGGAAGGTAGCTCCGACGGGCGAGGACCAACGTCTTCGCGACCTGCTATCCTGTCCACAGAGACCGCCGGACCGCAAAGGCCCGGCGGGCGCCGCTTTCTCTCGTGCGGTCCCGCGTCAGGACCGTTCCGCGAACAGCCTTGTCAGCGGGATCTGCGTCTTGACGAAGGGCGTCTTGATCACGACGAAGCTGAAATACTTGTCCACGCCCACGTCGCGGTCGATCAGCGATTCGATGATGTTCTGGTAGTCCACGATCCCCGAGGTCACGAATTTCGCCAGATAGTCGTATCCGCCCGACACCAGATGGCACTCGATGCAACTGTCGATCTTTTCCAGCGCCTCCTGGAAGCGTGCGAAGTCCGGCGGGCGGTGGTTCTTCAGGGTGAATTCGGTAAAGACGGTCAGCGTCTCGCCCAGTTTCGCGACGTTGATCTGGGCGCTATAGCCGGTGATGTATCCGGCCTGCTGCAGCTTCTTGACCCGCATCAGGCAGGGCGAGGGCGACAGCGCGACCAGATCGGCCAACTCGACATTGGTGATGCGGCCGTTCTTCTGCAACTCGGCAAGGATCTTCACATCGATGCGGTCCAGTTTCAGCGGCGGTGTCATGCGATCTTCCTTCCCGTTCCGGATCACTTCTGCTGCAATTCGGCCCCGCTGCCAACCGGCTGCAATTCGACAGGAAATGCCGCTGGCACCGCGAGATGCGGCAGAAGCGGCTGGCCTCCCGCCGCTAGCCTGCGGTAACACGACCGGAGAGCCCCATGCCCGCACCACTTTTGCCCATCGAGACTGCCGGAGACCTGCCCGCCCGCGCCGATTGCATCGTGATCGGCGGCGGCATTGTCGGGGTCTCGACCGCCTATTGGCTGGCCCGCGCGGGGCAGAGCGTGGTGCTGCTGGAAAAGGGTCGAATCGGGGCGGAACAGTCCAGCCGCAATTGGGGCTGGTGCCGGCAGCAGAACCGCGACGCCCGTGAATTGCCCTTGTCCACGCGCAGCCTGGACCTGTGGGACCAGATGACCACGGACCTGGGCCCCGGCATCGGCTTTCGGCGCTGCGGGCTCTTGTATCTGACCGATGACCCCGCCGAACTGGAAGGCTGGGCCGCCTGGGGTCGCTTCGCGCGACAGGAGGGTGTTGATACCCGGATGCTGTCGGGCCCCGAAGCTGCCCAGCGTGGCCGCGCCACCGGCAAATCCTGGCTGGGCGGCGTCTGGTCGCCGACGGACGGCATTGCCGACCCCGCCAGCGCTGCGCCACTGATCGCGCAGGGCATCGTCAAGCATGGCGGCCATGTGATCCAGTCCTGCGCCGCACGTGGGCTGGAGCTTGAGGCCGGCCGCGTCGCGGGCGTCGTGACCGAGCGCGGCACGATCCGCACCGGCATCGTGGTGATGGCAGGCGGGGCCTGGGCCGGCAGTTTCCTGCACCAGCTGGGGATCGCCTTCCCGCAAGCCTCGGTGCGCAGTTCCATCCTGTCGGTGATGCCGGGGGCGGAGGGGCTGCCCGATGCCCTGCACACCGCTGCCGTATCGGCCACACGCCGGGGCGACGGAGGCTATACGCTGGCGATCTCGGGCCGGGCCAATGTCGATCCGACGCCGGGGATGATCGCCGGCGCCAGGCATTTCCTGCCGATGTTCGCGAAACGCTGGCGCGCCCTGCGCCCCGGCGGGCTGCAGGGCTGGGCTGCGGGGTTCGAGACGCGCGCCCGTTGGTCGCTGGATCGCGAAACACCCATGGAGCGGGTGCGGATTCTTGACCCGCGCCCCTCGAAGGCCCTGGTCAGGGAAACGCTGGCCCGCGCGCGCCGCCTGCTGCCCGCGTTGCGCGACATTCCCGTGCAGGCCCGCTGGGCGGGCTTCATCGACAGCACGCCCGACGGGGTGCCGGTCATCGACGCGGATTGCGGCCTGCCGGGCCTGGTGTTGGCGGCGGGCCTGTCGGGCCATGGCTTCGGGATCGGGCCGGGGGTCGGGCATCTGGTGGCCGACATGATCCTGGGCCGGACGCCGATCACCGAGATCGCGCAATACCGGCTGGACCGCTTCAAGGGCAGCCAATGGGGCAAGGTTGCGAAGTTCTGAGTTCATGCCGCAAAACGCCCGATGTGGAAATCCTCCAGCGGCGTTTCGCAGCGGTCCGTTGCGACCAGTTCCGCCATCGCATCGCCCACGCCGGGGCCCAGCTGAAAGCCGTGGCCGCAGAAACCGAAGGCATGGAACAGCCCCGGTGTGGTGGCGGACGTGCCCATGACCGGCAGGCCGTCGCGGACATAGCCCTCGGCCCCCGACCATTGCCGGATAACGGCAACATGGCGCAGGGCGGGGCAGAGCCGCACCACCGCGCGCAATTGCGCGGGCAGGCGGGCGGGGTCGGCATGGGCGCGGCCATCCGCGCCGACTTCCACCCGGTCCACCGCGCCGCCAAAGACCACATTGCCGCGTTCGACCTGCCGCAGATAGGCGCCGTGATCGGCCGACCAGACCCCGACAACCGGCAGGATGCGGTGCGGCAGGGGCTCGGTCACGGCCATCTGCGGGCCGCGAACCTCGATCGGCACGTGTTCCCCGAACTGCGCCGCCAGAGCCGCGCCGTGATGGCCTGCGCAGTTGACCAACCGATCAGCATGGAACGTCCCGCGAGAAGTTTCGACGGTAAAGCCGGATTTGACGGAAAGCACCTGCGCCTGTTCCACCACCTGCACCCCCGCCCGCGCCGCGGCATCGGCAAAGGCCGGCGCGATCAGGCGCGGGTTGGCCGAGCCGTCGCGGGGCGAAAACGATGCAGCGATGGCATCCGGCCCAAGCCCTGGAAAGCGCTGCCGGACCTGGTTCGGGCCAAGCTCCTCGAGTTCCAGCCCCCAAGGCCGGGCATCCTCGGCAAAGCGGCGCATCAGGACCAAGCCCTCGGGGTCGAAGATCAGCCGCAGATGGCCAGTCGCGCGAAACTCCACGTCGCGGCCCAGCAGCGCCTCCAGCCGGTTCCACAGGGCAAGCGAGCGATGCGCCAGCGGCAATTGCGGCAGGTAGCGCCCGCTGCGCCGGATATTGCCGAAGGAGGCGACGGTCGCTCCGGCGCCGATGCGGTCCGTGTCGATCAGGGTCGTGGCGATGCCCCGGCACGCCAGGAAGAACGCCGTTGCACTGCCCATCAAGCCGCCACCCAGAACGATCACCGACATCCGCTTTCCCCCGAAAACCTTGCCCAAGGGAACGCCGGGGGGCATGAAGGGTCAAGGACGGGTTCTTAGGTGAACCATAAGCCGAACCTATGGGGTGGTGATGCGGGCCAGGCAGCTTGAGGTTTTCGTGGCGGTGATGCGCGCGGGGTCGATCACCGCTGCGGCGCGGATGTTGAACATCTCGCAACCCGCCCTCAGCCAGGTACTGCTGCATGCCGAGGACGAATTGGGTTTCGCGCTGTTTACCCGCGAAAAAGGTCGACTGCACCCCACGCCCGAGGCGCTGGAACTGCTGCCCGACGCCGAGCGGCTGTTCGGCGGGCTGGAAGGGCTGCGCCGCAAGACCGCCGACCTGCGGCAGGGGCGGGCGGGGCTGGTACGCATCGCGGCCTCGCCCCCGCCCGCGATGTCCTTTCTGCCCGCGGTGCTGGCCGCCTATCGCAAGGCGCATCCCGACATCCTGGTGCGCGCCCATGTCGCCCCGGTCGCATCCCTGATCACCATGCTGCGCGCAGGGGATGCCATGCTGGCGCTGGCGCTGGACGACACGATGCCGCCCGATATCGACGTCGAGTCGCTGGGGGGCACGCGGTTTACCTGTCTCTTGCCGCCCGACCATCCGTTCGTGGACCGCGAAGGGCTGAGGCTTGCCGATCTGCAGGATCAGGCATTGATCTCCTATCGCGCGGCGACGCGCCCACATCACGAACTGTCCCAGGCGGCCCGCGCCCAGGGCCTGCGGTTCGAGCCGGTCCTGGAAATCGACATGTCGATCACCGCCGTGGGCTTCGTGCAGGCGGGACTGGGAATTGCGGTCGTCGATTCCCTGCTGCCCTGGGCGCAGTTCGCGGGCATCCGCCAATTCCCGCTGCTGGACGAGGCGGCGCTGCCCTTGTCGCTGCTGACGCTGAAGGGCCGCGTGCTGTCGCGCGCGGAAAGCCTGATGCGGGACACGATCCGCAAGCATAAGTCCGACTTATAGCTCGCGCCGCTTTGCGTCTTGGACGCGGATCGCCGCTTCTGGTTCCATCACCTCGACCAATGACGGAGTGGCGGAATGGACGGGACCGTAGCGGACTGGAAGATCGGCGTCGATATCGGCGGCACCTTCATGGATTTCTGCGCGCTGGAGGCGACCTCAGGCCGCGTCGCATCGTTGAAGGTGCTGACCACGCCCGACGATCCTGGCGCCGAACTGCTGGAAGGGCTTCGGCTGCTCGCTGAACGCGAGGGGCTTGATCCGGCGGCGGTCAGCCGCTTCGTCCACGGCACCACGGTCGGCATCAACACCATCATCCAGCGCAAGGGCGCGCGCCTGGCGCTGATCACCAACGCGGGCTTCGAGGATGTGATCGAACTCGCCCGGTTGCGGATGCCCGAGATGTATTCGCTGTTCTGCCACCGCCCCGACCCGCTGGTCTCGCGCGACATGATCTTCGGCATCCCCGCCCGGATGCGCGCCGACGGGCGCAAGACCGTGACCCCCGATGAGGCTGCCATCGCCGATGCCGTGGCCCGCGCGAAGGCCGCAGGCGCCGAGGGCGTGATCGTCGCGCTGCTGCATTCCTGGCGCGACGGCTCGCAGGAGGCCGCCGTCAAGGCGCGGATTGAATCGCTGGCGCCCGATCTGTTCGTCTTCACCTCGGCAGAGGTCTGGCCGGTGATCCGCGAATACGAGCGCAGCTCGACTGCGATCCTGAACGGTTATGTCCATCCGCGTGTCGCGGGCTATCTGACGGCGCTGGAATCGCGGCTGGCGGGGCAAGGAGTGCAGGCCCGCGCCATGCTGACCAAGTCGAACGGCGGGCTGATGACGGCGGCCGAGGGGCGGCGCGATTGCGTGTCGATGCTGCTGTCGGGCACCGCATCCGGCGTGATCGGCGCCAGCTGGCTGGCCCGCCAGGCCGGCGAGGATCGTATCCTGACGCTGGACATCGGCGGTACCTCGGCCGATTTCGCGCTGATCGTGGACGGGCAGGTGCAGTTCGGATCGGATGAGCTGATCGGCGAGTTTCCGTTGCACATCCCCTCGGTCTCGGTCAGTTCCATCGGCATCGGCGGTGGCTCCATTGCCAGCGTGGACGCGCAGGGGGTGCTGCGCGTCGGGCCGGAATCGGCGGGATCGAACCCCGGTCCGGCCTGCTATGGGCGCGGCGGGACACAGGCCACGGTGACGGATGCGATGGCGGTCTGCGGCTGGCTGGGACACAGCCAGATGGCCTACGGCCAGTTGCAGATGGATGTGGCGCTGGCCCGACAGGCCGTTGCTGCTCTGGCAGGGCAGCTGGGCCGCAGCCCCGAGGAAACGGCGCAGGCGATCCTCGACATCGCCATCTCCGAGATGTTCGTCGAGGTCGAGAAGCTGTCCTCGCGCGCCGGCGTCGATCTGCGGGACTTCGCGCTGATGCCCTTTGGCGGCGGCGGGCCGATGCTGGGGGCGTTCCTGGCGCGCGAACTGGGGATCTCGCGCGTCATCGCGCCGCGTCGTCCGGGCGTGGTTTCTGCGCTTGGCGGTTTGGTGGCCGATCTGCGCGGCGACTTCATCCGCACGGTCTTTGCCGATCTGGGTGCGGATCTGACCGCGCCGTTCCGGGCGCTGACCGATGACGGTCGCGCCTGGTTGAAAGCCCAGGGCCATCACGGCGCCGCCGACCTGCGTCTGTCCGCCGACATGCGTTATGCCGGCCAGAGCTACGAGATCGAGGTCGATCTGGAGCCCGCCTGGCTGAACGACCCCGCCCGCATCGCCCAGGCCTTCCACGCCACGCATCTGCGTATCTATGATTTCGACGACCCCGAAGGCCGGATCGAGATCGTGAACCTGCGCCTGTCTGCCATCGGTGCAGGGCCGAAGCCCGAATTTCCGACAGAGACGGGCGATCCCGCCCCCGCCCGGCCCGCCCGCCATGTGCCGGTGCATCTGGGGGCCTGGCAGGACGTCCCGCTCTATGACCGTGCGGACCTGACCGGGGGCGCGAGCTTCCACGGTCCCGCCATCGTCGCGCAGGAAGACACCACCTTTGCTATCCCCGAAGGCGCGGCGGCCCGGGTGGACGAGCACCTGAACATCCACCTGAGCTTTGCGGAGTAAGCCCATGTTTGACAAGATGACGCTTCAGGTCCTGGCCAATCACGCCCGCGCGGCGGCCGAGAACATGGCCTATACGCTGCACCGCACTGCCCATTCCGCCTTCGTCAAGGAAACGCAGGACTTCACCGTCATGCTGATGGACAAGGGCGGCGACACCTTCGCGGTGCCGATGGACCTGGGCGCGACCTGGTATCCGGGCCTGACCTATGGCCGGGCCATCGCCATGGTGGACGATTACCGCCCCGGCGATGTGGCCTTCACCAACGACCCCTATTCCGGCCATGTCGCGACCCATGCCCCCGACACCCACCTGTGGAAGCCGGTCTTCGCGGATGGCGAAATCGTCGCCTGGACTGGCGGGCACATCCACAACACCGACATGGGCGGCGCGGTGCCCGCGTCCCTCTCCAGGTCGCTGACCGAGATCCACCAGGAAGGCATCCGCTTTCCGCCGATGAAGCTGGTCAACGAGGGCATCTTCGACGAGCAGATCCTGCGGATCATGCAGACCAATGTCCGCAAGCCCGCGCTGAACATCGGCGACATCAAGGCCCTGGTCGGCGCGCTGAACACCGGCGAGCGCAAGGTGCATGGGATGATCGCCCGTTTCGGCAAGCAGGGCTTCGTCCAGGGCGTCGCGGCGCTGAAGGACCAGGCCGAGGCGCAGGCCCGCGCCATCCTCCGCGCCATCCCCGACGGGGATTACCACTTTGCCGATTACGCCGACGAAGACAGCGACCAGGCCAATCCCTGCCGGTTGAATCTGGTGCTGAAGATTCGCGGCGACGAGGCGGTGCTGGACTTCACCGGATCGGACCCGCAGCTTGGCAGTTCGCTGAACGTGCCTTCGGGTGGGGATCCGCGGCACACGATCCTGCTGGTGGGGATCTATTATGTCCTCTATACGCTGAACCCGCGCATCCTGCTGAATGCCGGGCTGACGCGGCCCTTCACCTGCATCGCGCCGGAAGGGACGGTGCTGAACCCGGTCGCGCCCGCCGCGGTGGGGATGCGGTCGCTGACCTGCGCGCGGTTGCGGTCGGTGATCTTCGGGGCATTCTCGCAGGCCATTCCAGACCGGATGCCCGCCGCACCCGCCGGCAACAACTGCATCATCAACGTAATGACGCGGGACGAACGCACGCAAAAGACCGTCATCGCCGCCGTGAACCCGGTGGTGGGCGGCGGCGGCGGCATGCCTTGGCGCGACGGCACCAATGGGTCCGGGGCAGACGCAGCCTATTTGAAAAACACCCCCATCGAGATCACCGAGACCGAGGTGCCGGTGGAATTCGTCCGCTATGGCCTGGCACAGGACAGCGGTGGGGCAGGCCGCTGGCGGGGCGGGCTGGCCACCGAGATGGCCTTCCGCGTCTTCGCCCCCGACTCGCGCATCACCGCGCGCAATCGCGACCGCAGCTTCTTCCGTCCTTGGGGGATCCTGGGCGGCAAGGCGGCGGGCCTGGCCGAGATGATCGTGAACCCCGGAACGCTCGAGGAACGGCGCACCGGCTCCGCCGATACCGCGATCCTTGGCCCCGGCGATGTGCTGCTGGTCCGTTCCGCCGGGGGCGGCGGGCGCGGCAACCCCTTCGAGCGCGAGGTCTGGCGGGTCGAACAGGATGTGGCGCGGGGCTATGTCTCGGCCGATGCGGCGCGGCGCGATTATGGCGTGGTCGTCGGCGATGCCGACGCCACGGCGGCGCTGCGGGCGCAGGCGACAGAACACGAGGGGCATTTCCATTTCGGCCCCGAACGTGACGGCTTCGAGGCGCGCTGGACCAACGCCGCCTATGAGGCCCTGACGGCGATCCTGGCGGCGCTGCCGATCCACTGGCGCTTCTTCGCCAAGACCGAGATCTTCCGCCGCATGGACGGCAGCGGCCCCGATGCCGTCCGCCGCGCCTTCGATGCCGTCTGCGCGCGCTTCCCCGACCTGCCCCGCCCGGCCCTTGCGCAGGCCGCGGAATGAGCGGGCAACTGGTCCGGCTGGCGGAAACGGGGCGCGCCCCGGTCGCGTTCCGTTTCGACGGACAGGACATGACCGGGCTGATGGGCGACACGGTGCTGACGGCGATCCTGACCGGCGCGGGATCGCTGCGGCCGGCGGAATTCGGTCCCGAACGGCGCGCGGGCTTCTGCCTGATGGGCGCCTGCCAGGACTGCTGGATCTGGGCCGAGGACGGCTCGCGCCTGCGCGCCTGCTCGACGCCCCTTGCGGCGGGGATGCGGCTGCTCTCCCAGGCCCCGCAGGGGTGGCCAGCATGACGCAGGTGCTGATCGTCGGCGCCGGGCCTGCGGGCATCCGCGCGGCGGAACGGCTGGTCCGCGCAGGCCTGCGCCCCGTCGTGGTGGACGAAGCCGCTCGGGCTGGGGGCCAAATCTATCGCCGCCCGCCCGAGGGGTTCACCCGCCCGCCGGAAAAGCTCTATGGCTCCGAGGCCGGGAAGGCGCGGGCGCTGCACGCGCTGTTCGACGGAATGGTGGCTGCGGAGCAGGTGGACTATCGCCCGCAGTCCTCGGTCCATGCGATCCGCGACGGGGTGGCGCATGTCGGCGCCCAACGGATCCCTTATGACCGGCTGATCCTGGCGACGGGTGCCACCGACCGCCTGGTTCCGGTGGATGGCTGGCAGCGTGCCGGGGTTTATTCCCTGGGCGCGGCCCAGATCGCCCTGAAAGCGCAAGGCGTGGCAATCGGGCGGCAGATCGTGCTGGCAGGATCGGGGCCGCTGCTGACGCTGGTGGCGGCGCAGCTGCTGGCGGCAGGAGCAGGGGTCGCGGCGGTGCTGGACACCTCGTCCCTGGCAGCGCAGGCGCAGGGCGGCATCGGCATGGCTCTGGCGCGCCCGGCGGTGACGGCGCGGGGGCTGGCGATGCGGGCGCGGCTTGGACGGCTCTATCGCGCGGGCGTCCGGCTGGAGCGGATCGCCGCGGATGCGGTCCATTGGCGCGATGCCGGGGGCGGGGCGCAGGTCACGGCATGCGACGCGGTGGCGCTGGGCTGGCACCTGCGGGCGGAAACGCAACTGGCCGACCTGGCGGGCGCGCGCTTTGCATGGTCCGACACCTGGGCGCAATGGTTGCCGGTCGCGGACGAGATGGGCCGGGCGGGGTCGGGCCTCTATCTGGCGGGCGACGGGCTGCGCATCCTGGGTGCGGATGGCGCCGAGGTCGCGGGTGTTCTGGCCGCCAATGCCTGCCTGGCCGACCTGGGGATCGCCACGCCCGACACGCGCGCGCTGCTGCGCCGCGCCCGGCGACTGCGCCGCTTCGCCGCCGCGATGGCGCGGGCCTTTCCCTGGCCTTCGGGTCAACTGGATGCGCTGCCCGATGCTGCCGTCCTGTGCCGCTGCGAAGGCATTACCCTGGGACAGATGCGCGATGCCGCAGGCCTGGGCGGGGCCGAGGCCAACCGCGTGAAATCCCTGGGCCGCATCGGGATGGGCCGCTGCCAGGGCCGCTATTGCCAACTTGCCGCCGCCGAGCTGATCGCCCGCCACGCTGGTCTTTCTCCGCAGGACGTGGGCCGGTTGCGCGGCCAGCCCCCGGCGCGCCCGGTGCCGATCGGCGCCTTGCTGGACGACTGACAGCATAATCTTCTGTGCCTTTGGGCGGCACGGTGGTTTCTGCTGCCCGATGCGCCGCTTCGGCAGCTTTCGCCGGCCGCTTCACGCCACCCTTGCCCCAACAGCCGAGGATGCCATGACCCTTGCCTTCGATCCCCTGTCCCTGACCCTGCCCGCAGGCCATTTCATCGACGGCGCCTATGTCGAAGACCAGGCGCGGCTCGAGGTGCGCGCGCCCTCCAGCGGCCAGGTGATCGGTCATATCCCCGTGGCCGATACGGCCATGGTGGACCGCGCGGTGACGGCGGCCCGGCGGGCGCTTGCCGTGTCGGGATGGGCGACCCTGCATCCCCGCGACCGGCTGCGCGCGCTGCATGCCTGGGCCGACCTGATCGAGGCCGAGGCCCCGGTGCTCGCCCGGCTGGAGGCGGTCTGCTCCTCCCGCCCCGTCGCGCAGGTGGCCACAGGCGACGTGCCGGTCACGGCAGAACAGATCCGCTTCTTTGCCGAATTCGCCGACAAGGAAGGCGGCGACCTGGTGCCCACGGGCGCGGGCAGCCTGGGCTTCATCGCCGCCGAGCCCTATGGCGTGGTCGGCGCCATCGCGCCCTGGAACTTCCCTATCTCGATGGCGGGCTGGAAGCTGGCGCCGGCCTTGGCCGCAGGCAATGCCGTGGTGCTGAAACCGTCCGAGATGACGCCCTGGTCCACGCTCTACATGGCCGAGCTGTCGGTGCGCGCAGGCATTCCTGCGGGGCTGGTCAATGTCGTCCTGGGCGACGGGCCGATTACCGGGGCGGCGATCGCCGGCCATCCCGGTATCGACAAGGTCAGCTTCACCGGCTCGACCCGCGCGGGCGCGGCGATCATGGAGAATATCGCCCGCACCGGCGTCAAGCCGATGACCCTGGAACTGGGCGGCAAAAGCCCGATGCTGGTCTTTGACGATGCCGATATCGACCTGGCCGCCGATTGCCTGGAACGCGGCATCCTGCCCAATGCGGGCCAGTTCTGCATCGCCGGATCGCGCATCATCGTGCAGCGCGGCATTGCCGATGCGCTGGCTGCGCGGCTGGCCGATCGCTTTGCCAAGCCCCGCCCCGCGCCGACCTGGGCGGAAAGCCCCGGCTTTTCGCCCATCATCTCGGACCCGCAGTTGCGGCGGATCGACGGCATCGTGCAGGCGGCGCGGGCGAAGGGCGGCGAGATACTGTGCGGCGGCGGGCGCTTCGATCACGAGGGCAGCTTCTACCAGCCGACCCTGATCGGCGGCGTTTCGGTCGACAATCCCGCCGTGACCGAGGAAATCTTCGGTCCGGTCGCCACCTTCCAGACCTTCGACACCGAGGAGGAGGGTCTGGCCCTGGCTCAACACCCCACCTATGGCCTCTGCGCCGGGCTGTTCACCCGCGACCTGTCCCGCGCCCTGCGCCTGACCCGGCGGCTGGAGGCGGGGACCGTCTGGGTCAACCGCTATGGCCGGTCGCGCGACCATATTCTGCCGACCGGGGGCTGGAAGGCCTCGGGCCTTGGCAAGGATCTGGGGCGCGAGGCATTTGCCGCGAACCGCCGCACGAAATCGGTGCTGATCGACATCTGAAGGAGACTATCATGACCGCCCACGAGATCGCGCTGATCCCCGGCGACGGCATCGGCGTCGATGTGACCGACGCCACGATGCGGGTGCTGGACGCCGCCGCCGCCCGCTTCGGCTTCACGCTGGATGCTACCCACTTCGACTGGTCCTGCGAAACCTATCTGGCGACCGGCCGGATGATGCCCGAGGACGGGATCGAGCAGTTGCGCCCCTTCGACGCGATCTATCTGGGCGCGGTCGGCTGGCCCGCCACGGTGCCGGATTCCGTGTCGCTGCACGGGCTGCTGCTACCGATCCGCAAGGCCTTCGACCAATATGCCAACATCCGCCCGCACCGGCTGCTGCCCGGCGTGGAAGGTCCATTGAGGGCGGAAGGCTTCGACATCCTTTGCATCCGCGAGAACACCGAGGGCGAATATTCCGGCGCCGGTGGCCGCGTCCACCAGGGCCGCGACAACGAGGTCGCCACGGAAACCGCGATCTTCACCCGCAAGGGGGTCGAGCGCATCATCCGCTTCGGCTTCGAGCAGGCGCGGTCTCGACGCGGGCACCTGACCTCGGTCACGAAATCCAACGCGCAGAAATATTCGATGGTCTTCTGGGACGAGGTGACGCGCGAGATCGCCGCCGAATATTCCGACGTGACGGTCAGCCACATGCATATCGACGCCATGGCCGCGAAGATGGTGATGGCGCCGCAGGAACTGGACGTGATCGTCGCCTCGAACCTGTTCGGCGACATCCTGACCGACCTGGGCGCGGCGATCCAGGGTGGCCTGGGCTTTGCGGCCTCGGCCAACATCTGTCCCGACCGCAGCGGCCCATCGATGTTCGAGCCAGTGCATGGATCGGCGCCCGACATCGCGGGGAAGAACCTCGCCAACCCCATCGCCGCGATCTGGTCGGGGGCGATGATGCTGGAGCACCTGGGCGAGAAGCCCGCCGCCGATGCGGTGCTGGCCGCCCTTGAAACCGCCACGGCCCGGGGCATCGGTATCCGCCCCGGCTCGCACGGCACCGATGCCATTACCGCAGCCATCCTGGCCGCGATGGAGGAACACGCATGAATCACATGACCGATTTCGGCCCGCAGCTCAACGATCCCGGCCTGTTCCGCCAGGCCGCGCTGATCGACGGCCAATGGATCACCCGCCCCGACATGGAGGTGACGAACCCCGCCACCGGCCGCGCCATGGGCACGATGCCCGACTGCACGGCGGATGAAACCACGCAGGCCATCGCCGCCGCGGAACGCGCCATGGTAGCCTGGCGCAAGCGCACTCATGCCGAGCGCGCCGACCTGCTGATGGCCTGGTATCAGCTGATGCTGGACCACGCGGACGACCTGGCCCAGATCCTGACTGCCGAACAGGGCAAGCCCCTGGCCGAGGCGCGGGGCGAGGTCCTTTATGGCGCCTCCTTCCTGCGCTGGTTTGCCGAGGAAGCGCGGCGGATCAATGGCAAGATCATCCCCTCGCCGGTGCCGGGCAAGAAGGTCTTTGCCATGAAGGAGCCGGTGGGCGTCTGCGCAATCATCACGCCCTGGAACTTCCCCATCGCGATGATCACCCGCAAGGTCGCCCCTGGCCTGGCGGCGGGCTGCACGATGGTCGTGAAGCCCTCGGATTTCACGCCCTATTCGGCGCTGGCGCTTGGGGTGCTGGCCGAACGTGCGGGCATCCCCGCGGGCGTCATCAACATTCTGACCGGCCGACCCGAGACGATCGGCGCCACCCTGACCGCCAGCCCGGTGGTGCGCAAGCTGTCCTTCACCGGTTCGACCCGCGTGGGGGCACTGCTGGCCGAACAATGCGCGCCGACGCTGAAGCGCATGTCGCTAGAGTTGGGCGGCAACGCGCCTTTCATCGTCTTCGACGACGCCGACCTGGATGCAGCGGTCGAGGGTGCGATGCTGTCCAAGTTCCGCAACGGCGGGCAGACCTGCGTCTGCGCAAACCGCATCCTGGTGCAATCGGGCATCCACGACGCCTTTGTTGCGGCGCTGGCGAAGCGCGTCGATGCGCTGCAGGTCGGCCCTGGCACGGCGGAGGGCACGACTATCGGCCCAATGATCAACGGCGCCGCCATCGCCAAGATCCGCGCCCATGTGGAAGACGCGCTGTCCAAGGGCGCGACCCGCGCCACCGCCGTGCGCGATCTTCCCGATGCCTATGCCGATCCGGTGGTTCTGGTCGGCGCCACGACCGAGATGCAGCTGGCTGCCGAGGAAACCTTCGGCCCGGTCGCCCCGATCTTCCGCTTCGAGACCGAGGAGGAGGCGCTTGCCATCGCCAACGGCACGCCCTTCGGCCTGGCCGCCTATTTCTTCACCCGTGACATCGCGCGCGCCTTTCGCGTGGGCGAAGCGCTGGAGTTCGGCCTTGTCGGGTTGAACACCGGCGCGGTCAGCCATGCCGAAACGCCCTTCGGCGGCGTCAAGGCATCGGGCCTCGGCCGCGAGGGGGCGCAGGACGGGATCGAGGAATACCTGGAAACCAAGGCATTCCATTTCGGCGGGCTGTGAAGGCCCGCCCCTTCTCGAAACGCTGTCACACCCCCATGAAACGGCGAGCGGCCTGTAGGGTGGGGTTTCACCCCACCTTTTGCCGGGCGCGCGGTGAGGTGAAACCCCACCCTAAGGCCTGCGCCCAAGGCCCGCCGTCACAACCCCAGGCACAGCCGATAGGCATCCAGGATCGAAGCGTGCAGGTCACGGCTGGCAACGGCATCGCCGATCCGGTGCAGCGCGAAGCCTTCGCCTGACTCGCGCAGTTCGGTGAACAGATCATCCACCGGCAGGGTGCCGTGTTCCACCACCACCTGCGCAACGTCCAGGCAGCGTTCCGCCCCGATCATTTCGTTGCGTAAGGTGGCGCGCAGCCGGTTGCCCTGACGCTCGACCCGGATCAGGGCGTGATCGGTCAAGGTGGCAATGCCCGCCTGGTAGAAGCGTTTGCGAAAGCTGGTCGCGTCCTGATAGGGCATCTCGGCTGCCGGGACCGCGTCGGGGGTGGCAAGGGTGACGCTGCGCCTCCCCGCGGCCAGCTTCAGCGCGCAGGATGGGGCTGCCTGCCGCCCGGTGCCGTCATAGACCAGCACCTCGCCCTGGGCCGCGACCGCGCCGGTCAGCAGATCCCAGGTGCTGTGGCAATGCTCGGCCCCCTCCAGCCAGCCCAGGTCGGGAATGCCGCCGGTCGCCACGACGACGATGTCGGGGGTTTCAGCCAGAGTGTCTGCGGCTTCGGCCCAGATGTTCAGGCGGACATCCACCCCCAGCCGGTCCAGTTCGCTGCGCCGCCAGTCGATGATGCCCCGCAGGTCGCGGCGTCCCGGTGCCTTGGCTGCCACCAGGATCTGTCCGCCAAGGTGCGCTGCTGCCTCGATCAGGGTGACGCGGTGGCCGCGTTCGGCCAGCACGCGCGCGGCCTCCATTCCGGCCGGGCCGCCACCCACGACAATGGCACGGCGCGGGGCAGGGGCCGGGGGGATCGCGTGGCCCAGGGTGGTTTCGCGCGTGGTCGCGGGGTTATGGACGCAATGCGCCTTGCGATACAGGCAATAGGAGGCGCCGACGCAAGGACGGATGCGATCCTCATCCCCCGCCGCGATCTTGGCGACCAGATGCGGGTCGGCGATATGCGCGCGCGTCATGCCCACCAGATCCGCGATTCCGTCGCGCACCACATGGCGCGCGGTGGCCACGTCGCGGATGCCACCCGCGTGCAGGACCGGCAGAGACACCGCCTGCCGGAAGGCCTTGACCTGCGCCAGGTAAGGGGCCGAGGGCTGGAACATGCCGGGCATGTTGTCCTCGGTCAGCAGCAGATCGCTGTCCATCCGGCCATAGATACAGTCGAACAGGTCGATATGACCTTCCGCCTGCACCATCTGCGCGATTTCAAGAGCTTCATCGGCGTTCAGCCCGTCCGTCCCGCCTTCATCGACGACATAACGGATGCCTACTACGAAATCGTCGCCCACGGCACGGCGGATCGCCTCGTGCACCATCAGCGCGAAGCGGGCGCGGTTGGCAGGCGATCCGCCAAAGCCGTCGGTGCGACGGTTGGTGCGCGGCGACAGGAACTGGCCGATCAGGTGCCCGCCGGTCAGCGTCTCGACCCCGTCCAGCCCTGCCTCCTGGCAGCGCCGGGCGGCGGCGGCGAAATCCGCGATGTTGAGCGGCGTGGAATAAGGACCCCGCTTCTGGGGTGATCGGCGTCCAAAAGGGACCCCACCGACCGGGGGTTGGGTCCATTGTGCTTCCGAGGAT
>JAANMV010001127.1_pt1 | contig 30578 bp, 32 predicted proteins | sample 7279661 | NCBI WGS metagenome assembly JAANMV01 (sample SAMN14094540, study PRJNA606508) | bioreactor metagenome | isolation source: A lab-scale SPAN reactor treating ammonium-rich wastewater day 121 | place: Ireland: Galway | collected 2017-05-16
ACTTCGGATAATAGGGTTCGACGCCAAATCCCCACGGCAGGCTTCGCATTTTCAAGAGCTTACGAAAACGCCAAATTTCCACAAACTGGTGAGTAGTATGAATAGTAGTATGGTGGTGCTCACAGTTTCGCATTGTTTCGCGCGCTGAGGCCGTCTGCTTCGACATTCCAACCACGCTGCTTTGGATTAGGAGGATCACCGCCAAACAGAAATGGCATGAAGAGAACCTCCGATGCGACGCGTCCCGCAAACCGGATCGCGGTCACCGTTTGGCTCTCCGCCAAAGAGGCCGCGAAGAAACTCAGCGTTTCCACCGATACCATCGAGCGGCGGGCGATCCCGTGGCAAGATGCGGGCGAGCAATACAAGGTTCGCTACAAATACCTAGTCTTGGACGAAGGCGGGGAGCCGGTCAGACGGTACTACGAACCCGATGTGGAGGCTCTGCTGTGCGAACCGAGACTGCTTCCCGTCGCATCCCGGGTGCGACTGGCGCCAAGACGATTGAGGCCAGCAAGTGGGATCGCTTAGACAGAATTCACGCCGCAGGTTTGCACAGACCGTCTTCGTGCATTGGCCATTTCTAAACACACGCCGAAGAACCGCCGGCTGAATCACCATGAACCTCCGAGTGCTCACCGTAGCCGACCTGCACCAATCTGGTTCCCACTACCGCTGGCTGCTTGACGAGGTGCAGGCAAAGCGGCCCGACGTCGTTGCCTTCGTCGGCGATGTTCTCAACGACCCAAGCATCAGCCAGCGCGACCGCGTGGCCACGGCGAAGGCGGCGGAACTGTTGAGCAATCTGCCATGTCCGCAGTTGGTCTTTGTTCGCGGCAACCACGAGCAAGAGGATTGGCACAAGTTTGTCGCAGCCTGGCCGCTGCACAAGCGCCCACTCGTGGCGCTCAGTGGTACTGTGCATATCGTCGGGCCGCTCGTGATCGTTGGCTTTCCATGCCATACCGGTTGGGAAGAACCTTGGTACGAAACGCTGCCCAGGGTAGGCAACGAAATCACACGTGATATCTCCCTATCCGGTCGCAAGGTGCTGCCGGCTGACTACGAGTTCTGGCTGTCGCCACTCATCCGACGTTTCGGCCCTGCGGCTAGCACCCTCTGGTTGATGCACGAGCCACCGCAAGTCACGGAGATTGCTCGCCCCTACGCTTGCAATCCCCGGTGGACGAAAGCGGTCGAACGGTTTCGCCCTTTGCTGACCGTCAGTGGTCACGATCATCATACTCCCATGCGATACAACACCTGGCATGGCGAATTGAGCGCGACTGTGTGCGTCAACGTCGGCCGAGGCGTGATGAGCTTGCATTGTTGCGTGTTGGATTTCGAGTTTCCGGAATCAAAGCCAAGCCTGCCGGCGAGGATCACTGTCGAGGCCTTTCCGTGGAAATCCCAAATCGTAATTCAGCCCAAGTGAGAAGCGGCCATCCCGAGCAACGCGCAAATCCCTCGGTACTGCCCCAAATGGAATACAAGCAAAAGTTCCGAGTGACCCTTGTTCAAATCAATTTTCAGTCAAACACGAACGGCATAACAAGCGTTTGCTTTCATGCAACCTCCAAACTCGCCCGAGTCGGATCCAGAAATGGCGGCCAGGGCTGCGCTCTTCTGCGAAGGGATATTCCTCGATCGCATTGATACCGCCACTTGGCTTTCAGTGGAGGCGGCCGCGAAAAAGCTCGGCGTCTTACCAACAGAGATCCAAAGGCGAGGAGTCCCGTGGCAGGAGTCGTCAGAACCGCACCGAATCCGTTACAAGCTCGCTGTGGGCGCTGGGACCGTTGTCCAAAGTTACTATGAACCGGATGTGGCTACCGCGTTCGGCGACCGAGAAACACCGACACGTCCAATCGCGGATGAAATTCGTTCCTCGGTTCCTGAGCTAGGGCATCCGATCGGAGCAACGAGCACCGAAGCTCCCGAGATTCCAAAGCCTCCGTCCAGGCCCTTTCAATGGGTCGCTCCCGGCATCTACAGATACTTGAAGGAAGGCACCCTTTATGAACGACCGTGGATCAACGGACGGCGCACCTGGCGGTCCTTGGGCACAACGGATCTGCAGGCAGCCCAACGTGAACTTCGTCGACGCCGAGGACTACCAACCGAACCTGGGTGCGATAGCCGTCCGATAATGAAAGCGGTTCTGGAGTTCAACCTGCCCGAAGCCAAAGACCGCTTCGACGCATCAGCAAAGGGCTTGGAATGGAAATCCGTCGTCCTGGAGTTGGATCGCCAATTAGATTTGTGGATCAAGGAGCGACAGCATTCTGCCACGCCGACCAAGGCGCTTCGTATCCTGCAACAACAGCTTCATCAGCGCTTGGCGGACAAAGGCCTCACATTGGTTTGAAGTGCTCATAGAAGCCGCGCGTTCACGAGACGCAAAAATGAGCCAAACAAAACTCTTATGAAAGGTGACCAACACCAAAAGCCAGTGAAACTGAAATGTGAGGGATGCGGCGTCGAGGCTGAATTCAACTCGGCGGAAGAGGCATTTCATGCGGGTTGGGACTGCCCGCCGAGGTTCCCGTGGATTGTCACCTGTCCCAAGTGTCCTTCTGCGCCCATCCTGCTTCGCAAGTGGCAGCCGAAGGATGGGGAATGAGTGCAGCGCACGTACCATCCAGCACCTTTGACGCAGATCGCTGATTGGATTCAGCACCGGCCGACTTTGCACGGGCGGATTACCCAAATTTCGGCAAACTCAAAAAGCATGGACGAACGCAAGCGGCAGACTGCAAATCCGAACTCGATCAGTCCGTGGCGAAACAAGAAGCAATTGGCTGATCACTATGGCTGCAGCATCCGGACCATCGAGAATCTCATGCGCGGGCGCGTCCTCCCGTTCGTGAAAATCCGCCGGTTTATCCGCTTCAACGTGATTGAATGCGACAAGGCCATGGAGAAATACAAACAACGCAGCGCCCTCCTTTAGTGCGCGGTCACTTGAGCAGAGCAGAATGTTGTTTCAGCCATCGCTCGGCCGTTTCGTAGTCCGGGCAGACCCGTTCGACTTCCCGCCAAAACCGCGCTGAATGGTTCATCTCCCTCAAGTGTGACAATTCGTGCAAAATCAGGTAGTCGCGAACGAATGGCGGCGCTTGGATGAGCCGCCAGTTCAGCGAAATCGTCCCGCGCCTCGAGCACGAGCCCCAACGCGATCTTTGGTTGCGCACGGTGGTCTGACGCACGGGCACTTGATGGACAGTCGCGAATTCCAAAACCAGCGGCGGCAGTTCCTTCGTCGCCAATCGCCACAGATGTCGCTCGAGGGCGGGACGCAGATCGGCGGCGGGATCGGCCACTCTGATAACTTCGCCGCCCAGCCGAATCCGACCGCTTTCTCCATTGACGCCGGCCTCAATCTTTACGAGTTCGCCGCGAAAAAGAATCTCCGTTCCAATCGACCATTCCTTTGGCCGGGTTAGGCGCGCGCAAAGCCGATGCAGTTCCCGCTCAAGCCACTTCTTGTTTCTTTCCGCGAACCGTCGAGCCTCCGTGACCGAGCCGCCGCGAGGAATCGTCACCCTAGCCGAACCGTCCGGGCGCAGCCGGAGCACATAACGGCGTGCGCGCGGGTTGCGAATCAGAACCATCGGAATCCGGCGCTCGCCCAATGTCAGAAACTCTTCGCCTTGAGATCGTCTGGCCGGATTGAGAATGAACTCAAATTGCACGCGCTGAGTAAACGGATGGCGACTGAGCTTGGCAAATCCGATCTGATTTCTTCGACTCCATGCCGGATGCAACAATCTCAGCCAATCGCAACTGCGGTTCGTCTTGCCACACAGAACGGTCGTCCGTAGGCGCCCTTGCAACCTCAGTAACGCAGCAATTCGTCGAAGCCGACGAATTCGCCTGTTGCCTGTGCCAACTGTTCGATTGTGTGATCGTAAATCGGTGGCCGCGGCCCTGTTGGTAATTTGACAGCCGGTCGCCGGCCCACCTGCCGGGAAACCTCTGCCAAGGCAATCGTTGCCACCAAACGGTAGTGATATGCGAAATCGGCGTTCGGCAGTTGGAGGTGTGCAAACTCAACCTGCCGACCGAATCGTGACCAATTCTCTGCGACCGACTCAACTCGGCTCTCATCCGGAATCACCACCAATTGACTCGGGCCGCCAGTGAAGTTGGTGCGATGTAACGGCAGCCCGACTCGCTTGCAGGTGATCACGGTCACGCGGGGGTAACTGTACGTGGCTCCAGTCGGACATGGAATTAGCAGAATCTCGTTCTTGCCACGCCGTGCCGCGGCCCGGCCTTCCGAACGGATTGCGCGGTCGCAGCCAAACCAGACTTGATGCAGGTCCTCGACGAATGCTCGTTCCCACCCCAGGCCCGCCGCGGAACGGATGGTGCTTCCCAGTTCAAAATGATCGCCGGGGCCGAGCAGGAGCAGTTCCGGCCGGCGACTGCGCGGGTCCTTTCTCACCGCCATCGCTCCGACCGGCGGCGCGCAGAGGTAATACAGAGCCACGGCCGAGGCGGCGGCCACGTTCAGGCAGTTGATGCGGCGTGAGAGCATCGGCACCTGAACCCGGTCGGTCGCAAGGGAAGTAAACTCGTGGGACAATCCGCGACGTTCGTTGCCCATCAATACGGCGAAATCGCGGCCCGCGTGAAAACCGTAAACATCACGAGCGCCGGGCAGATTGTCGAAAGCGATGATCCGTGAATGCAGTGCCTGAACCTCGGTGCCGGTAATCGAACGAAACGCTTCTCCCGGCAAAGCCGCACCAACACTGGATTGCGCCAACCCTTTCGTATCGCGGAAACGGCACGCCGCTCCGAACATCGCGGCGCCGTGAATCATCGTGAGCGCGTTGGCGGGGTTCTCGATTCCATCGCCCACCAGCATCACGCTTGGATCAGCGTTCAATGGCTGCGTCCTTTCAGCAACGCAGCCCGTTGCTTCTCCGCGAATCGCGCCGCAGAGGCTTCGTGGTCGCGAGTGCGGGCAATCCGCTCCAGGCGCTTGCCCTTGTGGTACTGCAACACGTGATGACCCAACTCGTGCAAAAGAACTTCCTCAAGCATGAAACGCCGAAGCGTGTCCTGCGGCCAATCCACGAGCGTCGCGCCGACATCCTTCAACAAGGTCAACGCCGCACCGGCGCTCTCCAACTGACGGACAACATCAAGCTTCAGCAGTCCAGACAATCGCCAAGGCAGCATCGGTTGCTCGAAGAGAATAATTCGGCCAGGCGCGTGGTATTGGCCAAACACCGGTGCCGAGGTTGAACTGTTGGCTGGCAACCTGGCGAGTTCAACCGAACGCAATCCGTAATACGCTACCGGTCCGACCGTCTTGAACATTTCCAAAACGTCCGTCTTGCCAGCGGGATGATGAAATCCAGCACGCGGTTGCCGCACTGCGATCCGTAGCCGAGACTGGCCATTCTGCCCGCGCCGGTCTTCACCCGATACAGCGCCAACTTCTTTGCATTCCCGCCCCAACTCGCGCCTTCGGCTCAGATCACCCACTCCGCGTCCTTCGCGTGGAGCGCGGAGCCGGCGAGAAGCGCGGATTGTTGTGGGGTCTGTATGTTTGCTCCGGGACATCGTTGCTACTGCTTTGCCTACGCCGCACCCCTCAAACTCATGTCCGCGTCCTTGATCACGAAGCGCGCTTTGAGCCGCGCGACTTCGCTGGCAAGGCCGGCGGCTTTCACTGAATCGAGCACGGCGTCAAAATCTTTGTAAGCGGCGGGCGCTTCGTCCTTTGGATACAAACGGCAGTTAGTGAGGATGTCGTTGGCCACGAATTCGTCGTCCACGGTCTTCTGGTCGAGCGCGCGGTCGGCGGCTTTGCGGCCCATGCAACGACCTGCGCCGTGGTTCACCGAATACGCACTCTTCTCCGCACCCGCGTCCGCCGTCATGATGACGCTGCCCGCCGTCGGATTTCCCGGCAGCAGAATCGGATGGCCCGTCGCGGCGAACGGCGTGTCTTTCAGCGACGGATGACCTGCCGGGAATGCGCGTGTCGCGCCTTTGCGATGCACCCAGCCTTCGCCCGCGAAACCGCCGTGGCCGTCCGGCAGCAATTCCTTCCGCGCGATGTTGTGGCTGATGAAATACACCAGCGAACCTTTCACACTCGGAATGATTTCCTGAAACGCCTCCAGCACGAGCGCGTTGATGAGCAAATGATTCACCGTCGCGAAGTTCGCGCCGAGCGCCATGTCGTCGAGATACGCGTCGGCTTCGGGCGTGCCGAGCGGCGCATAGACCAGTTCCTTGTCGCCGCCTGGCAGCGGGATGTCCCACGCGGCGAACTTCTGCTGGAGCGCGCGGAATTGTCCGCTCGCCAGCGCATGACCGAACCCGCGCGAGCCGCAGTGCGACAGGAAACCCACGCAACCGTCGCGCAGGCCGAACACCTCCGCCGTGCGACGCGCGCGGGCGTTGTCAATGAGGCGCACCACTTCGCATTCGCCGAAATGATTGCCGCCGCCATACGAACCGAGTTGCGTGATCTTTTCGAGGAAGTTGGAGAATTGGTTGGCGCGCAGCCATTCGAGCCGCAACGCGAGAGCGGCATTCGTCTCGTCGTGGCCGACGTGCGCCGCGTCTTCGCAGCGCTTCGCCCACTCAAGCGGAATGCCAAGCGCGTGCAAAACCTCCGGCGACGCGCCGTCCGTGGCGACCTTCACGCCGAGTTGTTCGCCGACCTTGCGGGACTTGCGCGCCGAACGCTGGCCGCGGCCCGGGCCGGTGGGCGTGCGTTCGAGAATCGCATTGATAAGCGCGCGACGGACAGTCTTGTCCGCCACCTGGTCCGCGGGCAGATCGAGTTGCAGGAAGCTCATCGAGCATTTGATGTCCACGCCGACCGGGCCGGGATAAACGTGCGTGGGCGACGTGAGCACGCAACCGACCGGCGCACCGTAGCCCGCGTGCGCATCAGGATTGAGCACAAGGTCGGTGACGCCGGGCGCGCTGCGGGCGTTGAGTGCCTGCTGGAGACACGTGGCGTCGAACCCGGCGCGAATCGAGTTCGTGCCGATGACAGTGATGGGCTTGCCCTTGTCGCCTGGCGCGGGAATGAAGCCGGTGGCTTCACCCGTGGCGTGGATTTGGGTTGGGTTGGTGTCGTTCATTACTCAAGAATTTTTACGAAATTCCATTCACTCGCCATTCATTTTCGGGGTAGCGACAAGATTCATGCCTTGAGTCAAGTCGCTGAACTTTCCTGTGTAACCAAGGGTGCAAAGGAGAAGTCGCAGAGCCAAAACATATAAGTCATCCGCCCATTTGAACAATTCTTCAAAGCTCATCAACGGAATCTGACCTGAATGAATTAGTGGATTTCGGATGTCTTTTCGGAGGGCGTCATCAGTAAATCGCTTTTCGATGAAGCGAAATACTTTCCGCATGTATTTCAATTTGCTCACGATGTTTTTGTCGCTGAGTTCGTCTTCGGTGCTGCCGTTTTGGAGACACCACTGATACGAAAGCAATTCGAGGCAGAGCACTAGAATCGCAATCCGCACTTGAATGACCTTCTGATGGCGCGCCTGTTCCATGTAGTCCACGACCTCGCCAAGTCGAAGGCTGGATTCTAGTTGTTGAAATCTTGGAAGCGTCTCCTCCAAGAACACGCGGAGGGCACTCGCATCAGTCAAATTTGAGATGGCTTCGTAGCGAGCTTTTCCCTCGGCGTTCGTCGAAAGACCTTTTCGCTCGAACCATTGTTGAATCAGCTTTTCTCCGCTCCAGACCTCACGAACTACCCATGTCGTTGCGATTCCTGTAGCAAGGGTGAGCAAACGTGTGATGGCTTCCGCTTCATCATCAGATTCTTTTGGATTTGCGACCGAATCCAATGGAGTCTCCATTGTCGCTGTTGGCAGAGATTGTATCAGGCCAGACTTCAAATCGTCCACTTGCTCTTTGTTGAAATGTGCAAGCCAAGCAATCTCCCAGGTGTATTTCGCGGACTGAACAGTGAATCTGTCCCGCCGACTGCTCTTCGTGCCGCCTTCGTGCTTAACGGTGTCTTGCTCGCCGCAAAACAAAGCGTTGATCAGAGTGTAGCGAACCTTAACGTCGGCCAGATGCTCGTTCGCTGTGTTTTGAACAACAAGGGGAGACAAAACCAACAACGTGGCCACCACCGTTGTAGGTCCGGTCAGGTTTGCAGTCATGTTGCCGCCTTTGAATGAAATGAAGCCACCTGCGCCGTTCGTATTTACGTGTGCGGTTGCGCATCGTTGAACCGAGAGGCTTCGCCCATCGGCCAGCGTGCCTTTTACGACAATCTCACCCACTTGTGCTGTAAGGAACTGTTGCAGCAGACTGGGGTGTGCGCTGATCGGGGAAAGCCATATCCATGCCTTCGCATCCGGTCCAACATAAACACCCGCCTGGGTATGGAATGCAGGAAAACCAGCGACAGCAACTTCGACATCGGCAGATGTTGGAGCAAACAAGCCGAAGTCAAATGCTGGCCCATATTTTTTGAGGAGTTGTTGAGGTATGTCCATGCAGGGAATTGATTATCAGAAATCGAGGTCTATTTCAGGGCTGTTTTCATTCACCTTTCAGGATTTGGGAGAGCGAGCTTAGACGCCCGCTCTCCCAAGGTTTCATTCATTCAGGAACAGTTTCCACTCTGCGACGCCGTGGGCGTTGCGGAGCAGCGCCGTCACCGGCAGTTCCTTCGGCGCACGTGGGACGGTGAGCAGCTTGAGGCCTGCTTCGTGCGGTAGACGGTTGCCCTTGCGGGTGTTCACGTCCTTGCTCGACCACACGAGGTTTTCCCATGTGTCCGCACCACCGCGCGAGCGGGGCAGGACGTGGTCGAGACTGCCTTCGTCCGGCTTCAGCAACTTGCCCGTGTATTGGCAGCGATTGCCGTCGCGCTCCCGAATCGTCTTGGAGCAGAGCTTTGGGCGACTCTTCGGCACCTTGGAAAAGTTCACCGCCACGATAACGGTCGGCACGCGGATCGCACCGCGCGCGGTGCGCACGGCGTAGTCGCCCTCGCGCACCGGCAACGTGATCCACTCGTCCCAGGTGACGGGACGAATGTGGCTCTCGCCTTCGATGTCCAGCGCGGTGGCCACGTTCGTGGCCATCTGGCAGAATGCGTCCTGCGGCGTGCGAATGTTGATCGCCTGCCAGTTGCGGTTGAGCACCAGCACGATCGTCTTGTTCAGTATGTCGCTCATATTTGTTCTCTCGTAGCTGCGTCTCGTGAGAGCGCGGCAAATCTCTTTCAGCAAGCCGTAAATTCAGCCGCGTTCTCACGAACGCAGCTACGACGCATGAGGTGTTTGTTCTTCATTGAACTGGCTGGAGTGGATGCCCCGCCGGGAATCGCACCCAGACCTCCGGTTTCAGAGACCGGCGCACTGCTGATTATGCAACGGGGCAATGGAATGTGGTCGCCCGGGAAGGATCTGCCCCCTCGATTTCTGGGTGTAGGCCAGACGTGATGCTATTTCACTACCGAGCGTAAATGATTGGCTGCCTCGCCTGGATTCGCACCAAGACCGTCGGGGTCAAAACCCGGTATGCTACTGTTACACCACGAGGCAATGAATTGGTGGAGCCGGAGGTAGTTGCAACCTCACCATATCCGGGTAAAAGCCGGGTGCCGGTCTGCTGTGGCTTCGACTCCTTAAATTGGTGCTCGCGGCAGGACTTGCACCTGCACTGGCGACGTTCTCGACGTTGTGCCTCTGCGTTGGGCTACGCGAGCAAAGGGGATGGAGCCTCCAGCCGGTGATGCTCCGGCAGGAATTCTTTACAAAAGAAATCCGCAGGCTGCTGCATGGAGGCGGAAATGGTCGCAGTCTCCGGTGCTGCCCCGGACACAGCGGGCTTATGAAACCCACTTGAGCGCTGGCTCAACTGCGAAATGGAGCCCTCACCCGGAATTGCACCAGGCTCACTTCCGTACCGAGGAAGCGCATCGCTGACAATGCTTCGAGGGCGATGAATTTGGCGTCCCTGACCGGCTTCGCTCCGGTAATCTCCTGCATGAGAGGCAGGCATGTTGTCTGGACTACACCACAGGGACAAATCGCTGATTTCGGTCTCACAAACTCCACGGCGATCTGATTTACACTTTCCAAACAAGGTCGCTTTGAATGAAAGTGTGCTGGCAAACATGAAGACCCCAGTTACCGATGCGGCGGTTGATGTATATGTGGATCGCATACGCGCCGGCGGACCTTTGGGTAAAGTGTTTCCAGGCAAGTTGTCAGAATGTGATTTCACCCCGACCCAGCGTGAAAAAATCAGGAAAGCAAGGGCTGACAAACGGGTGTCGCAGAAGCGGGCCAAATCAATCATTGCCCCACTTGACGCCAAGCCGAATCTCAAGCTGCCGTCCCGCTCGCAACCAAAGTCGCCAAAGACACTGACGAAGTTGAGGAAAACGCTCTACCTTCAAGGCGGGAATTGCTTCTTTTGCGGAATGCCGTTGAGTGAAGATGACGCGAGCATCGAACACCTAAATCCCAAGTCTCGTGGCGGTCCTAGCGCAGAGGACAATGAGGTGGTTTGCCACAGGACCCTTAATCACGCGTTCGGGAACATGGACCTGAAAAGGAAGTTTGAGTTTATTCTCAAGACAAAAGGGACTTTCCGCTGCCCGGGAACATAGGATCGTTGGCCTGGACTGACGAACCGCATCCACAGAAATGGTGGGAGCGAAGCGTGCTGCCCGCTTTACCTCTCGCATGTCAAACGAGCGCTCTGCTGATGAGCTACGCCCCCGAAAATTGGAGCGGGTGAACGGAGTCGCACCGTTGTCTCGGCCTTGGCACGGCCGCATTCTGCTGTTGAACCACACCCGCAAAAACTGGTGTCCCCAGCCGGACTCTCACCAGCAACCTGACGCTTAGGACGCGCCTGCTCTGTGTTTTGAGCTATGGGGACAAAGAATCGAAATGGTACGCGCGTCCGGTAACGCTCCGGAACCCGGCACTGATCTAGTGCGATGCGGGGTATAAGGCCGCCGGCTCTCTTTGAGCTACGCGCGCATGAATGGCGGAATGCCGTGGACTCGCACCACTTGCCCGAAGGCACGCACTGTTTAGCAAACAGGCCCGGCGCGCTTGACCGGTGGACATTCCAAATTGGTCCGCGTGGCAGGACTTGCACCTGCAACCTTTCCGTCTTGAGCGGAACGTCTCTTCTGATTGGACTACACGCGGTTGGTGCCCACGGTCGGACTCGCACCGACACTGTGCGCGTTTTAAGTGCGCCGTCTCTGCGTTGGACTACGTGGGCAAATTGGTAGCGCGTGAAGGATTTGCACCTTCAACCTTCCCGTTCTGAGCGGGATGCCTCTTCTGTTGGGCTAACGCGCCGATAAAACTTGGTGCATCCGGCAGGACTCCCACCTGCAAACTCTCCGTTCGAAGCGGAGCATGATAATAAATTTCACCACGGATGCGGAAATGGTGGGTTGCCTCGGATTCGCACCGAGTTCTCGCCGGTTAAGAGCCGGGACTTCACTTTCAAAGTTTGCAACCCAAGCGAACGCGAAGGCGGAGTTGAACCACCGCGGCCAGATCTGTGAAGCTCTGATCGACACCGGGATTTCGCGTCGCGGAAAAAAAATCCCAAGCGCACCGAATCGGGTGTCCGGCCATTACTTCGACCGTGCGGGGTCTCTGCCGACGCACCCGATTCACTTGGGAAATGGACGGGCATGTCGGAAGTGCGCCGACTATTCCGGTTTGGAAGACCGGCGTGTGTCTCTCAACACCTATGCCCGGAAATGGAATCCCGTACTGGAATCGCACCAGTCTTTGCGGTTCTGCAAACCGCCGCCTGAACTGCTCGGCCAACGGGATATGAAATTAAAGTGCGGGCGGAAGCTTTCGCCGCCGCCCGCGTTGTTGTTTGCCTCTTGGCATCCTTGAACCGTTGCTATCCGCGAACAAAGTCCGCGATCACGGCCGGCACGGTCGTGTCGAAGCCCACCACGTCGAGCATGCCGCGGTCGTTTGGGTCGGCGAGGGTGAAGCCGTTGGAGGTCATGCCCACAACGACTGCCTTCGCATCACCTACAAACTCTGCGCGATACTGACGGAGTGCTTGCGACGGGTGGATGTTGCCCGCCCACGTTTCGCTGTCTGTGTAGGTGATGAACGCCGACACGTTCTGCTCATTTTCGCGAGCCCAGATCATCGGCAAGGCGCAGTCCGTGGCCTCGAACGGCAGGTTGCTGATGCGCTTAACCACTTCATCCAGACGCATGCGGGGCGAGATGTTCAGCGGAATGAACCGGTCGGAGAAACCCATGATGTGGTATTCCTCCTCGGTTGCCGCCGTCACCAGCGCAATCGCCGCGCTGGCTTCACGCGGAGTCAGGCACGAACCTGCCACCGAACCGCCACCCATCGAACCGCTGACGTCCAGTGCCAGGAGCACCGGCTTGCCGCACGGCTCGACGTTCTGGAACGTGGCATAGAACGCCGCGTCCAGCGCATCAACGATCTTCGGCACCGGCCTCCAAGTGAGCGAACCTTTCTCACCCTTGCCCTGCGCATACACCTTTTCGGCGATCAACACCGCCAACGGGTGGATGCGGGCACGCTTGAGCACCGTCTCGTCGCCCAGCTTGCGGACAATCAACTTGGCCGCATCGCTGAACGGCTGCACGAGACCGATGCTGGTCATCTTGCCGAGGTTGCGAATCATCGCCGTCATCGGCATGCGCTGGAGCAACGCTTCCCACACTGCGACTTCGTTGAGCCACTGCGTCGGGATTGCTTCACGCGGCAGATCATGCTCGGTGATCAGCTTGACGATCTCGTCCTTGCTCCCTGCCTTCTTCGCCTGCTCGAAGGCTTCGATGAACTTCGGCAGTTCGCCGACGGCGGCATACTTTGCGACACGATCTTCACCACGAACCTTGCGCTTCACTTCGCGTTCACCCAGCGCATCCGCACCCGCGAGCATCCAGCGGAAAACCGCATCGTACTGCGGGGACGGAGCGACCGGGTGAGCAAGGCGGAGCAAGTCGCCGTGCGACCAACCATCGCGCTGCTGATACTTCACGGCTTGGTGTGCGAGGTCGTCAGCCCCGCGGCTGACATACCAGCGACCGACGGCGTTGCGCAGACCGCGACCCCAGCCACGCATTGCGTTTACGTATTCCGCGAAGTGGAACAGGTGCGTGCCGATTCGGCAGACCTTGCCGAGGTTCTGGAAGGCCAGCGCCTTGGCTTCGGCATGGCCGTGCGTTGCTACCAGCGCCATCGCAAAGATGGCTGGATCGTTCTTCGGCGCACGGCCGCTGTCGCTGATTTCAACGATGCGGTTCACGACACGAACACCGTCCGCCTTGATGCAGCGAACCAGCGCGTCGTGGTTCTGCTTCACGAGTTCGCGTTCGCCGATGTAATACGTGCCGCCTTCGGCGCCGAGGATCATGAAACGGTCGAGTCGCGTCCAGTCATCCACCGGCCAGGCGTAGCCGCCCGCCGAGTTGGCGACTTGCGTCGAACCCGGAATCGGCTGCGATTGCGGTGTCACGCGTCGGTTGAAGAGCTTTGCGTAGTTGATAGCCATGTTGGCCTCCCTTTCGTTATGCGCGCCGCCAACTCCCGGCACTTTTGTTTGATTGCACTGCGGGCAAGTTGGTGAACGTGGGATTGGTCATTTCGAGTGATAACCCAAGTTCTTCGGCCCGCAGGAACTGAGAATGATCAAGGGCCGCCGCACTACGGCGGCGGCCCAATATTTTTGTTTGCCGGAATCAACCGGCTCCGGTCACACAGACCTTTTTGAGCAGTAATATGATCAGGTAACCCACATCCATCGGCCCGGGAACTCGCTCTGGCGACTCGCGCCACCATCATCGCGCCCGGACAAGGGCGAACGTGGAGTCTATTGCCTTTCGGCAACAATCCCCACTCCGCGCTAAGGCGGTTTCGCCAGATGCGCCACCGATTCCGGGCCACCCGGCTGCTCAACTTTGAAAATGTTCATCGCGTTCACGCTTGCTTGCGATCAGGACAGCCGCAGCATCGCTCGCCGTTGGCGGCTTGTTTATGGTGCAGATCACATGCACCATGACTGCGAAATCATGTTTGAGGATCTCTTCGCCATGTCGGGACTTTCGCTGGAACGGTTGAAATCGTTCGCGGACATCGTTGCTGCCGGCGGCATCTCCGCTGCGGCGGGAGATGATTCGAACCGGCAAAGCCAGTTCAGCCGCCAGTTGAAAGAATTGGAGCGCTATTTCGGCGTCGAGTTGATCAAGCGCGGACGCGGCCCGATGAAATTGACGCCGGCTGGAGAGCAACTGCACCGCGTCATCAGCCACACTTTCGGATCGTTGCAGGAATTTCGCCGCCACTGCGCAAACCGCCCGATCGAGCTGAGTATTGGCGCTGGCGAAAGTCTGATCCAATGGATGTTGCTGCCGCGGTTGGCTCAACTCGTGGCCGAGCATCCACAAGTCACGGTTAGTTTCCAAAATTTACGAACGGACGAAATCCTCAAGCAACTGGCCGACGGCACGCTCGATTTTGGCGTCGTCACCCGGACCAATTCGGATCGCCAGTTGGAGTCAGCCCCACTGGGCCAACTCGAATATGCACTGTTCGTTCCCAGCGAGTTGGTTTCTGGCAAGCGACGGAAAGATTCTGTCGAATTGATCGGACGCGTGCCTCTGGCGTTATTGCTGGGGAGCGATTCAGTTCGCCAGGCGCTCGAGGATTTGGCGCAGCAACATGAACTGAAACTCGACGTCCGTTTGCGTTTGAGTTCCTATCCACAATTGGCCGCCGCCGTGCAAAACTTGAAGGTGGCCGCCGTGATGCCCACGCTCGCTGCCTCATCCCTGCATGCGGAACGGATTCAGATGATCCGCTTTCCTATTCTCGACCGCCTTTCGCGCCGGGTCTTTCTGGTTTGGAATCGCAAGGCAACTGAGATCCGGCCTTCCATCGGGCCATACGCGAAAGTCTTCAGTAAATGTTTCCGCGCGACAGCCTGATCCTGCGGGCAAGGAGTGACCTTGGGCTTTTTTGCAGGCTCTACCGTTGAGCTACGCCGCCACATGCTGGCGGCGGACGGATTCGAACCGCCATTTTGCATTTCACGAGAACCCATTGTCTTCGGCCCGCTGAAAAGGCCGATGGGCAAGGGACGCCGTGGAAAACTCCTTGCGGAGGCTGCTCTACCATTGAGCTACCCCGAATGCTTTCGGGGATCGGACTCGAACCGACAACAGGCGATAATCCACAACTTCGGCCCATCAATTGAGCGCGGGCAAGAGATCGACCGTGGAGTTGCCAGATGTGCTGCTGTTACACTACCGCCGCTCAATCCGTTGGCGTGAACTGGTCACGCCCGCCAGGGAAACGACGGAGTGGAGTTGAACCGCTGCTGCCTGGTTATGATAACCCACAATCTACGGCCCGCTAAAATGACCGACGGACAAAAACCGAGCTGGGAATCCATCAGTTGCCCGATGGTGCAGGGTTCGAACCCGCTCGCGGTTTCCCGCTTCACCGATAACCCAGACTCAACGGCCCGTCGAAATTAACGCTCCCGATGGGAATCGAACCCACGTTTCCCGGACGCATCCGGGCGTTCTATCGCAGTTGAACTAAGGGAAAATCCGAGAAGCAGCAGCGGCTGCATCGCGGACGCGGTTTGTTTGCGGATGATCGCTGTTCGCGTTCCGCAGAATCAAATGGGCAAGTGGCGTGATCGAACGGAGGCACTCCATGCCGGGAATCGAACCCGGATCGCCAAGGCTTTCGCCACGGACGGTACGCCCTCCTTAGGTGGAGGATAACCGATCAACTTCGGCCCATCTAAAACTGATATGGTCAGGAAGCCGGGATTTGCACCCGGACCGTCGCGTTCACAACGCGAAGTGCTGCTTTTACACCACGATCCTGATTTGAATTGGAGCCCCTGGTCGGACTCGCACCGACGAATACGGGTTTACGAAACCCGCTCTGTTGCTGCTGGAGGCACAGGGGCTTTGAAAGTGGCGTCCACGGCACGACTCGCACGTGCGACCTCCACCTTCGCATGGTGGCGCTCTGATCTAACTGAGCTACGCGGACAAAATGGCATCCGTGATCGGACTCGCACCGATTAGGCCCGGCTTGAAAGACCGGCTGCTCGAACTGCTTTGCATTCACGGACAGAAAATTCTTCGCCGGAGAGGATGAGAACACTGAGTCGCTGCTCGCGGGCAGGCATTAACTCGGTGGACTCAATTCCTCCATGGCGGTAAGGACGCATCAGCGGCGAAGCTTGCGCGTCTTGTAGGTAAGGAGCGGTCGCAACGTCGCGATCACGGACACAAGTCCGGCGGCAATGAGGTCGGCGATCACGGCCTCAATGTTTTTGTAGGCTGCGGGTGCTTCTTCGTAGAGCAAATCGCGCTCTTCGCAAACCACGCGGCCACCCAGCGGCGTCTGCACCAACTGGTGCATCCCGAAGCGTTCACGCATACGGAGCCGAGCTTCGCTGCGTGCCCACTTGCGGCCCGCACCGTGGGCCAGCGACCAAGCATGACTCTCACTGTCGCCCGTCGGCTTCACGATGTAGCTCAACGAACCGCGCGATCCAGGGATGACGACGTAATCACCCTCCGACTCAACGGCACCCTTGCGGTGAAGCCACTCAACTCCGCTATCGCTTTCACGACGCGTGATGCTGTTGTGGCAACCATCCCAGAGGAATTCCGCTTCGGCACCCATCGTCACCACGAAACGGCGGGCAATCAGCTCGCGGTTCGCCTTGGCCCAGCGCACGGCAAAGTCGTGACCGCGAAGATATTCCTCCGCCGCAAACGAATCCGCTTCGACTCCGTTGCCGAAGTGCTGATCTACGTGGGCCCGCAGGATGGATTCACCCAGGCCACGCGAACCGCTGTGGACGAGCACCACGAGTTGCAGCTTGCCGAGTCCAAGTTTCTTGAACGCGGCCACGTCGAGCACCTGCTCGACGGTCTGCACCTCGGCGAAGTGATTGCCGCCACCGATGGTGCCGAGCGCCGAGTCGAACTCCGTGGACTCCAGATTATGTTCAGCCAGGAAGCCGTCCGCGAACTCGTCCCACGGGTGTTCGAGATCGAAGCGCAGGGCGGCCCAACGGTCGAGCTTGGCATCGCGACGGACGAGGTCCGTCTTGAACAACCCCATACCGCAGCCGATGTCGCCACCGATGAGGTGCGGATAAATCACATCCTCCGTCACGAAGGCCGCACCGACCGGCGAGCCTTTGCCCGGATGCAAATCCGGGAAACCGGCTGCGAGTCGTACGCCGTCGAGCTTTGCAGTGGCATAGAGCTGGCGCACCGCTTCACCTTCAATCCAGCTTTTGGGCGAGGCGAAAAGGCGCACCTGAGTTTCAGTCAGTGTGTTCATGGTTCCTTTTGGGCCCGCCAAAGCGGGTTGGGTTTTTGGAAGTTGGCCACTGGAGTCGGGATTGCACCGACACCTCCGGCTTTTCAGACCAGCGTGCAGACTGACTACACCATCCAGTGGAAATTGGGGTGCGCGGCAGCTTGGGTCGGCCACCGCGAAAGGCTGTCTATGAAGCTTGAGCCTTGCGGGCTGCGGCTTGAGTTTTGCACAGGCTGACCGATGTGGTTTGACAACTCGACATCAACATCAGCGTGGTAATTGGATTTTCAGTCCAATCCAGGAACGTTTAGAGCGTCCTAGTTTTGACAGCATTTTCGCCGGCGGCTTTCCGTCGCCACCGCGCACCTAAATCAAGACCGCCGGCGGAATCAGAGATTCACGCTGCGGTTGAAGTTGAACTCGTCCAGCGCATCTTGCAGCGACTGGATTTCGGCGTTCAGCTCGGCCACAAGTTTATCCACGTCCACCTTGCCGAGCTGGGCGACGTATTCGACTTCGTAGGCCGATTCGGCAAACCCGCGGCCTTCGTGGAACACACCGGCCTTGGTGTCGAGACCGGTCAGCGTCGTGACGAGGCCCTTAAGTTCCGCAAGGCGGAAAATCTTGTCGTAGATTTCCGCGTTGGCGGCGGCAACTGCCGCCTTCACCTTGACCAACTCGGCGAGCTTGGTGCGCAGGCGCGTCAACACTTCGCGGTTGTCGTAGTCGAATTTCTGTTTGCTGGAGCGGGAGTTCTGCTTCGTGAGCAGATCCTTCAACTGGGCGACTTCGCCCGCCAGTTGGTTTTTCAGTTTGAGTGCCTTGGCGATTTTCATGTGAGTCCTTTCGTTAAGATTGAGATAAAAAATGGTCGCCCCGCGCGGTAATGCTCCGCGGTCTTCCGGTTATCAACCGGGCGCTCTGCTATTGAGCTACGGGACGGATGGCGATTGGTGTTAATCCAGAAATGCCACTTGTTGCATCGTGCGGGAGCGGGTCTCGGTATTCATCAAGACGCGATGCCAGAAGGGCAGCCAGATGGTGCGGTGGTCCGGGTGACGGATTGCGCCTCGCGCATACACCGCCGCATCCCGGTGCATGCGACGCCAGCCCCACTTGGCTCGCGCAGGATCAGCGCTCAACAGTTCGCGATACTCGGCTTCGGTCAAACCGTTCGGATGACGAAAGCACACATAAACCAGCGTGCCGCCCTCGCGATATAACTCCTCGACGAGGTGGGGCTTGCCGCGCCCGCGACGAATAGGTTCATTCCGCAGAATGAGTTTTGGGTCAGGCCGCAATCCCGCGGCCGGCACGAAGAACCACTCGCCCTGACGGCGGAAGGCCCGATTCTTTCGCCGGTTGCATTCGCGTGGAGGCAATCCGGATTGGGCTTGGGCCGCCTGTACCTCGGCGGGTTTCAGGGATTCCATCGCGTCGTTCACAGTGGACACACGGCCCGGCACTGCTGCCACAAACCAATCGCGCTCGTCGTGCCCGCACAAGAAGCGGTCAGGTTGCTCCTCCGATTGTGTACGCCGCACCATGAGTAGCAGGTGACGCTCGCGAGGGCGCGCTTGCAGAACATTAGCATCGAGCTTGTCGCGGAGATTCTGCGGCACGCGGTGTTCAAAGAATTCGCCGCGCGAGTCGCTGCGAATATCCATGGCGTAGCTGCCGGAGCGCCTGTTTGCCGGAACAATGCGTGTCCGAAATCGTGCGCCCATCGCGGCGAACTTCGATTCAATCTGTACAGTATTCATATCGTTTCCTCTTGGAACGGTCGGCTACCAAGCAGTCGCCGTTAATTTGTCACTGCCTCGGGAAGTTAGTGAAAAGCGGTTCACTTGTTTATGGTGCAAATCGCATCCCGCATGACTGTTGAATCATGTGCAGGAGAGCCGCCGGTCTTGTCTTGCGATCCACAGCAAAATGGCGGAAGGCGTCGGTAATGCTCCGACCTCGGCAACGCCGATCCTGTTTTCGAGACAGGTGCAGCCAGCTTATATCTGCCTGCCTTCCGTAAAATGGTCAGGGTGGCAGGAGTTGCACCTGCGTCCTCCTCGTTCCGAACGAGGCCGTCTGCTGCTGACATTACACCCTGAAAAATTGGCTGCCAGAGTTGGACTCGCACCAACACCGAACGGCTTAACAGGCCGCCGTGCTACTTTGACACTACCTGGCAATGGCGCTGCCGGCAGGATTTCCACCTGCATCGTTCCGCTTAGAAGGCGGATGCCTGATGTGTTCGACCACGGCAGCAATTCGAAATGGTCGGAACGGCAGGATTTCCACCCGCGGCCTCCCGGTCCCAATCCGGGCGCTCTAAAGACTGAGCTACATTCCGAGAAAATGGCGGACCCGAAGGGACTTGCACCCTCAGCCTTCCCGCAGACAACGGGTTGCTCCTCTGATTGAGCTACGGATCCAGAAATGGTGGGAAGTGCTGGTAATGCTCCAGTCGTCATCTTCCAGCACTGTTTTTAGACGGCGGGTTTACAGACCGCGGGCTGGATCACTTCCCATATATATATGGTAGCGGGGGCAGGAATCACACCTGCCTGACGAAGTTTATGAGGCTTCGCTCTGTGCTTTAGTCGAGTTCCCCGCAGTAAATCTGGAATGAGGACCTCTCGGCGCCTATGCTCTTAGCGAAAGATATGCGCACACTGGCCGTCGGAGATATTCATGGTTGTCATGCGGCACTGACGACGCTCTTGGAAAAGGTCGCGCCACGAGCCGAGGACCGGATTATTTTCCTCGGCGATTATATTGATCGTGGACCAGCATCGCGCGAGGTGGTTGAATCACTTCTGCAACTGAGCGGCAAATGCGCACCGGTTTTTCTGCGCGGTAACCATGAGGTCATGATCCTTGACGCTCGCGAAGACGCGCTCAAAACGAATCTCTGGCAGAGCTACGGAGGCTTCGAAGCCCTCATCTCCTACGGCGCAAATTACAAGCAGGACTGGGCCACAATCATTCCGGATTCTCATTGGAAGTTTTTCGAGCGCACAGCGCCATACTTTGAAACAGAGAACCACATTTTCGTCCACGCATGTCTGGACGGTGAAGCGGACATGGATGAACAATCCGATTGGCTGCTGTACTGGGAATCCTTGGATCGCCTAAAACCTCACAAATCGGGCAAGCGCATCATCTGCGGCCACTCGCCTCAACGATCCGGTCAAATTTTGGATCTCGGTTTTGCACTGTGCATCGATACCGGCGCTGTCAATGGCGGTTGGTTGACTTGCCTGGACGTCAACAGCGGCAGTTGGTGGCAATCGAATGAGAAGCGCGAAATGAGACGAGGATCGATTGCCGCGCGTTCTTGAAATGGTGGAGTCCGGCGGGTAACGCTCCCGCTTGGCACTGCTTGCAAGGCAGGCGCTTCACTTTTCAGCCACGGCCCCATGAATTGATTTGGCAGGCCGCCTCGGTGCTGCCCCGAGCCAACTGAGTTTTGGAGACTCTGTTGCGCAAGCTGGCGCGCGGCCTGTGGGAAATTGGTGCGGTTGTCGGGAATCGCACCCGGACGTGCTCCCTGGCGAGGAGCCATTCTGGCTGTTAAATCACAACCGCGGAAATTGAAAGGGCCGGGAGCAATCGCGCTCCCGGCCCGTGCCATTTCAATAAAGAACAAACACCTCTTGGTGGTCTATTCGACCCCAACCCGCGGATTCACGGCGGCTGTTTCGGTGTTTAGGGGCACACCTCCTCCGAAGCCCTTAAAATGTAAATGTGTTTCAAACCATCCCGGCGCGCGTCTCCGCTCGCGATGGGCAGACCCCACCGGTGGAATGCCTCGGCATTCCGGCACCTGAATTCGTTTGGCACTGTCTGACATCATCGAGACGTCATTATGTTATCGTTCACAGACTGTTCACCTTTCGTTGCCGCCATTTCACCGTCAGTTTCAGGGAAATAAAAAACCCTGCTTACACGGGGTAAGCAGGGTGTAGAAATCCTCTTTCGATTCGTTACCTGCTTACCTCCAAGTTATCCAAATTCACTTCGGGGCTTTGCCCGCGATATGACCTGGATAGCCCAAGGCTAAACACACAACCTTGGCTTAACCGGCTATGACGTGTCGCTTTCGCGACCGACATTGTCGGCCAACTCGTGGCTGATATGTTGATGCAGTTTCTCATCGAACGTGTAAGACGTTTACCACACGGCATCGGTTACATGCAACTTATACTTTGTGGGGGCAGGTTATCTTAAATTCAAATATCCGCATCGCTTGATGCGACGATGCTTCAGCCGCGGCAAAGTTTCATCACCGAGCGGCGCTTCGAATACGGTGATGTCCCGTATGCCACCCTGCTGGGAACGCCAATGCGGTTAATCCGCTGGAGCCGGCACGCCGTTCGGGCGCGAGCGGACGAAGCGTCGGGCCGATTGTGATCGTGGCGCGTTCTAGTTGACCATCCTCGAACCCATTTTAGAATGAAATCTGTCGTTGGAAATGGTCACTAACCCTATCCCCACGCCTGTCCCCACGGCGGGGATAAAGTAAAGTCCGAGGCCATTCCGTCCAGGTCGCGCAGGTAAATAAACAGCTTCGCTCACGCCGTAATCAGAAGCGCCATCGAGTTGGATGTCCGATGCGAGTAGGCGGTGAACGGCATTTGCCAGTTGGGCGCGGTTCGGGTAGAGAATCGCCAGATGGTAAAGGCCGGTAGCGCGCGGCGGCGGTGATCACAGATTAACTTCGCGCAGCTTAGTGTCGTCCTTCAGTTCGTCGGCCAGTCGTCAAGGTCCGGTGGCCCATTTGATTGCTCACCAACCCTGAAACCGGTTAGCATCCTCGGCAACGCATGAGCGCCAGCATCCATCGCCATCCCCGTTTCGCGGAATTGCGCGACCTGTTCCGGGCACATCCTGAATGGTTTGTTCCGTGGGCGGGCACTCTATTCCGTTTCCACACCGTGGATTATCCCGCACCCAGGGATGTGTTGAGCGGCGAAGGCGCGCAGTGGCGCGGCGGGCGTTGGAATTTGCCGGGCCTCGCCACCCTTTACGGCAGCACCACGGACGCCACGGCGTTGCAGGAATGTAAAGCCAACGACCGTTACTATGGTGTGGAAACCAAAAGCCCGCGCTTGTTGGTCGCCATCCAGGTCCAACTGACCCGCGTGCTGGACCTGACGAATCCGGAAATCCGTCGGGCGATGGGCGTGAGCCTGACAGAACTTGCGGCGGAAGACTGGCGCAAGTTGCTGGCCGCGGGGAAGGAGAGTTTCTCACAAGCGATCGGGCGCGCCGTCGTCGCCGCGGGCGGCAGCGGTTTGCTGGCCCGTTCCGCCGCCGTGCCTCGGAGCGTCACCGTGGCGATTTTTCCCGGTGTGTGCGCCGCCGACCATCTGGAGATCGTGGAAGGCGCGAAGCTGGAAAAATTGGCCGCGCGATCAAAGGGTTGACACCTGCAATAATGCAGGTTATTGTGCAGGCAGAAAGTTATGCCAGTCGTTGCCAAAAAATTCAAAATCGCGCACCCGGCGCTCTCCGGCTTCCGGTTCAGCCACCGGGGGGCGAAGGATTACGCCGGTTTGCTTCAGCACTACCGGGCCACGTTCAAAATGCCGCAACCCATCGTCGTGCGATTGACCGGTTTCTCCCCGCGCTCGGTCGCCAAATGGAGTGAAGGCGTGCCGCCCTCGCCCAAACAGGAAAAGGCACTGGTGGAAATGGATAGGTTGCTGGACGGCCTCGCGCGAGTGATGCAGCCCGCCCAGATCGGTCACTGGCTCAAGTCCCCGAATCCGGCGTTCGACGGCTCGACGCCGTTGCAACTCGTGGAGCGCGGTGAAATGGACCGCATCTGGCACATGCTCTACGACCTTGAATCTGGTCAACCCGGCTGAATGGTCGCCCGCTTCGCGATCCGCTTGCGCGCCGCCGCGGTGAGCGTCTTCGCCCGCGCCTTCCCACCCTTCAATCCCCCCAGCCGCCCCAAGGCAACCGCTGCGGGATTCTTCTCTGAGCTCTTGTTTGCAGCCATACCATATCAATTCCAGAATTCATCACACAATTGAAGTCCAGTATTTGGAAGCCCCCACTTGGCCTCCCTTGACGATCCAAACCTCGCACCCCCTTGGGCGTAACTCACGGCGTAGGCAGCAATTTGTACCAGTCAGAATTAACGATAGAACAATCGGCGAAACTTTTTCGCGGCTTTTTTGCCTTGCGTGGCTTCCTCAAATCCTTGTGCGCCAGGGCACTCAAGCGCACTGTTAAACCATGAATGAGATCACTTCTTCGTCCACGCAAGTCCGGCCCCTGCCTGCTTCCACAGCAGCACTGGCCCTCATACCGCTTGGCGTTCTGCTGAACCTCGGCATTGGCACTGTCGTGCATGTCTTGAAATTGCCTGTGTTTGTTGATGCCGTAGGAACCATTCTCATAACAATCCTCATCGGAATTCGATGGGGCGCCGTGACGGGTGTGCTTTCATTCCTCATCGGCGGCATGATTGTAAACCCGGTCATGCCGTATTTTTCAGCCACACAGGCCACTATCGCACTCGTGGCCGGGCTCTTTGCTTCCCGAGGATGGTTCCGTTCCATCCCACGGACCATAATCACGGGAATTTGTGTCGGCATTGCGGCGGCCATTGTGAGCGCCCCAGTCATCATTAAACTTTTCGGCGGGATCACTGGATCAGGTTCCGGCTTCATCACGGCGTTTCTTTTGGCCTCGGGGAAAAAGATCGTCGAATCCGTCATTCTCACCGGAATTTCATGCGAACCCGTGGACAAGACGATTCAATGCCTCTTGGCGTTTTGGATCATTCGCACTCTACCTCTCCGGCTTCGGGAGCGCTTGGAGCCCTTGGGGTATTTGAAAGCGAACACAAACAAATGAGGTTCGCCGTCCATTTTGAACCAAGCCCTCGTGCTCGTGCTTTCGCAACAGGAATCGCCTTGGTCGGAGTGGTGGCGAGTCCAAGTTTCTACGCGCTCGCCATCCTTCTGGTATTTTGCACCGGAACACTTGTGGCCCAGGGCAAAATTGGTTCGTTCGCGCGTTTCTTGGTGAGGGTTTGGCTCCCGCTTTCCTTGGGGCTGTTTCTCGTGTGGGGATTTTTAGTCCGGGGAAGCCCCCAAACCGGCAATGGGTCCGGTGCAGCCGATGGTGTTAAGTTCGCCGCAATCGTATCACTCCGGGTGGCCTCGCTTGCCGCGTTGTTTCAGGCTGCGGTTTTGTCGCTGGCAGGATTGCGCCTCGCCAGTTTCCTGAAAAGTCTCGGCCTCTCGCCTCGCGCGACAGCTACAATCGTTTCAATATTCAATCTGTGGCCGGACTTTGCCCGCCGTTCGGAACAAGTTGTGGCCGCACGTTGCGCGCGAGGGTTGATGTCAGACCGTCATTTGTGGACTCGCGTGCGACAGATTCCGTGGACTGTACGCACGTTGTTCGTCAGCGCTTTGGGACACAGCTTGGATCGTGCTACCAGATGGGAGGCTGAGTGTCTTCCCAACCGACTTGCGGAGGCGTCCGAAACTATCACGCACGCGAAGTCCGGCTGGTGGGTTAACGCAAGTTGGCTTTCCGCCGCCATCACTTGGACAGGCCTTGCATTATGGACCGTGTAACCGCAACTGCACGCAGCAACGTGTCACTCGAAGCTTTGGCCAACGGCGAAATCGAGCGTTTGGTGTGGTTGACCGGAAACAACTTCTCGGGCCGGTCTGCAATTCTTCATGACGCCTGTGAACGATATGCGGATCGGCCTGGATCGGCGATTTACATCCCCCCCGAACTTCACAACGCGATTTCCGGGCTCGTTCCTACAGTCAACGAGGAGATTCTGCTTCATCTTGGGCGGTGCGAACGAAAAGACCACTATTGGAACCTGATGAAAGAATGGGGATTGGCGTTATTCGCCGACCGCGATCCATTCACGTTGTCCGGCGGAGAGCAGAGCCTGCTGGTCATTCTCTGTAAGCTCGCTTTGGAACCGAAACTCCTCGCGATGGACGGTGCCCTCGAGCAACTCGACTCAAACAATTCCCGGGGGATTCTGAATCTGTTTTGCTCTGCCGGTTCGGTGCCAAAGCCGCCGCAGATTATTCTGACCCACAACGGTTGGCTTCCTGAAAATGGAGCTTTCAAGTTCAAACATCTGCCGGCTTCAACATTCCCGGACCTAGTGCGGCTGGCGTCGCCGCCCCCCTTGGATGCCAGTCGGTTCGACCCGCCGCAAGTGCGCGAGCCGGCCTCGGTCGTCCTCCAAAATCTTGCATTTTGGTATCCTCATGGCGCCCCGGTTTTTCGCAAACTCAATTTGCGTCTGGAGCCGGGGCGCATCTACAGACTTGCCGGGCCGAATGGAAGTGGGAAATCCACGTTGGCCCGTTTGTTGACTGGCGTTCTTCGACCGAGCCACGGCGAGATCCTGCTGAATGGCAGACCGTTTGATTCGTACGCCCATCCAGGCACGCTGGCACGCCTGCATTTTCAATCTCCCGATTCACAGCTTTTTGAATCCACCGTGCGCGACGAACTGCAATCGTTGCCGACACCTGCCGCGATGGCGGCGGCGCGATTCGCCGGACTGGAAGGATTTCTGGGCCAACATCCGTTCGATTTGCCTTTCGTGCTTCGGAAAAGGCTGGCTCTCACTTTAATCTTCCACACTTCAGCCCCTTGGCTCATTTTTGATGAACCGACACTGGGGCAGGACGAGACTGCCCGCATCGCTCTCGGCCAATCGCTCCGCAAGCTTGCAAAGGCGGGTTACGGCATTATCCTTATTTCCCACAACCAAGAATTCGCTTGCTCATACTCGGATGAAGAAGTGGATTTGCCACAATTGATCAATACCTAAGATCGTGGGAAAGTCATCAACTGCATATTTTAGCCGCAAAAAAATAACCGACGAGACCCTCATCACTAGTATGATGGAAGCTCTGAGGGATGCACCGGCGGCGAACGCTGCGATAGCACTGCTCCGCGGTTTGAGAGTCCACGCTGGCGAACGATGGCTCGAACTGAAAGAAGCGCAATATGCCTACTCCGATGAGATATACGCCAATCGGCATTGGTTGACGGAAAACCAAAAAGTGCTGCCGCCAGGCACGACTTTTTTGGGGATTGTGCTGGATAAGACGCTTGAGGTCAGTGTTGTTGAGACGTTCAAGTCTGACTTGAAGCGAAGATACCACCGCCCCATGACGATCCTCCAGAAGGGGGCGCTCTTTGGCACATTTGAGACGGCGGATCTGATGTGCCAAACTGAGTTGCTTCAGGATTACACAGTGTTCTCCGGCCTGCGGACGTTCTTCTTCGCCAATTCAGCGCTGGAACCCAATATCAAAGGGCGCGATAAGTTTGAAAATGCAATGTATGAAATTACAGAGAAAAATCAAAGTATGGCAGATTGGTGCAACCAGGTTTTCTCACCAACTCAAACCCCGCTTTTCTTTCTCCACGCCTTTTTGGGCGAGAAGATAAAAGATTGGAGTTCCAAGGTTCTCCTTGTTGCGATCGGCTCCGAGTTCCTTGCAAATGTTTCTGATGAAGTTAAACAGACCATTTGGCGAGGCGCATGGCGTCAGTCTGCCCATCTTCGTCAGCAGAGCATTTCCGGATACTCAACTGATGAAATCATGGAAATCTTGGGAGGGCAGACGGATCATGGGTCAACGAAAGTGTCTGAAAAATTTCGCTCTGCCATTGCCCGCGAATTGAAAACGCTCCCACTGTTGCTTACGGAAGGGCGACCGGGGTTCAGAAAGATTGTTGTGGGAGCGAAGGAGAAAAACCCTGATTCCGCCAAATCTGTTTTTATCGCCGACCCTAAATCGGTTGACTTTGGTCCTTTCGGCGACTTTTTCGACACCTTCTATTCCAAGCTCACGTTTGATCCAAAACGATATTCGAATTGGCGAAGCCAGCTAGAAGAGGCCGCGAAGGTTGAGCCGGAAGTCTATATCCCGCAATTTCTGTTTGATGCCAACGCGGAGCTTACATTTCCGTTCTGGCCGAATTACGATCCATCCGGGAAATCAAGCGGCAATAAACATGATAGTTTCAAAGCCGTTTTGAATAAAATCAAACCCTACTGGCCGGCGATTAGAGACGAACTGTTAAACGGCGATTTGGGTTACTTCAAAAACGCAGCGATCTTAAAAGAATGGAACAGCGAGGAGGACTTGGAGGGAATCAGAAATAAAGTGCCGTGCTTTCTTTGTGGTCCAGTTAATATTCAGGATACTTCACCTCGCTTGCCACTATTCACTGCCGTGGACAAGCTGCTCAATGGCAAATCAGCCGCGGCGTTGTTTGGTGTGCAGCATTTGATGGAGGAAACAATTTGCCTGCTCAAAGAGGTCATTGAACGTAATCTGGTCGAGGCAAAGAACGTCTGGCTCTTGGGAAAACCCTACTCGTCGAACCAGCGTGTTGCTCACCGTCTCAGTAAGCTTGGAATAACCGTAACAATTCCGAATGAGGGAACTTGGTTGCCGGGTGGAAAATTTGAGGTGGCGAATGACGGGAATTCTAGTGAGCCGGGAGCTTTTGACGATTGGTTTAATACACAGGTAGACTTATTTCTTGCCAAAGCACTTGCCCAAATCAAAAGATCAGACAACCGGCCAGTTTTACTTTTGGATGATGGGGGAGCGCTTATCAAGTCGGCTGCCAATTCAAAAGACAGACGACGATACTGCGGCATAGAGCAGACGTCCCGCGGCATAGCATCCGCATTCTTGGCGGATGGCAAGTTCCCAGTGGTCCTTGTGGCTTGCAGCGCTGTGAAAAGCTTCGTTGAACCAGAGTTTGTCGCCCGCGCCGCCGTAAAAAAAATCGCCCAGTATTACCCGGAAGCGCTTCAAGTGAAGAAGGTGGGGGTAATCGGGTTTGGAAATCTGGCGAAGTATCTGGCCGGTTACATCAAGCACAGACCTGACATTCACGATGCCGGCCAAGTTGAATTAGATCTGTTTTGCTTTGACCGCAACCGCAAACCCGAAAACCCGGCGTCCACAAAAGGATGGTGCGACAGCGCTGCTGAGTTGTTTGCAAAAACTGACTTGGTTTATGGCTGCTCAGGCGAAGATTATGGTGATGTTGCAAGGGCTCACGGCAAGGCCGGACAGCTCTTGATAAGCATTTCGTCGGGAGACATTGAATTCGCTACCCTCCTGCGGAATATGGAGAAAAAAGAAAAGGAAGACTATGAAGACCAGCGCAAGCGTTACGGAATGCTCGCACCGGTTAAAGTCGGCGGAAAAATCGTCGCACACGGAGGTTTTCCCATTACATTTGATCGTTCACCTTCCTCGGCACCGCTCGTCGAAATGCAACTCACACGAGCTCTCCTCTTGGCTGGAATTCAGCAGGCAGTTTGTCTGGAATCCAAATTTACGAAGCCATTGCCTCTGGATGTAGACGCACAACTCAAGATCTGGACTGAGTGGGAACAGCACGCAATCTATAGCACGCTGCCGGAGCTAAAGTCGTGGCAGCAACAAAGGAATAATGAATTCGTAAATTCCTCGTCACTTAAGAAGCGCGCCCAAGCCCCTAGCAGCAGGGAGGAAGTAGAACAGAAAAATAGAGCCTGCTTCATAGACGCAACCGAGCGCTTCTCACAAAAGACGCGCAAGATGAAGTGAGCGACCCCGGCAAACCTTTTCGGCAGGAGTTTTTTGATTGGACGGCACCCCGGGAACCATCCCGAGACCACTACCGACTTTATCGCGAAATCCTCAATGGGCTACCTGAACCGGATGCCTTTTGGACTTTTGTTCTGCAAGCGTGTGGGCACCTGAAGCCAAGCACCCGCAAGAATCATTTCTTTGCGGCGGTTCATTATGTGGTGCTCGAAAATCCAGCCGAGTTGCTGGCATTCTTTTTTCCGTCGTCCCCAGCATACGATCCCAAAACAGACTGGGCCGGAGCGGGAACCGTATTCTGGGAGTTTGTTCAACGCAGGTCTCGCGAGATTATGCAGACCGTTCAGACGCGAGAAGTCCAGATCAACAAGCTGGGTCGGCTCGCGCTATTCGCACCGCTCTTTCTCGAAGTTGCACGGCGTTGCCCACAACCGCTGGCATTTGTCGAAGTCGGAAGTTCAATCGGTCTTGGTTTGCTTTGGCCTCACTTTCGTTATTCATACGCCGGATTCGGTCAGATCACGGGCGCCGACGCAAACGATGAACTTTCCTGTCGCATCGAAGGCGCACCGAAGGTGCCTTTGCATGGAATCTTGCCAGATGCCTGCTCTCTATGCGGTATCGAGAGCAGTCTTCTTTCTGCTAGTAATCCAGAAGATGTTCGTTGGTTGATCGCCCTTACTGCGCCCGGTGATGCTGATGGCCTATTGCGACTACGGCATGGGCTTGAGATGCTCACAAGAAAAAAGCCACACATCGAACATGGTTGCGTTCTTGATGTGCTGCCTCGGCTTGAACCCGAACTGCCCCGCGATGCCGCCATCGTCGTTTACCACGCCATGACCATGCATCATTTGCGCGACGATGGCAAAGCAGAGGAGTTCCGAAAGCTTCTTCAGCGTATTGGCACACAGCACCGCACATTCGAACTTGGAGTCGAGTGGGTTGAGAATACAGATCGAGCTCGTTCCCACCCCACACCCGTTGAACTGACTTTCACCGAGTGGACTGTGAACGGTCCGCAGATAAATCGAATAGGTGAAACAGACCCAGCTGCCGATGGAATCCTGCTGAAGTTTCTTTAGTTGGATACCCAACTGCTGGCGCGGTTTCCTTCCCACTCGGTTTCATTTTCGCGAAGGTCGGAATTGCAGTCACGCACACATCCGATCAACAGCCCGCAGACGCGAAAACTTTTCGCAGATTTTTCCTCCATAACAATTTCGGCCCTCTTTCACGCGCAAATAGTTGGCGAAACTAGGCCGCGAATACAGTTGCAACACGTTGTAAAAGAACATGTTGTAACTCGTCTAAAGCGCCCGATACTGGGGCCATGGATACAGCGAAGACAAAAGCACCCGCAAGCCAGCCCAGTGCTTGTAGCGATGGCAACCAATTCAACTGGGGCACCCTCTCACTCCGGCGCGCGCGGACTCTCCCCGCGAGCGCCGCGGCCGTCCAGCAAGGAGGCGAGGCGTGAATAACGAATAGGGATATGCACTATTCTCAAGTGACCCCAAGTGGTAGTATGCAGACCAATGAACGAGTATCCGCGCACGGTGCTGGAACTGCGCGACCAGTTTCG
>JAANMV010001128.1_pt1 | contig 30484 bp, 22 predicted proteins | sample 7279661 | NCBI WGS metagenome assembly JAANMV01 (sample SAMN14094540, study PRJNA606508) | bioreactor metagenome | isolation source: A lab-scale SPAN reactor treating ammonium-rich wastewater day 121 | place: Ireland: Galway | collected 2017-05-16
AACTAACCAACCAACTAACCAACCAACTAACCAACCAACTAACCAACCAACTAACCAACCAACTAACCAACCAACTAACCAACCAACTAACCAACCAACCAACCAACCAACCAACCTACCTACCCATACACCGGCAACCACGCGCCGTGCGCGGCGATCAAGTCGTCGACGAGCGCCGTGATCTGATCGAGGTCGAGCTCGGCGGCGGTGTGGGGGTCGAGCATGGCGGCGTGGTAGATGTGCTGGCGCTGGCCGGTCAGCGCCGCCTCGACGGTGAGGGCCTGCACGTTGATATTCGTCTGCATCAGCGCGGCCAGGTGCGGGGGCAGCGCGCCGATGCGGGTGGGCTGGATGCCGTTACGATCCACCAGGCAGGGCGCCTCCACACAACAGCCCGCGGGCAAGTTGTCGATCAGGCCATGGTTGCCCACATTGCCGTAGATCACTGCCGGCTCGCCCGTCTCCATGGCGTGGATGATCTGGGCGCCATACTCCACGCTGCGTTCGATGGTGAGCAGCTTGCGCAAGATCAGAGGCAGGTCAGTGACGCTGCCATCCAGGGGCACGTCTGGCAGTTCCTCGCCTGGCTGCGGCAGGATGAAACGGGTCGATTCCTGCTCGAAATAGCCGCTCAACGCCTCCCAACCCGCGATCTGCACCTCGCAGCGGCGGATGTACTCGTCCAGAGGGATGTTGAAATCGGCGATCAGGTCGGGGCGGTCGCGCTTGATGAACCAGGGCACATATTCGCTGAGATGCTCGCTCGATTCGGTGACGAAATAGCCGAATTTCTCGAAGAGTTTATAGCGCACGCGGTTCCAGTCAGGCACGCGGCCCTCGGCGATGACCCGGCGCAGGTCGGGATAGAGATCGCGGCCTTTGTGTTCCAATTTGAGGTAGAAAGCCATGTGATTGATGCCGGCGCAGAGATAATCGATCTCCCCGGCGGGCAGGCCCAGGTCCGCGGCCAATTGGGCGGCGGTGCCCTGCACGCTGTGGCACAATCCCACCGTCTTGATCTCGCTGGCGCGGTCGAGCGCCCAGCTATTCATGGCCATGGGGTTGACATAGTTGAGGAAGGTGACGCCGGGGCAGAGTTCCGCCATGTCGTCGGCCATCTCTAGCAGCACGGGGATGGTGCGCAGCCCGCGCATGATGCCGCCGATGCCCAGCGTGTCGGCGATAGTCTGGCGCAGGCCATATTTTTTGGGGATTTCGAAGTCGATGACGGTGCCGGGCCGGTAGCCGCCAACCTGGAACATGGCGATGGCGTAATCCGCGCCGGCCAGGGCCTGGCGACGATCCAGGGTGGCTTCGATGGTGGGCCTGACCTCCAGCGCCTGCGCGAGCTTGTGGGCCACGATCTCAGAGGTGCGCAGCCGCTTCGGATCGATGTCGTGCAGGCTGATGACGGAATCGGCCAGTTCGGGATAGCTGAGGATGTCGCCGAGCAGATTTTTGGCGAAGACGGTGCTGCCGGCGCCGATGAAGACGATCTTGGGCATGGGAGGAAGCAGGGGAGCGGTAAGGGGAAAGGCAGACGCGCCGATCATAGCACAAGGCCGCGTCCGCGGCAGCACAGATTCGACCCGACGATGCTCTTCTCATTTTTCTTTAACCTGACACAGATCATATTCTTCTGGCTCTCATGTTGCTATCATGCAACACAATCGGCTCGCACAAGCGATGAGGCCCAGTCGGCGCTGCCAGGATGAGGAGCAGCCTTTCGCAAGCGAGCATGTTTCGACTCTGTGATTCAAGGAGGAATCACCATGACAAACAGATTCATAGCTGTCGGCATCGTCCTGTTGGCGCTGGCCCTGCTGGTAGGCGGAGGCAGCGCCGGGGAAAGTGTGGCTGCGGCCCCTGCTATCTCCAGTTGCATGCAGCAAGGCCCACAGCAGGATCCCCACGTCGCTTTCATGCCCTACCAGTTGAATTACAACGGCTGTCCGGCGCCGGTGGTCTGGCCGGTGCCCTTCCAGCAGGAATGGGCCACGTCGCCGCACAATGATGCCACGTCCGAGGCTTTTTCCTATGCGCGGCTCCTGAACAATCCCAGTTGCGCCAAGTGCCACTTCACGGAGGGGTATCTGGACTTTCTGGGCGCGGACGGCACCCCGCCGGGTGTGGATAGTGGCGTGGCGCAGCATTCCACCATCAAGTGTGTGGCCTGCCACAACGACGTCACCTGGCACAAAACCTCTGTGGTCTTCCCCTCCGGCGTCATGATCGAGGACCTGGGGGACGAATCGCGCTGCATGGAATGCCATCAGGGGCGTGAATCGGGCGTCAGCGTTGAGACCCGCATCGCCACCGCCGCGCTCCCGGACGACGACACCCCCAGCAGCCAACTCAGCTTCCCCAACATCCACTATTACGCCGCGGCCTCCACCATGTATGGCTCGTTGGTCAATGGGGGATATGAGTATGAGGGCATGAGCTATGATCAGAAATTCTCGCATGTCGAGGACTATGATCAGTGCTATGAATGCCACGAACCGCACACCCTGCAGATCGACGACGCCGAATGCACCGTCTGCCATTCTGACGGCATGGCCGCTCAGAACATGGCCGTTCACAGCGATTACCGCACACCCGGCTCGTTGGGCGATTATGATGGCGATGGCAACTTCACCGAAGGGATTGCCCATGAGGTGGAAGCGCTGGCCGCGATGCTGCTCACTGCCATCGAGGCCTACGCCGAGCAACACAGCCAGCCGATTCTGTACGACGAGACCAGCCACCCCTACTGGTTCCTCAAAGTCGATGGCCAGAAGGGCGGCGCGTACAACGCCTTTACCAATCGCCTGCTCAAGGCTGCCTACAACTACCAGGTGGCCCACAAGGATCCTGGCCAGTACGCGCACAACGCCAAGTACATCATCCAGCTGCTGCACGACTCCATCGCCGATCTGAACACCAAGCTGACCACGCCGGTGGACATCTCCAAGGCCTGGCGGGATGATCCCGGCCACTTCGCCGGCTCTACCGAAGCCTTCCGCCACTGGGATGAAGAGGGCGAAGTGCCCGGCGGCTGCGCTCGCTGCCACAGCAGCGAAGGGCTGCCCATGTATCACAAGGAAGGCGTCAACATCTCGGTCGAGCCTTCCAATGGCTTCATGTGCACCACATGCCACATGAATCTGGGCGGCGCCGCATTGGGCGCACAAGCGGTCGATGCCTGGGAGTTGTATCTGTTCGACAACGCCACCTTCCCCAGCGGCGATGTCGTTGGCTTTGGCAATGATGCTCCGGCCAACACTTGCTTGCAGTGCCATCAGGGCCGCGCCTCTGGCCAGAGCGTGGTCACCGCCATTGCCGGCAAGGGACTGGATACGGTCGATACCAGCCTGCGTTTCATCAACGTCCACTACTTCGCGGCCGGGGCCACCCTGTTCGGCAGCGCCGTCAACGGCCTGTACGAGTTCGAAGGCAAGGCCTATGCCGGCCAATTCATGCATGTCGATTCCTTCAACGAGTGCACCGAATGCCATAGTACCCATCAACTGGGCGTACTCGTGGGCACGCCGGGCTTGAACTGCGGCTCTTGCCATGCCGGCATCACCACTGCCGAGCAGTTGGAAGACATCCGCTGGTTCGGGCGCCCCGATTATGACGGCGACGGCAACACCACCGAGGGCATCGCGCATGAAATCGAGACGATGATGGACCAATTCTACGCGGCCATGCAAGCCTATGCCCTGGCCACCCCCGGCGTGGGCGCCATCGTCTACAACGGCAGCCGCTACCCCTACTTCTTCACTGACACGGGCGCCTCTTTCCGCAACTGGACGCCGCGCCTGGTGCGGGCAGCCTACATCCTGCAATACGTCAAGAAGGATCCGGGCCAATTTGCCCACAACGGCAAATACGTCATCCAGGTTCTCTACGACGCCATGGAGGATATCGGCGCTGACATGACCGGCAAGGTTCGTCCCTAACCTTCGCCCCGCGGCACCCTCCCCTTTCCACACGATCGGGCGCTCCAACTGGAGCGCCCGATTTTTTTGTCGGCGATGGGCGAGAGATTTCCGGCTGCCTGCCCGCCGGGCAGCGTTCCTTGCCAGGGGCGGCCTTTTTTGTCCCGCTCTCTTAATTTACTTTTAACCTGACTTATATCATACTTAGGTTCATTGGAATCCTGTATCCTTTTGCAACCATCGTTCCCCCCGCGCATGTGACCACAATCCGAGCATGACGCTGCATCCGTTGCGCCTACGCCCCCTCACCATCCTGTTGCTGGTGCTCTTCCTGGCCCTGGCCCTGGGCAGTTGCCGCCGCGCGGCGCCTCCCGACTCGTCGCCCACGCCCACGCCGACCCCCTTCCTCACCCCCACGCCTCCCCCCACCGCTGCCGAGGTGGGCCTGGGCCCGGCCCCGGTGCAAAGCCTCGATTTCACCCACCAGCCTTTCGATGAGGGCGCGTGCGGCGCCTGCCATGATTTCGACAACCCCGACCCGGTGCAGTTGTGGGCCGATGTGCAGACCGTCTGCCGTGACTGTCACTGGCAGGAAGTACCCGATCCAGACGCGCCGCCCGCCCACCCGCATGAGCCCTTTGCCCAGGGCGATTGCAACACCTGCCACGAACCGCACGCCGGCGCCTATCGCAGCCTGCTGCGCCAGCAGATCGAGCAGACCTGCAACGGCTGCCATGATGGGCATGGCGGCGTCGTGGCCCAAACCCACCCCTCCCTGGCCCAGGGCGAGTGCAATGTCTGCCATCTCGCCCACGGCTCGGAGCAGCCGGCCATCCTGCGCGAGGAGGAAAAAGCCTTGTGCGGGGCCTGCCACACCGGCCAGATCAGCCCCACCGCCAGCTTCGCGCCCCATGTCGAGGCCGCGGATCTGATGTGCAGCGCCTGTCACGATGCGCACCGGCCCGAAAACCGACCGGCGCTGGTCAGTCAGGAGGCCTGCACCACTTGTCATGACGACCTGCCCGCGGCGACCAGTTTCAGCCATCCCCACCAGCCGTATGTGGATGAGCAATGCGCGGCCTGTCACCCCAGTTTCCACAACGAGCCTAACCCCGCCCGCCTGGCCAGCCAACAAGCCACCTTCTGCAACAGTTGTCACAGCGATCATGGCGGCAGCGTCGATCAGCCACACCCCGCCCTGGCAGCGCAGGAGTGCCTGCTCTGCCACAATGGCCATGGCAGCGATTATCCCTTCCATCTCGCCCAAGCTACTGCGGATCTCTGCCGGGCCTGCCATGCCCAGCAGTTCGACCCGGCCCGCACCTTTGCCGGCCATGCCGCCGACGTCTTGCCCGCCTGCACCACCTGCCATTCCCCGCACGATCCGCAGGTGACGGGCGCGGCGGTGGCGGCGGCCTGCCTTGGCTGCCACGCCGACGTGGCCGCGCCCGCGGCCAGCGCCCACCCGCCGGTGGCCGCGGGCGAGTGCGCCGCCTGCCACAGCGAATTCCACGGCCAGCAGCCGGCCCGCCTGGCCGCCGTGACCACAGATAGCTGCGATGCATGCCATCAAGTGGCCACAGGCCGTGTGCAGCACCAGCCTGTGGCCGCGGGCGAGTGCGCCACCTGCCACCAGCCCCACACCAGCGCTCATCCCGCCCTGCTCACCCAGGCCCCGCGGGCGCTGTGCAGCGCCTGCCACAGCCGCCAGGCCGTCACCTTTGGCCTCAGCGCCCACAGCGGCTTCCAAAGTCAGTGCGCCGCCTGCCACCAGCCCCACGGCAGCGACCACGCTGACCTTCTCTTTGCCGCCACCAACGCCCTCTGCGACACCTGCCACGACGATCTGCCGCACGGCTTCCATCCGGTCAGCGGCAATGGCCTCTCTTGCGCCAGCTGCCACGCGCCGCACGGCAGCGCCAATCCCGCGGATCTGCGCGCCCCCGGCGACGCCCTCTGCCTGACCTGCCACGATTTCCAAGCCCCCGCCTCCGTTTCTGAGCGATAAGGCTCCCCACACCTGGATCATGAAGCGCTCCTCCCTTTTCTTGCTCAGCGGTGTTCTCTTCCTCGTCCTGCTCCTGGCCGGCGGCGGGGAGCAGCCGCCTGTGGGCGCGCAATTGGGCGCCAGCTTCGATCCCCATGGCAATTACAGCGCCGCCACCAGCCGCTGCACCACCTGCCACCGGCCTCACGCCCAGGCCACCGTGCAGGCCGAGACCGCCTGTTACGATTGCCATTCCGGCTATCAGACGCACCAGGGCGCGGCGTGCAGCGCCTGCCACGACCCCCACGCCCGCACTCCCAACAGCGATCTGATCAAACCGGTGATTGCCGCCCGCACCGTGCACTTTGCCGGGGCCGATTACGAGAACCCGCAGTCAGGCGTGTGCGTGGTCTGCCACACCCAGACCCGTTATCACGGGGCCAATGCCAGCGCCACACACTACGAGAACCAGAACTGCCAAAACTGCCACCCCCACGCCAGCGGCTTCCAGGTGAACCCGCAGGGCTGCACCGTTTGCCACGGCGATCCCCCGGCCAACGCCGGCCACCAGGCCCATCGCCAGCCCGGCATCGACCTGAATGATTGCACCGCCTGCCACCAGCCGGTGCGCCATTACACCGACCCCGGCCATCAGAATGGCTGGGTCAATTTCAAAGATGGTCAGGCCCTGGCCGGCACCGCAGTCTGCACCACCTGCCACGGCAGCGCCGCCGGCGTGGCCGAGGCCAAAGTCAACTGGCAAACGCAGCAGCAACTGGCCCAGTGCACCGGCTGCCACAACAGCCAGACGCCGGGCATCCTGCACGGACAGGCCGCGCCCGCGGTCGATGCTTTCTGGACGGCCAACGGCCACGGCCAGGGCGTGGGGCTTGATTGTCAGGCCTGCCACAACCCCACCGCCCCCCACTTCCAGGGCGTGACCGACGCCCGCCTGTGGGAGGCGCCCGCGGCCCTCTGCGCCCGCTGCCACGCCAACGCTGCCCGCGCGGGGGCCGATGTCAGCGCCCACGGCAACCAGAACTTCGCCCTCGCCTCGCAGCCCCCCTTCAACGAGCAGTGCGTCGCCTGCCACAACGCCCACGGCAGCGCCAATCTCGCCGCCATCCGCAGCCAGATCCGGGGGAATTCCATCATCTTCACTGCCCGCGCCGGGCCCAACAGCTTCGATGAAGCGGACAGCGATAACCGGGACGACCTTTGCGCCACCTGCCACACCCGCACCGCGCACAATCGCCAGCCCAGCAACCGCGATCAGCGCCCGCACTACGAAGGACAGGACTGCGCCACCTGCCACAAACATGAGACAGACGGCGATCCCCGCACCGCCGACGCCTTCATGCCCGGCGGCGGCTGTATGAATTGCCACAACCAGCCGGTGGATAATGGGGACGGCGTCCCGCCCGGCGGGCGGCCGGCGGTGGATGCCGCGTTCGCCAGCCGCAGCCACCATCTGCAAGGGGAGTTGACCGACGCCAAGTGCGTCGTCTGCCACGACCAGAGCACGCATAGCGATGGCTACGTGGATCTACGCCATCCCGATGGCGGCGCCGGTCTCCGTTTCATCCAGGCCGAGGATGCCGATCTCACGCCCTTCTGCCAGGGCTGCCACGATGGGGATGGCAGCACCGTGACCATCGTCTCTGCCGGGGCCGCGCACGATCCCTTTGGCGAGGGCAGCAATCTGTTGGCGCTGGACAAGGCCAGCACGCACACCAACAGCGCCTATCACGACGCCAGCGAAGAGCCCTTCCGCACCAGCTGCAATGACTGCCACGCCGGGCATGGTTCCACTAATCTAGCCATCATCCGGCAGCAGATCGGCGGCAATCCCATCTTCTTCACCGCCCGCACCGGCGCTTTCAGCTTCGATGACCCCGATCAGGATGACCGCAACGATATCTGCGTCACCTGCCATGTGGGCAGGGCCCGCCTGCACCAGGGCGGCGATCATCGCGCCGCCGGCGACCTGGATCTGCGTGGCAGCGACTGCACCACCTGCCACCTGCACGATGCCGACCAGACCCTCAGCACCGCCGACGCTTTCATGCCTTCCTGCCGCGGCTGCCATGGCGCGCCCCCGCCGCCGGCCAGCAGCCCCGCCTACGCCCTGAACGAGGCGCTGACGCCTCATCTCAAACACGCCGGCGCGGAAGCGGGGCACTATGGCCTGGCCTGCGCCACCTGCCATGACCGCCTCAACCCCGCCTACAGCGGGCATGTCACCAACCCGCCCACGTTCCAGGATGTCTTTTTCGATGCCCTGAACCCCACCGGCAGCTATGACCCGGCCACGCGCACCTGCGCCGGCGTGGGGTGCCACAGCAACGGCGACCCGCGCGGGGGCCAGTTGGTGATACAGCGTCCCCGCTGGGATGAGAACAGTCGCCTGACCTGCGCCGGCTGCCACGGCGACCAGTTCAGCCTGATCACCGGCAGCCACGCCAAACACCTGCTCACTATCTACAGCCAGCGCGGGGACAATGCCATCGGCTGCTACGAATGCCACGCCCAAACCGCCAGCGACGGCCACAACGACGCCATCGCCAACACGGCCACGCATGTCGATTTCCAAAAACAGGTGCAGATCGATGTCAGCGACCTGTGGGGACGAACGGATTCCGCCAGCTTCAACAGCGCCGACGCTTCCTGCGCCAAAAGCCTTTGCCATTCCGATGGCGCGGCCAGCCGCGAACAGCCGGGGACGCCGGCCTTCGTCGCCCCGGTTTGGGGAAATGGGGCCAGCGGCGCTTGCGGAACCTGTCATGCTGTCACCCCGCAGGCTCTGATCAGCGGCGCCCACGCTGCCCATTTCGATGCTTCGGATCAAGGCCCCGGCCTCAGCGACTGCGCCGCCTGCCACACGCCCTATTACGACCCCGCGCATGTCAACGGCAAGGTCGATTTCAAGGATGGCAAAACGCTTTCACAAACCACCGCCTGCGATACCTGCCACAGCCCCGGCGGCGCTTTCGATGGCGTGGCCGAGGCCCGGCAAAAGTGGGGGACTGCGGCGCCGCTGCGCTGCGAAGGCTGCCACGATAGCCAGCCCAGCCGCATCAAAGGCGTGGCCGCGCCCGATATCGCCGGGGATGGCGTCACCTACGGCGCCGGCGTCACCGGCCACGGCAACGCCGGCATTGCCTGCATCGCCTGCCACCAGCGCAGCGCCAACACGGTGCACTTCGATGGCGCGGCCAACACCTACCGCGCCGCCGCGGACAATTATCTGGCCAGCAAATGGCTGGATGCCTTGGGCGGCTACACTGTGCCCATCACTGCGGGCGAACCCTACCAACGGGCCAACGCCGCGCAGTGTTTTGTCTGCCACAGCGAGGCAACTGTGGTGGGGATGGGGCCGGGCTACAGCAACGCCCTCTTCACACACAGCACACCCCCGCCTGCAGGCTACCCCCTGGCCGTGGACAGGGTCGTCACCCGCTTCCGCAATGAATTGGCGCAGGGCTTCAACTTCGGCAACATCCCCGCCAACATCCATTGGGATCACCTGGACATGAACCAGGTGAACTGGGACAGCGACGGCGATGGCGTGCGCGATTCCAAGCCCTCCTGCGTCACCTGCCACGACCCGCACGGCGTCAGATCCTTTGCCGATGGCGTCGCCCACCCGGCCATGACCACCGCGGACATGGGCATTCGCTATGGTGTGGATGCCGTTGGCGCGTATGGCGAAGTCACCCGCACCACCTACACCCAGCGCTGCGCCACCTGCCACCCCGCCGCCGGCATTCGTTACTACCGCCCGGTGGATTGAGCGCCGGCGGGGGCAGCGATCCCCGGCTATCGTTATCTAGAGTCAAAGGGAGGTTCTTGATGATTCGCAAAGCCTTGCGTTGGATGCGTCAGCGCTGGAAGCTGACCCTGGCCGCGCTGGTGGGATTGGGGCTGATCGGCGCAGTGGTGTTCGTGATCGGCGTCACCGTGTGGGAATATACGAACAGCACCGCGTTCTGCGGCACCACCTGCCATACCATGCCGCCGGAATACATCGCCTACCAGCAGTCGCCCCACGCCCGCGTGGCCTGTGTGGATTGTCATCTCGGTCAGGAATCGGTGTTGCGCGCTATCCCGCGCAAAGCCATGGAGGTGCGGCATGTGGTCTATGCCCTGACGCAGGATTATGAGGTGCCGATCTATGTGCGCAGCATGCGCCCGGCCCGCGACACCTGCGAGCAATGCCATGATCCCGAAAAATCTTCTCTGGACAGCTTCAAGCGCATCGCTACCTATCGCGCCACGGAAGACAACACCCCCCTCTACATCTATCTCACCCTGAAGACGGGGGGCGGCGGCGAGCGCGCCGGCGGCAGCCGCGGCATCCACTGGCACACCACCAACGAGGTCTGGTATTACGCGCCCGATCCCCTGCGCCAGGAGATCCCCTACGTGCGTGAGGTGGGCAGGGATGGCGCGGTCGTGGAATATTTCGATCTGGAAAGCAACTTTACGGCGGCGATGGCAGCGGAAAAGGAGGCGGCGGGCGAATTGCGGCTGATGGATTGTATCGACTGCCACAACCGCGTCTCCCATCTCTTCCAGGCGCCGGACAAGGCCATCGATGAGGCCCTGGCGCAGGGACGCATCGATAGTTCTCTGCCCTACATCAAGGAGCGGGCGGAATGGGCGCTGGGCGATCATCACCAGACGACGGCGGAGGGCCTGGCTGCGATTGCCCAGTTGGAGTCGTGGTACCAGGAGCATTTGCCCGCTGTCTACGCCGAGAAGCAGGGCAGCGTGCAAGAGGCCGTGGCCGAATTGCAGCAAATCTTCACCGAAATCTATTTCCCCGACATGGAAGTGGGCTGGACCACCCACCCCGACAACCTGGGGCACAAGGAATTCCCCGGCTGTTTCCGCTGCCACGATGGCAAGCACACCAGCGCATCTGGCCAGACGGTGCGCCTGGAGTGCAACATCTGCCACAGCATCCCGCGGCAGGGCGGCCCGGGCCTGCCCGCGCCCTTGATCTCGGTGGAGCCTACCAACGAGCCGGATTCGCATCGCGACAGCAACTGGCTGGCGCGGCATCGCCAGGAATTCGACCAGACCTGCACCGGCTGCCACAGTACCTACAACCGCGGCGGCGCGGACAACAGCTCTTTTTGCGCCAACGGCGCCTGCCACGGGGTGGAGTGGGTGTTTGCCGGGCTGAACGCGCCGGGGCTGCGCGACATCCTGCCCCCGCCGGTGGAGGAAGGCCCGGCTGCAGAGGAGGAGACAGGCGCTGAGGGCACTCGCTTTGTCCCCCGCATCCCTCACCCCCTCAGCGAGGAGCGCATCGGCCAGTGCCTGAACTGCCACGGGTTGGAGGGCATCGTGCCCTTCACGCGCTTCCACGTCGAAGAGAGCTTCCCGCTCAGCGCCTGCACCGAGTGCCACCAATTGGCGCCGGCGTTCAACCCGTAAGATGTCCGCACGCTTTGCCGCTCCCTTTGGCGATCTCGATATCCTGCACCCGCCCCCGACCTTTGCCCCCACCCCGGCCAGCCGCATCGCGGTGCAGGCGATTGCCGATCACGCGGCGCTGCTGGCGGGCGATGGCATCGATTGGGGCTGTGGGGTGGGGCTGCTGGCCATTGCCGCCGCCCGCATCCCCGCAGTAACGCAGGTGATCGGCCTGGATATCGACGCGGCCAACGTGGCCATCGCCCACCAGAACGCTGCCCGCAATGGCGTGGCTGCCAAAACCGCATTCTGGACGGCCGATTCCTACGAACCGTTGGCGCCGGTGGGGCAGGCGATGGTGGCGGCCCTGGCCGGGCACGGGCGTTTCATCCTGGCCAACCCGCCTGCCAGCGAGGGGGATGATGGCTTTGGCTTTCGGCGGCGGGTGCTGGCCGAAGGCGCCCCCTTCCTGGCCCCCGGCGGGGTGGTGTTTCTCAACATCTCCGCCCAATATGGCCAGGAGCGGATCGCCCGGCTGCTGATCGAAGCGCCGGGCTTTGTCTATGGCGGCGTGCTCAGCAGCAGCGATTGGACGCCCTTCGATTTGCAGCGGCCCGATCTGCTGCGCAATCTGCAGGATTATGCCGCGGAAGAGGCCCGGGGCGGGCTGCCCTATTGTTTTGGCGGCCCGCAAACGCCGGAGCAGGCGCTGGATGCCCGCGCCGCGCTGGCGCTTTTCCACAGCAGCGGCCGCAGTCCACTCAGCCGGTGGCAGGTGCATCTGTTCCGGCGTCTGCCTGGCTGACATCCCGGCCTGCCCGGTGCAGCAGCAGGGCGCCAAGCAGCCCGGCGATGGTGGAGGCGGTGAGGATGCCGATCTTGGCAATGCTGTGCAGCGCCTCCATCTCGGCGCTGACCGGGTGAACAGCGCCGGCGTGCCCCTGGCCAAAGGCCAGCCCGGCGACGAAGAGGGACATGGTGAAGCCCATCCCCCCCAGGGCGCTGATGCCGATGATCTGCGGCCAGGTCGCATCGCTGGGCAGCGTTGCCAGCTTCAGGCGCACGGCCAGGAAGGTGGTGAGGGAGATGCCCACCAGTTTGCCCACGACCAGACCCAGGATGATCCCCAGGCTGACCGGGTGCAGCAGTTCGCTCAGGCTTTCTGGATCGATGTGGACGCCGGCGTTGACAAGGGCAAAGAGGGGCATGATGGCGAAGGAGACCCAGGGTTGCAGCATGTGCTCCAGGCGGTGCAGGGGCGTTTCCACCAGTTCGCAGGCCCGTTCCAACTCCCGCAGGACCGCGCGTTGCTGCGAATTGGGATAGACATCTTCCCCGACCACCCCCTCTTTTTGGAAGATGTGCAGCAATTTGTTTGAAAAATCGAGAAATTTGTTGCTGTTGATGCGTTGGTGTACGGGAATGGTCATGGCTGCCAGCACGCCCGCAATCGTGGCGTGCACGCCAGAATGGAAGAAGCCGAGCCAGCTGACGATGGCGAAGCCGGTGTAGATGGTCAGCGCCCGTCCGCCCGCGCGGTTGAACAACGCCAGCCCGGCAATGCCAGCCAGGCCGATCAGCAGGCTGTTCCAGGCCAGGGTCTCGGTGTAGAAGATGGCGATCACCAGCACCGCGCCCAGGTCATCGGCGATGGCAAAGGCGGTGAGGAAGATTTTTAGGGAGACCGGCACACGCCGCCCCAGCAGGGAGAGGACGCCCAGCGAGAAGGCGATGTCGGTGGCCATGGGGATGCCCCAGCCGGCAGCGCCCGCGCCGCCGGCGTTGAACAGGGTATAGATCAGCGCGGGCACAGCCATCCCCCCGATCGCCGCCAGGATCGGCAGCGCTGCCTGCCGCGGGGTGGAGAGTTCGCCGATCAACAGCTCGCGTTTGATCTCCAGGCCGACCAAGAAGAAAAAGATGGTCATCAGCCCATCATCGACCCAGATCAACAGGCCCTGCTTCATGGTGAACAGCCCGTCGATGCCGACGGTGATGGGCAGGTGCAGGAACTGATCGTAGAGATGGGCCAGGGGCGAGTTGGCCCAGATCAGGGCCACGATGGTGGCGAACAGCAGTAAGATGCCGCTGATGCCGGAGATTTCCGTGAAGCGCTGGAATGTCTGCGCCAGGCGTTCGACGGGAACAGCGGGTGCAGGGCGAGGGATAACAGTGTCGGTGGTCATAACAGAGAGGGGCCGGCGTGTCTCCGGCGAGTGCGGGGGTGAGAGGGGATGTATTTGGCCGGTGAACGGCAGGGTTTCAGGCGGAAGGGGTATCCGCATCGTTGAGAGGGGCGGAGGCCAGATGTTCCAGATCATCCCGAATCGGTCTGGCGAAGGGGATGCCGGTGCGGTAGGCAGCGGAGGCAAGGGCATGGGCGGTGACGGGGCCGGCCAGCAGCAAGAAGAGGATGAGCATCAGCGCCTTGCCGCGGCCCGCAGGCAGCCAGACGATGGCCGCGATCAACAGGAACACCACGCCAAATACCCCCACTTTGCCGGTGGCGTGCAGGCGTGTGTAGACATCGGGCATGCGGATCACGCCCAGCAGGCCCAGAATGGAGAACGCCGCGCCGCTGATAACAGCGAAAATGGCGATTATTTGTAAAATAGCGTCCATGGTAGGTGGGTATTAGGTATTAGATACTGGGTATTCGGTATTTTATGGTGTTAAAAGGTGTGTATAAACGCGATCCATCGTCTATCGTCCATCGTCCATCAGAACATCTGCTCGTCGGCGATGTGTTTGGCCAGGGCGATGGTGGTGATGAAGCCGAGAGCGGCCAACCCCAGGGCCACATCGATGAAGATGCTGTCACGGTAGATCAATGCCAGGATCACGAGGATGCCCAGGGTGAGAACGGTGACCAGATCGACGCCGATCAGCCGGTCGATGGCGTTCTCGCCCCGCCACACCCGCCATAAGGCGAGGATGAGCAGGAGAACGTAGATCCCCAGCGTGAGGTAGAGGGTGGAGAGCATGGGGGTGGGTGGTTAGTTGGTTGGTTGGTTGGTTAGTTGGTTGGTTGATTAGTTGGTTGGTTGGTAGATTGGTAGATTGGTAGATTGGTGGGTGGGTAGGAGGGGTTAGGTGGGGGGAGAGGGCAGGATGCGGGTCAGGAGGTCACGGCGTTGGCGCTGCATCTTGAAATAGGCTTCGTCCGGCATGGTCACATCGAGGGTGTGGGTGTACATCATGCCCTGTTCGCCGATTTCGATCACTACCGCGCCGGGGGAGAGGGTGATGGTATGGGCGCTGAGCGCGGTGGCCAACTCTGCCTCTGCGCCGGAGGGGATGGCGATGACCGCGGGATGGATCGGCAATTTGGGGTCGAGGGTGAAGCGCGCTACCTGCAGGCCGCCCAAGAAGACGTCCTTGCCCACCATGATGCCATAGCGCAGCAGCGCCCAGGCCATGCCGGGGATGCGCTGCAAGCGCAAGGGATAGGGGCTTGGCCGCAACAGCGCCGTCAATCCCAGGGCAATCAACAGCCCGACCACCAGGTTGCTGAACTCCAGGTTCGATGTTAGAGCCAGATAAACCAGCCAGAGGCCAAAAATCATCCACAATTGCATGGTTTTATGTCCTTGAGGGTAAAACGTGGTGCGTGGTGCGTGGTGCGTGGTGCGTGGTGCGTGGTGCGTGGTGCGTTACCCTATTACGTTTTACGTTTTACGTTTCACGTTTTACGCATTACGGCGTTCCGAGCACAGCAGCGATGTACAGCGCGGGGTCGCTCAGCCACTGGCTGACCGCCGCGGCCAGGGTGACCAGCGGGCCGGGCCACAGTCCCAGCAGCAGGGCGCCGGCCAGCAGCAATGCCGGCGCCAGCAAGCGGTCGCCCGCGGGTTTGGCTTTGGCGCCCTCCGCCGCCGGCTGCCACCAGATGCGCATGAACGCCCGCGTGACGTAGATCAGAGTCAGGATGCTGGCCACGCCCAGCAAGGCCAGCGACTGCCAGCGCGCGGCTGCGATGCCACTCTGGAACAGCACCAGCTTGCTGATGAAGCCATTGGTGGGGGGAATGCCGGCCAGAGCCAGCCCGCCAAGCAGGAAAAGCCCACCGGCGGCAGGCATCGCTTTGCCCAGGCCCTGCACCACCTCGAAAGAAGCAGTCTTCACCGGCGCCCGGCTGGCCACCACGCCGGCCAGCATCAGCATCGCCGCCTTGATCAGGCTGTGATTGAAAGTGAAGAGCACCGCGGCGGTCAAGGCCAGCGGCGTGCCCCAACCGATGGCCGCCAGGATGAAGCCGACCTGGGCCAGGGTGGAGTAGGCCAGCATGCGCTTGGCGTTGTGCGTGCCGATGGCCCCCAGGCCGCCGTAGATCACGCCGACGATGCCCAGTCCCAGCAGCAGCCCGCGGAGGGTCGGCGCCTGCGCCACGAAGAGAAGCGTGGTCATGCGCAGGAAGCCATAGACCCCCAGCTTGACCACCACCGAGGAGAGCATGGCGCTGACCGGCGTCGTGGCCGCGGCGTGAAAATCGGGCTGCCAGAAGTGGAAGGGGAAAATGGCGCTCTTGATCATGAAGGTGACGAGCAGCAGGGCCATACTGACGCCGAGCAGCGGTTGGTCAGGGTGCGCGGCGATGCGCGCGGCCAGATCGGCCAGATTCAGCGTGCCGTAGGCAACGTAGAGTGCTCCCACCGCCAGCAACAGCGCGGCCGATGCCATCAGGCTGATGTAATAGTATTTCAGCGCGGCCTCGGCCCCGTAGGGATCATCAGAAATGGCGGTGAGAATGGCCCCGGAAAAGACCAGCAACTCGGCAAACACGAAGAGATTGAACAGATCGCCGGTGAGGAACGCGCCGGTGAGGCCGGCAGCCAGGGTCAGGAAGAGCGTGTAAAAGGTGGGATAGCCGATCACCTTGTCTTTGCTGCCCAGGGCGTAGACCACGCCCAGCGCCAGCACCAGTTGGCTCATCACCGCCATCAGCGCCGCCAGCAGATCGCCCACCAGGGAGATGCCGAAAGGCGCGGGCCAGCCGCCCAGTTGCAGCACCACCGGCGCGCCTTTTTGCCACACCTGCTGCAAGAGCCACAGGCTGGCCAGCAGAGAGATGAGCATGACGCCCAGCGCCCAGCCTGCTTGCAGCCGCGGCCAGCGGCGCAGCAGCAGGGCCACGGCTGCGCCGGTCAGGGGGATGAGGATCGGCAAGGCCACAAGATGTCCCATCAGTATTTCAATCCGTCGATCTCATCCAGATCGCTGGTGGCGTAGCGGGCCGAGACGATGTAGAGCATGGCCAGCACCACAGCCAGGCCGCCCATGGCGATGACGATAGCGGTCAGCACCAGAGCCTGGGGCAGGGCATCGCTGCGTGGCTCTGCCGCCGTGCTGTAGGCTGCGGCCAGCCCGTTATACGCGCCGGCGCTGAGCAGGAAGAGATTGATGGCATTGCCCAACAGGATGACGCCGATAGCCGAACGGATCACATTGCGCCGCAGCATCTGAAAGATGGCCACGCCAAACAAAGCGCCAACAGCAAGGGCAGTGAGGAGGTGCATGGTTGGGGATTGGGGATTGGGGATTGGTAAATTGGTAGATTGGTTGGTTAGTTGGTTAGTTTGTTGGTTGGTTGGTTAGTTTGTTGGTTGGTTGGTTAGTTAGTTGGTTGGTTGGTTAGTTTGTTGGTAGATTGGTAAATTGGTGGGGATTGTCTGTAGATTGGTTGGTTGGTTGGCTGTTTGATAGATTGGTAAATTGGTAAATTGACCGCAATCCCCCACCAATCTACCAATTTACCAATCTACCAACAAACTAACCAACCAACCAACTAACCAACCAACCAACCAACCAACTAACCAACCAATCTACCCCTCCTCCCCCGGATGCCCCAGCGTATCCAACATCAGCGAGGCGCTGCCTAGCACAGCCAGGCAGATCGACACCTCGAAAAGGAAAGATGTGCTGAGGTTGAAACCGGTCGGCAAGGGCAGGCCCAGCAGCGCCCCAAAATCCACCGGCGCCAACAGGCTGCCGGTGATCAGGGCCGCGGTCAGCCCCACAGCCATGGCCAACAACAACCCGGCGCCGATCAAGGGCAGCGGCTTCAGCCAGGCCAGACGCTGTTTGGCCGCCTGGTAGCCAAAAACCACGTACCAGAAGGCCACGGCCAGACTGATGATCACGCCGGCGGTGAAACCATCGCCCGGTTGGTCATGGCCGTACATCATGTGCGTCACGGCAATGACCATGGCCAGCGGCAGCACCGCGTAGGCCAGGGCGTGGACGAAGGAGGAGGTGGGCTGGCCGACGATGCCCAAAGTGGGCAAAAAGCGGGCCATGGCCGGCGGCGCCTGCGCCACCTGATCGCCAGCCGCGCGGGAGGCGTAGCGCAACAGGGTGTAGACGCCCAAACCGGCCAGCGCAAAGACGGTGATCTCGATCAATGTATCCAGCGCCCGGAAATCCACCACAATGGCGCCGACGATATCCTTGGCCCCGGTCAGGGGCTTGGCGTTGGCCGCGAAGAAGGGCGTGGGGATGCTGGGCCGCGGGCGGGTGAGCAGCGCGACCAGAGTCAGCCAGGCCACGACAAGGCCGGCCCCAAGGGAGAGGAGCGCATCGCGCAGCAGGCTGCCGCGGCTCTGGGCGAAGGTGAGGGCGCCGGCCCGATAGCGCTGGATGCGGGGCAGGCGGGCCAGGGCCAGCACCAGGATGACCGTGGATAAAATATCGACCACAATCTGCACCAGCCCCACATCGGGCGCCGGTTCCAACACCATCAGCAGGGCCACGCCCAGCCCCACCGTGGTCAGGGCGATCACCGCGCTGAAATCGCGACGCAAGAAGATGGTGGCCACAGCCGATCCCACGGCGATCAAGATGGCCAACACGCGCAGGATCGCGGCCTCGCCGGCAAAACTGAGGGGGGGCAGGGTCAGCAGTGATCGGGGCTGCCAGCCGACTGCCCCTCCCCACGCTGCCGCCGCGGCCCATAAGAGCAGGGCCGCGGCCAGCATGATCGAGAGATAGGTGCGCAGCTTGCCCCCCTGCAAGCGGGTGGCCCAATAGGCCAGACGGTCGCTGCCTGCCAGCACGCCCTCGTACAGGCCTTCGAAGGCATAGCGCGCGGGCACCCGGTTTTGCAGCGCCCGCAGCGCCTGACGATTCAGGAAAAGCAGCATCCCCAGGCTGATGGCGAGGATCGAGAGCAGCAGAGGCACGTTGATGCCTGTCCACAGCGCCAGCGACACCTTGACCGGGCCGCCAAAAGCCGCGGCCGCCGCGGCCGCCAGCAACGCGGCCAGCGCCTGCGGTTCTGGCAGCAGGCCGATGGCCAGCGACAGCAACGCCGGCGCCAGCGCGGCCAGCAGCATGACCCGCGAGGGCCTGCTCACGCGCAGCCGCGCCTCCCCCGGCTGGCCCAGAAACGTTTCCCACACCAGCAGCCCGGCCTGCGCCAACAGCAGCGCCCCGGCCGCCACCGCCGCCGCCGGAAAGAGAAGGGTGATGCTGGCAGGGATGGTGGGATGCGTCACCGTGGCCAGCAGCGTCTCTTTGGCCAGGAAACCGAACAGAGGGGGCAGCCCGGCCATGGAGAGCGCGCCGACCACGGCAACGCCGAAGGTGAAAGGCACCCTGCGGCCCAGCCCGCCCAGGCGACGCAGATCGCGCGTGCCCGCGGCCTGATCCACGATCCCCGCCACCAGAAAGAGGGAGCTTTTGTACAGGGCATGCGCCAGAACGCCAACCACCAGGGCCTTGAACGCGATCTCGGTGTCCTGCCCGATCAGCATCACCAGCACGCCCAACTGGCTGACCGTGGAATAGGCCAGCAGCGCCTTCAGATCGTTCTGTTTGAAGCCGAGATAGGCGCCGGCGAGCATGGTGGTCAGGCCGACCAGGCTCAGCAGCCAGAACCAGGCATCGGTATTGCCCAGGGCCGGGTTCAGCCGGGCCAGCAGATAGATGCCCGCCTTCACCATCGTGGCCGAATGCAGATAGGCGCTGGCCGGGGTGGGCGCGCTCATCGCCCCCGGCAGCCAGATGTGCGCCGGGAATTGGGCGCTTTTGGTGAAGGCCCCGAACGCGATCAGGCCCAAGATCACCGGATAGAGCGCGCTCTGGCGTAGCTCGGCCCCGCTGGCCAGGATGACGCTGAACTCACTGCCCCCGCTGACCTGCGCCAGCAGCAACAACCCGGCCAGCAGGGCAATGCCCCCGCCGCCGGTGATGAACAGGGCCTTGAACGCGCCCCGCCGCGCTGCCTCGTCCTTGGTTTTGTGCGCCACCAGCAAGAAGGAGGTGATGCTGGTGCCCTCCCAGAAGATGAAGAGAGTGATCACATCCCCGGCCATGACTAGCCCCAACATCGATAACATGAACAGGGCCAGATAGGTGAGGAAGCGGGGGGCCGAATCATCTCCCTTGAAATACCCGCCGGCATACAGGAAGACCAGCGCGCCGATGCCGGCGACGATCAGCCCGAACAGGGCGCTCAGCCCATCCAGATAAAAGCTGAGCCACAGATTCAGGTGCGGCAGCCAGGGCATGCGCCAGAGGAGGGGCGCGCCGGCGGCGGGGCGGAGGCCGATCAGGCTGACGAAAGCCAGCAGCGGGCCGATCGCCAGCAGCCAGGCAGCGGCAGGATGCCCGCGCCAGCGTCGCAGCGGGGGCATCAGCAACGCCATCGCCCCCAGCGCCGTCGCCGCGGCCCAGGCCAGCGGCGTCAGCAAGCCCTGTTCAGGCATGATCGCTGCCCGCGAGATGGGCCCCGGCCAGTCGCCGCCGCCGCCATTCCCGCGCGGCCACCGTCAGCAGGGTGATGAGAATCAGGGGCGTGATGAACTGGAACAGGATGGTATTCAGCGTGGGAGCCAGCCGGCTCTGGCTGGCGGCGAGGATCAAGTAGGCCGTGTAGGCGATGTAATAGGCCAGGAAGAAGAATCCTTCCCACCGGGCGAGGAGGTTGCGGGCAAAAAAGATGGGCAGGGTGGCCAGAGAGACGGCGATCATCACCGGCAGGTCGAAGCGCAGGATGTTGGGCGACACGGTGATGCCATCCTTTGCGGCCAGCAGCGCCCCCCCCAGCACTACGGTAAGATTGAAGATGTTGCTGCCCACGGCATTGCCCACGGCGATGTCCTGCTCTTTGCGCATCGCTGCCACCACCGAGGTGGCCACTTCGGGCATCGAGGTGCCGGCGGCGACGATGGTCAGGCCGATCACCAACTCGCTGACCCCAAGCACCTGGGCAATGGCCACGGCGCTATCTACCAACAGGCGAGAGCCGACTGCCAGCATCACCAATCCGCCTGCCACCAGCGCGATCTGCATCACCCAGAAGCGGGCAGTGCGGTTGTTGCCATCGCCAAAGGCTTCCTCATACTCGGCCAGCACCGCGGCCTGCTCTCGCCGGCTCAGGCGGATCAGCCAGAGGATGTACAGGGCGAGGACGGCCAGCAAGAGCAGGCCCTCGGCCCTGCGCAGCACCCCGTCGCTGGCCATGAGGAACACACCGAAGGAGATGGCGAGCATCACCGGCACATCCAGGCGGACGATCTGTTGCGCCACGAACAGGGGGGCGATCAGGGCAGAGAGTCCCAGGATGACGAGGATGTTGAAGATATTGCTGCCGATGATATTGCCCAGGGCGATATCGGCCTGGCCGCTCAAGGCCGATTGCACGCTCACGGCCAGTTCGGGCGAGCTGGTGCCCATCGCCACCACCGTCAGCCCCACCACCAGGGAGGAAACGCCCAAGGCCCGCGCCAGCCGGGAGGCCCCGCGCACCAACGCTTCGGCCCCAGACACCAACAGTACAAGACCGAGCAAGAGGAAAAGGAGAGTGAGAAACATGGCGACTGCGAAAAAGAGGAGAGTGGGAGCGGTGCGAAGACAGTTGCTTTGTGTCTGGCGCGGCGAAAAGCGAAGGCGCTCCGTCCTGCGGAGTAAATGTGGGCCTGCTGCGTCTTCCCTCGGCGCTGCGACAGCCGCTGCCAAAGCGGTATCGGGCTAGTGTAGCAGCAATCGGGGATTTTTTAAAGATGGGCGTGAAAGCGCAACGCGGATCCCCCTTGACTTCCCCAAAATTCCTGCTACAATAACAAATGTACGTACATTCGCACAAATATAGCTTACCGTCCGCCTGTGCCGCCGCCGCTCGATCTTCACCCTCTCGATCATCGCTCGCCCGTCCCCCTCTATCACCAGCTCAAGGAGCAGTTGATTGCGGGGATGGAGCGGGGCGACTTGCCTGTGGGCGCCACCCTGCCGCCCGAGGTGGCATTGACACGCGTGCTGGGGGTGAGCCGGCAGACGGTGCGACGGGCCATGCAGGAACTGGCCTACGAAGGCTACATCCACCGCACGCCGGGCCGGGGCACCACGGTGCTGCGCACCAAACTCAGCCGGGGACTGACGCGGCTGACCAGTTTCACCGAGGATATGCGCCAGCGCCACCAGCAGGTCAGCAGCCAGATCCTGGCCTGCGAGACCCTGCCCGCGCCCTCCCACGCCGCCGAAAAACTGGGCATCCTCGCCGGGACGCCCGTCACCTTTCTGCACCGGCTGCGCTGCGCCGATGGGGTGCCGATCATCCTCAACCTCTCGTATGTGCATCTGCCCGATGGCGCGATCTTTTCCTGCGCCGATCTGGCAGAGCTTGGCTCTCTGTACGCGCTGCTGGAGCGTCAGAACATCACCATTCTGGAGGCTGACCGCACGATCGAAGCCATCGCCGCCAACGAAGAGCAGGCGCGGCTGCTGGCCACGCCCCTCGGCGCCCCCCTGCTGCGGGTGGAAGGGGTGGTCTACACCCTCGATCATCTTCCCATCGAATACCATCAAGTCGTCAGCGCCGGCGAACGCTACAAATACGCCATCCATGTCATCCGATAGGCCCCGCGCCCCAATGGGGGCGCCCTTTTCCTCTCTCTCTCTCGACTCGATGCAAGGAGCATCACCATGAACAACACACTTTGGAAGTTCCTCAGTCTGTTCATCATCCTGGCGATGGTGGGTGTGGCCGGGTGCGCGCCGCCGGCCCCTGCCCCCACCACCGCGCCCCCCGCAGCCGAACCCAGCCAACCCACGGGCCTGGCGGCCTGTCAGGGCCAGAATCTCGTCCTGGCCTCGATGACCGACCAGTATGTGGCCGCGTTCCGCGTGTTGGTGCCCCAGTTCAACCAGGCCTCCGGTGCCAACATCACGCTGGATGAGTTGGGCTATGTCGATCTGTACCAAAAACTGATTGCCGATTTCGTCGGCCACACCGGCAGCTACGACCTGATGACGGTGGATATCGTCTGGTCGGGCGAGTTCGGGGCCAATCAGTACACCAAGCTGCTGGATGCGTACATGGAACGGGACAAGGCGGAGTTGCAGCTTGACGACATCCTGCCCGTCTCCTGGACGCTGGGCGAATGGCAGGGCACACATCCGGCCTATCCCCTGGCCGGCTACGCCAATGTGCTGAATTACCGCCAGGATCTGCTGGCGGCAGCCGGGATCGAGCCGCCCACGACGCAGGAGGCGTTGCTGGACGCGGCGATCAAGCTGACCGACGCCGGCAACAACCTGTATGGCATCGCTCTGCTGGGGGCCAAAGGCCCGGCCGTGGCGCAGGATTACATGGCCTGGGTGCAGCAGCACGGCGGCCGCATCCTCGATGACGCGGGCAAACCGGTGATCAATTCGGCGGAGAACGTCGAGATCCTGGAATTCTTCGGCGAACTGTTCCAGTACGCGCCCCCCGGCGCCACCGATTACTGGTGGGATCAGCGGGAAACCGCGTTCCGCAGCGGCCAGGTGGCCATGATGGAAGGGTGGAGCATCGCCCGCGCCGGCTACGAAGACCCTGAGATCTCCAGCATCGTGGACAACGTGGACATCGCTGTCGCCCCGGTGGCGGCAGGGATGGAGCCGAAATATGGCTTTGGCGGCTGGGGCATCGGCGTCAACGCCGACTCGACGCCAGAAGAACAGGAATGCGCCTGGCAGTTCATCAAATGGCTCACCTCGCCGGAGATGCAGAAGGACTGGCTGAAGAATGATGGCGCGCCCATCCGCCGCAGCACCATGACCGATCCGGAACTGGTGGCGCTGTATCCCTGGCTGCCGATCTTGCTGGAGTCCTTCGAAAAGGGCGACGGCGACTATCGCCCCCGCATCCCGCAGTACAGCATCATCCAGGACGCGCTGGGCACGCACGTGAACGCCTTCTTGGTGGGGCAGGAGACCGCTCAGGAAGCCCTGGACGCGGCGCAGAAGCAGGTGGAGGAGAACTGGCAATAGCCGCGAGGCGCCCTTCTCCCTCATCCGCTGCATGATGGGGGCGCAGGGCCGCGCCGGGGGAGCTTCCCTGCGGCCAGGCCCTGCGCCCTCTCTGTACCAGCATGATCACCACCTCGAAGCAGACGCTTTCCCGCCGCCAGCGGTGGGTCGGGCAGATGCGCCGTTTCCTGCGCGGGGAAGGGGCGTACCTTGCCATGCTGGCGCCCCTGCTGGTTTTTGTGGCTTTCATCGCCCTCTATCCCCTTTTCTTCTCCTTTCGCATCAGCCTGTTCAAATACCGGCTGACCGATCCCAATCAGACGCAGACTTTTCTGGGCCTGGACAATTACAGCCGCGCGTTTGCCGATCCTGTGGTGTTGCAATCGCTGCGGGTGACGCTGACCTATGTGGCGGGCACGGTGTTCTTCGAGATCCTGCTGGGCCTGGCCCTGGCCCTGCTGCTCTCTTCGGAGATGCGGCTGATGCGCACGATCCGCGCCTCTCTGCTCATTCCCATGGCGCTGCCGCCGCTGGTGGTGGGATTGGTGTGGAAATCGCTGTACAACGCCGATTTTGGCGTTATCCCCTTCTATTTGAAGGAAGTGGGGGTGAATGTGGGCCGGGGGCCGCTGGCCGAGCTGAGTTGGGCCATGCCCGCGGTGATCTTGATCGACATCTGGCAGTGGACGCCCCTGCTGATGGTCATCTTCCTGGCCGGGCTGAAGAGCCTGCCGGTGGAGCCGTATGAGGCCGCGTATGTGGATGGGGCCACCCGTTGGCAAAATTTCCTTTTCATCACCCTGCCCCTGCTGCGGCCCACACTGCTGGTGGCGCTGCTGCTGCGCACCATGCAATCCTTCAAGGTGTTCGATACGATCTACGCCACCACGGCCGGCGGCCCCGGTTCTGTCACCACCGTGCTGAATTTCCACATCTACACCGTGGGCATGACCTTTTTCGATATGGGCTATGCCGCGGCCCTGGCCAATATCCTGCTGGTGGTGATCGCCATCCTCTCCATTCTGTACATCATGGTGCTGGAGCGCCAACAACTGTGAGCGCCATGCACAAGAAGAGCCGGTTCGAGCGCCTCCTCCTCACCGTTCTGGTCATTTTAACGGTGTTTTTCTTCATGGCGCCGATCTATTGGCTGCTGGTCACCGCCTTCAAATATGGCCGCGATGCCTTTGCCATTCCCCCCAGGTGGCTCTTTTTCGATTTCACCCTGCGCAACTTCCAGGAGGTGCTGTCGAACACCCAGACCGGGCGATTCCTGCTCAACAGCATCATCGTCAGCTTCGGCGCCACGGCCCTCTCGCTGCTGCTGGGCGTGCCCGCGGGCTATGCCATTGCCCGCTCCGGCTCGCGGCTGCTCAATCTCTCCTCCTACTTTTTCTTGTTGTTGCTGATGGTGCCACCGGTGGCAATGCTGATTCCCTTCTATCTGATCATGCGCGACCTGCATCTTTTGGGCAGCTACATCTCGCTGATCATCCTGGACACGGTCTTCGACGCCGCCTTTGTGGTGTGGATGATGCGCAGCTATTTCGCGGACGTGCCCAAGGAGATGGAGGAGGCTTCGTTGGTGGATGGCGCTTCGCATTTTGGCGCGTTCTGGCGCGTGGCCCTGCCCCTCTCGGTTCCCGGCATCGTGGCCGCGGCCATTTATGTCTTCATCTTCAGTTGGAACGATTTTCTCTTCGCCCTCATGCTCACCTCGCCCCGCACCAAGACGATCCCCCTCGGCATCCTGGCCTCGTTCAGCGCGGTGGGGGTGAACTGGGGCAAAATGGCGGCGATGAGTCTCTTCGCCATCCTCCCTGCCCTGATCATCTCTCTCTTCCTCAACCGCTATTTCATCCGGGGCATCACCATGGGCGCGACCAAGGGGTGAGGCGAATGCAAGCGGACGAGCGGATGATCGCTTTCTGCGGCGCGCAGATCATCGCCGGCGATGAGATGGCCGCGCTGACGGGCGCGTGTCTGACGGTGCGGGGCGAGCGCATCCTCGCCATCGGCGACGCCCTCCCCGGCGCCGACCGCATCGACCTGCCCGGCGCCCTCATCTGCCCGATGTTCGTGGACGCCCACACCCACCTGGGCGACGCCGGGGCCAAGGAGTTGGGCATCGGCCTGAGCCTGGAGCAGGCGGTGCATCCGCCCGACGGCCTCAAACACCGCTATCTGGCAAGCCTGGATGCCGAAACCCTGGTGCGCACCATGCGCTGCGGCTTGCTCGACATGCTGCACAGCGGGGTCATAGCCTGCGGCGATTTCCGCGAGCAGGGGCTGGCGGGCGTGCGCAGTCTGCGCCGGGCCGCGGCCGGTCTGCCGGTGCGGGTCGTCATCCTGGGCCGCATGGCGGAATTGGAGCAGGCCGATGCCGAAGCCATGGAGCGCGAGGCGGAGGCCATCCTGGCCGAGGCCGACGGCCTGGGCGTGCGCGATGTGGAAGCGTATCCCCCCGATCTGCTCAGTCGCCTGCGCCGGCGTTATCCCGGCAAGATCTTCGCGGTCCACGCCGCCGAAAGCAGCGCCGCCCAAGCGGACTCCCTGCACCGCACGGGCCGCACGCAGGTGGCCCGCGCCCTCGATTGGCAGCCCGACCTGCTGGTGCACCTCGTCCATGCCACGCCGGAGGATCTGCACGCCGTGGCCAGGGCCGGGGTGACCGCGGTCAGTTGTCCCCGTTGCAACGGCGTGCTGGGCAATGGTTTCCCCGACCTGGCGGCGTGGCGGGCTGCGGGCGTGCGCCTGGCTCTGGGCACCGACAATGTCATGTTCGTGGCCCCAGACATGCTGCGCGAGTTGGATTTCGCCTCGCGGCTGGGCCGCGGGCTGGCCGCGGACCCGCGCGCGCTCGACGCCCGCGAATTGCTGCAAGCCGCCACGCTGAACGGCGCCCGCGGCCTGAAATTGGACGCGGACCTGGGCAGTCTGGCCCCCGGCAAAGAGGCCAGCTTCCTTCTCTTCGACCTCGACCGCCCCCATCTGCGATACCAACACGACCCCATCAGCGCCATCGTCCACCGCGCCGGCCGCGCCGATATCGCTGCCATTTATGTGCGCGGGCAGCTTGTTGGGTATTAGATAGTGGGTATTGGGTATTCGTAAATCAAGTTCCAATATCAAATAACCAATATCAAATACCAAATAACCAATACCAAATACCAAATACCGAATAACCAATACTCACTTATAAGGAATTCCTATGCTCCCTGAAACTATGCGCGCTATGTGGTGCGAACGGCCGCAAGAGGTAGAATTGCGGCGCCTTCCCCTGCCCATCCTCGGCGATGAAGATGTCCTCGTCGAAGTCGCCTACGCCGCCATCTGCCCCTGGGATGTGCGCGCCTTTTCCGGCCTCTCCTCCGTCCTCTTCCCCCGCCTGCTCGGCCACGAGATCGCGGGGCGGGTGGCGGCGGTGGGCAAAAATGTCAATCATCTCCAAATCGGCCAGGCGGTGACGCCGGACATGATCGTCAAATGCGGCACGTGCAAGGCCTGCCGGCGCGGGCGCAGCAACCGTTGCCAGCGCCCCACCTTCCAACAATTTGGCGGCGGCTATGCCGATTTCGTGCGCGTGCCCCAGAGCAACATCCATCCCATCCCGGACGGCGTCAGCCTCAAGGCCGCGGCGCTGATGGAGCCGCTGGCCTGCGTGCTGCGCGGGCAAGAGATGCTGAATCTCTACCCCGGCGAGGTGGAACTGGTGATCGGCCTCGGCCCCATCGGGGCGATGCACCTGCAAGTGGCGCGGGCCTTTGGCGCCCAGGTCATCGCCTCGGATCCTGTCGCCGCCCGGCTGGAGCAGGCCCGCGCCCTGGGCGCGACCTGGACGGTCAACCCGATGGAGACCGATCTGGCCGCGTTCATCCAGGATGTCACCGGCGGCTGGGGCGTGGATGCCATCGCCCTCACCGTCGGCTCGGCCCGCATGGTGGAGGAGGCGGCGCGCTATCTGGCGCCGGGCGGGCGACTGAATATCTTCGCCGGCATCTATCCCAAAGAGCAGGTGCATCTGGATCCGAACCAGATCCATTACGGCGAGTGGGTGATCACCGGCTCGGCCGATAGCACGCCCACGAATATGAGCCGCGCGCTCGATCTGATCGCCGCCGGCCAGGTGCAGACGGAGCGCCTGGTCAGCCACCTGCTGCCGCTGGAGGCGTTGGCCCAGGGGTTCGATCTGGTGAAGAACCGCGTGGGCCACAAGATCATGATCGAGGTCAACGGCGAGCGGTGATCGCAGCTGCTGGCGCTGGCGTTTGCAACACAAGGAGTCTGCAATGATCGGAAAAGAGAGACGCATGAGCCGCCTGTTCGTGGGCGAAAAGAAGCGCTGTCTGCTTTCGCCGCTGGATCATGGCGGCTGGCTGGGGCCGGTGAAGGGCCTCGACCGGCCGGCCGCCATCGTGCAGCAGGTGATTGCCGGCGGCGCCAACGCCATCCTGGCCTCGCCCGGCTTTTTCCGGGCCGCGGCCGCCGCCCTCACGCCTCATACCGGCCTGGTGTTGCGGGTCAGCCTCACCGCCGGCCTCAGCGCCCAGAGCACGCAAGAGACGCCGATCGCGCATGTGGATGCGGCGCTGCGCCTGGACGCGGACGCGGTGGCGGTTTCGGTTTTCTTTGGCCGCGCCGGCGATCTGGAGATCTACCGCTGGCTGGCCGGGTTGATCCAGGCCTGCGCGCCCTACGAGATGCCGGTCATCGCCGAGATGATGCCGCCCGATGACAGGCCCTTCGACCCGGCGGCGATTGCCCATGCCGCCCGCATCGGCATGGAGATCGGCGCGGATGTGATCAAGACCAACTATTGTGGGGATGTGGCGGCTTTTGCCGAGATCGTGCAGGCTGTGCCGGTTCCCATCATCATTGCCGGCGGGCCCAAGACCACAGCCGATGGGGCGACGCTGCAATTGGTGAAAGATGCGCTGCAGGCGGGCGCGGCCGGCGTGGCCATTGGCCGCCGGGTGTGGCAGGCCGCGGATCCGCAGGCGGTGACGCGGCAGATCCACGAGGTTTTGTTCGACGATTGACGATGGACGATGGATCACGCGTTGCCATCGTCTATCGTCTATCGTCCATCGTCTACCGTCTGTCCCGCCGTCCGGCGATGACTGCCCACAGGCCCAGGGCGGCAAAGCCAAAGACGCACAGCCAGGCGAAGGCGTCGCCGATGCGGGCGTAGAGTGTGGGCGCGCTCTGCCCGGCCACCGTCGCAGTGAGCAGCCAATCGCTGTCCGCGAAGTGGCTGGAGGCCGCCAGCACCCGGCCGTAGGGATCCGCGGCCAGCGACAGCCCCTTGTCGGCCTGGCGCAGGATGCTGACGCCGTTTTCGATCGCCCGGAACACCGCCATCTGGCCGTGCAGGGGGTCGATCTCACGCCAGTCGTTGGCGGGGATGAGCAGCAGCCCGGCGCCGGCCTGCCCCACCTGGCGCACGATCGCCGGGAAGTCGGCGTCCCAGCAGATCACGCCTGCCAGCCGGCCGTAGGGCGTGTCCACCATCTGCAGGACGCCATCGCCCTTGAGCGAACCCTCGAACATGTTGCCGCCGTATTTGACGTGATCGAGCACGATGGCGCCGCTGGGGTCGATGAGCAGCAGCCGGTTCTCAGGCGTGCGGCCGCCGCCGGGGAAGAGCTTGAAGAGGGGGGCGGCCAGGTAGATGCCTTCCTGCCGGGCCAGTTCTTGCGCGGCAGCGGTCAGCGCCTCCACATCTTCGGCCAGGCCGACGCCGGCGCCTTCGGGCCAGAGGATGATCCTGGCCCCGGCCTGCGCCTGCGCCCGCGTCTGATCGAGGTAACGCTGGTGGTTGGCGGTCGTGGTCGCCCGGAACGCGGCGGGGTCGCTGTCCAGCAGGGGCATCAGCTCGGCGAAACGCAGTTCCACCGCGGTGAACGCGGCCACAGGCGTGCGCTGATCGGGCTGCGGCGCGGCCAGCAGGCGCACGCTGCCATAGCCCAGCACCGCCAGCAGGAGGAGGGCGTAGACCAGGACGCCGCGGCGGATCGGCTGCCAGGCGAAGCCTTGCTCCCAGGCCCAGTTGACCACGCTGGCGAACCAGGAGATGAGGAAGGTGAGGCCCCACAGCCCGGTGAGGGAGACGAGTTGCATCAGCGGCAGCAGGCCGTATTGCGAATAGGCCTGGGCGCCGAAGCTGCCCATGGGGTTGGCGCTCAGGCTGAGGAATTCGATGGCGGTGGCGGCCAGGGGGAAGATCAGGGTGGCGTAGAAGGGCGTGCGGCCGGCGCGGGCCAGGCGTGGGGTCAGCAGCCGGTCAATCAGAAAGGGGAGGGCGCCGATGAAGGCGTTGATCGCCATGGTGACGATGAAGACCGGGGCAGGCGCGGCCAGCAGTCCGTACCAGGCGATGGAGATGACGGCCCATCCTGTCAGAAAGAGCAGCAAGAAGCCGGAGCGGGTGGGGCGGCCGCGCAGGAAGCGGAGGCTGAAAACCGCGGGCAGCCAGGCCAGCAGGGCCACAGTCCAGCGCCCGGTGGCGAGGAGGGTGAAAATGGCGGAGAGGAGCAGCCAGAGCCAGGGAAAGCGGTCGGGGGTGGTGATCAGGGAGCGCAGGCGGTGCATTGCAAACCTCGTGAGTGGTGAGCGGTGAAGGACGAATGCCACAGCCTAACGCGGTCCCGGTCATGTGCCCCAGTGCCGGAAGTCATGCGTTGGGTCACCTTGGATGGGCTTGCTCTAAGTGAGTTGCACGACCGCCTGCAGCGACTCGCTATTGCGCTGAATCGCTGGGCGGTCGTGCAACTCACTTAGTCGGGCGACCGCCTGCAGCGACTCGTTTTGCAAGTGAGTTGCACGACCGCCTGCAGCGACTCGTTTTGCAAGTGAGTTGCACGACCGCCTGCAGCGACTCGCTATTGCGCTGAATCGTTGGGCGGTCGTGCAACTCACTTAG
>JAANMV010001130.1_pt1 | contig 30444 bp, 24 predicted proteins | sample 7279661 | NCBI WGS metagenome assembly JAANMV01 (sample SAMN14094540, study PRJNA606508) | bioreactor metagenome | isolation source: A lab-scale SPAN reactor treating ammonium-rich wastewater day 121 | place: Ireland: Galway | collected 2017-05-16
AGCCGCGCACCACAGTTCGCCTGAATCACCAGACCACAGGTCGGGGGAGGCAGCGCCTCCCCCGATCAACTCGCATCCCAACTGCGCAATCGGTCTTCAGTCCTGTCAGAAGTCCGCCCACGATGCTCGCCCCACTCCGGGATACGCCCGGAATGACGGCCACGGCCTGCGCCACCCCGATCAGGGCCGCTTGCGTCAGGGTGATGGCGTCCAGGTCAGGTTCGGTCCGTTCCAGCTGGGCGACAGCCTGGGGCCTGCGGTCCACCCACCACAGCACCAGTCCACCCAGGATCAACGTGATGGCCACCGTGAGCGGCGAGAACAGCGCGCCCTTGATGGCCTGTTCAAACACCAACCCCACAGCCACTGCGGGCAGAGACGCCACGAGCAGGTTCAGCCAGAATCGCCGGGCCCGCCGACTCCCTTGAAACAAGTGAGTCACTTTCTCCCACAGCGTCCGCCAGTAGAACCAGACCACCGCCAAAATGGCCCCGAGTTGTACCACAACGGTAAACACTTCACCCGTGTCCTTGAAGCCGATCAGCCGCTCGGCCACGATCAAATGCCCGGTCGACGACACGGGAAGAAATTCCGTGACACCCTCCACCACACCAAGCAGGGTGGCCTGCACCTCTGGAGTCATACTCGGCAGGGTAAAGAGCAAAGGTAAAGGCGCGGTATACGCGCGTGGGTGATGGCACGCTCCGTCGTCTCCAGAATTCACCTCAGCGAGACCCACCGCCCCCTGCCGCGGCGGCCCCGGTCACACCGCTGAAACCGACTGAAGGCGCACCTGAAACCACGGTCGAACCGGCAGGCCAGTCCCACGCAGGGGTCACCTCACCACCGAATACAGGCCGGGTTCACGTTTATACCGCCGTTATACCTGTGCCCACTACGGTGGACGCATGGTCGATCTCCCGCAGTTGATCCAGTCCGTGTCGTACGTCGGCATCGCCGGCATTGTGTTCGCAGAATCAGGCCTGCTCGCCGGGTTCTTCCTGCCGGGGGACAGTCTGCTCATCACGGCTGGCCTCCTCGCGCGTTCCGGTCACCTGAACCTGGCTCTTCTCGTGGCGACCGTCGCCGTCGCGGCCGTCACCGGGGACAGCGCCGGGTACCTCATCGGCCGGAGGTTCGGTCCGGCGGTCTTCAATCGCCCGAACAGCCGGTGGTTCAAACCGGAGTACGTGGCCCGGACGCACGCCTTCTTCGACCAGTACGGCGGCAAAGCCGTGATTCTCGCGCGCTTCATCCCCGTGGTGCGCACCATCGCGCCCACCATGGCCGGGATCGGCGGGATGAGCTACCAGCAATTCCTGAGATACAACGTTGTGGGCGGGCTACTGTGGGCCTTCAGTGTGCCCCTGCTGGGCTACCTGCTGGGCCAGCTCATTCCCCATCTTGACCGGTACATCCTGCTGGTGATCGGTGCCGTCATTCTCCTGAGTTTCATTCCCCTTGCGCTGGAACTGCTCAAGGCCCGGCAGCGTGGTGACACGGTCTGACCGGACTGGGTGATCGCGGCCGTGGATCTGATACGAACTCGGGGTGAAAGGTTTGCAAACTCTTTCACCCCGAGCAGAGAGAAGCGGATTCCGGTTGAGCAACCACAACTGACTGGGCCATGCTCACCGATCGGGCTGACGTCCAGGCGGCAATGCCGCAGATTCTGGGACCGGTCCATACTCGCAAGCACACGGGCGAAATGGGGAGCACCACGCATTCAGGCTGAGCGGATGGAACTGGTCGCAGGGCAGATTCCGGGCCACTCGACCGGGCACCGGGCTCGAACCAGACGGAATCCGCAGTGGTTCTCCGACGGGCAGGAACAGGCCACGAAGAGGGTGATGGGCAGTGGCTATCCGGGCGAGCGTCATGTGCCGGGGAGCGCAGAGCAGATGAGCCATGCGCCGTGAGGGCACCCACCCCGTGACCGGGTGACCGGCGGCATGACCGTGTCGTTCACTTCAGGCGCAGGTACACGACGAGCGCCAGCAGTGCCACGCCCACGTTTGCGAGCAGGCGCGCGAGGGTGTGGTGCCGGAACACGCTGAGGTCGAGCCCGACGATCACTCCGACCATGATGAGCAGCAGAATGAGTTTGTCACTCGTGGTCATGGGAAGCCTCCTGCCGGGTTCGGGGGAGTCATCACAGTGGTCCCGGGTCCAGTATGAGCTGAGCGGACCGACTCCTTGGACGCCCGGCTGAAGTGTCCGGAGGCGCGGTCCACTCTCCCCACGCATCTCAGCGGTCGTTCGGGAAGGGCGTGTTGCCCTGGACGGTATCGAGCGTCCGGGCCGGGCGCAGGGCGACGGCACTCAGGACCAGGAAGGCCCCCTCGGCCACCAGCGCGACGATGCCGCTCAGCTCGGCCCAGTTGCCGATGTCGTCCATGGCGTGCGGCAGGCCGGTCGTGCGGGTCAGGACGTACCCGATGATGGCCCCCAGCGAGATGACGCTGCCCAGCACATACCCGCGCCGGGGGTGGCTGGAGAGCAACCATGCGCCCGCCGCGGCGCACCCGGCCACGAGCAGGATGTATGCCCAGCCCAGGTAGTCGGTTTCCTTCAGCTTGTCGGGAATGTCCTTGAAGTGCACCCAGGCGATCACGGCCAGCAGGGCCGCGCCGAGCAGGTGAAGGGACGTCAAGCGGTTGGCCTCTGGGGTGCGGGTCGTCATGCGCGCAGCGCGCGGCCTGAAAGTAAAATCCCGGTATACCGGGCGGGCATGAACCCTGAAGGCCCGCCTCACGCAGACCGCGGGTACCCTACCAGCCAGCGTCCGAGGTCAGTCCAGCTCATCCGTATACCGGAGTTTTACCTTCGCGGCGCAGGGTACCGGGCATGACCCTGCCGCCAACCCTTTCCCTGCGCCCCCTCCTGCGCCTGCTTCTGGGCGTCCTGCTGCCCCTGCTGATCGTCGGGTACCTCGCTGAGGATGTCCTCGAGCAGCAGCGGTTCACCTTCGAGGCACCTGCCCTCACCTGGATTCACGCGCACGCCACGCCCGCACTGGCGCAGCTGAGCGTTTCCCTGAACACGGTCGGCGGGCCGGTCGTCATGGGCGGCGTGTTCGTTCTGATCGTGCTGGGCCTGTGGTTCACGGCACGCCGCCCGCAGGCGATCTTCGCCGCGACGGGGCTGGGCGGTGCCGTTGGGGTCGCCCTGGTGATGAAGGTGGTCTTCCACCGCGCCCGGCCGGAACTGTGGCCCCGGCTGATCAGCGAGAGTGGGGCGTCGTTCCCGAGTGGGCACGCGACGACCGCTGCCGCGCTCGCCACGTGCCTGACGCTGCTGCTGTGGCGCACGCCCTGGCGCTGGCCAGTCCTGATCCTGGGCGTCCTGTACGCCCTGCTGATGGGCTACGGCCGCCTGGTGCTCGGCGTGCATTACCCGACCGACGTACTGGCCGGGTGGCTGACGGGCCTGAGCCTGGTCGTGGGGTCATACCATCTGCTCAGCCCATCCCTGAAGCCACGCTCGACGCCCGGCGGTGCCTGATGGCTGACGTCCCCCGCACCCACACGGCAACCTCGCCACGTTCCACCTTCACGAACGGGTGGATCACCGCGGGCATCGCGGCCCCCGCAGCGGGCGTGGCCGGCCTGGGCGTGGCCATCCGGAACGGTGCCGTATCCCGGCAGGACACCAGCGGACTGCTGTGGCTGCATGCCCACACGGCACCACTGCTCGAGAGCCTCAGCCGGGCACTGAACATTCTGGGCGGCCCGTGGGTCACCTTTCCCGTCATGATCCTCCTCCCTGCGCTGGTCTGGCTGACGGGTCGGCGACACCCGGCCGTGTTCATGGTGGGCGCGTTCTGGACGGCGACAGCGCTCCAGTGGAGCCTCAAACTCCTCTACGGTCGGCCGCGTCCGCACCTGTGGCCCACGGACATCCACGTGTCCGGGTGGTCGTTCCCGAGCGGGCACGCCACCGCCGCGACGGCCCTCGCCCTGATCCTCACCCTGCTGTCGTGGCGCACACCGCGCCGCTGGATGGCCCTGACTGCGGGCCTGCTCTACGCGGCTCTCATGGCGGGCTCGCGGGTGGTGCTGGGCGTGCACTACCCGACGGACGTGCTCGCTGGCATGCTGGTGGGCGTGCTGAGCGTCAGTGCCGTGACCCTGCTGTATCCACCTTTCGGGAGACCCCATGCGCGTCCTGATCGTTGAAGATGATCCCCACATCGCCGAGCTGCTCCGCGACGGCCTGACCGAGGACGGCTACGACTGCGACCTCGCCCGCAGCGCCTCGGAGGGCGCGGAGCTCGCGCGGCTGTTCCCGTACAGCCTGCTGCTGCTCGACGTGATGCTTCCCGAGGGAATCGACGCCGGGTACCACCTCGGGCAGCGGCTCCGGGAGGAGGGGCTCACGACGCCCATGATGTACCTCACGGCGCGCGGCACCGTCGAGGACCGCGTCGAAGGCCTGGAGGCCGGCGGGGACGACTACCTCGTCAAGCCGTTCGCGTTCCGGGAACTGCGCGCCCGCATCCGCGCGCTGCTGCGCCGGGCCGGGGGCAGCGCGCAGAACGCCGTGACCCTCCCGCTCGGGTGGGTGATGGACCTGGGCGGGCGGGAACTGCACCGCGCGGGCGTCCGCGCGGACCTGACCCGGCGGGAGTTCGCACTGCTGGAACTGCTGGCCCTGCATCCGGGGCGGGCGTTCACGCGCGACGAGATCATCGGGCGCCTATGGAGCGGGGACGCGGGCGTGGAAGCGAAGGTCATCGACGTGTACGTGAGCACCATCCGCCGCAAGACCGAGGATCGCCTTATCGAGACGCTGCGCGGCACCGGGTATCGCCTGGGGCGCGCGTGACAGGCCAGCTTCAGCGCCTGAGCCTGCGGGTGAAACTCACCCTGGGGTACGCGCTGGTCTTCATCGTGATCCTGCTGCTCGGCTGCGCCGGCATCTGGCTCGCCACGGAGCGCACCGTGCTGGGCGCGCTGGACGCGTCGCTGCGTAACACGCTCGTGATCGCCCAGGGAAGTCTGGAGGCGGACAGCGGCCCGGTCCGCTTCACGCCGGAACTCAAACCCGGCGGGGACGTCACGGTGTTGCTCCTGCGCGCCGACGGCACCATGATCGCCCGCGTCGGGCGTCCTGGACCGGAGGAGCCCGGCGCGGTTCGCGCCGGGTTCCAGACCGTGCAAGGGGAACGGTCGCTCACGCAAGACATCGGCGGGGGCCTGTACCTGCGCGTGTCCCAGCCGGTGGCCCCAACCTGGGAATTTCTGGAGACCCTGGCGCGCATCCTCCTGATCGGCAGCGCCGGGATGGTGGTCCTGGCCTGCCTGGCCGGGTACTGGCTGGCGCACCGCGCGCTGAGACCGGTCGACGAGGTGGCCCGCACCGCCCACAGCATCGCCGAGCGGGGTGATTACGCCGAGCGGGTCACGCCCGCGCCCGGGCACGACGAGATGGCGCGCCTGACGGACACGGTCAACCGGATGCTCGACCGGCTCGCGGGGACCATCGAGCGGGAAAAGCAGTTCGCGCGGATCGCGGCGCATGAGCTGCGCACGCCCCTCACGGCCCTGCGGGGCCGCCTGGAGTTGACGCTCGAGAAGCCCCGCAGCGCGCCGGAGTACGTGCGGGCGCTGGAGGGCATGGCCGGGCGCGTGGAGGCCCTGAGTGCCCTGACCGAGAGCCTGCTGGCGCTGGCCCGCACGGACGCCCCAGTCCAGTGGACGCGGGTGAACCTGGGCAACGCCGCGCTGAGCGTCAGTGAGGCGTTCGAAGACGCCGCGCAGCTTCAGGGACGCTCCATTCACCTCGACGTGCAGGAAAGCTGGGTTCTGGCCGAGCGCGACGGCGTGGAGCGGGTCATCAGCAACCTGCTCGACAACGCCCTGAAGTACGGGGCCGCCGGTCCCGTGCACCTGCGCGTGTGCGGCGCGACCCTCGAAGTGCAGAACCAGGGGCCGGGACCTCGGCCCGACGACTGGGAACAACTGCAACTGCCCTTCGAGCGGGGCGCGGGGACGCAGGCGGTCGGCGGGAGTGGGCTGGGGCTGGCGCTCGTGGCGGCCCTGGCGCGCCGCTGGCACGCGCAGTTTCAGCCCGCGTGGCGAGGCGACACCTTCACGGTGGCGATCATGTTTCTGGTAGAGGTCGCAGCCACTGATGTGGCCGAGCATATGTAACTGGCACGACTGCGCATTCTGGTGATGAGGTGCCGTAGTGAACGGCAGGTCGGGCCTATTCTTGCGCCCAGACAGCATTGAGAACCGAAGGACGCGCTGGCCAAACGGCCTTAGCGGGAAACACGGTTCCAACTCTAGCGTAACCAAGGAACGTCCTCGCCCGCACCGACGCACAGGGCCGCTACCGCCTCGAACTGCCCAGGAACGAGGCGGGGACATGGAAACCGGGCGCGTACGTGAAGCGGGAGTACCACGGCGTCTTCTACGAACTGCGGTTGTACCCGGGGGACGACAGCCCCTTTGCGGCGTCCAAAGGAGCCGTGCGCGACTTCGTGTGGCGCCTGAGCGGCCGGCAGGAAGACGGCCTGCTGGGCAAGGTGGTGTACGTGTACGGCGAGGAAGGCGTCAATGTCGCGAATGTCGAGGTGACCTTGACGCCCAGCGGCCCGCTGATCGACGGCAGCGCGGGCAGGGCCATCACCCGCCGCGTTTGAGGACGTGCCCATTGGGCGCTACACGATGACTGCTCGGCTGCTGCGCGACGGTACTGCGCCCACCCCTCTCCTCGTCAGCCCCGGCCAGGGGGGCGGGTATGGCGCGTCGGCCACCAGTGATTTTCAGAAGACGAACTACGGCGTCATCATGGAGTTCACCGTGAAACTGGGCGCCGCGCCCGCGCCGGCAGCCGTGGGGATCTCAGGGAGCACCGCCGGCCGTTCGATCTCCGGGGTGCTGCAGTCCAGCGCGGACCTGCAGGGCACGGCCGTGATCCTCTGTGAGGTCAGGAACGGCGAGTGCGATGAATCTACGGAGCGGCAGACGAAGATCACGACCTCCGGCACGAGCGCACGGTACAGCTTCTCCAATGTCACTGCGGGAAAAAGCTACTTCATCTACGGCTGGAAGGACACCGACGGGAACGGCCGGGCGAATGCGGGGGATCTGGTCGGCATGTTCGGCGCGCAGTACGGCGTGAGCAGTGAGCCTCAGACGGTGACGGCACCCAGCATGACCGCCGACTTCGACGTCACAGTCCTGAACTGAGGCGGCGCAGCGTGGTGCCTTTCAGATGAGCCCTGCATGTCCTTTTGCGTGAAAGCCGTGCTCAGTGAGCCGGGCCCTCCGATGTTGTCCGCCGGGGCCAGGCGACCAGCAGCACTCCGGTCAGGATGACCAGCAGGGCGGACCAGCCCAGGCCGCTCAGCTGCTCGCCCGCCAGAAACACGCCCAGCAGCACCGCCACCACCGGGTTGACGTAGGCGTAGCTGGTCGACAGGGCGGCGCGCGTGTGCGCCACGAGGTACATGTAGGCGCTGTAGGCGATCAGACTTCCGAACACCACGAGGTACGCCAGGGCCCAGGCACTGCGGCTGCTGACCGGCCCCCAGTGTTCTCCCACCACGACGCTCAGCAGGGCGACCACCGCCCCACCGGCCAGCATCTCGGCGGCGCTGGCCATCAGGCCGACTGGCAGCGGCAGCCGGCGTGACCACTGGCTGCCGAACGTCCAGCACAGCGGCGCCAGCACCAGCAGCGCGGCAGCGGTGGGCGTGGCGCGCAGCTCACCCAGGTTCAGCAGCACGATCCCGATCAGGCCGACCCCGATCCCCAGCCACTCGCGCGTCCCGGTGCGTTCCCCCCACAGACGGGCGAAGACGCTGGCGAACAGGGGCGAAACGGCGATCATCAGGGCCGCGACGCTGCTGCTGGCCTCCCGTTCGGCCAGCGCCACCAGCCCGGTGCCGCCGCCCAGCAGCAGCGTGCCGATTACGCCACTCCAAGCCCATTCCCGCCGGGACGGTGCGGGCACGCCCCGCCAGCGCAGCACGGCGTACAGGAGAGCGCCGGCCAGCACGAACCGGACGGCCAGCATGCCCAGCGGCGGGAGGGTTTCGATGGCGACTTTCATGCCGTAGTAGGTGCTGCCCCACACCACGTACACGGTGGCCAGCGCGGCCAGGACCGGTGGGGTGAGGGCGGCGCGCGTGGTGTGGGTGCCGGAAACCATGCCCTCCAGCCTAGCGGCCCTCGGAGACCGGATCGCGGGGCCGTTCAGATCGGCATGAGGCGGCCATCCGTGAGGGCAGGGCACCTGCCAAGCCGTCCTGCCGCGGGCGGAGAGGCAGGGGATTCAGGGCGTGCTCTGGTTGGCATGCGTTTTGGGCTGGCACTTCGGCGCCTTCTCGACCAGTCGACGCGACCATGCGGAACCCGGCTGGCCTGCGACCCACCCGCCTGCCTGCTTCTGTGCTCTCCCAACCCGGACTGTCGTGCATGTCCTGGACAGGACATGCATACGGCGCTCTTTTGTTTCCCATCGGAGCCGCTCAGCGTGGCTCCTTATTTTTTTTCCAGGACCGCGCCTCAGCGGATTGCCGGTTCCCTCCCGGCCGTCGCCTGTTCCAGTCCGTCTCGGTCCCAGGCGCCCAGGGTCGCGGCCGCCTCGTAGGTGGACTGCAGAAAGCTGAGCAGCGCCGCGTCAGGGTCCGCGGCCCTGCGCACCGCCTCGTAGGGCAGGACGAATTCCCGCAGGTCGGTGCTGTAGTACGCCTCTGCCGGCGTCACTGCGGAAGAGAAGAACCCGTCCGGCTCGGGGTACGCGTAACTGTAGAACATCGGAAACGGGCTGGCGGCGCTGCCCGGCCAGAAACCCGCACTGCTCACCTCGTGCGTGTACGCCTCCCGGGCGATCCAGTCGGGCAGGTTCGGAATGCCCCCCGGGTGCGGCGGGGCGGCCTGCCCGGAAAAGCGGGTGACGGCAAGGTCACCGCTGCCCCAGAAGAAGTGGACCGGGCTGCACTTGCCCGCGAAGCGCGCCCGGAACTGCTGAAACACGCGCTGACTGTGCAGCAGGACCAGCCAGAACCGGTGGGCGGCGTCCGGGTCGTAGGACGCGTGCACGTGGTCCTCCGCGAACGGCAGGTCATCCTCCAGTTCATTGGGGCGCCCATGAATGCTCAGGTCCAGCCCGAGGTCCCGCAGGACCCCGAACACCTGCTCGTTGAACGTGGCCACCGGCATCGGCTGGAGCGGCAGGGCCCGCCGCTGTCCGTCACTGAGCTGGATGAGCAGCTCATGGTCGATGAAGTCGAAGGTGAGTTCGAACGCGCCGTCGCCATACGGGATGGCCGTGGTGGTCAGCCCCCGTGGCGTGACTGACAGGGTGACGTGCCAGGAGTGGTTCACCCACGGGGTGTGCGCCGTGCGGATCTTCCCGACGATCTGCAGCCAGCGGTGCAGGGTGTGCCACGTGTCGGACCAGTCGCGGTAGTTCAGGCTGGGCCATGGGTGAGCTAACGTCATGAGTTCCTCCCTTCGTGGGCTCGAGCAGCAGATGCCTGGGGCCGCCCCGGCATTCCAGATGCTCGCATGATCAGGGCGTGGAGATGGGCCTGCTGTCGGGCAACCTGGACTCTGCCCTGTCCGCTGGCGGTCCATCCTGACCCTCAAAACCGCCGGGTGTTCTGGCCGGGTCGTCGCCGCGCACGGCGGCCTGGCGGTTCGCCCTTCGCTGCGGAACGGCCCAGGTAACGGGAGGGGGTGGGCGATCCTGCCGATTCGGGAGGCGAGGTCCGGCGCCTACAGTCTGTTCATGAGGTCACCCAGCCAGCCCACGACGATGTGGTTCGATCACCGCCTGGTGATGCAGCCCTCCCCCATCCATGGCGTCGGCACGTTCACGACCCAGGACATCACGGCCGGGGAGCTGCTGATCCTCGTGACTGGCGGCCTCATCTACACGCGTGAGGACCGGGACCTCGGGCGGGTGCGACTGGCCGGCGAACTGTACAACGAAGAGGAGTTGCCTACGGGCGAACTCATCGTGACGCCGAAGGTCTTCCATTACTACATCAACCATTCCGACGAGCCGAACATCGTGGACCTGACCCGCCACCCCGCCTCGACGCAGTACGTGGCTCTCCGCGACATTCGCGCGGGAGAGGAACTCACCGCCCGCTACCTGTGACCCGGGGCGTGCCCTGGCGGGAGCAGTGAAGGTCAGGCTGGCTGGCCCTGATGCATCTGTCCGATTCGGTGGATCTGAAGCGGTGTCAACCTGAGGTTGACCGGCCGGTGGTGCCGTGTCTGCCAGACTCGGCAATGGTTCTGATCAGGCTTGTCATGTTTATGGCCGTGTCCGCTTGCATCTGTTGAGAGTCGCAATACAGTGAGCGAATTGCACAATCCCTTGATGGAATCTCGTCCTGCCACTGGGTGGGTCATTCCTAGACAACCGCCGACCTGTAAAAAATACTCGACGGTCTATACTGCTGGCTTTGAGGGCGAGTAAAGTTGCCTCTTCTCAAGCAGACTCAGGGGACCGATTGAAAAATTTCAGGGCAGTCTCATAGAAAAGGAGCTTCGATCAGCGTCCGACGCCATAGGGTAGGCAGCACCTTCGGTGGGCTCCGCACTCGGGAGCCCGCCGTTTCCTTCTGCCCCCTCCAGATCCTCCGCCTGTCAGGAGCCCCACTGTGTCCCACTCATTCAAAGCGCTGTCGTCCCTGCGCCATGTGCCCGGATTCCCCCAGTTCTCCACCTCAGCCCTGCTCCTGGGAACGGCAGCTTCCTTTGCCGTGCCGTACATGCCCCTGTTCGCCAGAAATGAAGCCCACATGTCTCCGCTGCTGCTGGGAATCTTCATGACCCTGATGTCCCTCAGTGGCGTCCTGATCAGCACCAGGCTGGCCCGGCTGTCGGACGGTCCGCTGGGCAGCAAGCCCATCATGCTCACGGCGCTCGTCGGTGCCGCCGTCGGCTACGTGCTGCTCTGCACGACGCACAGTTTCGTGCCCCTGGTCCTGATCGCCAGCATCTTCCTGGGAACCGGCGCAGCGGCGTTCCCTCAACTGTTCGCGTTCGCCAGGACCCACTTCACGCTGGCGGGTGACGAGCTTGCCGAGCGGAGCATGATCACGCTCCGGTCCATGTTCTCGATCGCGTGGATGCTCGGGCCGGCGGCCGCGGCCGTCATTCTGGAGGTCGCCGGGTTCAAGGGGCTGTTCCTGTCCACCGCTGCGTTCTACCTGCTGGTGTGCATTCCCCTCGTCCGGGCGAGCTCACGTCCCGTGAGCCGGACGCCGGTGGCTTCCGGGCCCGTTGCTGAAGTCTCAGCGCCTCAACGACCCCTGGCTCTGGTGGCGCTCTGCTTCGTCCTGTTCGGCATGTCCAACACCATGGGCTTCATCGCTCTGCCGCTTCACGTGACCGGTGCCATGCACGAACCAAGCAGCACCGTGGGCTGGCTGATCGGTCTGTGCGCCTTCCTGGAGATCCCTTTTATTCTCGGCTTCGCGTTTTTTTCCGGCCGGTTTTCGAACGAACGGCTGATCATCCTCAGCCTGGGCATGTTCGTGGTGTACTTCATCCTGATGGCGGTCGCCCCCGCCGTGTGGGTACTCGCGGCCGCCCAGCTGATCCGCGCGGCGGTGATTGCGGTGACGTCCACGCTCGGCATGGCCTACTTCCAGGAGTTGATGCCCAACCGGACCGGGACCGCGCTGACGCTTTACGCGAACACCAACAGTGTGGGCGCCGTCCTGTCCGGCGTCGTCTCCGGTGCGTTCGCGCAGGCCTTCGGGTACCAGGCGGTGTTCCTGCTGTGTGCGGTGCTGACCGGCGCGGCGTTTGTCCTGCTGTCAGTCATTACGCGGCGCCCCTCGACGGGAGCGGCGGAACTGAGGGTGGCCGCCCCCAGTCCGAAGTGACCGCAGGGCTGCTCCAAGGTCTCCAAACGGTCACGACCTCCTCTGCCCCGTGACCATGACGCTGTCCTGGGTCCACCCACACCGCCCAATGTTCTCCCACTACGCCCGAACTCATTTCGCAACATGCCGCGGCGGAGGGAACGCGCCGCTGTTCCCCCCGACCCCAGAGGTGTCCGCATGACTTCACGGCAGATCCAGATGACCGAGCCCTTCGAATTCGCGGCAGACGCGTCCCGGTGGTCCTGGACGCAACCAGACGGCGCCCGGCCCGACACGGGGCAATCGCACCGAAGTGGCCAGGCGTGCCCGGTGAAGGCATGAAGCGGCAGGACAGCGTCTCTCCCGTCCGGGTCGGCGTGATCGGCCTGGGGGCCATCGGCCAGAGCCTGCTCAAGGCGTTGACCGCCCACCCTGAGGTGCAGGTCACCGCGGTGTGCGATGTGAATGCCGCCCTGGCGGAAACGACGGCCCGGACGCTCTCGGCCTCGGCCTGGACCGACCACCAGAGCCTGCTCGCCGCAGCCGACCTGGACCTGGTGTACGTGGCTGTGCCGCCGCAGTACCACCACGCCATCACCCTGGACGTGATCGCGTCCGGCCGGCACGTGCTGTGCGAGAAGCCCCTGGCGCTTACGTTGAGCGAGGCGCAGGACATGCACCGTGCTGCGCAGGCGGCGGGCATTGTGCACGCCCTGAACCTGCCGCTGCATATGGACCCGGGGATCGAGACGTTCCGGCGCCTCGTTCGGGAAGTGGGGCCACTGCGCCGCGCGGAGTTGACACTCGTCTTCCCGCAGTGGCCGCGGCCCTGGCAGCACAATCCCTGGATCGGCGGGCGGGCGCAGGGCGGCCCCGTTCGAGAGGTCGGTCCGCACATGCTGCACGTCATCCTCACCACCCTCGGAAAGGTCACGCGGGTATGGGCCCACGCGGAGTACCCCGCGCACGACCCGGCCGCCTGTGAAACCGCGGCGCTGGGAACGCTCGAACTCGAAGGCGGATCCCTGGTCGTCGTGTCATGCCTGACGAACGTGCCGCGCCCCGAACAGGTGAGCCTCACGGTCTACGGTTCGAACGGCACTGCTGGACTGGTGAACTGGGCCTCGCCCGTGCTGGCCCAGGACCCGGGACCGCTTGAGGCGGTGGCGGTCGGGGAACCTCGGGTGCCTGCCGGGGAACGCCTGGTGCATGCCCTCGTGAGCCGGGTGCGCGCGGAGCCCGGGGACCTCGTGGACTTTTCCATGGGCGTCCGCATTCAGGCGGTCCTGGAGGCCTGGGAGCGTTCGTCCGCCGTGGACTCCTGGGTGGACGTCCCATCCACCTGAAGTAGACCTGTACGCGGAGGATGCCACTGGTTTCTGCGCCCTTCCTCGGCCGGTGGTGGGTTGCGCTTCTGCCCTGGCATGGCGCCTGGGGTCATGTGGGTTAACGACCAGCAGGACGATCAGCTCAGGGAGGCTGACCGTCCTGCTGGTCGCCCCTGCGTGGCGACATGGCAAAGGCGCCCGTGCGGGCGCCTCGCTGGGAATGTGTGGTCAGGCGTGGCTGAGGGTGGGCTGCGGGGCGCTGAGGGGCGCGGGGCGGCGGGCGAAGCCCAGCAGCATCACGAGGGCGCCCGCGGCGATCACGGCGTACCCGGCATAGAGGGCGATGCTGCCCATGAGCCAGAAGGCATACGCGGTCAGGAGGATGCTGCGCAGGCTGTCGCCCATGAACAGCGTCTGCCGCAGTTCACCCAGTTTCGCCACTTCCGCCTTGTCCGCTGTCGGGTCCTTGCTGGCCTTCATGAACGCGCCGCTCACTTCGGTGTACGTCTTACCCTGCGACGAGGCCATCATGTGTTCCCAGATGTAGTTGTTCGCGTACACCTGCGCCTTGGGCCCCGTGTCCAGATCCGTGCCCAGGTAGGGCTTCAGGGCGTCCTGGGAGGCCTGGGGGAGGTTGGCGATGCCTTCGGCGGCGGGCATCACGATGCGTTCCTGCTTGAGCTGATCGGACACGTACCCGTGCGCGAAGTTCCCGGCGACGGCGAGAACGATCCCCACGACGAAGAGGACGAGGCTGGCGATCATGCTGGTGGTCTTGTTCATACTCATGGCTCCTTGGAGCGGTAAGGGCGGTTCGGCGAACGCTTCAGATGAAGTGGTTGCGCCTGTGCAACCGCCGACCTGAGGGGAGAGTAGGCGCATTTCGAGGGCGAAGTGTCCCCGGGACACTTGCCCTTTTCGACGTCCTGGCGCGGGTTTTTACCGGATTGTCCCGGGGCCCCCGAAGCGGCCTTCTCGGGTTTCCCGTGCCACAACCACGTGACCGACGTCAGTGTGGGTGCTCACCGTCCTTCATGCGGCCGCTGCCTGCCGGTGGTCTGTTCCAGCATGACCACCGGACCCCAGGCAAGACAGGGAAACGGTTTTGCCCGGGGAAGCCCCATGACGTCACCCAGAACGGTGATCGTGCATCGTGAAACTTTTCAGCCGAACCAAGCCTCTAATGGATATGCGTGCCCTGCTCTTCATGGCGGCCCTGCTGGGGTCCACCGCCGCTGGCATCGACTCCTCCAGCCTCAGGGCCGCTGCCGATTACTCCCGCGACCACCGTGGCAGCGCGGTCCTGGTGATGACAGGCGGCCAGGTGGTGTTCTCCGAGGGGCAGAACGGCTTTTCTCTGTCTCAGGCGCACATGCTGGCCAGCGGATCGAAATCCTTCACTTGTGCGCTGGCGGTCGCGTTGATGGATCAGGGCGTGCTGTCGCTGGACGAGCGTGTCAGCACCACCCTGCCTGAATGGGCCACTGACCCCCTCAAGCGGCAAGTCACCGTGCGTCACCTGCTGAGCTTCACGAGTGGACTCCCCGGGCGGATCGGGCCCAACGCCGTCCGCCTGAACGCGGACCTGTTCGGGAGCGCCCTGCACGCGCCCTTCCAGGCCCCGCCAGGCGGCCGGTTCACGTACGGGAACGCCCACCTCGCCGCGTTCGGACTGCTGGTGCAGCGCAAGACCCGACTGGATCCCGCCCTGGTCCTGCAACGCCAGGTGCTTGACCGGATCGGAGTGCGGGCGCAGTGGACGCGCGATCAGAAAGGGCAGCCGAACCTGGCCGGGAGCGCCAGCATGACGGCCCTCGACTGGGCGAAGTACGGGCAGCTGATCGTGCAGGGCGGGGTCTGGAACGGACGGCGGGTCCTCTCCAAAGAGGGACTGAATCAGTGTTTCAAGGGCAGCGAGGCGCTGGCCACATACGGGCTGACCTGGTGGCTGAACCTGCCGTTCGGCGGGACGCTGGATGCCGGGGATGAGGTGCCCGTTCAGGCCGTAGGCGTGGGCAGCGGAGAGGCGCAGCAGATTGCACCAAGCGCACCGATGTCGATGGTCATGGCGGCCGGCGCACTGAACCAGCGGCTGTACCTGCTGCCAGAGGAGCAGACCGTGGTGGTCCGGTTCGGCGAGGGTGGCCCCTGGAGCGACGACGCGTTCCTGGCCCAACTGCTTGGGAAACGCTGACAGACAAATTGGCAAGCCAGCAGCATCCTCAGGGACCGGCAGACTGATCTTCAGGCCCGGCGCGGGCATCTCCTGGGCCAGGTCGCGCGGTCTGCCTGGACTGAGACATCAGTTGCATACGTCTCAGGGCACGTCCGGTCCCGAAGCCCTGGTGAACCTGGCGATGGGCGACCAGTGCTCCATTCCGTGTGAGGTCCGTCAGGAGATGGCCGTCAGTGCGTTAAAGGACTTGCCTGCAAGGCCCCACACCCTGAGGGTGTGACGCAGACAGCGGACGCCGTCCTCACACTTTCTGTGCCGGGAAGTGCGGTTTGGAAGCACATGCTGGCGGCCCGCCGGGGGGGAGGAATTTGAATCACGCCGCCGTCAGGTGGAGGGCTCGCTGGCGGGGTTCACGGGCAGGTCCTTGCGCAGCAGATACAGCGTGCAGCCCGCCGGGTAGTCCTCCAGCACCCCGTAGACGCTGTAACCGCGCGCCTGATAGAACGCCGGGGCCTGAAAATCGAAGGTGGAGAGCTTGACGTGGCGAGCGCCCATCCGCTGAGCCTCCCGCTCGGCGTGTTCAAGCAGCATTCCGCCGATTCCCTGGCCTCGGGCCTCGTCACTCACCCACAACAGGTCCACATCCAGCCACCCCCTCCGCACGGACCCGGCCAGACCGCCCACCAGGTGTTCCTCGCGATGCACGGTCAGCTCAAAGGGCACGGCGGTGTCCAGCTCGGCCGCCACACCCCGTGCAAAAGCCGGCGAGGTGGCGACGTTGTGCCGACCAAGGCGGTCACGCAACTGCTCGCGAACATCGTCGCTCATGGTCCGGGTGAGATGAACTGCCTTCAACATGGGCCTCCTGTCAGGCGCAGAGAGCGACGAACAACCGCTGGGCACGTCCAAGCTGACCGCCTCAGGTGCAGATCCACCACGCATCATCGCTAATTCTGCTTCGGGATCTGGCCCGGATCATGCGTTCCCCCTCGTTCAGGCCACGTGCCCCTTGGGCAGCGTGAAGCCGAAGGTGGCGCCCTCGCCGGGGCGGCCCTCAGCGAACACCTGGCCGCCGTGTTTCAGGATCAGGCGGCGGACACTGGCCAGCCCCACACCGGTCCCGCTGACCTCATCAGCCCGGTGCAGCCGCTGAAACAGGTTGAACAACCGGTCCTGATACCGCGGGTCGAAGCCCAGGCCGTTGTCTCTCACGCAGATCTTCCACGCGCCGCCCAGGTCTTCCGCCCAGATGCGGATGCTGGCCGGGTCGCGGCTCTGCGTGAATTTCAATGCGTTCTCCGTCAACTGGGTCAGCACCTGACTCAACGCCTCCTGGTCACCCCACACCCGGGGCAGGTCGGTCACTTCCCAGGCGACGTTCCGGGTCAGCAGATCGGGAAGCAGGGTCGTCTGAATCCGGGCCATGAGTTGATTCAGGTCGACCAAGCTGGGCTGCAGGGTCCGCTGGGCGGCGTTCGACAGGTCGAGCAGCCCATCGATCAGGGTGTTCATCTGCCGCCCAGACTGTTCCACGACGTCGAGGTAGCGGGCGCTCCGCTCGTCGAGCCGGCCGTCCAGAGCTTTGCGCGCCAGTTCGAGAAAGCCGATCATGTGCCGCACCGGGGTCCGCAGGTCGTGTGACACCGAATACGAGAACGCCTGCAGTTCCGCCGTCGACTCGGCGAGTTCCCGGGTGCGCAGGTCGAGCGCGTCGCGTTGTGCGGTCACGGTGCGGGTCTGCCGCGCCCGGTCGAGGGCCAGGTCCAGACTGCGGCCGACCGCGCGGAAGATTCCTTTGCTGCGCTCATCCCAGACGGCCGAGGTTTGGGAGCCGATCATCAGGACGCTCTCCAGCGTTTCGTCCTTGAAGTACGGGTACCCGGCGGCTGCCTGGTAGATCCCGGATTCCGGAATCAGCAGTCCGGAGTCGCGCCAGTGGTCGATGAAGGTGGCGGTGTTCTGTTGAAGGCCCCTGGCGATGCTGGAGTGCTGCAGTGGAAAACCGCGTTGCAGCAGGGGCAGCAGGGCGGGATCGGCTGAGGGGCTCCAGACGCTGGCGCGGAACAGGTCGCCGTCCCGCTCGAAGTAGGCGGCTTCCACGTCACAGGTCTCGTGCAGCAGCGTGATGGCCTGACCCACCAGCTGGGAGAGGTTCGTTTCGCTGCCCACCGCCTCGGTGAACGCCACGAAGGCCGCCTGAGCGGCGCGTTCTTCCTCGAGCTGCCGGGTCTGGTCCTCCAGCTGCCGGGTGCGCTCGTGAACGTGGGCTTCCAGTCTACTGATCGCCTCTGCGCGGCCCAGGGCAATGGCGCACTGGGCGGACAGGAGCCTGAGGAACCGCCGCTCCTTGGGCGAGAAATGATGGGGTGCGGCGAAGTCGAGCACGATGACCCCGAAGGGCCGGTCGTCGAGGAACATCGGCAGCGCGGCGTTGGCAATGGCCTCCAGGTCCCGGGTGCGGCGTTCGAGTTCCGGGTAGGCATCCCTTAACGCGCCGGCGTCCTCGAAGTACTGCGCCTCACGCAGGCGCAGGATGTCGGCGATCAGGACGTGGTCTTCGCTGGCGATCTCCTGCGGGACAGCGATCGTCTCGCCGTCCGCGCCCCGGCGGCCTGTGATCTTCAGTGGCTGATCGGGCTGGTTCACCAGCAGCACGGTCCCGGCGTCCGCCCCAAGCGCGGCGAGGGCCGGGGCAAGCACAGTTTCGATGACCTCCTGCACCGTGCTGGTGGCAGCGAGGGCGTCGGTGATGTGCTGAAGGCGCTCTGCCAGTGGTGCGACGAGCTCCAGATCGGAGCCGGGCAGAGAAGTCATGCCTCAACATAACCGCTGGTTTGTCTGTGCGCCGTTGGCGGACGCTTCACCCACCGCGGCCGAGCCCGCTTCCAGGCGGCGCTGAACGGGCACCATGGTGCCCGTTCGGCCCTGCAGGGCTCCCTGCGAAGGCTCTACACGGGCGACTTCCCTTGCCTTGGGTGGGCCTACCTGCCATGGAACCTTCACGCCCGGCAGGGGTCGTCACCCCGCGGCCTAGAATGACGCGTGCTCAACGCCCAGACCGGACCCGCTGCCGGTGCCGATTCAACGCTCCTGACCCTGAACCGCCTGCTCACCACGGCCCTCACGGCCGGTGACGTGAAGCGCGTCATTCTGGAGCACGCCATACCTGCCAGTGGCGCCTGCGCCGGCAGCCTGATCAAGGTGGTCGACGCCGACACGCTGGTGATGGTGGGCTCGCACGGCTACCAGGTGCCCTTAACGGAGGTCTGGCAGCAGTTCCCGGCCGATCGTGGGTTCGCGGTGGCGGACGCCATTGCCCGGCAGGCACCGGTCTTCGCTGCCGCGCAGGACATCGAGCGGGACTACCCGGCGATGCACGGACTGCTTCAACCGGAGACGCGTGCCGTCGCTGTGCTTCCCCTGGTCGCCCGTGGGCAGGTGCTGTCCGCCGTCACCCTGTCGTTCACCCACGAGGACGCCATCTCCCCAGAGCGGCAGCAGTTCCTGCAGGCACTTTTCGAGGACTGCGCCCTCGCACTGTGCCGCGGCCGTCAGTACGACGACGAGCATTACGCCCGGGAACGCGCTCAGCTCCTGAGTCTGGCCAGCGAGGTGCTGGCCGCCTCGCTGGACGTGCCGGCCACGCTAGACCACCTCACGCGCCTCGCCATCGAACACGTGGCGGACTGGTGCGTGGTGTCCCTGCCGGACGCCGAGGGCCGGATGTGGCCGGAAGCGGTGGCGCATCAGGACCCCGGGAAGATCGACCTGCTGAGGTGGTACATCGGCCGCTACCAGGAAGACCCGGAGCGGCCAGGGTCGAATGGCTGGATCATGCGCACCGGGGAGCCGGTCCTGGTGCCGGTCGTGCCGGATGCCGCCATCGACGCGCTGCCTGAGGAGGCGCAGCGCGAGGCGATCCGGTCGATGGGGCTGCACTCCGTGATCTCCGTTCCGCTGCCGTCTCCGCAGGGTCCCATCGGTGTGTTGGGGCTCGCCAGCAGCCACCTCGGCCGGGCGTATGGGGCGGACGATCTTCAACTCGCACAGGAGCTCGCGAAACGCGCGTCGGCCGCGCTCCTGAACGCCACGCAGCATCAGGCGTCCGTGCGGAGCGAGGAACGCTACCGCTCCCTGGTCGATGCCACCACGCAGACGGTCTGGACGGCGGACGCGAAAGGGGAACTGCACGGCGAGCAACCCGGCTGGGTCGCGCTGACCGGTCAGACCCCCGAACAGTTCCACGGGGTGGGCTGGGCGGAGCGCATTCACCCGGACGACCGGGGCAGAAGTGTCCGCGCCTGGCTGGTCGCCACGGAGCAGCGGGCCGTGTACGAACTACAGCACCGCATCCGGGTGCGGAGCGGCGAATACCGCATCTTCCACTCCCGCGCCGTTCCCGTCCTGGAGGCGGGCGGTCAGGTGCGCGAGTGGGTCGGCGTTTCGACCGACATCACGGCGCAGATCGAAGCGGAGCAGGCCCTGCGGGCCATGAACGCCACGCTGGAGGAGAAGGTGGCGGTCCGCACGCAGCACCTTCACGCGGCGCGGCGTCAGGCGGAAGTGCTCGCGTTGCTCGGGGACGCGCTGCAGCGCAGCACCTCGCCGGAGGAGGTCGCCCGAATCACGCTGGAAACCATCGGGAAGGAACTGGGGGCGAGCTGCATGATCGTCGCCCCGGTGGCCGACCATGCCCTGCTGCCCCGCACCACCTGGGGGGACCCGCCCCCGCTGGTCAGCCGGCAGCTGGCCCAGCCGGCCCTCAGGCTCGAGGACACGCCGATCCTGAAAAGCGTCGTGGACCAGGGCGAGGCCATCTACCTGGACTCGTATGCGGAGGACGCCCGCAGCGTGCCCGGGCTGGAGGAGTACGCCCTGGCCGTGGAGCCGATCCTCACGCAGGGCGGGGAAGTGAAGGGTGGTCTGGTCACGTGGCGTCCTGCCCAGGCCGGCGCGTGGACGCCGGGCCAGCAGGACCTGCTGCGCCGCGCCGCGCAGACCATGGCCCTGGCGCTGCAGCGCACGGAGATCGCGGCAGAGCTGCAGCGCCAGCGTGACGAACTGGAAGCGGCCAACGCCTCCCTGAAGCGCAGCAATGCCGAGCTGGAACGCTTCGCTTTCGTGGCGTCGCACGACCTGCAGGAGCCCCTGCGGACGATCACCAGCTTCACGCAGCTGCTGGACCGCCGGTACGGAACGCAGCTCGACGACTCGGGCCGGAGGTACCTGGGGTTCGTGGTCAGCGGCGCCGGGCGCATGAAGGGCCTGATTGACGACCTGCTGGTCTTCTCGCGCCTGAACACCGTTCAGGACCCGCTTCGTCCGCTGTTCGCCGGTGACGCGGTCCAGGGGGCCCTGAGCGGGCTCCAGGGTCTGATCGAGACCACGGGCGCGCGGGTGCACGTTCACCCATTGCCCGAGGTGGCCGGGGATCTGCGGGAGCTCACGCAGGTGTTCCAGAACCTGATCGGCAACGGCATCAAATTCCACCGTCCGGACGTCACCCCTGAAATCTCCATCAGTGCGGAGGCCGACGGAGGGGACTGGCTGTTCCGCGTGCAGGACAACGGTATCGGCATCGAGGCCGGGTACCTCGACCGGGTGTTCGGCATGTTCCAGCGCCTGCACACCCGCGAGGAGTACGAGGGCACCGGCCTCGGCCTCTCCATCGTCCGCAAGGTCATCGAACGCCACGGTGGCCGGGTCTGGCTGGAATCCGAGGTGGGATTGGGAACGACCGTGAAGTTCACCCTCAGGTCCGCGGGCGCTGTTCCCGGCTAAAGCGGTGTCAACACTGCCGGGGACTGTGAGCGGGTCGGGTAGACAGAACAGCGTGGGGAAGTGCCCCGGGCCTCTCCACGATCAGGCCCTGGAAGAGGAGTGTGTTCACCTGGGCGTTCCGGCGTCGTCTGGGTGACTAACGGGCCGGGTCCGGCGAGCCGCTCAGGATGAGCCGCGCCTCACTGGCCGGGGATGGACGGGCGAGCAGGTAGCCCTGCACCCCGTCGCAGTTCAGCGACTGAACAAGGTCGAGTTGCGCTGCGGTCTCCACCCCCTCGGCGACGACGTGGAGGCCGAAGGCGTGCGCGAGGGAGACGATCGCGCCCACCATCACCTCGGCACGGTCGCCCTGGACGAACGAGCGGTCGATTTTCAGCGTGTCGATGGGAAGGGACCGCAGCAGGCTCAGGCTGCTGTACCCGGTGCCGAAGTCGTCCAGCGCCAGGCGCACGCCCAGGTCCTGCAGGTCCTTGAGCAGCGTGATGGCGGCGTCCGGGTTGCGCAGCACGACGCTTTCGGTGAGTTCCAGGATGAGCAGGCGCGGGTCCAGGCCGCTTTCTGCCAGGGCGTCCCGGACGATGGTCAGGAAGTCCGGCTGCTCGAACTGCCGCGCACTGACGTTCACACTCATCTCCACGGCCCTGTCCCCGGTCTGCCATTCGGCGGCCTGACGGCACGCCTCGCGCAGCACCCACCTGCCGAGCGGCACGATAAGCCCCGATTCCTCCGCCACCGGGATGAACTGCCCCGGTGGGATCAATCCCTGCTCGGGACGGGCCCAGCGGACCAGGGCCTCGCACCCGTGGGGCTGCCCACTCACGGCCCCGAACACCGGCTGGTAGTGCACGAGGAGCTCACCCGTGGCCAGCGCGGCGCGCAGGTCCCGCTCCAGGGCCAGGCGCTGCGCGGTTTCGTTCCCCATGCTCGGCTCGTACGTCCGGACGCTGTTCCGTCCGGCCTGCTTGGCACGGTACATGGCGATGTCGGTGTGCTTCTGCAGGGCGGTCACGTCCTGGCCGTCCCGCGGGGCGAGGGCCACACCGATCGAGGCGGTGACGTGAAGGGTGTGCCCGTCCACGTCGAAGGGCGCGGCCAGGCTGGTCAACAGGAGTTGGGAGAGACGTTCGGCGGCCCTGGGGTCATTCAGCTCCCCAAGGGTCACGGTGAATTCGTCGCCGCCCGTGCGGGCCACCATCCCGCTGCCGGGCACCGCGGCCTGCAGGCGGCGGGCGACCTGCTGCAGCAGGCGGTCCCCGACGTCATGGCCGAGGGCGTCGTTCACGGCCTTGAAGTGGTCCAGGTCGATGAACAGCACGGCGAGGGGCGTGCCCCCCGCCTCGCCAAGGCGGCGGTCGAGTTCCGCCTGGAACTGTGCGCGGCCCGGCAGGCCCGTCAGGAGGTCCAGGCGGGCCTGGTCGGTGAGGTGCTGTTGCGCCGTGGTGAATTCTTCCGCCATTCGCGCATACGCCGCGCTCTGATCCTGTTCTGCCCGCGCGTCCCGGGCGAGCATCTCGCTGTGCAGCTGCACGCTGAGCACCCGGGCCCTGCGGTCAAGGTCCTGCACGCGCCGCGTGTCGTCCAGCGCCTGCGCTTCCTTGACGAGCGTGTAGGCCCGCTCCCACTCCCCCCGCCGGGCGTGCAGATCACTGAGGTGGCCGAGGGCGAGGCGCTCCTGCGGGGCGCGGCGGTCACTGCGCGCGGCCGCGAGCGCCTGCTCGAGCAGCGCCTCCGCCACGTCCAGCTGACCGCTCTCCAGCAGGGCGTGCCCGTGGGTGAGGCGGCAGTGCGTCAACTGCTCGCGGGTGGCAGACTGCTCCGCGAGTGCCAGCACGTGGTCCCCGAGGAGGGCGGCCCGAGCCGCGCGGCCCGTGGCGGTCAGGCTGGCCATGACGTTGACCTGCAGGACCAGTTCATGCTGGGTCAGGCCCTGGGCCTGGATGAAGGGCAGGTAGGCCGCAGCGGTTTCCAGGACCTCCTCGTGCCGGCCGAGTTCGTGCAGGGCGAACACGACGTTGACGCCCGCGGCGGACTGCAGGGTCACATGCCCGGCCCGCTGGGCCAGCAGGCGCATCTCGCGGAACGTCTGCAGCGCCAGTTCATGATCCCCGAGGTCCGACTGGATCGCACCGATGTTCCCGAGCGTGCGGGCCTGCCCGGCGTCATCCTCGTGTGCCTGGGCGAGGTGCAGGCTGGCGAGGTAATGCTCCATCGCCTCTCCGTACTGGCCGTCCGCACGGGCGACGAGGCCCAGGCCGTTCAGGGCCCGGGCCTCCGTAATGCCGTCACCGACGTCCAGGGCAGTGTCGCGGCTTTGAGTAAAGGCCTCCCGGGCCGCCGGGAGGTCTCCGCGGGTGAGGAACGCGCCTCCAAGCAGTGTCAGCGAGCGGGCCTGGCCGCGCAGGTCTTCCTGCTCCTGCACAAACTGGTAGATGCCCTGGAGCAGAACGGTCGCCTGCAGGGAATCGGTGGGAATGAGGCGTTCCGCGGCGTCCAGCCTCTCCTGCCAGGGAGATGAGGGTTCCGCGGGGAACCTGGAGTTTTGCAGCACACCGGACGATAGATCACCCGGACTGACATGGGGAAGCCATGAGTAGGGCGGCTCGGGGGGGAGGTCATCCTGGAGCGTCGTGTTAGGGTATGAATGACCATTCATTCAACTGAATGACCCTTCACTTTCGTCCGGAGGCCCTCTATGACCCTGCAGGACAAAATCACCACCACGAAAAGGACACACATTCTCAACGCCGCCGCACGCACCTTCGCCGAGAAGGGCTACCACGCCACCACCGTCCGGGACGTCGCCCGGGCCGCCGGGGTGGCCGACGGCACGATCTACAACCACTTCCAGAACAAGTACGCCCTGCTGCTGGGCCTGTTCACCCAGATGACCGAGGCGGCGGAGCCGGCCCTCAACCCGGCCGCCCTCACCGGACTGCACCTGCGAGAGCTCCTGCGGGAAATGCTTGACCAGCCCCTGCAGTCGCTCAGAGGTGAGAACTACGAACTGGTGCGCGTGGTGCTGTCCGAGGCCCTGATCAACCGGGACCTCGCCTCCGCCTTCCGGACCGGACTGCTGACCCCCATGCTGGCCGGGACGGTTGAGGTGCTGCGCCGCCGCGGCGACCTGCGGGTCGACCCCGAGGACGCCGTCCGGCTGCTGTCCAGCCTGGTGCTGGGTCTGCTCCTCCAGGCCGCCCTGGGAGACGAAGAGCTCCAGGAGACCTGGGCCGTGCTCCCGGACCGCCTGGCCGATCTGCTCGTGGGGGGACTGGCATGAAGGTCGGGATGCTGGCCTTCGGCACCCAGGGCGACGTGCAGCCCTACCTCGCGCTCGGCGCGGCCCTCGTTCGGGCCGGCCATGACGTGAAGCTCGTCACCCACCACGGCTACGCCATCACCGGGCGGGAGCTCGGAATCGACGTGACCGAGGTGCAAGGCAACGTGCAGGAGGCCATGCAGTCGCCGGAACTGCGCGAACTGCTGCGCCGGGGCAACTTCCTCAAAATCAACGCCTACACCAGCCGCCTGATTCAGGAGTACTCCGTCGGTTGGCTGCGCACCGCCCTGGCCGCCCTGCACGACCGCGACCTGCTGGCCTGCGGCATCGGAGGACTTCACCAGGCCAGGGCGCTTTCAGAGCACCTCCGCATTTCAGTGATCGAGGCGCACGTCGTGCCGTTCACCCCCACCCGCGAATTTCCCGCGCCTCTGGTGCCGGCCTGGCTGGGTCGCCTGGGGGGCGGGGTCAACCTTCTCACCCACCATGCCTTCCGGCAGGCGATGTGGCAGGGCTACCGCCGGGCCGACGCCGTGGCCCGACACGCCGTCCTGAATCTTCCCCCTGCCCCATTGACGGGCTCCACCGGCTGGAACGGGCGCGTCACCCCCCCGGTGCTGTACGGCATCAGCCCCCGCGTGCTGCGCCGCCCGGGTGACTGGCCGGCCCAAGTTCACCTGACCGGGTTCTGGACGCTGGATCACGCACCGGACTACCAACCGCCCGGCGCCCTGCAGGCCTTTCTGGACGAGGGACCACCCCCGGTCTCCATCGGGTTCGGCAGCATGGGCAACACTGACCCGGCGCAGACGGCGGAGCTCGTCCTGACGGCCCTGCGCCGCACCGGGCAGCGCGCCGTGCTCCTGAGCGGCTGGGGCGGCATCCTGAACGGCGGAGCCCCGGAAGGCGCCTTCGTGAGCGGCCCGGTCCCGCACACCTGGTTGTTTCCCCGCATGGCCGGCGTCATTCACCACGGGGGGGCCGGCACCACCGCGGCCGGGCTGAGGGCCGGCGTGCCGGGCGCCGTGGTGCCCTTCTTCGGGGACCAGCCGTATTGGGGACGCAGGGTGCACGAGCTCGGGGTCGGCCCCGCTCCGGCCCCCCGCCGCACGCTGACGGCCGACCGGCTCTCCCGGATCATCGAAGCTGTCACCAGCGACGAGCAGCTCCGGAGAAATGCCGCGCAACTCGGTCAGCACCTTCGCCAGGAGGACGGCCCTGCCCAGGCCGTCCGCGCCGTCGAGCAGTTCGGACGGGCACTGGTTCCCCGCGCCAGCTCCGCGGTCTCCGGCGTCCGGCGCTAGCGCCTGTCCCGACCGCGCGTGACCTCCACGCCCACGTTGCACGCGGCGCTGGGCTGCAGGCGGGAAGGAAGCACGTTCAGAGCATGCGGGCCACGCGGCGGGTGGTCCGGGACCTTCGGAGCCGAGCTGGGTGAAGCCGCCCACCAGAACGGCACTCGGAAGGTTCCGATTCGCTCCCGTCCGGTCCGGCGAATGCCCGCCCGGTCCTGGGACGGCACAGGGCCAGAACCGCCGCGGGAAGCCGGGGCGATCACCGCATCCCTGCCGGGATGATGGTCCTCTCCCCCTTCGTTCCGGAGGGCTGTAAAGCAGGGTTCCGAGCTGACGAGGGGGCGGGGCGGTCGTCAGCCCTTGTCAGGAGGCCCGCCGCACGCCTGCTCGAAGCCAGGTGGATACCATCACCGGCGGCCTGACCAGGCCAGGCGGTTGGAGGTCCGAGGCAACGTCGCGTGCCTTCATGACCAATCAGGGGCACCGAAGTGCCCCTTCCTTTCCGCAAGGGTTCAAAGGGTTCAGGCGGGCGGCTCGGTGTGCTCGAAGGAGGAGACGATCGGACTGGAGACCAGGGGTTTGAAGTCCTCGTCCTTCACGAATTCCCAGCGTCGCGTGCCGAGCAGGCCCAGCAGTCCGGCAACCACCCCCATGCTCAGCAGGTACAGCATCAGCCGGGGGTACTGGCCCTCGTAGGCCCCAGTGACGGCGTGACGCAGGGCATATACGGACTGCGTGACCGGTGCCCAGTTGTGAATGGCCTGGAACGCCTGCGGCGCGGTTTCGACCGGGTAGCTGCCGCCGGACGCGGCCAGTTGCACGATCAGCAGGATCAGCGCGAACAGCCGCCCCGCCGCACCGAACAGGAAGATCAGGGCCAGCACCAGCGCCAGAAACGCCAGGCTGGACAGCACGGCGGTGGCGAGCACCTGGGCCGGGTGCAGATAGTGCACGCCCAGCAGGTGAACGGCGACCACGACCCCGATTGCCTGAACGGTGACCAGCAGGGCGGGCACCGCTGCCTTGCGCAGCATCCGCGCCACCTGGCTGGTGCGCAGGCCGCTCAGGGGAAGCTGCTGGTAGGGGAAAATGAAGGTGGTCATGGTGACGCCCACCCACAGCGCCAGCGCCATGAAGTACGGCGCGAAGGCCGTGCCGTTGTTCGGAGCGGCGGCGAAGGTCTGCACGTTGGTCTGCACGCTGGCGCTCAGGCCCTCGGGGTCACCGCCGAGGGTTTCCACATCCTCCGGCAGTTTGGAATACAGCTCGCTCAGGCCGTCATGCAGTCTTGTCGCCCCGTCCTGCAAAGACACAGAGCCCTGATTCAGTTGTGCTGCTCCGCTGCTGAGCTGGTCGAGGCCCTGGCTGAGGTCCCCGGTTTTCTGCGCGAGGGTGTTCGCCCCACTGCCGAGCCGGTCCAGGTCCTCCTGGGCCGGAAGTTGACCGGTGATGGTGCCCAGCGCGCCCTTGATCTTCAGGTTGCCCTGCACCAGCTGGTCCACGCCGCCCTGCAGCTGGGCCGCGCCGCTGGCGAGGGCCTGGGCGCCCTGGGCGGCTTCCCTGGTTTTCCGGGCCAGGGTGGCGCTGCCCGTCTGTAGCTGCGCGGTGCCTCCCGCGACCTTCTGGCTGCCGCTCGCGAGCTGCCGGGCACCCGCGGCCGCGGTGCCGGCGCCCGTCTCGGCCTTCTTCAGGTTCGCGGCGAGGGTCTCTGCGCCCTCCTGAAGCTGCGCGGTACCGCCGGCCAGCGTCCGGCTGCCGGTCGCGAGGCTTTTCGCCCCGTCCACCGCGGCCTGACTGCCCGCCTGCGCCTCGCGCAGTTTGCTCGTGAGGGTACCGGCGCCCGCTTCGAGTTTTGCCGTCCCCTCGGCCAGCCGGGTGGCCCCGGTCCCGAGTTGCCGGGCGCCGGCCACGGCTGATGCACTCCCAGCCTGCGCCTCCTTGAGTTTCCCGGCGAGGGTGGTCGCGCCCGTTTCCAGTTGCGCGGTGGCGTCGGCCAGGCGGGCAGCGCCGCCACTGAGCTGCGTCGCGCCCGTGACGGCCGTTCCGGAGCCGCCCCCCAGGTCGGTCAGGCCGCTGACCAGCGCGTCCGTGCCGCCTTTCACGGCAGCCGCGCCCTGACTGATCTGCGCCGCCCCGGTTTTCAGCGTGGCGGGCGCCAGCGCGTTGCCCTTGACCTGGTCGTCAAGCTGGCGCGCTCCGGCCGCCAGCTGGGCGGCGGCGCTGCCCAGGTTGACGGCCCCGGTCTTCGCCTGGTTCAGCCCGGCCTGCAGTTGCGGCAGCTGGGTGGCGAGCTTCTGGCTGCCTGCGGCCAGCTGTTGCGCACCTGCATTCGCGGCCTTCGCGCCGCTGGCCAGTTGAGTGGCGCCTCCGGCGAGTTGCCCCAGGCCGCTTTGAAGGTCCGGGAGCTGACTGGCGAGCTGCTGGTTGCCCTGGGCGAGCTGCCGGGCACCCTGGTTGGCCGATTGTGCGCCGCTGGACAGCTCGGCCGCGCCGTTGGCGAGCTGTCCCAGCCCGGACTGCAGTTGCGGCAACTGGGCGGCGAGCTGGGCGTTGCCCTGCGCCACCTGGCGCGCGCCGCTGTTCGCGCGGTTCGCGCCGGCCGAAAGCTGAGCGGCTCCGTCCGACAGCTGCCCCAGCCCGGTCTGCAACTGGGGGAGCTGCGCCGCCAGCTGTTGGTTACCAGAGGCCACCTGCTGCGCGCCACTGTGGGCTGACTTCGTGCCGGCGGCCAACTGGTCGGCCCCGGTGGTGAGTTGCTTCAGGCCGCCGGCCAGGGTCCTCGAGCCGTCCTTGAGCTTTGCCGCGCCACTTTGCAGGGGAGCCAGCTGGCTTGTTCCCGGTGCGGCGGCCTCCAGCTGCCTCAGTCCGCTTCCGAGCCTGGCGCTGCCGTCGGTAAGGCGGTTCACGCCGCTGGCGAGGTCGCGTGCCCCGGCGGTGAGCTGCTTCGCGCCGCTGGCGGCCTGCTGCGTCCCGCCGGCCAGGGTGGTGGCGCCGTCATGCAGCCTGACGGTTCCGATTCGGAGGTCCTCGGCCCCATCACGCAGCTTCCTGGTGGCGGTGCGGATGTCCTTGAATCCCTGCTGCACGTCGGCCAGGGAGTTCTGCACGGCTTCCCAGCGGTTTTCGCCCAGGGTCTTGTTGAGGTTCTCGGCGAGCGTGGTCCCGAAACTGCTGGCGACGCGGCTGGCGAAGTAATTGGCGCCCTCGGAGACGTAGAGGTTCAGCAGGCCGTGTTCACTGCTGCTGCCGGCCAGGGATTTCCGGCTGAAGTTCGCAGGGAGGGTGAGGGAGAAGTACACGTCGCCGCGCCGCACGGCGGCCTGCGCTTCCTGTTCGGTGTCGAAGTGCACGAACTTGAACTTGGGGTCGTCCTGGAGGGTGTCGCTGACTTCCTGGCCGAGTTCGTAGTGCGTGCCCCGGTAGTCGGTGCCCTGGTCGAGGTTCACGAAGGCGACGGGCAGATGCTGGAGGTTCCCGTAAGGGTCGTAGCTGCTGGAGAGGTAGACGGTGGCGTAGAGCAGTGGGGTGGCGGCGATGGCGGCGGCGGAGAGCCACATCATGGGGTGGTGCCACAGGCTGCGTTCGGCTGGGGTCAGGACGGTGTAGTCACGCTTCAGGGACATGTGGGGGCTCCTCCGGGGCAAGGCTAACGCCTTCCAAGGTGAGGGCAGTATTGATCTGTACTGTCAATCTGTCAAGTGACGGAAAGTCAGAAGAAAGGATTGGTGTGGAACATGGCTTCAGCTGCCCGGCTCCCCAACCCGCCACCTCGAAGGCTCAGGGCCGACCACCGCGCGAACCGGTCCTGCAAGGCGCCGCCGGTCTCAGCCCGATATCCTGAAAGGGTGTCCCCCACGGTCTTTCATCTGATCGGCCCGCCCGGCAGTGGCAAACGGACGGTCGGACTCCACCTGGCCGCCCTGACCGGGGCGGTGCTGCTGGACAATCACCTCTTCCGGGACGCCGTGTACCGGCCGTACGGCGCCGACGGACTCCGGCCGATCCCGCCTGAACTGCAGGCGCTGGGGACGCAGGTGTGGGCACTGGGATTGCAGGCTGCCCGAATGGCCCCTGGAGACGTGAGCCAGATCTTTACCGCTCACCATGCCGGGGATGCGGCGGGAGCGGCGGCGGCAGAGCAGATTCGTGCCGTGGCGGTGGACCGCCAGGCGCGGTACGTTCCGGTGTGGCTGCAGTGTGAAGTGGAGGAACTCGCGCGCCGGGTGGCACTCCCGGAACGCTGTGATCGGGCGAAACTCCGTGACCCCGCTCAGCTCCGGCAGGTTCTGGAGGCGCGGGGCATGCTGGAACCCCACGCGGGCGCCCTGATGATCGACACGGGCGCGACGCCACCTGTCGAAGCCGCACAACGCATTGCGGCGTGCATCACCAGCTGAGCACAGTGGGCCGGACAGGGGCGATGGAGGTCGGCGGTCATGCCCTAGCCACCTGCACTTCTGGGGTTGCGAGTTAACCGGACCTGGCCGCCCCGCACGAGGTAGCGAAACGGCAGGTGCGGGCAGCGTTCAACATAGGGGCTCTCGGTGGTCCCGTCGCCCCTGCCCCCATTCTGGGATTGGGCACGCCTTAAGAGTGCCTAACAAAACCGTTGGTGCTGCTTGAACGTGATGAGGCAGCAGGCCAATTGCGTGAACGCCAGATGGATGTCCGCCCGCACCTCGTACCGCACCCGAAGCCGACGGAAGCGGCTGAACCATGCCAGTGTCCGCTCCACCACCCAGCGG
>JAANMV010001131.1_pt1 | contig 30408 bp, 31 predicted proteins | sample 7279661 | NCBI WGS metagenome assembly JAANMV01 (sample SAMN14094540, study PRJNA606508) | bioreactor metagenome | isolation source: A lab-scale SPAN reactor treating ammonium-rich wastewater day 121 | place: Ireland: Galway | collected 2017-05-16
CCCGTACTCGAGCATGGCCCCGTTCGCGATGAGCCGCCGCAGGTTCGGGATGGCGTCGGGATCCTCCTCGAGCCGGTGTCGTAGCTCCGCGTGTGACTGCCCGTCGAGCAGCATGATGTACACCCGCTCGGGTCTTCCGTTCGCCGGATCCAGCACCTCTTCCAGCACGCGCCCGTCCTGGCGTTCCATGTACACATCCGGGGCAACTCCCCGCGCGCTGCTGGCGCGGCCGGTCTGGTCCTTCCCGTCGATCAGCGGGAATCCCATCAGGCGTGCGACCGTCGGCGCAATGTCCACCTGCTTCGACTCTGCCTCCACCACCGCCCCACGCCTCACCCCGGGCCCGGCGAACACCAGCGGTGACCGCGACTGGATCACGTCGAGCGCGCCGTGCTGGCCCGGCTGCCGCCCATAGGCGTAACTCTTCGGGTTCACCACCAGGTCGGGCGCGTTTGGGCTGTCGAACAGTTGTGAAATCCGCTCGTAGGCGTAGGGGTATGTGAGCGCATCCGGTTCGACGAACGCCCGCTGAACATCGTCCGGGTTGCCCGCCGCAGCCAGCTCCTCCGCCAGCGTGTTGAGGGCGCGGTGGTCCTGCCGCTCGAGGGGGTTCTCGCCTGCGGCTTCGATCACCTGGTAGGTGTATCCACGGGGGCCGTATTGCCTTACCCAGCGCACCATCCCCCGCAGCGCCCATGCCTCGTAGCCCCAGCTGCCGTCCCGTGCCTGCCGCGCGGTCGCGACGAAGTCAGTCCACTCCCGGCCGTCCGCACTGGTCAGGAGCTTGTGGATGGCAAGGTTCCCCGACTCCTCCTGGTTGTGGTCGAGCCCCTGCCCGCCCGGCCGCTCCGGGCCAATGCAGTCGATCGAATGGGCACTTGTGCTTCGGGTCATAGGGCTCTCCGGTGCGGTGGTTGCCGAATCCTAGCATCCATCCTCCGCGTGAACCGGAGAGATGCGCCTCAGGCCCCCAGCTGCCACCCGGCGAACGGTCCCTCGGTCTCGACCTCCATTGCCCCCAGGAATTTCGCCGTCATCACGTAGTAGCCGACCAGCAAATTGACGCCCACAATCGTCGCGGGCGGGAAGTGGGCCGCGAGCGACGCATGCACGTCTGCCGGCGGGTGGTCGCTCGCCGCCAGCGCATCTACGTAGGCGAGGATCGCCCGCTCGGATGCCGAGTAGAGGTCGCCCGCGCGCCAGTGGTGCAGCCCCACGATGCGTGCGTCGGAGAGGCCCGCCTGGCGGCCGATACGTACGTGCTGGTGCCATTCGTAGGCGCTGTGCTGCAGGATCGCCGTCCGTAGAATCACCAGCTCGCGCGTCGGGACATCGAGCCCGCACGCACTCCAGAGACCGTTACCGAGCCGAAGGTATGCCCGCCAGACAACCGGATTGTTCGCCATCGTCCGGAAGATGTTCGGCAGCTCATCGTTGGTGGTGTTTCGGTCCCACACGTACTGCAGGTTTTCCGGGATGTCCGAGCGTTGGGCGAACGGGAGGCGGGCCATCTCATATCTCCGGTGTCGTTTGCCCGAGTGTAGCCGAGACCTGCCAACCTCCGCTGTTCGCCCCGCCTGCAGACCAGGGGCGCCGTTCGGTTTGATTTCCGTGAGAAACCCTCCCGCGCGGCCCGATCTCCCGCGTCCCGGCTGGTGCGGGCCACCGGGCCAGTTAGATTGAGCGCCCGCGCACTTGCGGCCAGGTCTAACCTGGCAGCCGCGCCATCCACAGGGAGGACCAGGCCATGGCTAACAATCCGAAATACTGGGGCACAGTTACACCGATGCCCGCCCCGATGATCGCGGCTCAGGCCCAGCAGCTCGAAGCGATGGGTCTCGAAGGAGTATTCGCGCCCCAGGTTTACGGCCCTCCGTTCATTCCCCTTGCGGTCGCGGCAGGGGCGACCAACCGCATGAAGCTCGCGACCGGGATCGCCCTGGCTTTCGCCCGCAGCCCGTTCGAGACGGCCGTCGCTGCCATGGACATGGACATGATCAGCAGCGGCCGCTTCGTGCTCGGCCTCGGGTCCAGCGTCCGCGCCTGGAGCGAAGGTTTCTTTGGCATGCCCTACGGCAAGCCTGTTGAGCACCTCCGCGAAGTCATCGAGATCGTCCGGCTCGTCGTCGAGAAGAGCCACACGGGCGAACTCACACGCTACGACGGGAAGTACCATCAGCTCGACTTCAGCGAGTTCCAGCCCCTGCGCCAGCCCATCCGAACCCACATCCCCATCTGGGTCGCCGGGCTTCGCCAGCCCATCCTGCGCATGGGCGCCGAAGTCGCCGATGGCATCATCGGCCACCCCATCTGGTCAGTCGATTGGGCCACGACGAAGGTGATGGACGACATCAACGCCGGTCTTGCGAAGGCCGGCCGCCAGCGCTCGGATGTGGAGTTCAATGTCTGGCTCTTCGTGGCTCCCAACGCCGACCGCAAACAGGCGATTGAGGACGCGAAGGCAACCGTCGCCTTCTATGCCGGTGTCGAACAGTACGAGGCATACTTCGCAGCCCATGGCTTCGGCAAGGAGGCCCGGCTGCTCCAGGAAGGCGTCAAGCGCGGCGATTACATCAGTGTTAAGCACCTGGTGACGGACGAGATGGCGCAGACCTTCGCCGTTTGCGGTACTCCCGACGAAGTCCGGAAGCGGGTTGAGAAGATCTGGGACGTCGCGGACTCGGCATCGCTGATGCCTCCCGCATACGCGCTCGCCCCCGAACAGATGATGGCCTACGCGATGTCCATCGCCCAGTTGTTCTACACGTAGGCTTCGCAGTTCAGCTCGGGCGTTCGCTGGCCGTTGCCAGCGCGAGTTGCCGGCTCCGCCAGCGCACAGCGACGATGGTCAGCGCGGCGCAGACACCGGTGAGACCCGTGTCCCCCATTCCGGCCGTGGCGCCGGTCGCTACCCGCAGCAGGAGTTCCACCGCGCACCAGGCCGCCGCCGGCCAGGCAACCAGTTCGAACAGGAAGTAGGCGCGTGTCCTCATGCCGCCGCCTCCTTCGCGCCGAACTCCCGCTCGATCATCGCCACGAAGGCAACTGCCAGGTCCGGGTCGAACTGGGTGCCGCGCCCGTTCACGATCTCATCGATCGCGCGTTCGAAGGTCAGGCCTTTGCGATATGGCCGGTCGGTGGTCATCGCGCTGTACGCATCGGCCAGCGTGAACAACCGCGTCGGGAGCGTAATTTCCGTGCACTTCAGGTGACCCGGGTACCCATTGCCGTCGAACCGCTCGTGGTGGTGCCGGACCAGGTTCACCACGGTGTCGTAGTCGGTGACGGCGGCCGTGATCGCCGCTCCCATCACCGGGTGCTCTTCCATGCTCCGTCGCTCGCTCGCCGTCAACATCCCGGGCTTCCTCAGGATTTCGTCGGGGACCACGATCTTCCCAAGGTCGTGGATGGGCCCGCCGATGGCGATCGCGTTGAGCTGGTCTTCGTCGAACTGCAGCTCGCGAGCGACCGTCAACGCAAGCTGTGTCGCATGGTCGCTGTGGAACCGCGTATAGCTGTCCCGGCGGTCGATCGCCTTCACCAGGTTCCGCAACGCCTTCAGGTTACCCACCTTCAGGAGCGATTCGGCCGAGGCCGGCCCGCCCGGCGCCGGGGCCACCGTCGGTGCGACCGCCTTGTCCAGGTACATGTGGTCTTCCGCTTCCGCAATCAGGTCGCGTGGCGATTCCACCCCTCGGAACGCTGCGACGCCGCAACTGATGCGCGTCGGGAGGCTGATCCGCGCTCCATTGACGACCTCGATCTCGGCGACTGCCCGCCGCACGCGTTCCATCGCCTGCCGTGCCTGGGGCGCCGTCGCGTCCGGGAATACCACCACGAACTCGTCGCCGCCGAACCTGGCGAACTGCGCCGGTGGCTCGATGAACCTCGCCAGCGCCGAGGTCACCCGCTTCAGCACCTGGTCGCCCTCTTCATGCCCCACGAAGTCGTTCAGAAGCTTGAAATTGTCAATGTCCACATAAGCCACCGAGAGTGGCCGGTTGTACCGCTGCGAAGCTGTCACTGCCTCGACGATGAACTCGTCGATGAACCGGCGGTTCGGGCTCCCGGTCAGCGCGTCCGTGTAGGCGAGTTTTCGGTAGACCGCGGCCTGCTCGGCCGCTATCTGCCTTTCCCGGCTGTCCACCGCCTTGTTCAGCAGGTGCCACAAAATCTCCGCGTCGAAGGGCTTGCCCAGGAAGTCGTCGGCCCCGGCCTTCATCGACCGCACCGCCACGTCAACGTCTACAAACCCGGTGATCGCCACAATTCCGCTCCCGGGCGAGAGCTCCCGCGCCTTCGCAATTACATCCAGGCCCGACATGTCGGGGAGGCTGATATCAGAGGCGATCGCATCAAATGAGGCGGAGGCAATCGCCTGGATCGCGCTCGCGCCCGACCGGGCGACCGTGATGTCGGGCGTGTGTTGACCCAGCACAAGCTGAATCAGCCGCCCCAGAGCAGGATCGTCTTCAATAACCAGGACACGTAAGGGGCCACGCCCACGGTGCAGTTGCACGGGTTCCATGTGCTGATTGTCGGCTGCAGCCGGGGGATATGAAGACGTCCACCGTGAATCAATCAGGGCCGAGTGGCGTTACTTCGCCGGCACTACCCAGATTCGCCCGGCAACCTGGGTCCCCATCACCACCGGCCGGCCCTCGATTTGGGCCGTGACGGTCCCCCGGTAGGGCGCCACAGATTCCACGAGTACCTGCTGGCCAGGCCGGATCCCCTCCTCATCGAAGAACCGCAAGAGCTGCTCGTCCTCCTCGAACACCCGGTCGATCACCGCCTGCTGGCCTTCCTTGATGTCCGCCAGTGTCGTCATCGAAAGCTTGCGGTTCGGGCCGTGGCCCGGAATGGGGTACCCGAACGGGCTGCGTTCGGGGCGGCCCAGTGTCTCGAACAGGTGCGGCTCGGTGATGTCCGAGATGCCGTGCTCCAGGAGGTGCGCCTCTTCGTACGCCCGCCACCACGGCACCTTGAGGACGTTCGTAATCAGGCACTCCGCCAGCCGGTGCCGCCGGACCATCTGCTCCGCCCGTCTCAGGCCCTCGGGCGTCAGGTGGATTGTCTTTCGCGCGTCGGTGCTCACCAGGCCATCGCGGATGAGCCGCTTCAACATCCCGGCCACCGAAGGAGGGGTAATCTCGAGGCGGTCCGCCAGGCGCACAGCGATTACGTCCAGCCCTTCGTCGTGGCTCAAGCGGTAGATCGCAGTCAGGTAGTCGTCGGTTGCGACGTTCGAGACTTGCTTCGGCATGGCCGCGCGATCATCCCACGTCCGGGAGCCCCCGGCCATCCGTCCTTCGCGGGCGGCACCCCAGCTCTGGCGCCCACTTCGTGCCTGTCGCTCCGCTACGCAATTCCGGGAACACCCGCCAGGAACTTCCGGGCAACGAAATCACCCGGCGGCCATCGCCCTGGAAGAGGCATCCCTCGCCTGGCGCCGCAACGCTGAAGAGGCTTGCGCGCGGCGGACCTCCGCCGGTGCCGCGGGTTACGCCGCCTGCCGGCGCGCCATGGGCTCGACCCGGCGGATCGGCACAATGCTCTCGGTATACCGGCGCGCGCGCCCTCCCAGGTACGCCGCGGCACACGGCGGGACCGAACTGCTTGCGTTGCAACAGGCCTCGCAGCGCCCCGCGCGGGCAGGCTCGTCGAACGGACATGCGTCTTCAATGGCTGACATCGGGTGACCTCCCGGTTTCTACCAGAGATATCGGCCGTCAATCGCCGGTGGATGAGGGGTGGCCAGAAGGGTCTTTACGAAAATTAACTTCTTTAAGTCGCGCCAAAACTTACCTGACGGTAATTCGTCCTTCCCAGCGGTGAGCGATTCGACGTAGACTATCGCCGCTATCGACGCAAGCAGAAGGAGTTGACCCCATGGCCGCAAACCTGGCAGCCGAAACTAGCCTCGATCTCTCGTGGCTAAATCTCTATGACGACGCAGCTTCCGCAGTCCCCGGTAAGAAGGGCCTGACGCTGAAGGAAATTAACCTTGGGCGCTATGCTGACGCCGCTCGCGGTGGTGGCGATATGACGTACCGCATACGCGGCGCGGTTGCCCGCCCCGGTGCTCAGCGGTTTGGCCCCAACTACATGTCGAAGTCCGACGTCTGGTCCGAGAATTGCATCATGCTCTATGAAGAGGCCACCCAGCGGCAGTGGTCCTCGGCCCGCGACATCCCCTGGGACACCCTCGAAGATCTCCCCGATGAGATGGAGCGGGCCATGTGCCAGCTCTGCACCATGCTCACCGAGGTCGAGTTCATCGCCGGTGACGTGCCCGGACAGTGGATGCCCTTTGTTAGCGCCCAGGACTTCGAGGCCGGCCTCTTCCTGATGTCCCAGATCATGGACGAAGCGCGCCACACAGATGTCTTCCGCAAGCGCGCCCTTGCCAATGGCGGCGGCCTCCTCGCCCAGGGCGCCGGCCTCGGCCTCCGCACCCTCATCGAGGCCCGCGACTTCACCGAAATGTCCGTCCTGATGCACGTCCAGGCCGAGGGTTTCGTCCAGTCCATGTTCCGCATGGGAGAGCTCATCGGCCAGACCGATGCCGATAAGCGCATCTTCCGCATGAGCGCTCAGGACGAGTCCCGCCACCTCGCCTTCGGCGTCATGCACCTCAAGTACGTGCTGGATACCGAACCGGAACGCCGCGAAGAGATCCACCACTACCTCGATAAGGCCGAAGGCGATGCCTCCGGCGGTGGCTCCGGCGATGTGACCTTCCCGCCAGTCTTCGAATCGCTTTGTATCCTCCTCGGTGGCGGCGTCGATAAGTTCGACGAGGGCCTCCAGAAGTTCCTCCTTCTCCGCAAACGGCAGATCAACGAGTACGTCCACCGGCTCACCGTCGCCGGCCTCGGCGACCGCCGCCAGCGCCTCGGGCCGCTGATGGCGCAGTTCCTCGACCCGGCCTAGCCCCGGGCCCCGAACGACCAGCACGCGCCCGGCAACGCGCCGGGCGCTTTCCCAACACGCCCGACCCCATCGGAGGTAGCACATGTCCACCGGAGAAGCTCTCACGAAGGCCGCCCAGGCCACCCAGGTCGAAATCCCCCAGGAAGCGCGCGATAAGGCCGCCCAGCTCGGCTGGGAAAGCGGCCTCATCGAAGCCGCCCTTTCCAAGGGCCACAGCCTCCAGGTCATCTGGCAGGCCCTCCGCGCCGAGGTCGATGGCAAGCGCGCCAAGGAGTTCCTCGAGGGTGGCCAGGCCGCCGTCCCGCGCGACCTCTCCTGGATGAAGGTCCCCACCGAATGGGGAATTCGCGCGCGCGCCAGCGATCCTGAGATGGGCCTCACCATCGGCGACCTCAACGTTGGCACGTACGGCGACATCCCCGATGTCTGGTTCAACCGCTCCGAGATCGCGCGCGGATCCTTCCCGGCTGCCGTTGTCGAAGACATGGGCTACACCATCTTCGACAAGGCCATCATCTGGGCTGACTGCTGCGTTCCTCTGTATGAAGACGCGATTCGCGACCGCTGGGTATCGGCTACCGATCTCGATTGGGCGAGCCTCCAGCCGATTTCGCCTGAAATGGAAAAGGCCGTCTGCCAGTTCCTCACCGAGCAGAGTGAGCGCGCCTACTACGTCGGTGCCCTCTGGTCCGGCTGGCTCCCCCAGATCAGCTATGGCTACCTCGAACTGAAGCTCTTCCTCTCCACCGTGATCTACGACCTTGCCCGCCACGCCGAAGCGTTCCGCAAGCGTGCCCTCGCCAACGGCGGTGGTCTCGGTCTCCAGGCCCCCACGGACTTCTCCCGCGCTGCCCAGGAAGCCCGCAGCTTCCCCGAGCTCGCCATGGTCCTCTTCGTCCAGGACAGCATGCTCAACACGCTCTTCAGCGAGGGCGCCCAGTTCGCCCAGACGCCGCTCGAGCGCGAGATGTACCGGCTCGTCGCCAGGGACCGCCAGCGCATGATGGATTACCACATCGAGCGCCTGAAGCACATGATGTTCAAGCTCCCCGACCGCCGCGAGGAGCAGAACCTTTATCTCAACAAGGCCGAATCTCGCATGGTCCGCGACTGGACCGATGCGGCGGTCAACGAGCCCCTCGCGATCATGCTCGGCGGTGGCCGCGAGCGCATCGCGGAAGGCCAGGCCAGGCTGAAGGCCCTCCGCAAGCTCCAGGTCCAGAACTACATCGCCGACCTGGAAAAGGCGACCTTCCAGCGCAAGAACCTCAACGGCCGGCTCAAGGAACTCCTCGAGTCCTGACCCTGGTGGTCCGGCGCCAAACAAAGAGGGGCTTCCAATGGGAGCCCCTCTTTGTCTGCGGCCACCGGGTGCACATCACGCAATGCGAAGCACCGTCCGGAGCCGCGCCACCAGTCCCCTCTGCGGAGTTGCGGCGATCCGGTCCCGCCCTTCCGCCCGGCGCAGTTCGCGCAGCGCCTGTGCCGCCCGGAAGCGGTGCTGAAGCCACTCCGGCTCGGGCTGCCCGCTCGCATACAGCCGCCCATCACGCGTCATCGACAGTCTATGCGTGACTTGCGTCAACATGCGATACATCTCGTTCACCTCCATGTGCGTGTTTCAGGCGCGCCGTTCGCGGAGCTGTTCGGCCCCGGACGCCTGGGTGGTTGGCTGCACCGGCATGGACTTCTTCTTGAGCCCCATCCGGTGGATCAGCATCGGATCCTTTGTCGCATCTTCTCCGTAGCGTTTATTTGTCAACAGAGCCGCCATTCGGGGAGATTGCGTCATCATTTGATTCAACACGTGAGTAACACCTTTTCTGGTTGTACCAGTCTATGAACTGGGCGCACGAATCATGCACAGCCCGGCCTGCATGTAGCATGGCTGTCCCAATGAGTCGGACTACTGCAATTACGATTGTCGCGAAGAGCCACTGCTCCAGCCTGTAATTCTAGGCCGGAGCCCTGGGCTATCTCAGCTGGATCCTGGAGACAACAAAAAAGCCGTACCGCCTGGCGGTACGGCATCGACGCCGTTCTGCCTCGACAGAACTCGCTAGTTCGGTGCGTTCTCGCCTGCGGGCGCCGCAAACATCTTGCCGTTAACCATGTCAATACCTCCGGCGTTGCCGCTGTTGTTACTGGAAACGAACGTACTGGCGTGAAGGTTAATTGTCAACGGAACGAAATCCCGGGTTGCACATGCAGTGTGAGGTACTTCACACAGGCTGCGCCAGGGCTCGGCCAGGAGCCCCGCGACCTGCCGCCCAACGGTCACAGGTGTGCGCTTCGCGCCCGCGCGCCGATCCTGTCCAGTGTGAAGCGTCCCGCGAGATACACTCTACCCATGCGGCTTCGCTGGTTATCCGCAACAACGATTGGATCGTTGATGGTTCTGGCGGTCGTGGCCGCCTGGCCGCCGTTGACCGTTTCGGGGAGCCAGTCGGCGCGCGCCACCGGTCTCGGCGCGGAACTCCGGTACGTCGGCCGCGATGCCCTGACCGGCATGCCGGCCCGCGTCGACGACCGGTTTATCGCCGAGGTGGAACGCTCCATCGAACGCTACGGAAAGGATCCGGGCCAGCCCGTTGCTCCGCCTCCCCCTGGTCCCGTCGACATCGCATCTATGACCATCGAGCGGCTCGGGCTCAGCGATGCCCCCATCCGCCGCTACGGACTCGATGCGTACGGCCGCCTCGATGTTCCCCAGGACACCTCCACTGTCGGCTGGAACCCCGCCTACAACTCACTCCCGGGCGAAGGCGGTGCCACCTTCTTCGCCGCGCACTTTGAATACGCTGGCCGTCCCGGTGTCTTCAATCGGCTTTCGGCACTTGTTCCGGGCGACGAAATGGAAATCGCCCTCAGCGATGGCACCCGCCACCGGTACCGCGTCACCTCGAATATCGAGTACGCCCTGGGGACCATCGACATGGGTGCGCTCCTGCACGGCCGTGAGGGTACCGAGAGCATCACGCTCATGACCTGCAGCGGTCCTGCCAACGAAGGCGAATACGCCTTCCGGACGGTCGTCCTCGCCGAACGTGTCCGCTGACACGCGGCGCTTAGAAACCGAACGCCTGGTCCATCCCGAAGGCAGCACGCTGGCTCCCGAACTTCGAGACATCGTGGCTTAGCACCAGCAGATCATGCTTCTTGCCCGCCCGGTCTTTCACCTGGTCGCGAAGGAGCGCCTCCGGTTTGAACCCGAGCCCTTCGAACACCGCGACGGCGCCCTTCTGGTCGAGCGTCATCTGCGCCACCATCTTCTCGATTCCAAGGCCAACCGCGTTGGCGAACGCCTCTTGCGTCAGGATGCGCCCCAGGCCGAGCCCACGCGCCCCTTCCGCCACCATCACGCGCAGCTCTGCAACATGCGCCGTCCAGCGCAGGCGGTTCCGGTGGATCGTTGCCCACCCCAGCACCGCGCCACCCTCGACGGCCAGGATCGTGAAGATCTCCCCGGTCGCAATTTCCTGGATCCACTCGTCGACCGCCGCCGCCTGGGTAATGTCCCGGCGCAGGAAGAGCAGGTCGTGTTCCGCCAGCTTCCGCGCGAACTCCAGCACCGCCTGCCGGTCTTCCGCGGTCATGAGCCGCAACGTTACGTCACGCCCTTCGACTCGGCGTGTATCGGGATAGGTGCGCGGACTTTCGACGGTCATACCCAACGCTCCGCCAGCACGTCTCATGCTGTGACTCTGACGATATATCGCCCGGCCCGCCGCTACAAGGCGGGCGCCTGCCTCATATGCGTGCTACCGGGCCCTGTCGCCGTCCGCTGTGTCCTTCGCCGCTGCGAACCCGGACGTGGCCTTCTGGAGCACCGCCTGGTAGTTCTGCAGCACGTCGATCCACCCCGATAGGAACATCTCGCCTGCCGTCGTCAGGCTATACATCCGCCTCGCTGGCCCCGATTCCGAGGTGTCCCAGAACGAAGACACGAACCCGGACTTCTCGAGTTGGCGCAGGGTCCGGTAGACCGTCCCGCTGTCCGACTCGGGCAGGCCAGCCTGCGCCAGCCGCTGGGTCAGCTCATATCCGTACGCGTTCCACCCCTTCAGGAAGGCGAGCAGGCTCGTCGCCAGCATTTCGCCGTGTAGGCGGGGTTTCACTTTGGATGGGTCGTCGTCTGTCTTCCGGGTGGCCATGGCATCTCCTGCGATAACTGCAGTATGCAGCTAGAAGCATCTTGTTGACAAGGCTCTGCATCTATATGTAACTTGCACATAGATACCGCAGCGCAACCGCAGAAGGAAACAATATCCCCATGGCAAACGACCAGGTCCAGAAGTATTACAACTCCCTCCTCGCCAGCTACGACGTCCTCGTCGATGCCGTCACCAGGGCAAACGAGCGCGGCTTCAACGTCACGAAGCAGTTCGCCTCTGATGTCGCGAAAGGCCAGCGCGAAGCCATCGAGCTTGGCAAAAAGCTCGCCGCCGAACCGGCCGACCTCAGTCACGTCTACGCAGCCGTCCTCGAGGCGACGACCGCCGCACAGGGCCGCGCCCTCGCCTTCACCCAGGCCGCCTACCAGGATGCGCTCACTGCCGGCGGCGACGCCCGCGAGCTCGTCCAGAAGCTCGTAGAAGTGAACAAGGAAACCGCCCAGGCCGCCGTCGAAGTGGCCCGGACATGGGCCACCGCCAACCCCGTGGTTGACGTGATGAAGAAGAGCTTCGAATCCATGCAGCCCGCTACGAAGGAATCGAAGAAGAAGGGCGAGAAGGCGGCAGTCTAAGCCCGGAGCCACGGGCAACGACGGAGCCCGGTCGATCGGCCGGGCTTTCTGTTGTCCGCTCACCGGCCGAAGGGAGCGTAAGCTCAACACATGCCATGGGATGACCACGCAGGCGAGCAGTACTGCTACCTCACAACCACCGGCCGCACCACCGGCCAGCCCCGCGAGATCGAGATCTGGTTCGGGATCGCGAATTCCACGCTCTACATGCTCAGCGGCAGCGGCGGCGACGCGGGCCACCCGAAGGCCCACTGGGTCCGCAACCTCATCAAGCACCCATCAGTGACCGTTCGCGTCGGTGGCGATACCTTTGCTGGCCGTGCTCGCATCGTCGAACCCGGGTCCGGTGAGGATGCTCTCGCCCGGGCCCTCCTCGTCGAGAAGTACCAGCCTGGCTACGCCAACGACCTCTCCAACTGGGGGCGCACTGCCCTGCCGGTCGCGGTGGAACTCTCGGTTCCTTAACCCGTGGGCACCTGCCGCAGGCGCCGCGCCAGGACCCGGTACACGCCCGGGTGAAACGCCATGCCCAGGTGCGTGCAATTGACCTCGTCGTTGAGCGAAGGGTCTTCCTCCACGCAGTTCTCCCACTCCACCACGCCGTCCTTCTTCGAGTAGATCGCGTAGTGCGCGACTTCGTATTCCCCGGACGAAGCCAGGCTCCGTCCAAAGCTGCAGTTGCATTGCCCGCTAAAGCACGAAGGCTTCAGATTCCGGGCGACGTGCTTGCCTGCCGGCCCGCGCAGCGCCTCCGTGGCGGCGATGAGCGCAGGGTGTGCCGTGCCCGCCTCCCGGAACGGCGACCCCATCGATATCACGCACGAGACGTACTCCGGGAAGCCGAGTGCGATGCTCCGGCTCAGCAGCCCGCCGAGGCTGTGCCCGACGAGCCTCACGCGCTGGCCCGTCTCGCCATGCACCTTTTGGATTGTCTCTAACAGCTTCGAGGCAATGAAGTCAGGGCAATCCGCGTTGCGGCCGATGTTCGAGAAGTGCGGCTGGTAACCGATTCGAGCCAGCCACCAGAACAGCTCCATCATCGAGACATCCGTCGCCAGGAACCCCGGCACCACCACCACCGGCTCGCCCTCGCCGCGGGGCGCGCCCACGCCCCAGTACACGGCAGAAGTCCGGAGCGACAGCCAGTCCAGGGGGAAGAGCGCCTCGCGCCACAGCGGTGTGAGCGTCGCCTGTGGCGCGCGACCCGCTGCGGGTCGGACCAGGGCGGCGTGGTTGAGTGAGAACTCCGCCGTTGTCATGCGCTCTCCTCGTAGGTACCCGCCCGAATCGTCCTGCCGGGCGGACGCTACAGACGCGACCGCGTTGCCGCAACCATTGTCCGCACGTATCGCAAGTATCGGCCAGTCTTATCCCGAACGGTAATCGGGGAGCCCCTGCCGATGACTGCTCACCCGCCCGCGAGTTCTCGCAGCACGAGCGCGTCGGTCGGGAAGGCCAGCGGTGGTGGTGCAGCCGGGTCGAAGTAGCCAAGTTCCGAAAGCTCGCCGTCCGCGGGGTGCAGGTGTCCCCCGGTCACATGCCCATCGAACCAGATGCCCACTGTCTGGCGCTCGGGGTCGTGGAAATTCGAATGCACCGCGGCCACGCCATCCAGTTCAACCTCCAGCCCGGTCTCTTCCAGGAACTCCCGGACGGCTTCCTCGCGAACGTCTTCGTCCCACTCCAACCGCCCGCACGGGATGCACCACAGCCCGGCAAATCGTCCCTGCGCCCGCCTGCCCATCAGCACTCGCCCGGCTTCATCGCGGATGATCACCGCGACACCCACTCCGGGGTGCCGCACCCGGACGTACCCGCAGCCGGGACATGCCGGCGGCCGCTCACCTCCGCGGTAGTCGAAGAACAGCGCGCCGCCACAGTCCGGGCAGAACTGGCCGCGCGGCCGCTGCGAAGCCCGTTCACGCCATCCCGAACCCGGGCCGCTCATGGCTCTGGCAGCTGCCCTGCCGCCCGCAGTACCGCCAGCGCCACCAGGCCCTCCGCCACCTTCGCGATGGCGATCTTCACGCCCGCGTTGGCCGGCTCATCGCCCGCTCCCCAGTGATTCGAAGCGCGCGAGATCACCACGTCCGGCACGGCGGCGACCGCGCCGATGTGCCGCATCACGCGCACCACATCAGTCACTGGTGGCTCCGCGTCCCCCCCGGCGATGCCAATGATGGCGAATGGTTTGCCACCCGCATGCGGAAGGTCGATGAAGTCGAGAGCGTTCTTGAGGCCTCCTGGCATCGCACCGTGGTACGAGGGCACGGCAATCACGAATCCGTCCGCGGCCGAGCAGGCGGCTCGCCACGCCCCCACGGCTGCCGGGTATTGGTCCTCTGGCCGCCCGTCGAGCAGTGGGAGCGAGCCGATTTCGAACGTCTCGCACTGGGCGCCGTTCGCTTCCAGGGCCTTGAGCGTGAATTGGAGCGCCCGGTCGGCCGAGCTGCGGGGGCGAATACTGCCGTTGATGCCGAGGATCCGCGTCATTCGCCTAGCGTAAAGACCCGCGCGGGAAGATGCGATGCGCGTTCGCCCGGTAGACTCCGGCCATGGTCAGGATCACTGTCGTCGGCTCGCTCATGATGGACCTCGTGGTCCGGGCGCCCCGCCTCCCTGCCGTGGGCGAGTCGCTCATCGCCCACAGTTTCCAGGCCTTCATCGGCGGGAAGGGCGGCAACCAGGCCACGGCCGCGGCCCGCCTTGGCGCCGATGTCGCGATGATCGGCCGTGTCGGCGACGACGACTTTGGGCACGCTATCCTCGCCAACCTTCGCAACGAAGGCATCGATACGTCCGGTGTTTTCGCGGACCCCGCCATCGGCACCGGCGTCGCCGTGCCCATTGTGCTCGACGACGGGAGCAACGCCATTTTCGCGGTTCCCCGCGCGAACCTTGCACTGGGTGTGGCCGGTATCGAATGCGCACGCGCCGCAATTGAGAACGCCGACATCCTCATGGTGCAGTTCGAGGTTGGCATGTCCGCCACCGAGGCCGCCATGCGCATCGCCCGGGCTGCGGGCCGTCAGGTGATGCTGAGCCCCGCGCCCATCGCGCCGCACCCGCCCGGGCTGCTCGGCCTTGCCGACATCCTTCTCCCAAACGAGGTCGAGGCGGCCGCGCTCACTCCCGAGGCAGGAGGCGACCACCGCCGCGAAGCGGAGGCGCTGCTCTCCCGTGGCCCGGGTGTGGTCGTCATCACCCTGGGCGAGCAGGGCGCGCTTGTAGCCACACCGGGCCAGCTCACGGAAGTCTCGGCCTTCCCGGTCATGGCAGTTGATTCTGTCGGGGCCGGGGACGCCTTCTGTGGGGCCTTCGCCGTCGCTCTGGCCGAAGGGGCCACACCCCTGGAGGCGGCACGCTTCGGCGCGGCGGCCGGGGCTTGCGCCGTCACCAGGCCCGGCGCTGCCGCATCACTCCCATCCCGCTCCGAGGTGCAGAGGATTTTACAAAGTGGCTAGGAACTTTCAGGCCGGCTCCAGCGTTCCTGTTGATGATGGGGATACTGAGTTCGATACTGACCATGGCGGCCCCGGGTAGGTGTTTTGAGCCCCCAACAACGCTTCTGTCCGCTCTGCGACCGGTCCTTCCAGGAAGGCGAAGCCGTGCTCCGCTGCGAAGGCTGCGGCGTCATGCATCATCCCGGCTGCTGGGTGACCAACGGTGGCTGCGCAACTCAGGCCGAACACCGCGTCGCTCCGCAGGCCATGGCCTACACCACCGGCGCGCGTTTGCCCGGGGCTCCGGCGCCGCATCCGGGCGAAGGCACCCGCGCTACGCCTCTGCCCTCGCCGCCTCACTCCGAGACCCCCGAGCCCATACCATTCCGGCCCCTTGGGCGGCCCCAGCACCCGCCGGCAGCCACCGAGCCGGCTCCACCGGGCGGCGAGCCGGTCATCGGGGAGCCACCACCGGCGATTCACCGGCGGCTGCCCGAGAACGAAATCCCCCCGGCGGCCCCTCCACGCAGGTATGTGCCCCCCACCGGAGAGCAGATGGTGCGCAAACCCCTGCCCCGGATCTACGAGCGCCACAAGATTGTGGCGTACTGGTACGTGCCGGTGGCTGTTGCACTCGCCGTGGTCGTTGCGTTCGGCGTCATCTGGGGCGCCGAGAAGCTCTTCGGCGGCGATGCAGACAAGGCCAGCCCGGAACCCACGCCGGCCGCTACCACCGGCGGCGCTGTCGGCGCCCAGACTCCCAGTCCCGCCGCCACCACGCCCGCGGCCACGACCACCATTCCGCCCGCGACGGTAACCACCGGCCCAGGAAAGTTTTCCCTCGGCGATACCCTCGTCGTGACTGGCACGGGCGACTGTCTCAATGTGCGCACGAACCCCGGCGTCGAAAACGATGCGATCGTCTGCATCGCCGACGCCACCGAAGTGAAGGTGACTGGCGGCCCCGAGGAATCGGGCGGCCTCACCTGGTGGAAAGTCGAAACGAGGCTTGGTGAAGGATGGGCGGCCGAAGACTACCTCGTGAAAAAACCCTAGGCCTGGCCCTCGCGTGCGCGGTGACCCTCGCCCTCGCATCGTGCTCGGGTGGCGATGGCTCGGCCGAAGCGACTCCCCTGCCGAGCTCAACCCTCGTGGTTGCCACGCCCACCACCAGCCCGCCCCCATCGCCCACACCCGACCCCCTGGGCCCGCCCCCAACCAATGCGATAGAGGCGCGGGCCGGGCTCCAGGCGTTGCTTGGGGCGTCCCGCTTCGCCGAACCCTGTCCCCAGCATCTCACCCTCAGCTGGGGCGTAATCTGTGCCCAGGGTGATGCCGGCGGCGACGGCCTGCCCGACGCGGCATGGCTCATCCCGCTACGCCAGGCCGCCCCACAGGGCCCGTTCCCGGCCGTCGTGTTCTTCCGGTCAGGCGGCTCCCAGGAGATCGAGGAGTTCGCGACCGAAGGTTCCGCCGACGCCTCCATCCTCGGCGCCGCTATCTTCAGCCTTGCCGACCGGGATGGAGAGCCCGGCGCCGAACTCGCCTACCTGGTCAACCGTTGCACCGCCAATACCTGTACCAGCCTCGTCCGTATCCAGGCGTGGGACGGCACCGCCTGGCGAGACATCGGCCCCGGCGACGACGGTGTGCCCGCAATCGACCGGGTGGCCCTGGAGGGTGAAGGCGCCCAGAGCCGCATCATGATCCACGGCGGCAAACTCGATATCGCGGCAGGGCCCACCCGGGCAGCCACCCGCACCTATGAACTCCTCGGCGGACGGTACCGGCTCACGAAGACGGAGTACGACCCGCCGGAGTACCTCTTTCACGCGATCGTCGATGCCGATGCGCTCTTTGCAGCCGCGAACTTCGAGGAGGCCATCGCTGCCTACCGGGCAGCCATCGGCGCCGAGGATCTGCGCGACTGGAAGAAGGACACCGGCCGCGGCGAGGGCCGCCCCGCACTCGAGGGCTACGCCCTCTTCCGGATTGCCGTAGCCACGGCCGCGCTCGGCCAGGACCCCACCGAGGCCATCGATGCCGCCATTCGCGAAGGCAAGGAGATCGTGTTCAGCATCGCAGCCCAGGAGTTCCGCAAGGGCTTACAGGAACACAGCAGCGTCATCGCCGGCTGCGCCGAAGCCACGAAATACCTGGGCACCGTCGGTAATGGTGCCGATACCCCCGCCTACATCGCCCGCCTGTTCGACTATGGCTACGCGAACCAGCCATCCAGGACGTACCAGGACATCTGCCGCCTCCCTTAAACACACGTCCCGGCTGACACCGGTGTGGTGCGGCGGTAGGCTGCGGGGGTGGCCCATTTCAAACCCCGGCAGAAGCTCTGGCTCGAAGCTGATGGCAGGCTGGTCATGTCCGACTACCGCCTCCGCCTCCTCCAGCTCGTGGCCGATACCGGCTCACTCGCCCAGGCGGCCACCGCGATGGGACTCTCCTACCGCCGCGCCTGGGGCAAAGTGAAGGAACTCGAAGCGAACCTCGGCTTTTCGCTGGTACGGTCGGAAGTGGGTGGGGCTGGAGGCGGCCACACGATCCTGACCGGTGAGGGCCAGGACCTCATCGAGGCCTACCGGCGCTTCGGCCAGCGCATGGACGAGGCGCTCCACACCGCCTACCGCGAAGAACTTGCGAACCTGGAACGCCGCCCCGAAAGCACGTGACTCGCGGCAGTTAGCCGACGGTCCCGGCCTCCCGCAGCGCCGAGATCCTCCCCTCGTCGTATCCGAGCCCCTTGAGCACCTCATCCGTGTGCTGGCCTATCAGCGGAGAGGTCGACCGCACCTTGCCCGGTGTGTCGCTCAGCTTCGGCCCAACGCCGATTTGCTTCACCTTCCCGACGGGTGAGTCGACTTCGACCACCATGCCGCGCGCCAGGTTGTGCTCGTTCGTCACCACGTTCTCCATCTCAAGCACCGGCGCCGCGCAGATGTCGTACTGCGACATGATCGCCATCCACTCGTCCGCCGTTTTTGTCTTGAAGATGCCGGCGAAGCGCTCGATCATCGCCGGCCACTCATCCTGCGCGAACTGCTTCTGCAGCAGGTCCTCGGTGCCGAGCACCCGGCAGAGTGCTTCGTAGAAGTGCGACTCGATGCTCCCGATCGAGAACCACCGCCCATCGGAGCATTCGTAGGTGTTGTAGAACGGTGCCGCGCCGTTCAACAGCATGCTGCCCGGGCGGATGGGCATCCCCATGGAGAAGAACTGCGTGAACGCACTCGTCATCAGCGAGAGCACGCCGTCGCTCATGCCGATGTCGACATTCTGGCCGCGGCCGGTTTTCTCCCGCGCCAGGATCGCGAGGCAGATTGCGAACGCCGCCGTCAGCCCGCCGCCCGCGAAGTCCGCTACCAGGTTCACGGGGATGGCCGGGGCCTGGCCCGGCCGGCCAGTCACGCCCAGCGCGCCCCCGATGGAGATGTAGTTGATGTCGTGGCCCACCAGGTTGGAATACGGCCCGGTTTGCCCGAATCCCGAGATCGAACAACAGATGATGCGTGGGTTGATCCTGGCGAGCGTTTCGTAGTCCACGCCCAACCGCTTCACAACGCCGGGCCTGAAGCCCTCGATCACCACATCCGCCTGCTTTACGAGCGCGTAGAAGATTTCCCGCGCGGCATCGTCCTTCAGATTCAGCGCGATCGACTTCTTCCCACGCCCGAGGGCGTTGTACGCCGCCGCCCGGTCTGCGGCCTCGCTCCGCCGCAGCCCAACACTCCCGAGCTTCGCCGAAGACCCGGGCACCGCCTCAACCAGCGTCACATCGGCGCCAAAGTCAGCCAGCAGCATCGAGCAGTGGGGCCCGGGCGCCAATCGTGAAAGGTCGAGGACCTTAATCCCATCGAGTGCCATCACCATGGTCTGAGAACTCCTTCGTGTCCGGGGGGTGGTTGTGAGCCGTAGCATGCGTGGCCCTCTGGGGTCGCGCAACCGGGTCGCTTCGCACGCTTTTCTCGCCTCCGATCGGGATCGACGGCGCGGGGACGGTATGATGGCCCCCATGGCGACCGATCAGCTCGAAGTTGAGTGGCAATACGCCGCCCTCGATACCCGGCCCGTGCTCCGCTGGCTCCAGTCGGGCCCCGTTCCCGGCTTCTCGGTTGTCCCCGCGGGCGTGAAAGAGCTCGACGACACGTACTTCGATACTGCCGACTGGCGTGTCCACAAGGCCGGCTACACCTGCCGGGTCCGCCTCAAGGGCGCCGATGCCGAGTTGACCCTGAAGTCCATGGCCAATCCCTCCGGCGGCATGCGGACCCGCCGCGAACTCACCGAGGGCCTCTCTTCCCCATCAGAGGCGCCCGCCCGGGCTCCCGGCCCCTGTGGCGCCGCGCTCCGCGCCGTCGCCGGCCGCGCCGTCCTCGATCCCCTCTTCCGCCTCCAGACTCGCCGCCAGCTCTTCATGCTCTCCGACGACCAGGGCCCCCTCGGCGAGGTTGCCCTCGACGATACGTCCATCCCCGTGGGCGAGGACACCCCGGTCCGCCTCGCCCGCGTCGAAGTGGAGGTGGATCAAGCTGCGGTCGAGCGAGCCAGGCCATTCGTGGCTGCCCTCGTCTCCGGGAACGGTCTCACCGAGGCCCTGACCTCCAAGTTCGAATCCGCCCTCATCGCGACCGGCCTCCGCGTCCCCGCCGCTCCGGATCTCGGCCCCACCGCAGTCAATGACGGGATGACAGCGGCCCAGGTCGCCTACGCCGTCCTCCGCAAGCAGTTCTCAACGTTCCTCGCGAACGAATCCGGTACCCGCCTGGGCGAGGATATCGAGGCGCTCCACGACATGCGCGTTGCCACCAGGCGCATGCGCGCCGCCATGGCCGCTTTCCGCCCATTTCTGACGCCGCGCACGCTCGCGTTTCGCGACGAGTTCGGCTGGATCGCGGCTGCCCTTGGTGAAGTTCGCGACCTCGATGTCCAGCTCGAACGCATGGACGAGTGGCATTCCAACTTCTCGCCCGAACGTGCTCACGCTCTCGACTCGGTCGAGGGCCTCCTGCGTGCCCGCCGCGCTGCCGCCCGGAAACGCATGCTGCTCGCTCTTGATTCCCGCCGCTATGAGCGCCTCGTGGCCCGGTTCACCGCCGCCCTCCGCTTCGGCTCTCCACGATCCTTCGCGCCCGGCCGGCTCCCGGTCCTCTCCGTCGCCCCCGACCTCGTGGAAAAGCGCTACAAGACCGTCCGTAAGGCGGGCGACCGGATCGGGAAGTCATCACCGCCTGAGCTCTACCACGCCCTCCGAATCGACGCCAAGAAGCTCCGTTACGCGCTCGAGTTCGTCGGGGCCGGTATCTATGGCAGGCCTGCTGTCGAGTTCAGCACACGCGTGACCGCCCTCCAGGATGTCCTGGGCCTCCACCAGGACGCCTACGTCGCGATCGAGATGCTCCAGGAGATCGCCGACTCCTCCGGCCGTCGCCTCGGCCCCGCCACGCTGATGGCCATGGGCGTCATTAGCGAGCGTTACCGAGCACACGCCGAGGAACTGCGTTCCCAGTTCCCTCCTGTCTACAAGCCCATCGCCGGCGAGGAGTGGTCCAGGCTGTTCAAACTCATGGAGGCGCGCCGGCCCCCCGCCCCTGTTGCGCGCGTTGCCAGGCCGGCGGCAGCAAGCGCCCTCGTTGGTACCGTCAACCCGCCGCCTGCCGATCGCCCCTAGCGCCCGTCGCCTGTATCCTCCTTTCCCGGGAATCCGAACCCACCGTGGCCGCCCGCCTCACCGGAAATCGGAAATCGCCAACCGGAAATCGCCCCCATGGCCGTACTCGTTGATGCAAACACCCGCCTGATGGTCCAGGGCATTGGGACCGAGGGCGCGAACCACATGCGCCGCTCCATCGCCTACGGGACAAACGTCGTCGCTGCCATCCACCCCCGGCGCGGCGGCGAACAGCAGGACGGCATCCCCATCTTCACCACGGTCGATGAAGCCGTCCGCACGACCGGTGCCAACGTCACCATCATCTTCGTGCCCGCCCCGTTCGCTGCCGATGCCATCCTCGAAGCCGCCGCCGCCGGCCTCCCGCTCATCGTCTGCATCACCGAAGGCATCCCCGTCCTCGACATGGTCAAGGTGAAGGCCGCCCTCCAGGGCTCGAAGAGCGTCCTCATCGGCCCGAACTGCCCCGGTGTCATCACCCCGGGCACAAAGACACGCATTGGCATCATGCCCGGCGATATCTTCCTCCCGGGCCGCGTGGGTGTGGTCAGCCGCTCGGGCACGCTCGTCTACGAAGTCGTCGCCCAGCTCACCGCTGAGGGCATCGGCCAGAGCACCTGCATCGGCGTCGGCGGCGACCCCATCATCGGCACCCGCCAGGTCGAAGCCATCCGCATGCTCAACGAGGACCCCGATACCGACGCCATCGTGATGGTCGGTGAAATCGGTGGTTCGGCCGAGCAAGAAGCCGCCGCCTACATCAAGGAACACGTGAAGAAGCCGGTTGTCGCGTTCATCGCCGGGGCCACCGCGCCCGCCGGGCGCCGCATGGGCCACGCGGGCGCCATCATCTCCGGCGAGGACGGCAAGGCCGAGAACAAGAAGGCTGCGCTCCGCGCCGCCGGCGCCATCGTCTCCGACTCTCCCGCCGAAATCGGTTCCACGATGAAGAAGGCCCTCCAGGACCGCGGTCTCCTGAAATAGGCGTGGGGGTAGGGACAATGTGACTTGGCAGGCTCATTCTCTGGTTGCCGCGGTTTCGCGGACACCCACGGAGGAGTCTGAAAATGACCGTCCACAGAGGCTACAGGCGTGGCTTGTTCGGCCTAATTACCTTGGCCTTGGCCCTGCTCTTTGGGACGAGTGATCTGTCACCCGGCCTTTCTATCGGCGCCCGAGCCGCCCAAGAGGAGCCATTCCAGGCGTGCTTCATCGAGCTCGCCCCACACACCGACGAGAGCGACACTTCCCGGGTTCTTGCGGAGAACTGCTTCGACGACCCGGAGTCAGCAGCCGACTTCTCCGTCAACTTGCACGCGCGTGACTCGGTGTATGTGATCTTTACGATCTGGGAGCACGCGAACTTCGGTGGGTCGTCGTACGAGTGGTACTCCACTTCCGGCTGCAGCGGCGACTATGGCTACGATGACTTCAACGTCATTGGCTGGAATGACCGGGCCGGTTCGGCTCGTTCTGCATGCGGCCGCACAGTGAACCTTTGGGAACACACCTACCAGATGGGGGCGAGCTTGCTGATCAACGGCTACCACTCATCACTCGGGGTGATGAACGATCAATCCTCCTCTTGGGACACGGTGAACTGATGCAGCGCCGATCCGCAGGTTCCCAAGTGGAGTACAACGCGTCACTCACGCCTCGCGAGCGTGAAGTGCTGGCCCTGGCCCAGCGCGGTCTCACGAACCCGGCAATCGCAGCCGAACTTGGAATCTCCGAGAACGCGGTGCGGTACCACCTGAAGGAACTTCACAGCAAGCTGGCGACGGCGGGCGACCGCGGCCGGCTCAACCGGATTGGGTGGCTCGGCGCCGGGACGTTCTTCGGATGGAAGGTCAGCGCTGCCACTCTTGCTACCGCGGGATTCATCGTTGCCGCATCGGCCGCAGGGGCCTGGGCAGTCCGCTCGGCACACGAGTCGAGCGCGGATGGCCAGGATGCCACCGGTACAACGCACTGCGTTGCTCTGGCGGTCCCGACGGTCACCGGGGCAGGGGCACCGGACGCACCCGCCCAGCGCTGCTTCGATACGCCGCAAGAAGTGGCAGCATTCTACGAGTCGCTGCGCTGACTTGAGGGGGCCCGTCCGCGAGACGGTCGTGGACGCGGCCCCTGACGTTTCACGGTCGCTGGTACACTCCCCAGCTATCCAGGACGTTGTCCTTCGGGGAGTTGTACCTTGACCGAATTCCTCACCCCTCCCGGCGGCTGGCGCACCCCCTCAGGGCGACTCGCTGGCAAGGTCGCGGTCATCACCGGTGCGGGCTCCCAGAACGAAGGCGTTGGGAACGGCCGCGCCATGGCTGTCCTCTTCGCCCGCGAAGGCGCTCGCGTCCTCCTGGTGGACCGCCGCCTCGATGCCGCCGAACTCACCCGGACCTTCATCAACGAACATAACGGCGAGGCCGTCCCCCACGCAGCCGACGTGACTGACCCGGCGGCCTGCGATGCCATGGTCTCCGCCGCCGTCGAACGCTGGGGTCGCCTGGACATCCTCGTGAACAACGTCGGCATCGGCGTCGCCCGCACCATCGCCGATGTCTCGGACGCCGATTGGGACCTCCAGATGCGCGTGAACGTCACAACCATGGTGAACGCCAGCCGCCCGGCGATCGCCGCCATGCGCCAGTCCGGTGGCGGCGTCATCCTCAACACCTCCTCGATCGCGTCGCAGCGCGGGCGCGGCCTCGCGCCGTATGCCGCCTCGAAGGGCGCCGTGGAAGCGCTCACGCGCGCCATGGCCGCCGACCACGGCCGCGAGGGCATCCGCGTCAACGCCATCGCTCCCGGCCCGGCCTACACCCCGATGGTCTACGCGCGCGGCATGTCCGAGGCGGCCCGCCAGGCCCGCACGAAAGCGACCGCGCTCGGTGTCGAAGGCACCCCCTGGGACATCGCCTATGCCGCCGTCTACCTCTGTTCCGACGAAGCTCGCTGGGTCACCGGTGTGGTCCTCGCCGTCGATGGCGGCGTACTGGTGAACTGAAGCCGGGGCGCCCAATCCCGGTGGCGTTGTCCACCCCAGATCCACCTGCGCCACCCACTCGATCTACTCCCGGCACACTCCGGTGCCGAACTCTCTCACATGAGGGTGCGTCTTACCGCGGTCGTTGTTGTCCTTACAATCTTCCTGGGCTTCTCTGCCGGTGCGGGCATCCCACCCGCTGCAAACGCCCAGGCGTCCGACATCCCCTACGGCGTCGCTTCCGAGAGCTACTACAGCCTCGATACGGCCACTGGCAAGGTCAGCGTCCGTGTCCATGCCGAATACATCAATCTCCAGTCCGCCGAATTGCCCGAACTGCCCGTCTGGGTGATGCCCGGGGCAATGGACATCGTGGTGAAGGCTGGCGACCAGGTGCTCGAACACAAGCTCACCCCGGGTTCGGAGGCGGCCGCAACTGCCGGGTTCGCCGTCACGACGCTCCCCAAACCGCTGAAGAAGAACCTCAAGACCACCCTCGATGCCACCTACACCCTCGGCCAGAATTCCGGCAGTCTCATCAATATCGAGCCCGGCGCAATCGAAACGCCCTTCATCGGCCAGGGCCACGGTTCGTTCGTCTTCATCGATGTCCCCAGGAGCGGCGACAACGTCCTTGATCCCGGGTGCCTGCTGGCCGCCGAGCAGCCCGGCGATATCAAGGACGCGGGCCTCGAACGCTGGGTCTGTGGTGATGTCCTCCTCATCGCCCTCGCGACCGACGACGCGGACACCCTCGCCCGCTGCGCCCAGCTCGACGACCGTTGCAGGCAACGTGTCGATGCCGCCGTCTTCTCCGCCTACGTCCTCTCCGTCAGCGACGAAACCAAGCGCGGAGTGCTCGAATCAGCCGTCAAGATGCCGGATGGCCGCGATGTCACCCTCACCCTGAAGTACTTCAAACGCGACTCGGCCTGGGCCGAACGCCAGTTCGACCTCGCCAAACGTGCGTTCCCGCTGCTCGAACAGATCTTCGGCTTTCCCTACCCGTTCGACGGGGTAATGATGCGCCAGTCACATCACATCGACGCCATTGGCGCTGCCGGCGTCGCGTTCTCGAAAACCGGTGACGTTCTCCTCGCGACCGGCACCGGCGTCGACGACGAAGTGACCATCCACGAACTCGCCCACCAGTGGGCCGGCAACGGCCAGCTCAGCAAGCCGTGGCAGTGGGAGGGCCTCGCCGAATGGGCCACCCGGGTGGTTGCTCCCCAGCTCGGCGTCTCGCCCCGCGACTGGGGCTGGCAAGCCTTTGGCGTGAACTTCCCGCTCACCCAGTGGGGCTCCATGCTCGGAGGTCCGCCGCAGTACTGGTATGGCCGCTCCGGCGCCTTCTGGTCCGCCTACGAAGAGGCAGTCGGGGGACGCGAGAAGATGACCGAAATCCTCTCCCGCATCGATGACGATCCCGGCGCCTGGCGCCTCCAGGACCGCTGGTTCCTCGACCAGGGCGAATGGGTCAGCGATCGGAACATCGACCAGCTCTTCCTCGACTGGGTCTTCAACTCCGAGACCGCTGCGCCCCTCCTCGCAACGCGCCGGGCCGCCAAAGACCAGGTCGCCACACTGAGCGTGCACGCGCTGGAGGCCGGACTCAGCGGCCTGCCCAGCGACATCTACGAAAACCTCATCGCCTGGAACTTCGGGGCAATCCCCGCCCAGGTCGCCAGGGCCAACGATGTCGTCGATTCATACGCCAGGGTGCTTCAGCTCAGCCAGGACGCCGGCCTCGGCGCTCCCGCCAAAGTCGCCGAATCCTGGGGCACCGCCACAGTCGCGACCACGGCTGTCGTCGTCGAAGACCAGCGCCAGGCAATCCTCTCCATCATCGCCGCGACCGAACAGCTTGCCTCCGAACCCGAGGGTTCCCGAGCCAGCACCCGGCTCGCCGAGGCACGCGACAAGTACAACGCGGGTGACTTCGCCGGCGCCAGGGCTTCGGCGACTGGTGGCGTGACCGATGTCTACAACGACACCGCCGCTGGAAAGATGATCGACCTGGCAAAGGAGAAACAGGCCACTTTTAAGGCTGGCTTCCTCGGACGCGTCGGCATGTTCTTCACCGACCCCGCCGGAGACCTTGCGAAGGCCGAGGCCGCATATGCAGCCGGTGATGGCGCGGCCGCCCTGCAGCTCTCGCGAGGCGCCTACGACACCTGGGACAACGCGAACCGGCGAGGCATCCAGCGCCTGGCACTGCTCGCGGGCGTGATGGCCGGCCTGAGTTTCCTTGTGTGGTTCCTCCTTCAGCGCATGGATCGGGCGCCGGCACCCAAGCGGCTCGGCGAAGGGCACTTCATCGATGCCTCCGACGAACGCCGCGGAAGCTGGAAGGACTGGGAGAACACCCCCTGACGGCGACCGCTCAGACCCCGGCGGCCTTCAGCCCGAGCCGGATTGCCACAAGGACGAGCGCCCCGGCGAGGGCCCGCATGATCGCCGGTCCGCCGAGCTTGTGTGAGAGCCGCGCGCCCACTTGGGCTCCGGGTATCGCCCCGAGCGCTATCAGGACCGCCTGGGCGGCAGACCGATCCCAGCTCAGCACGCCCTGGAACACGTGGACGACTGTCCCTTCCGCGGCCATGAACGCCAGCACGAAGTGCGACGTTGCCGCGGCGATGTGTACCGGGAAGTGCAGGAGGGTCGCCATCACGGGCACATGGATGATTCCGCCGCCGATACCGAGCAGGCTGCTCACGAACCCGACCACCGTGCTGATCAACACGCCCTTCCAAAGGTGAAACGAGTACTGGAACGTGTTGCCGTGCCGATCGGTAATCCGCCTCCGGACCACGCCGCGGCCCACCACGGGCGCCACGATCCCCTGCTGGTGTCCCCGGAACATCAGGAACAGCCCGATCGCGCCGAGCACCACCGCGAACATCGCATCGAAGACCTGCCTGGGAATGTAGGCGACGGCGATGGCGCCGCCCACCGCGCCCGGGAAGGTCCCCACGACAAACCACCAGCCGCTCCTGTAGTCGATGCGTTTCTGCAACCCATATGCCACCGACCCCGACGCGGCGTTCGCGCATACCACCAGCAGCGACATCGCCGTGATCGTCTCGGCCTCCTTGTCCGGGTAAAGAAGCAGCAGGACCGGGACCAGCACGAAGCCGCCGCCCGCCCCGACGAGAGTGCCGAACGCACCGACGGCGAGGCCGAGGGGAATTAAGAGAAGATCGACGTATTCCAGCGGATGTCTCTCCGGGCTCCGATGCTCAGAGTCTCCGCTCCTCTATCCGGCATGTCCAACCGCTCCCCTGCTAAACGGCGATATCGGTCTCGTCACCGAAGTCGAACCGCCGGCGCAACGTCCTCCCCCGAAGCCGATCGGCCATCGCTCCGATCCGGTCCTGCAGGTGCGCCAGCCGCCGCTCCAGCCGCCCCCGCACCCACGACCGCGTCGAGCCGATCTGGCGGTACCGCGCATACCGGCGCTCAACGCGCTGCTTGCTCTTCTCGCGCTGGGTCCGTGCCAGTTCGCGAAGGATGCTCCGGCGGAGCAGCATCGCCGCCTCGGCGTGGTCCGTGTGGGCGCCGTCCCCCGGCTCCGGCACTGTATGGTCGATGATCCCGAGCCGCAGGCAATCGTGCGAAGTCAACCGTAGCCGCTCGGCGAACTCACCGGCCTGTTCCACGCCCCCTGAAAGGATCGCAGCCGCATCCTCCGGCCGAACCACCCCATACACCGCGTTGTCCAGCATCAGCACGCGGTCGCCAACGGCCATCGCCACCGCGGCTTCGGAGTTCCCCTCGCCCGTGATCACCGCGATTGTCGGCACCGGTACCTCGAGCATGGTTGCCATGCACTGGGCCACCGCATGCCCGAGTCCCGCCTCTTCGTTTTCCAGCGAGGGCAACGCCCCCGGAGTGTCGACAAGCGTTACCAGGGGGAGCTTGAACTTCCCGGCGAGCGTCATGGCGCGGGTCGCCTTCCGGAACCCTGCCGCCGTGATCCACCCGCCGTTGGGGCCCGTCTCGTGTTGGCGCACCTGGCCCACGAGCATCACTGCTTCGCCCCCGAGCGATCCCATGCCGGCGATAATTGTCGGGTCGTCCACCCCGCTCCGGTCGCCGTGGAGTTCCACGAAAGACGTCGTCATGCGTGCGATGAACTCCGCCGTCGTCGGCCGCATCTCGTGCCGGGAAATCTGTACCTGCTGCCATGCGCTTCGGCCCGAGTGCGCGACATGCGATTCGTGCGGCCTTTTCTGGGCCATCAGCCGGTAGCTGTTTGCCAGCAGGTCGAGCAACTGCGCCAGCAAGTCGCGCAATTGGTGCCTCGCGACCACCCCATCGATGAGCCCGTGCTTGAGGTGGGCCTCCGAGGTGTGCGCGTCCCGCGGGAGGTCATCCCCCCTCGCCTCCTCCTGCAGTGACCGCAGCGCCGCATATCCCACCAGGGCGTTCGGCTCCGCCAGGATGATGTCCGCCAGGTTCACAAAGCTCGTGTACGCCGAACCCGTCGTCGGGTCAGTGAGCACGGCGATGTACGGCAGACCGGAGCGGTCGTGGCGCCGCACCGCCGCGGCAATTCGCGGAGCCTGCATCAGGGCCAGGAGTCCCTCCTGCATCCGCGTGCCAGAGGTCGAACACACCAGCACCATTGGTACCCGCCGTGATGTCGCCTTTTCGAACGCGCGCGCAAGCCGCTCGCCCGCCGCCACGCCGATGGAACCGCCCAGGAACGAGAAGTCGATGACGCCTATCACCACGTCGCGCCCGTGGATTGTGCCGGTCCCGGTCAACGCTGCTTCGGTCAGGCCGGTCCGCCGTTGAGCCTGGATCACCCGCGAACGGTACGACTGCCGGCCATGGAACGAGAGCGGGTCGATGGCCGTCACGCCCCGGTCGTCTTCATGGAAGCTGCCAATATCCAGCAGGGTCGCCAGCCGCTCCTCGGCGCTCAGGTGAAAGTGGAACCCGCATGCATGGCACACCCGGAAGCGCTCGTAGGAACGCGATCCTTCCAGGTCTGCCCCGCACGATAGGCACTGTTCGTGCCCGCGCTCTTCCTCGGGCGCCTCGGCTTCTTCGTGCCGGCGCAGCAGTGTACGGAGAGTCTTCACACTGGAGAGTCTATCAGGCAGGGTCTTCAATTGCGGTTCCGGCGAGCACGCGGCGCGACTCGCCATCCTCCCGTGGTCCTACGATTCCCTCGTCTTCGAGGATTTCGATGATCTTCGCGGCTTTCAGATAGCCGACTTTCAGCCGCCGCTGGAAGAGTGAAGGAGACACCCGCTGATGCTGGATGGCCAGCGCCCGCGCCCGGTCCACGATCGGGTCGTCGAACTCAACTTCGATGTCCGCCTCGCCGCCGTTCTGCGCGGCCAGGGCTTCTTCCAGCAGTGCATCGGCGGTCTCGGGAGCCAGCTCCCCGAATCGCTCGTCCTTCCAGAACTCCACCAGCCGCTCCACCTCCGCATCCGAGAGGTACACACCCTGGATCCGGATCGGCTTCGCCGCGTCGGTCGGCATGTAAAGCATGTCCCCGCGTCCGAGCAGCTTCTCGGCGCCGCCCATGTCCAGGATCGTTCGCGAGTCCGTCTGCGATGTCACGGCGAACGCGATGCGGGTCGGGAAGTTCGCCTTGATGAGCCCGGTTACCACGTCGACCGAAGGCCGCTGCGTCGCTACCACCAGGTGGATGCCCGTCGCCCGGGCCAGCTGGGCCAGCCGGCAGATGAGCTTTTCCACCTCGAACGGGGCCGCCATCATCAGGTCCGCCAGCTCGTCGATGATCACTACCCAGTAGGGCAGCTTCTTCAGGATTCGCGGGTGCTTGTTGTAAGCCTCGATGTTCCGCACCGCCAGGCTCGCGAACTTCTTGTAACGCGCCTCCATCTCGCCGACCACCGCCTGCAGCACCCCCACGACTTTGTCCATGTCGACGATGACTTCGCTGAAGGCCATGTGCGGGATGCCCGAGTAGCTTGTGAGCTCCACCCGCTTCGGGTCGATCATCACGAACCGCACCTGGTCCGGCGTCGCGTTCATCATGATCCCCGCGATGATCGAGTTCATACAGACGCTCTTGCCCGAACCTGTCGCGCCCGCGATCAACAGGTGCGGCATCTTCCCGAGGTCAGCCACTACTGGCACCCCTGAGACCCCTTTGCCCAGCGCGAGCGCAAGCCTGGTCTTCTTCTCCAGGTCCGCAAACTCCTTGGTCTCCATGACCGCGCGCATGGTCACCACCGTTGCCGCGTCGTTCGGCACCTCGATGCCGACGATCGCCCGGCCCGGCACCGGCGCCTCGATGCGCAGGCTCGGAGCCGCCAGGGCCAGGGCCAGGTCGTTCTGCAGGGCCGTGATCTTGTTGACCCGCACTCGCGTGCGCGATACCTCCACCCGCTCGGTACGCGGCCGCCCGTCGGTGCCGAAGAGTGGCTTCCCGGTCTCGTCGCGCACCGGAACGTCTTTGTAGCGGATCTCCCATCCGGGCTCAACACCGAACTGGGTAACCGTTGGCCCCTCATTGATCTCCACCACCGTCGCGTCCACGCCGAAGCTCGCGAGTGTGTCGACGATCAGTTGTGCCCGCGCGGCGTTGTCGTGTTTGCGATGGATGCTCGGCTGTGGCGCCGTCAGCATCTCGATG
>JAANMV010001135.1_pt1 | contig 30290 bp, 26 predicted proteins | sample 7279661 | NCBI WGS metagenome assembly JAANMV01 (sample SAMN14094540, study PRJNA606508) | bioreactor metagenome | isolation source: A lab-scale SPAN reactor treating ammonium-rich wastewater day 121 | place: Ireland: Galway | collected 2017-05-16
CGTCATTCTTTCGTGTCCAAATATCCTGCGGGGGAGTCGCGGAACGCGACGGGGGCGCAAAGCCCCCCTGCACACCTAGCCGCATTGACAACGCCGGGCAATCGCGCCACACCCGCGCGACATACCCGCAACCGGGCGTTCCGTGGGCGCCAAACCGACGAGGAGGACTCATGTCCCAGATCTCCCTGACCTTTCCCGATGGCAATGCGCGCGACTACCCCGCCGGCATCACCGCCGCCGAGGTCGCGGCCTCCATCGCCCCGAGCCTGGCGAAAAACGCCATCTCGGCCAGCCTCGACGGCCGGCACATCGACCTGCAATGGCCGATCACCACCGGGGGCAGCATCGCCATCAACACCATGAAGGACAGCGAGCCGGCGCTGGAGCTGATCCGCCACGACCTCGCCCATATCATGGCCCGCGCCGTGCAGGAGCTGTGGCCCGACGTCAAGGTCACCATCGGCCCGGTCCGCGACCAGGGCTGGTTCTACGACTTCGACCGCGCCGAGCCCTTCACCCCCGAGGACCTCGGCGCCATCGAGGCGCGGATGAAGCAGATCATCGCCGCCCGCGACCCGGTCCGCACCGAGGTCTGGGACCGCGACCGTGCGCGCGCCCATTACGAGGCGCAGGGCGAGCCCTTCAAGATCGAACTCCTCGACCGCATCCCGGAAGCCGAGCCGATCCGCATGTATTGGCACGGCGACTGGCAGGATCTCTGCCGCGGCCCGCATCTGCAGCATACCGGCCAGGTGCCGGCCGACGCCTTCAAGCTGACGCATGTCGCCGGCGCCTATTGGCTGGGCGACGCATCGCGGCCGATGCTGCAACGCATCTACGGTGTGGCCTTCCGCAACCGCGACGACCTCAAGGCGCACCTGACCATGCTGGAAGAGGCCGCCAAGCGCGACCACCGCAAGCTCGGCCGGGAAATGGAACTCTTCCACTTCCAGGAGGAAGCGCCGGGCATGGTGTTCTGGCACCCGAACGGCTGGTCGATCTATCGCGAGCTGGAAGCCTATATGCGCCGCCGGCTGATCCGCGCCGATTACAAGGAAATCAAGACGCCCCAGGTGGTCGACCGCATCCTGTGGGAAAAATCCGGCCATTGGGAAGCCTATCGCGAGAACATGTTCATCGTCGAGGTGGACGAGGAAGGCGCCAAGGAAAAGCGCATCAATGCGCTCAAGCCGATGAACTGCCCCTGCCATGTCCAGGTCTACAACCAGGGCCTGAAGAGCTATCGCGACCTGCCGCTGCGCCTGGCCGAATTCGGCTCCTGCCACCGCTACGAGCCCTCGGGCTCGATGCACGGGCTGATGCGGGTGCGCGGCTTCGTCCAGGACGATGCGCATATCTTCTGCACCGAGGACCAGATCGAGGCGGAATGCGCCGGCTTCATCGAACTGCTGTCCTCGGTCTACAAGGATCTCGGCTTCGAGAAATTCGACATCAAACTCTCGACCCGCCCCGATGTCCGCGTCGGCTCCGACGAGATCTGGGACAAGGCCGAGGCGGCGCTGAAAGGCGCCATCGAGCATCTCGGCCTGCCCTATGAGGTCAACCCCGGCGACGGCGCCTTCTACGGGCCGAAACTGGACTTCAAGCTGACCGACGCCATCGGCCGCGAATGGCAATGCGGCACCTTCCAATGCGACTTCAACCTGCCGCAGCGGCTCGAGGCGGAATATGTCGGCGAGGACGGCGCCAAGCACATGCCGGTCATGCTGCACCGCGCCGTGCTGGGCAGCTTCGAGCGCTTCATCGGCATCCTGATCGAGAACTACTCGGGCAAGCTGCCGCTCTGGCTCGCGCCGCGCCAGGTGGTGGTCGCCTCGATCGTCTCGGGCGCCGACGATTACGTCCACGAGGTCGTGGCCGCCCTGCGCGCCGCCGGGCTGCGGGCCGAGGCCGACACCCGCAACGAAAAGATCAACTACAAGGTGCGCGAGCATTCGGTCGGCAAGGTGCCGGTCATCATGGCCGTGGGCCTGAAGGAGGTCGAGGAGCGCAGCGTCTCGATCCGCCGCCTCGACCGCCAGGGCAGCGAAAGCCACGGGCTCGAATCGGCCGTGGCCACGCTGCGGGCCGAGGCCAGCCCGCCGGACCTGCGCTGAGCGCCCCGGCTTGGCGACAATTTGCCGATGCGAACGCGCAAGATGACCCTACGTCACCTTGCGCGGCGCATTCGTGCTTGCGTTTTTCGGCGAATCGTTCATCCTCTCGTCCGCGTGAGCACGACTTTCTACCGCCTCCCTTCACGGGGCAGCCGGACTTGACGGGAAAGGGCTGCACGGCCTGGGCGCAATCTCGCCCCAGGATGACTTGAAGGAGAGACGGTATAATGGCTACCGGCACCGTAAAATGGTTCAACGCCACCAAAGGCTATGGCTTCATCGCGCCCGATGACGGCGGCAAGGACGTGTTCGTCCATATCTCGGCGGTCGAGCGCGCCGGCCTGACCGGGCTGAACGACAACCAGAAGATCGCCTACGAACTGCAATCGGGCCGCGACGGCCGAAGCTCGGCCTCGGATCTGAAGCTGCTCTGATTCGTCAGCACCCGGAATTTCGGAAACGGCCGGCCCGCATGGCGCCGGCCGTTTCCTTTTGCCCCCTTCCGGCTTCTTCCGTGTCGAAATATCCTGGGGGAGCGCCTCGCCTGCCCCATCGAGGGGCAGGCGAGGCGCGGGGGCAAAGCCCCCTTCCCATGCGCACCGACAGCCTCTATCCCCAAGCCCGGAACAGAAACGGGGCGATGGGATGAACCTGGCCGAACATGTGCTCAGCGCGGGACTTGCGACGCCGGACAGGCTGGCCATGTCGGTGCTGGGGCTGGGCCGCGCCGACCGCTGGTCGCATGCCCGCCTGCGCCAGGCGGTGCTGGGCACCGCCACCGGCCTGCTGCAATCCGGCCTCGCCCCCGGCGACCGGCTGCTGATGCGGCTGGGAAACAATCCCGGCTTTCCCGTGGCCTATCTCGGCGCCATCGCCGCCGGCATCGTCCCGGTCCCGACCTCTCCCATGCTGACCACGCCCGAGATCACCCGCACCGCCGCCGCGATCCGGCCGGCCATGGTGATCGCCGACCCGGACATCGCCCTGCCCGACCAGCCGGCGCCGGTGCTGCCTGCCGCCCGCCTCGGCGAATTCGCCCTGCTGCCGCCGGCCGGGTTCGCACAACACGATCCGGACGACCTGGCCTATATCGTCTTCACCTCGGGCACGTCAGGCCAGCCGCGCGCCGTCTGCCACGCGCATCGCGCCATCCTCGCCCGCCGGATGATGTTCGACGGCTGGTACGGGCTGACGCCGCAGGACCGGCTGCTGCATGCCGGCGCCTTCAACTGGACCTTCACCCTGGGCACCGGCCTCATGGACCCCTGGACGCTGGGCGCCACCGCGCTGATCCCCGCCCCCGGCATCGCGCCCGAACAGATCCCGCTGATCGCCGGTCGCCATGGCGCCACCATCCTGGCCGCAGCACCCGGCGTCTTCCGCCGCATGCTGCGCGCCGACTGGCGGCCCTGGCCGGGCCTGCGCCATGGCCTGACCGCCGGCGAAAGGCTCGATCCCGGCCTGCGCCGCGCCTGGCAGGCGCGCACCGGCACCGACCTGCACGAGGCCATGGGCATGTCGGAATGCTCGACCTTCCTGTCCGGCAGCCCCGCGCGCCCCGCGCCCGAAGGCACGGCCGGCTTTCCCCAGCCCGGCCGCCGCATCGCCATCCTCGACGACAGCGGCGCCCCGACCCAAGGCCCCGGCATCCTGGCCGTCCACCGCGCGGACCCCGGCCTGTTCCTGGGCTATCTCGACCAGCCCGAGGAAACCACCGCCCGCTTCCGCGGCGACTGGTTCCTGACCGGCGACCTGGCCGAGACCACGCCCGAGGGCGCGATCCGCCTGCTGGTGCGCGACGACGACATGATGAACGCCGGCGGCTTCCGCGTCTCGCCAGGCGAGGTCGAGGACGCGCTGGCGCAGATCCCCGAAATCGGCGAGATCGCCGCGACCGAATTGCCGGTCGGGTCGGGGTCGAGCATCATCGCCGCCTTCTGGACCGGCAGCGCCGACGAGGCGCGGCTGCGCGCGGCCGCCGAACGCGGGCTTGCGCGCTACAAGCAGCCGCGCGAATACATCCACCTGCCCGCCCTGCCCCGCACGCCCACGGGCAAGATCAACCGCCGCGCCCTGCGCGATGTCCATTCGCGTGCAAAGCACGACCCCCATCCGCCCACACAGCACGACACCCCGTCGCCCACACAGCACGACACCCCGTCGCGCGCACAGCACGACACCTCTTCCCGCGCACAGCACGACACCTCTTCCCGCGCACAGCACGACACCCATCGCAAGGACCGGACATGAGCCAGCAGATCCGCCTCGACATCTTCGCCGATCCCGTCTGCCCCTGGTGCCTGATCGGCAAGGCCGAGCTGGACCGGGCGCTGGAAAGCCGCCCCGACCATCCCTTTGCCATCACCTGGCAGCCCTTCCGCCTGGACCCGCAGATGCCGCGGGCGGGGATGGACTATGTCGCCTACATGAAGATGAAGTTCACCGACGAGAAAGGTATCATCGCCGCCATGAAGCCGGTGATGGAGGCCAGCGAGCGGCTGGGCCTGTGGATCAACCCCTCGCTGATCGAGCGGATGCCGAACACGCTCGACGCGCATCGCCTGCTGCATTGGGCGGGACTCGAGGGCGCGCAGACCCCGGTCATGGCGGCGCTGATGCGGGCGCATTGGCGCGAGGGCCGCAACATCTCGAACCCCGACGTGCTGGTCGAGATCGGCGAGGGCGCGGACATGGACGGGGCGGTGATCCGCCGGCTGCTGGCCTCGGACGCGGACCGCGACACGGTGCAGGCGCGCGAGATGCACGCAAGGCAGCGCGGCGTGAACTCGGTCCCGACCTTCGTCGTCGCCGATGCCCATGTGGTGACGGGGGCCCAGCCCGCCGCACTGTGGCTGCAGGTGATCGACGAACTGGCGGGCAAGCAGCACCAATAGGTTGCGCAAGCCCCAGGCAGCTGCCGCAATATCTGGAAATTTGCGCCGGTTTCGCCTATATTCCTGAGTTCTCACCTTTCCGACTTTAACCGGGCGCGCGCGGCTGTATAAGACCCGCTCGCCCCGTTTCCGACCCCAAGCCAAGGATGCCCGCCATGAGCCGATTCTCAGCCCCTATCGCCGAACAGATCTGGGACATGAAATACCGGCTCAAGGACGGCGGCGGCCAGCCCGTCGACCTGTCGGTCGAGGACAGCTGGCGCCGCGTCGCCCGCGATCTCGCCCGCGTCGAGAAGGATCCGGCGCTGTGGGAGGACCGCTTCTATGCCGCGCTCGAGGATTTCAAGTTCCTGCCCGCCGGCCGCATCCTGGCCGGCGCCGGCACCGGGCGCGAGGTGACGCTGTTCAACTGCTTCGTCATGGGCACCATCCCCGACAGCATGGCCGGCATCTTCGACATGCTGAAAGAGGCCGCGCTGACCATGCAGCAGGGCGGCGGCATCGGCTATGACTTCAGCACCATCCGCCCGCGCGGGGCCGAGGTGAAGGGCGTGGCCGCCGACGCCTCGGGCCCGCTGTCCTTCATGGATGTCTGGGACGCCATGTGCCGCACCATCATGTCCGCAGGCTCGCGCCGCGGCGCGATGATGGCGACCATGCGCTGCGACCATCCCGACATAGAGGCCTTCATCGAGGCCAAGCAGGACAGCGCCCGGCTGCGCATGTTCAACCTGTCGGTGCTGGTCACGGATGCCTTCATGCAGGCGGTCAAGGCCGACGGCCCCTGGGATCTGCAATTCGACGGCAAGATCTATCACACCGTGCGGGCGCGCGACCTGTGGAACCGGATCATGCGCGCGACCTATGACTATGCCGAGCCGGGCGTGATCTTCATCGACCGCATCAACCAGCAGAACAACCTTGCCTATGCCGAAACCATCGCCGCGACCAATCCCTGCGGCGAACAGCCCCTGCCGCCCTATGGCGCCTGCCTTCTGGGCTCGGTCAACCTGGCCCGGCTGGTCGAGGCGCCCTTCACGCCCCAGGCCCGGCTGAACCCCGAGGCGCTGGACGAGCTGGTCCGCACCGCGGTGCGGATGATGGACAACGTGGTCGACGCCTCGAAATTCCCCCTGCCGCAGCAAGCGGCCGAGGCGCAGGCCAAGCGCCGCATCGGGCTGGGCGTCACCGGGCTGGCCGATGCCCTGCTGATGCTGGGCCTGCGCTATGGCGCTGCCGACGCGGTCGAGCAGACCCGCGTCTGGATGAAGGCCATCGCGCGCTCGGCCTATCTGGCCTCGGTCGACTTGGCCAAGGAAAAGGGCGCTTTCCCGCTGTTCGACGCGCAGAAATACCTGGCCTCGGGCTTCATGCAGCGCATGGATGCGGATCTGCGCGAGGCGGTGGCGCAGCACGGCATCCGCAACGCGCTGCTGACCTCGATCGCGCCGACCGGGACGATCAGCCTTTACGCCGGCAATGTCAGCTCGGGGATCGAGCCGGTCTTTGCCTATGCCTATACCCGCAAGGTGCTGCAAAAGGACGGCTCGCGCACCGAGGAAGAGGTCGTGGACTATGCCGTGCAGATGTGGCGCGACCTGAAGGGCGACGCCCCCCTGCCCGAGTATTTCGTCAACGCCCAGACCCTGGCGCCGCTGGACCATGTCGCCATGCAGGCGGCGGCGCAGGAATGGGTGGACAGCTCGATCTCCAAGACCATCAACTGCCCCGAGGACATCTCCTTCGAGGATTTCAAGGACGTCTACCTGGCCGCCTGGGACAAGGGCTGCAAGGGCTGCACCACCTATCGCCCGAACGACGTCACCGGCTCGGTCCTGTCGGTCAGCGAAAAGGCCGAGGAGGCGCCGCAGGCCGACAAGGGCGCCGACGTGGTCTACCTGACCGAGCCGCTGGACCGCCCGGCGGCGCTGGAGGGCGCGACCTACAAGCTGAAGTTCCCCGGCAGCGAACATGCGATCTACATCACCATCAACGACATCGTGCAGGCCGGGCACCGTCGCCCCTTCGAGGTGTTCATCAACTCGAAGAACATGGAGCATTTCGCCTGGACGGTGGCGCTGACGCGGATGATCTCGGCCGTGTTCCGGCGCGGCGGCGACGTGAGTTTCGTGGTCGAGGAGCTGAAGGCGGTGTTCGACCCGCGCGGCGGCGCCTGGATCGAGGGGCGCTACGTGCCCTCGATCCTCGCCGCCATCGGCGGGGTGATCGAGCGGCACATGGTCGCCACCGGCTTTCTGGCCGGCGAGGGCATGGGGCTGAAATCCGATCCCAAGGCCGAGGTCATGGCCGTTGGCGAGCGCCCGCGCGGTCCCGCCTGCCCGGCCTGCGGCCAATACGGCATGCGGATGATCGAGGGCTGCATGACCTGCCCGTCCTGCGGCCATTCGAAATGCGGCTGACCGACGGCTGATAGGGACTCGGATCTGTTCCAGCCAAGGCTGGAGCAAATCCGCCGGGACCGCCTCGGCTACGCTTAGCGCGGAAACGGGGCGGCCGCTGAAATCCGGCAATCGACAGCGCGGATCATCCACCGTTCTTTGCGAAAATACTGCCGCGTCATTCGCCATCACGGCGGTTGGCGCGGCCCTGTCTCCCGATGCGCGTCCTTAAAGCGCTGACAATCCCATCCGACAGATGCAAGCCAGGCCATGACATAGCCCTTGAGGGCAAAGCCGGTGCTGCTGCTTCCTTGCGGTCCAATGCCCGCGGCTCGCACTTGCCACAGGCATTGCACATCGTGGAAAGGGCCTGCCTTTTCATTCCCGCCCTGCGCTGGAACGACTGAACGGCCCCCGGCTTCTCCCAAGGCCCGAAACGACGGCCCGCCGCGGCCGGGAAAGGCGATAGGCGTGCCGGCACATGCCCGCCGGGCCGCAAACCGCATCTGGCGAAATCGCGTCAAAGGTGTAGCCTTGTGATTGCAGCTAGGAGCCGATGCGCATGTCCCGAAAGACCGCCCGCTATGTGATCGTCCCCGACGACAACGTCTTCAACGACAGCATGGAGACCACCAGCTTCCGGCTGTTCCGCGCCATGCACCGGCGGCTGTTCCGCGCGGCCGGGGCAAGGCCCGCCGACAGCATGGCGCAGGGCGCCTGCGAGGGCTCGGCACCGGCGACAAGGCCGCGGCTGCGGATGCTGGAGACCGAGGTCGGCCGCATCCGGCTGCTCGATTCCATCGGCGAGAACGAGGCCTCGCTGGTCAGCATGACGCCCGAGCAGGCGCGCGAATTGCAGCGCGCCTATCCCGGCCTGCGGGTGCGGCGCGAATTGCGGCTTTACCCGCTGCGCTACGGCCGGCTCAACATCATCCGCAAGGAGGCCAAGCCCGCCGCCTTCCGCTCTGCCAAGGAGCTTGAACTGCGCTGCGTCGATGCGGCCAGCGGCAAGCCGGTCGCCGGGGCCTCGGTGGTGGTGGTGCTGGACGGCCGGCGCGGCTTCGGCATCTCGGATGCGGTGACGGACAAGGACGGGCGGTTCCGCACGCCGCTGCCCGCGGGCCAGGCCCGCATCGACGCGGTGATCTGCCAGCCGCTGGCCGGATACTGGCCCGGCGGGGCCGAGGACATCCCCGTCAAGGAAGAGGGCGTGACCGGGCTGGAGCTGCCGTTGGTCCCCATCGCCGCGGATTTCGCGGACGGGCTGGACCGGATGCTGGCGCCGGCGAAGAAAACCGACGGGCGGGACGTCCGCGTCGCCATCGTGGACACCGGCGTCGATCCCGCCAAGGGGCTGAACCTGGAGCGCGGGCTGAACACCACCGGGACCGAGCCCGCCGACGAATGGTTCGACAACGGCACCGGCCATGGCACCCATGTCGCCGGCATCGTGGCACGGGTTGCGCCGGGGGTGGTGCTGCATTCCTATCGCGTCTTCGAAAAGGGCGAGGGCGGGGCCAGCGAATTCGCCATCGCCCGCGCCATCCGCCAGGCGGTCGAGGACGGCTGCGACATCGTCAACCTGAGCCTGGGCCAGTCCTCCGAGCCGATCGCGATCTCGCGCGAGGTGCGCCGCGCGCGTGCCCTGGGCGTGGTCTGCGTCGCGGCGGCGGGCAACGACTACATGTCGCCCGTGTCGTATCCGGCGCGCTCGGGCGTGGTGGCGGCGGTATCCGCCGGCGGCGTGCTGGACGCCTGGCCCGAGGGCGCGATCACCGGACGAAATGTCGCAGGCGACCCTGCCCCGGTCCAGGACCGCTTTTTCGCCCGATTCAGCAATATCGGGCCGGAAGTGGACTTTATCGGACCGGGCGTGGGTATTATATCTTGGGTCGACAAGACCTCGAAAGGGGTGATGGACGGCACCTCGATGGCCTGTCCCGCCGTGGCCGGGCTGATGGCGCGATTGCTGTCCCGCACCCCCGAGATCCTTTCGGCAGAGCGCAACCAGCAGCGCTCTGACGACATTATCAAGCTGGCGAACAGCCATGCTGTTCCGATCGGTTTCGGCCCCCGCTACGAAGGCGCCGGCCTGATCGACCAGAAATGACGGCACAGAGGTGATGACCATGAAGGCCGAACGCAAGAAGACCCCGAGCTGCGTGCTCGTCTATTCCGATGACCGCGACCCCAGCCGCGAGGAAACCGCCGAGGTGCTGGACCAGTTGAAGCCGTTTCCCGCCGAAGAGGTCGTGCCGGGGACCATCCGGGTCAAGGGCAGCGTGAAGGACGTGCGCAAATGCCTGGGCGATCTTGCGCATTGGCAACTGGCGCAGGAAAAGATCTTCCGGCTCAATCCTCCGCACAAGGCGCAGCTGCGCTGATGCGGCGCGGCTTCGGCCCGCCCGCCGGGCCGGACCCGCTGCGGGTGGCCGAAACGCCGCTGCCGCTGGAAAGCTATGGCGACCGGCAGGGCTATGACCCGCGCTTCATCCTGCCCGACCAGCCCCTGCCCCTGCCCGGCCCAGGCCGCTGGGCGGGTGATCTGGTGGGCCTGCTTCCCGATGCGCGCGATCCCGGCGGGGACGGGACCGAGATCCGCTATACCCATTTCTCGGTCCGCATGGCGCGGTCGCGCGGCCTGCCGCTTTGCAGCGCCTGCAACATCGACGGCAGCGGGTCCCGGCGCGGCCTGCCGCGCAGCGACGTCTGGCGGCGTGACCCGCGCATCGACCCGCAGGCGCAGAACCTGCGCGAAGGCTATGGCAACGACCACCAGGGCCTGTTCAGCCGCGGCCACCTGACCCGGCGCGAAGACCCGAACTGGGGCCTGCCCGAGATCGCGCGGCAGGCCGAGGCGGACACATTCCACATCACCAATGCCGCCCCGCAGCGGCAGGGCTTCAACGGCGGCATCTGGCTGGCGCTGGAGGATTACGTGCTGGACAATGCCGACCGCGCCAACCTGAAGGTGACGGTCATCACCGGCCCCATCCTCTCGGCCGAGGATCCGGTCTATTACAACCGCCAGATCCCCACCGCCTTCTGGAAGATCCTGGCCTTCGTCCATGCCGGGACCGGGGAACTCACCGCCATCGGCTATCGCCGCTCGCAGATGGATTACCTGCCCCGGCCGGCGGGCGGGCGCTTCGTCTTTGGCGATTTCCGCGACAGCCAGGTGCCGATCCGCGCCATCGCGCAGGAAAGCGGTCTGGACCTTGCCGCCTATGCCGAACTGGACGTGATGGCCGGCGGCTCGCCCGAGATGGAGATCCGGGTGGCCAGCGCCGCCGATTTCTACCTGTCGCGCTGATCGGCCGTTTCCGCCTCGACCGGGAAGCCCTGGGCCAGGATGCGCTCGGCCATGGCGGCGGGGATGGCGCCGGGGGTGCGGCCGCGCTCGGCGCCAAGGCGCGTGCGCACGAAAGCCCCGGCCAGGTCGGCATCGCCCTGGACCAGCAGCACGGCAGCGGCCAGCAGCAGGGCGCTGCGCTCGGTGAACCAGCGCGCCTCGGCCTCGGGCACGCCGCCGCCCCAGCGCTCGCGATGCGCGGCCAGCGCCGCGTCATAGGCCGGGTCCAGCCCCAGGGCGCTATCCAGCCGCGCCGCCAGCGTCTCGGCCGCCAGGGGTTCGCGCGCCAGCGTGCGCAGCACGTCGAGGCAGATCACATTGCCCGATCCTTCCCAGATGCCGTTCAGCGGCGCCTCGCGGTACAGCAGCGGCAGGGGCGTGTCCTCGACATAGCCCATGCCGCCCAGCACCTCCATCGCCTCGGCCACGACCATGGGACACAGCTTGTTCGACAGGTATTTCGCCAGCGCCACGCCGATGCGGGCAAAGGCGCGATCCTCGGCCTCGCAGCCGTCGAAGCTGGCGGCGACATGCAGGCCAAGCGCCAGGCAGCCCTGCCAGTCCAGCACCAGGTCGGCCAGCACCGCCCGCATCAGGGGTTGGTCGATCAGCCGGCGCTGGAAGGTGCTGCGATGGGCGGTCCAGTGATGCGCCTCGCGCAGCGCCGCCCGCATCAGCCCGGCCGGCGCCAGGGCGGTGTCGAGCCGGGTGTGATGCACCATCGCAAGGATGGTGCGGATGCCCTCGCCCTCGTCGCCGATCCGCCAGGCCAGGGCGCGGCAATATTCGATCTCGGCCGAGCCGTTCGAGCGGTTGCCGAGCTTGTCCTTGAGCCGCTGGATGCGGATGGCGTTGCGCCCGCCCTCCAGCCAGCGCGGCACCAGAAAGCAAGTCAGCCCGCGCCCGGTCTGCGCCAGCGTCAGGAACCCGTCCGACATCGGCGCCGAGCAGAACCATTTATGCCCGGTCAGCCGCCAGGCATCGCCGTCCGGCTCGGCCCGCGTGGTGTTGGCGCGCAGGTCGGAACCGCCCTGCTTTTCCGTCATCGCCATGCCCAGCGTCGCGCCCTGCTTGGCGGAAAGCGGCAGCACCGCCGGGTCGTAGCGCCGCGAAAGCAGCGCCGCCCGCCAGTCGCCGGGCAGGTCAGCGGCGCCCGAGACGACCGGGATGGCGGCATAGGTCATGGTCAGCGGGCAACAATGCCCCGGCTCGACCTGGCTGGCCAGATAGACCATGGCGGCATGGGTCAGGTGGCCGGCCGGCCCGCCCTCCCACGCGACCGAGTGATAGCCGGCGGCGATGGAGTCGCGCATGAAGCCGTGCCAGGCGGGGTGAAAGCGCAGCTCGTCCAGCCGCCGGCCGCCGCTGTCGAACAGGACAAGCTCGGGCGGATGGCGGTTGGCATCGCGCGCCGCCCCCGCCGCCTCGGCCCGGCCGAGTTGCGCGCCATAGCGGGCCAGCCCCTCGGGCTGCGCGCCGCCGGCCTCCAGCATGGCGCGCAGGGCGGGATCGTCGCGCCACAGGTCGCGGTCGCCGGGGCCCGGCGGCTGGTTCAGCACCTCATGCGTGCCCAACTCGGCTGTCGGATCGATGCGCATGGCCAGGCCCCTCCTGCTGCCTCGTGCCGGGCGATCCTAACCCGGAAGGCCGCCTCGTCGCGAGTCCCGATCGGGAAACGGACGGGCGGGCGGGCGAGTGATCGGCATGGAAAACCGCGGCGAAAACCGCGGCCGCCCGCATCGGGGCAGCCGCGGCGTCGGGCATGGCTCGGGACCGGCGGTCAGGCGCGTTCGGGGACGGGCAGGTCCAGCCAGTCGCGATAGAAGGTGTCGATGTCCGGTTCGAAATCATGGATCACCGGATACCAGGGCGTCGGCGCCTCGACATCCAGCAGATCGCCCGAGAGCGGGCAGAAATACTCCCGGATCACCTGCCATTCCGGCGAAGGCGCCATCAGCCGCGGATACAGCTCTTCCATCTGCGCCGGGGTGCTGCGCACGCGGATGCGGGCATGCAGCTTCCAGTTCTGGTCCCATTCGCAGAAATCGTAACCGGCCTGGCTGCGGATCATCCATTTCTTGTCCGACTGGCGCTGGACGATGTAGAGCTTGGGCCCCAGCGGCAGGATGATCGGGTCGTCCCAGTCCACCTGTTCCTGCAGGATCTCCAGGTAGATCTGGAAACGCTCCTTGTCCTTGGGCGTGGCCAGCATGGTGTGCAGCGTGTCGCGGTCGATCTTGCCGTCCACCAGGTCTTTGATCTTGGCTTTGGTATAGGCCATCATGTCCTCCCTTGGATTGGCCTTGAAGGGGTTGGCTGCGCCCGAGGGGGACCGGACGCAGCCGGGGCGTCATTCCTCGACGAATTGCACGGTCCTGACGTCCGGCAGTTCCGAGATGTCCATCGAGTATTCGCGCCCGTAGGAAGGGATCGGCAGGTCCGCCTCCATCAGCTTCCAGTCCACCGGCAGGTTCCAGAAGTCCCGGAACTGCTGTTCGAACCGCGGGCCCAGCTTGAAGGATGCGGCAAACATCTGCTGGACATGCACGCCCGCGTCCTTGGCCAGGATGCGCTGGCGCTCGGCCTCCATCCATTCCTGGGTGGGCACCGATTCCTCCAGCCGCTGCTTGCGGATTGCCTTGCGCCGCGCCTCGGTCGCGGCCAGGTCCACGCCCTTCATGCCGTCGCCCGCGTCCCGCAGCACCACGCCATAGACGCTGTCGGCAAAGCGGGGCAGCAGGTAGCCGCCGTTCACGTCGTCGGCCACCTTCTGCGGCTCGCGGTCCAGCGGATCGCCGAAGCCGGGCCCGCCGCGCATGTAGTTCAGATAGAGGTCGTAGTCCTTGAACATGGCCTCGGTGGTGATCGCCTGCTTGTCGCGCTTGATGCGCGCATCGGGCAGCATCGCCTCCCAGGTCGGGTTCTCGGGGTCGGTGTCGCCGCCATGCGGGATGGCGCCGCCTTGGGCGATGATCTCCTGAAGCCGGGTGTCATGCGCCTCGAAGCGATAGCCGGAGGCGGCGGGATAGCCGCCCATCAGCCCCCAGTCCGAGCTGATATGGCCGTTGCCCATGAAGAACATGGTCCAGTCCTTGGCGTTCCAGACCATGCGCAGCGATTCAAAGCCGCAGCCGCCGCGATACTTGCCCGCGCCGCCGGAGCTGGCCTTGATCTGCCGGCCCAGATAGACCAGCGGCTCGGCCAGTTCCCAGATCTCCATGTCGCCCATGTCGCCTTCCGGGTTCCAGACCGCGGCGGCATGGCTGATGCCGTCCATATGCGCGCTGGCGCCGACGCCGTTCGCCGCGCATTCGAACGAGTTCACGGCATGGATCTCGTCATACTGGTTGAAGCCGCCGCCCTGCAGCCAGTTCGAGGTATTGGCGTTGCCGGCATTGACCTCTTCCAGGTAGCCGCGGCCGAAATAGGCCCGGCTGAGACCCCGCCACAGCGCCGTCCAGGAACTGACCAGGAAGTGCCAGGAATAGCTGAAGGCCACCCGCCGGTCGTCGGGGTTCATCCAGGTGCCCTTGGGCAGGCGGAACTCGGTGCCGTAGGCGGCGCCGTCGTTGATCATCTCGGTCGGGATCAGCGACTGGGTCATCATCACCCAGATGCCGCTGGTGAAGCTGACCTGATGGGCGTTGTAGGTATGCCAGCCCCAGCGGCTCGATCCCTCGAAGTCCAGCCGCCAGGTGCCGTCGCCGCGGATGGTGATCTCGGACGGCGTGTGCATGATCGTGTCGACCTTGGCGAAGTCGGACGGAACCCGCACGTCGTCATGGGCATAGGGGACGTCGACGAAGCCGACCTGGCGATACTTGCCGGGGATGGTCATCGCCTTGATGCGGGCCTGCAGGCCGATGCGGCCGTGTTCCACCGCCTCATAGGCGAATTTCCAGTAGGACTCGATGCCTTCGTCGGCGATCACCTCCTGCACCAGGTCGCGGATCATGTGGCAGCCGGCGACGCGGGTGCGCTCGTCCAGCATCCAGTAGCGGGTGGTGCGCACCATGCGCTGGCTTTCATGCAGCCAGTCGCGGAACAGCGTGTCGTTCCCGCCGATCTTGCGGCAGGTGATGGAATAGCCGTCGCCAAAGCGCTGCACCTGCCCGGTGGACATCGACCCCGGCCCGACCGAGCCGGTGTCGATCACATGGGTCACGCCGCCGACCCAGCCGATCAACTCGCCCTCGTGGAAGATCGGGACGATGGTGTGGATGTCGCAGGGATGGACGTTGCCGATCAGGCTGTCGTTGTTGCAGAAGATGTCCTTGTCGCGGATGCCGGGGTTATGTTCCCAGCCGTTCTCGATCATGTATTTGATCGCCGCGCCCATGGTGCCGACATGGATGATGATGCCGGTCGAGGTCAGGATGCTGTCGCCGGCGGCGTTGTAGAGGGTAAAGCACAGTTCCCCCTCCTGCTCGACGATGGGCGAGGCGGCGATCTTCTTGGCGGTCTCGCGCGCATCGACCACCCCGGCGCGCAGCCGGGAAAACAGCTTGTTATACTTGATCGGATCGCTGTCGCGCAGGTCCAGCCGCTCGAGGCCGGCGTAATGTCTGGTCCGCTTGGTGGCCTCCATCAGCCGGTCGCGGTGCTGCTTCAGGGTCTCGCCGCCGCGGACGATGCCGCCGGTGTCGACCTTCGTTTGCATGTTCATGGTGTCATTCCTCCCTTAGACTTCCTTGAGGTGGAACAGGCGATGCCCGTCCAGGAACGTCTCGAAACCGCCCGGCACGACGAAGGTCGTGGCATCGGATTCGATGATCGCGGGGCCGGTGATGCGGTTGCCCGGTTGCAGCTTTTCCATCTGGTAGAGCTGCGCATCGACCCATGTCTTGTGGCGATAGAACTTGCGGGTGCCCAGCTTGGCATCCTCGGGCGGGGTTTCGCCCTGCAACTCCTCCTTGGGGATCTTGGGCTTGGGGATCGGCACCGTGCCGCGCATGATCGCGCCGGTTACGGAATAGCCCAGTTCGGGCGAGCGCGCCGAGGCGGCATAGACCCGGCCATAGGTGTCGTTGAACGCCTCGACCAGCTTGTCCCAATCCTCGGCGGAATGCGCCTCGGTGATCGGGCTTTCGATCTCCAGGTCGTTCAGCTGGCCGCGATACTGCATGCGGAAGCCCGGTTGCAGCTTGACCCGGTCGGGGCTGTAGCCGTTGATCTCGAACTCCTCCAGCACGCGCTCGCGCAGTTCCTCCCAGGCGGCTTGCAGGGTCTTGGCCTGGTTGGCCTTCAGGTCGGCGCTGGCGTCGGTGGCGATGTTGATGTCCAGCGACTTGTCATAGCGGTATTCGAAATCCGCCGCCGCGCAGCCGAAGGCGGAAAAGCCCGCAGCCCAGGCCGGCACGATCACGTCCTCGAAGCCCAGCCCCTCGGTATAGCCGTAGGTATGGACCGGCCCGGCGCCGCCATAGCTGAAGCAGACGAAGTTGCCCGGCGTCGAGCCCTTGCCCGAGATCATCGAGCGCAGGTAGTCGCGCAGGTCGCTGTCCAGAAGCTCGATCACGCCGGCCGCCGCATCCTCGACCGACAGGCCCAGCGGATCGGCGATCTGTTCCTTCATCGCGTTCCAGGCGCGCTCGCGGTCCAGCTTGACCTGCCCGCCCAGGAAGTTGTCGGGGTTCAGATAGCCCAGGATGACGTGGCAGTCCGAGATGGTGACGGTCTCGATCCCCGATTCGGCCCAGCAGACGCCGACGCGATAGCCGGCGCTGTCCGGCCCCAGCTTGATCGCCTTGGTATAGGGGTCGAGCCGGATGAAGCTGCCCGCCCCGGCGCCGACCGAATCCATGGCGACAAGCGGCAGCGACAGGACCAGCCGCGCCATGTCGGGATCGTTGCGGATGGTCAGCTCGTTCTGGGTGATCAGCGCCACGTCGAAGGAGGTGCCGCCGATGTCGGAACAGGCGATGTTGGAATAGCCCAGCACCTCGCCCAGGTATTTCGCCCCGATGACCCCGCCGATGGGGCCCGAGACGATGGTGCGCGCCAGTTCCTTGGCCTTCCAGCTGATGGTGCCGCCATGGGTCGCCATCACCCGGAAGTCGAATTTCGAGCCGTTCTCCTTGAAGGCCGACGAGATCTTGTTCAGCGTCTGCCGCGACGGCTCGGCGGCATAGGCTTCCAGGATCGTGGTATTGGTGCGGTGGGTTTCCTTGCGCACCGGGTAATAGTCGGTCGAGGCAAAGACCGGGATCGACTTGCCCGAGGCCGCCACCTCTTCCTGCACGATATCGCGCACCCGGCGTTCATGGCCGGGGTTGCGATAGCTGTGCAGAAGCGAGATCACGATGCCCTCGACATCCTGCGCGATCAGGTCGCGCGCCGCCTGCCGCGCGGTATCCTCGCGCAGCGGGATGACCACGGTCCCGGACATGTCCACGCGCTCCATCACGCCGCGGGTCAGGTGGCGCGGCACCAGCGGCTCGTCGTAGTAATGCGTGTTCAGGTGGATGCGGTCCTCGTAGGCAAAGCCCAGATAGGCCTGGATCGCGCGGCCCATGCGGTGGAAGTCCTCCATCCCCGCATTGACGATCAGCCCGCAGCGCAGCCCCTTGCGCTGCACCACGCGGTTCAGCATGGCGGTGCCGGAATAGACGCCGGTCTGGATGCCGGACAGCGCCTCCTCCAGCGTCAGGCCCCAATGCTCAAGCCCTTCCTTGGAACTGGCGATCAGGCCGAGCGCCTCGTTCTGCGGCGTCGATTGCGCCTTGCCGACGACGAATTCGCCCTCGCTGTCGACAAAGAACGTGTCGGTCATGGTGCCGCCGGCATCGATGCCCAGCACCTGCACCTTGCGATTGTTGGATTTGTCCAATGGCACGGTTTTCTCCTCCCATTGCGCCACCTCCCCGTGGCGTGATGACAGGATGGAACCGAGGGGCCGGCCCGTGTTGTCCGGTTTTCGGACGATGTGTCGGACAACGGGCGGACAACGGGCGGACAGGTGCCGGCGCGTCAGTCGCGGCGCGGGCGCGGGATGCCGTATTGGTCCAGCTTCAGATACAGCGTCGAGCGCGCGATCCCCAGCCGCCGGGCGACCTCGGTCATGTTGCCGCCCGCCTCGGCCACGGCGGCAGCGATCTCGGCCCGTTCGCGGTCGCGCAGGGTGCTTTCGGCCCGCGGCCCGGCGGGCCGGGTCAGGTGCCGCGGCAGGTCGGCCACGTCGACCAGCCCGCTCAGCGAGGTCGCGCCCAGCGATTCCATGAGGTTGCGCAACTCGCGCAGGTTGCCCGGCCAGTCATGCGCCTGAAGATGCAGCATCGCCGCCGGGGTAAAGCGCAGGGCCCGGCCATGGCGCTGCTGCGGATAGGCCGCGGCAAAGCGGCGGATCAGGGCGGGCAGGTCGTCGCGCCGCTCGGCCAGGGCGGGCAGGCGCAGGGTGGCGGCGGCCAGCCGGAAATACAGGTCGCTGCGCAGCTCGCCCTGAGCCATCCGCTCGGCCAGGCCGGCCGAGGACAGCGACAGGATCTGCAAGGGCGCGGTTGCCGCGCGGCGCAGATGGGCCAGGACTTGCGCCAGCAGCGCCTGCACCGGCGGCGGCGCCTGGGCCGGCTCGTCCAGGCACAGCGTCCCGCCGCTTTCGGCCAGCCGCGTCAGCGCGCCCGCATCGACCAGGTCGTCGCGCAGCGCATCGGGGTCCAGCAGGCTGCAATCGACGAATTCGAAGCGCTGGCCCGCCTGCGGCCCCGCCCCGTGCAGCGCGCGGGCAAGGGTTTCCTTTCCCGCCCCCACCGGCCCCTCGATCAGCAGGGGCACGTTGCCCTCGACATATTTCGCGGCGGCGGCGCAGATCGGGCCCAGGCAGGCGCCGCTCTGGGCGATCTGCGCCAGGTCCACCACCGGATCGGCCGGGCCGCGGCTGCGCAAACCGGGCCGCGGCAAGGTAAGCATGACGCCCAGCATGTCGCCGCGATCCGCCAGCACGTCCACGTCGGCATGGGGCAGAACCTGCCGCAGCCGGGCGGCCAGATGGCCCGGATCGCCATCGCGCGCGTCGGCCGGCAGGTGCAGCGCCCTGCCCTCGCCGTCCCAGGCCCGGCCCGCCGCGGCATCGAAACCGGCACTGGACCAGACCGGCTGGCCGAAGCGGTCCAGCACCATGATCGCATCGCCGCTGCGGTCGCGGCGCTCGGCCAGCAGCCGCTCGACCAGGCGGCGATGCTCCTGCAGGCCGGCGTTGCGCATCGCCTCTTCGATCTGCATGGCCAGCGTGACCGAAAAGGCCGCGACCTGGCCGAAGGACTGTTCGGAAGGCCCCGAGATGTCGATGGCGCCCAGCAACTCGCCGCTGAACGGGTCCTTGATCGGCGCGGCGGCGCAGGACCAGCGCTGGATCGCCTCGCAGAAATGCTCGACGCCCGAGATGGTGACGGGCTTGACCAGATGCAGCGCCGTGCCGATCGCATTGGTGCCGATGGTGTCCTCGTTCCAATGGCCGCCGGGGTGAAGGTGGTTTTCCTGCCCGCGCGACAGGATGCGGGCATCGCCCTCGGCCTCCATCACCACGCCGCTGCGGTCGCAAAGCAGCAGCATCATCCCCGCGTCGTTCAGCATGTAGCCGGCGCGGCGGATCGCCGTCTGCGCGGCCGAGCGCAGGCGCTGGTTCCGGCTGCGGATCGCGCGCAACTCGTCCTGCGCGACGCTGGGCGCGCGCTTGAGCGTCTCGATCTCCTTGCGTCCCCTGGACCTGACCCAGGATCTGAGCACGACCTCCCGTATGCTGGGGGGTACGCTCCCCAGCGCTCGGAATCGCTCCCAGTCCTCCTTCTGGATGCTTTCCGGCATGTTCTTGCGCCCTGCGTTAAAGGCTGACGGATAGTAAGGTGCGCGGCCCTGCCGGTGTCAAGAAAAAGCCGGCCGGAGGACTGCGGCCTTTGTGCCGGTCGCCGCAGCAGCGGGCTCCCCAAAGGGCTTCCCGCCGTTCCGGCGCCCCCATCCCTCGCCTGCGCAAAAGGGCGCCGGACCCGAAGGGGTGGTTCATCTGCAAAGGGGGAGAAATGGTAGCGGAGGAGGGATTTGAACCCCCGACACAAGGATTATGATTCCTCTGCTCTAACCAGCTGAGCTACTCCGCCACGGAGTGCGTGCGATTTACGGCGGGCGGCGGGGGGCGTCAAGGGGCCGAAAGCAGGTTTCTGAAAGTTTTTGACCCGCCCCCGGCCCCTGCGCCATGATCGCCCGCGGCCGATCTTCTTCGTTGCCCAAATACCCAAAAACCACGCGCCACGGCGCGCGCGGCAAGCGCCACCGCCGCCTGCGCGGAAACACCGTCGAATCAGATCGCGATGCCGTTGCGCCCCGCGAGATCGGTAAAGAACTGCCAGGCCACCCGGCCCGAGCGCGAGCCGCGCGTCGCCTGCCACTCGATCGCCTCGGCGCGCAACTGCTCCTCGGGGATCTGCAAGCCGTAGGCGTCGCAATAGCCGCGCACCATGGCCAGGTATTCGTCCTGCGAGCAGGGATGAAAGCCCAGCCACAGCCCGAAGCGATCCGACAGCGAGACCTTTTCCTCGACCGCCTCGCCGGGATGGATGGCGGTCGAGCGCTCGTTGTCGATCATGTCGCGCGGCATCAGGTGGCGCCGGTTCGAGGTGGCGTAAAGGATCACGTTCGCCGGCCGCCCCGAGATGCCGCCGTCCAGCACCGCCTTGAGCGACTTGTATTGCGTGTCGTCATGGCTGAAGGACAGGTCGTCGGAAAACAGCACGAAGCGGCGCTCGCTCGCCCGGCCCAGGATCGCCAGCAGCCGCCCGACCGAGCCCAGATCCTCGCGCGCGATCTCGACCAGCACCAGCGGCAGGCCCTGGCGCACCGCCTCGGCATGCACGGCCTTGACCAGCGAGCTTTTGCCCATGCCGCGCGAACCCCAAAGCAGCGCATTGTTCGCCGCATGGCCGCGGGCGAATTGCAGCGTGTTCGCCAGCAGCGTGTCGCGCGCCCGGTCGATGCCGATCAGCTGCACCAGATCGACGCGGTTGACCTCGGCCACCGGCTCCAGCCGGTCGGGGTCGGGCTGCCAGACATAGGCGGTGGCCTCGGTGAAACTCGGTTCGGGCGCGGGCGGCGGCGACATGCGTTCCAGCGCCGCGGCGATGCGCAGCAGGGCTTCGTCAGACATCGGCTTCCTGTTCTTCCAGCTCGCGTTTCTTCTCCATCCGCCGCACCAGGAAGATCGACACCTCGTAAAGCCCGTAGATCACCGAGAACAGCACGATCTGGCTGATGACATCGGGCGGCGTGACCATGGCGGCAAGGATCAGGATCACCACGATGGCATAGCGGCGCACGCTGGCCAGCCCTTCCGAGGACACCAGCCCCGCCTTGCCCATCAGCGTCAGCGCCACCGGCAACTGGAAGGACAGGCCGAAGGCCAGGATGAACTTGGTGGTCAGCGCCAGGTATTCCTCGACCGAGCCCTGGAAGACGATGCCGGCCCAGGGCTGCTCGGCACCTGCCGCACCCCCCGCCCCAGCCGCGGCGGCGACCGCCGGATCGGCGGGCTGCGCCGCCGGACCTTGCTGGAAGCCCAGGAAGAAGTCGAAGGCCCAGGGCAGGATGATGTAATAGGCGAAGGCCGCGCCGATCAGGAACATCACCGGCGAGGCGACCAGGAAGGGCAGCAGCGCGTTCTTTTCGCTGCGGTAAAGCCCCGGCGCAACGAAACGCCACAGCTGGTAGCCGACCACCGGAAAGGCCAGCACGAAACCGCCGAAGAAGGCGATGCGCATGGCGACGAAGAAGCCCTCCTGCAGTTTCAGCAGGATCAGACCGCAGGCCTGGTCGCGCTTTTCCAACGCGTGACAGATCGGCTGGGTCAGGAAGTCGAAGATCGGGTTCCAGACGAAATAGCACAGCACCATCGCCACGACGAAGGCGAGAACCGACCAGATCAGCCGCGTGCGCAGCTCGGCCAGATGCTCGATCAGGGGGGCGGATGTGTCGTCGATATCGTCCGGCTTGGCAGATTTCATCGCCACGGGAGCGGCCTCTTCATGTCAGTCTTGTCAAGCGCGGTCGGACCGGCGCACGGCGTGCAGGCGGCGGCGCCCCTCGGCCGTGTCCAGCGCATCCTCGGCGGCTACCGGCGGGGCGGCGACGCCCGGCGCGGGCGGCAGGTCGGCGGGCGGGGCGGCAGGCGCGTCGCTGCCGTTCGCCGCGGGCTGCGGCGGCAGCGGGGCCGAGGGATCGGGGACGGGCGCCTTGCGGCCGGCCTCGTCCTTGGGGTTCAGCGGATCCCATTTCTCGAACCGCTCGGTCGCGCGTTCCAGCGCGTCAAGCCCCAGCGCGCGTTTCGAGCTCAGCGCGTTCACGTCCTTGAGCGTCTTGGCCGCGTCGTCAAGGCCCGAGCTCTTGGCCGCATCCTCCATCGCGCTGCTGAACTCGCGCGCCATCGAGCGCGCGCGCGCGGTGATCCGGCCCAGCGTGTGAAACAGCTTGGGCAGATCCTTGGGTCCGATGACGATCAGCGCCACCACGCCGATCAGCAGCAACTCGCTCCAGCCGATATCCAACATGACCGTCGGGCCGGGGGATCAGAGCTTGGTCGTGTCGGTCGGCGTCACGTCGCGCAGCGCGCTGTCGGCGCCGGTGCGGGCGCGCTCGGCGTCAAGCTTGGCGCGTTCGGCGGCCAGGTCGGCGCGGGCGCGCTCGATGTCGTCGGCGGTCTTCAGCTGCTCCAGTTCCTTGGGCTCGCTGTGGGCGGCGGCGTCGATATCCTCGGCGCCTTCCTTGACGCCTTTCTTGAAGGCGGTGATCCCCTTGCCGACCTCGCCCATCAGGGACGAGACCTTGCCGCGCCCGAAAAGAACCAGAACGACGATTGCGATCAGCAATAGCGCCATGGGTGAAGGTGCGTGCATCTGTTTTCCTCCGTGGCAGGCCCCTGGGCCTTGCGGTGCATCCATCTGTCCCGATATAGGTCGGGATCGCCCTCTTCGAAAGCCCCAAACGCGTGATCGCGCCGTTTGCCCCGCCGCCGCGCTTCGCCCCTGCCCAGGTTCCACGCCATACCGCCCGCCATGGAAAGCACCCAGATCATCAGCGCCTTTGTCACGCTGTTCGTCGTGATCGACCCGGTGGGGCTTGCGCCGCTGTTCATCGCCCTGACCCGCGACATGACGCCGCAGCGGCGGCGGCGGATCGGCTGGCGGGCCCTGGCCATCGCCGCGGCGCTGATGACGCTTTTCGGCCTTGCGGGCGAGGCGATCCTGACCGGCATCGGCATCTCGCTGTCCGCCTTCCGCATCGCCGGCGGGCTGCTCTTGTTCCTGACCGCGCTGGACATGCTGTTCGAACGCCGCACCGAGCGGCGCGAGGGCCAGGCCAGGGACGATGACGACGATCCTTCGGTCTTTCCGCTGGCGACGCCGCTGCTGGCCGGTCCGGGGGCGCTGGCCTCGATGATCCTGCTGGTCGGGCAGAACCCAGGCCCCGCCCATACGCTGATGATCCACCTGGTCATGCTGGCGGTGCTGGGCATCGCCGCCGCGCTTTTCGCCGTGGCCGGGCCCATCGCGCATGTGCTGGGCCGCACCGGGACCATGGTGGTCACGCGGCTTTTCGGCATGCTGCTGGCGGCGCTGTCGATCCAGTTCGTGATCGACGGGCTCAAGGGTTCGGGGCTGGTATGATGGGCGAGGAATTCGGCCGGATCGCCTATCTGGTGCTGCTGCTGGTCGCCGTCGGCGGCTTCCTGCTGGTCGAGCTGCGTGTCCGGCCGGGCCAGACGCTGCGGCAGGCGGCGGCCTGGGGGCTGATCTTCCTGGGCGCGGTGGCGCTGGCCGGGCTTTGGGACGACATCCGCGGCACCATCTCGCCGCAGGCACGGATGCTGGAAGGCGGCCGGATCGAGGTGCCGGTCGGCAATGACGGCCATTACCACCTGACCGCGCAGGTAAACGGCACCCCGGTGCGCTTCGTCATCGACACCGGCGCCACCAGCATCGCGCTGGGGCCCAGGGACGCCGCCCGCGTCGGCATCGACCCCGAGGCGCTGGCCTATGCCGGCCAGGCCCGCACCGCGAACGGCATCGTCCAGACCGCAACCGTGCTGCTCGATTCGGTCGCCATCGGCGAGATCCGCGACACCCGCGTTCCTGCGGTGGTGCTGCGCGCCGAACTCGAGCAATCACTGATGGGCATGTCCTACCTGTCGCGCTTTGCCCGCGTCAGCATCGAGGGGAACCGGCTGGTCCTGGAACGCTGACCGGCCGCCTGACGATTCAGGAGGCGGAGGCCGCCTTGCCCTCGCGCCCGGCAGCGGCCGAGGCTTCGATCTGCTTGTTCAGGAACATGATCGCCAGCCGGCGGCGGTCCTGCTGTCTTTGCGTAATCTTGCGGCGATTGACGCGCCTGTTCGATGTTCTTGCCATGTTTGTCTTGCCTTTTTTTCTTGAGATTATTGGGCCGCCCCCACCCGACCCTCGCCCGGTTGCGCCGGGAAAGGCCCGATGGGACCAGCCGCGATAAGGGGATAATATGGGGGCGGTCAGGAGGAACTGCGCAAGACCCGTGACGCGCGAGGCGTCTATTTCTTGCGCTTCTTGCCCGCTGTCCCGCCGTCGGCGGCTTCCCTGGCCAGCCGCGCCGCGCGCAGGCTTGCGGTCAGCTCCTGGCGGCGCTGGGTCTGCTCGCTGATGATCTGCCTGGCCTCGGAGGTGGTCCGATCCATCGCCGTCAGCGGCGTCGGCTCGCGGAAAAGTCCCTTCAGTCGGTCCTTGGGTGCCATGCGAGCCTCCGATAAGGTTGGTCCGACCAGGATCGGTCGGACCATCTGTCTTGAAATCGGGGGCCGGATCAGGCCAGCGCCAGGTCGCGCGCCGATTGACGGCCGTCGCGGCCGGTTTCGATTTCGAAGGTCACGGCCTGGCCGTCATCGAGTTGACGGATGTTCGCCCGCTCGAGGGCCGAGATGTGGACGAACACGTCCTTGCCGCCCTCTGCGGGGGCGATGAAGCCGAAGCCTTTGGTGGCGTTGAACCATTTCACGGTGCCATTGGCCATCGTGATGTCTCCTTAGAGTAATACCGTCCGCGACATGCGACGGCCCGGCTCAGTCAGATCGAAGCATAGTCTGAAGCCGGAAAGGAGACAGGATGCGGAAGAAATAACCTAGCCCGCAGAACATGGGGGGCAATGCGCAAAAATGCAAGGGCTGTCTGCGCGCGGCCGGATATTCGGTCGCCTCAGCCCTGGTCGCGCTCGGCCAGGTCCAGCCATTCCTCCTCGGCGGCGGCCAGCGCCTGCTGGCGTTCGACCAGGGCGTCGCTGGCCTTGGCGAATTTGGCCGGGGCGGTCTGGAACAGGTCGGGCTGGGCCAGGAACTCGGTCAGCTTGTCGATCTCGGCCTCCAGCCGCTCGATGACGGCCGGCAGCGTCTCCAGCCGCTTGCGTTCCGAAAAATTGAGCCCGGCGCGCGCCGCCTCGGCCCTGGGCGCGGGCGTGGCCGGCGCGGGCCTGGCGGGGGCCGGCCGGGTCGGCTCCGGCGCGGGGGTCGCCTGCGGGCGCTGCGCGCGATAGTCGGACCAGCCGCCGGGATAGATCGTGGCGCGGCCGTCGCCCTCCATCGCCACCGTGGTCGTGGCCACGCGGTCGATGAAGTCGCGGTCGTGGCTGACCAGCAGCACCGTGCCGTCGTAATCGCCCAGGATGTCCTGCAGCAGGTCCAGCGTCTCGACGTCGAGGTCGTTGGTCGGCTCGTCCAGCACCAGCAGGTTCGAGGACCGGGCCATGATTCGCGCCAGCAAAAGCCGCGCCTTTTCCCCGCCCGAGAGGCTGCCGACGGGCGCGCGCGCCTGCGCCTCGTCGAACAGGAAATCCTTGAGATAGGCCACGACATGGCGCGGGTTGCCGCGCACCATCACCTGGTCCGAGCGCCCCGAAACCCGCATGGACGGGTCGCCCGCCAGCGCGTCCCACAGCGTCACCGTCTCGTCTATGGCGCTGCGCGCCTGGTCGAAGACCGCGATTTCCAGGTTGGTGCCGTGCCTGACCTCGCCGGTATCGGGCGCGATCTCGCCGGTCAGCATCTTGATCAGCGTGGTCTTGCCGGCGCCGTTCGGGCCGACGAAGGCCACGCGGTCGCCGCGCAGAACCCGCAGGTCGAAGGGCTTCAGGATCACCCCCTCGCCGAAGGACTTGGAGATGCCCCTGGCGTCGATCACCCGCTTGCCGGATTGCGGCCCCGCGTCCAGTTCCATCGCCGCCGTGCCCTGGCGGCGGATCTGGCCGGCGCGTTCCTCGCGCAGCGCGGCCAGCGCGCGCACCCGGCCCTGGTTGCGCTTGCGCCGGGCGCTGATGCCCTCGACCGCCCAGCGGGCCTCGGCCTTGATCTTGCGGTCGAGCTTGTGGCGCGCCTCGTCCTCGGCGGCCCAGAGGGTTTCGCGCCAATCCTCGAAATGTTCGAAGCCCTTGTCCTGCCGGCGCACCTCGCCGCGGTCGATCCACAGCGTCGCCCGCGTCAGCGCCCGCAGGAAGGCGCGGTCGTGCGAGATCAGCACGAAGCCGGCCCTGGTCGTGGAAAGCTGCTCTTCCAGCCAGCCGATCGCCTCGATGTCGAGATGGTTGGTCGGCTCGTCGAGCAGCATCAGTTCCGGCGCCTCGGCCAGAAGCCGGGCCAGCGCCGCCCGCCGCCGCTCGCCGCCCGAGGCGGTGGCTGTCGGGCGGTCGGGGTCGAATTTCAGCCCCTCGGCCGCCATCTCGACGCGGTAGCCCTCGGCGTCGCCAAGGCCGGCGCGGGCGAAATCGCCCAGGGTGGCAAAGCCCGACAGGTCGGGATCCTGCTCCATGTAGCCGACATGGATGCCGGCGGGGGTGACGACCTCGCCGCTGTCGGGCTCGACCAGCCCGGCCATGACCTTCATCAGCGTGGACTTGCCCGAGCCGTTGCGGCCGACCAGCGCCAGCTGGTCGCCCTGCTGGACGGTCAGGTTCAGCCCGTCGAAGACGGGATTGCCGCCGAACGTCAGGGAAATATCGGTGAGTTGCAAAAGCGGTGCGCGTGCCATGAGGGGGCAGATATGCCGCGCCAGCCTCCGGGTCAACGGGGGGCGGACGGGGGCGGGATGGGGGCGCTGCCCCCGGCCCTGCGGGCCTCCCCCAGAGTATTTTCGCAACGGAGAAACGGCCGGGAAATCACAGCGCCGCCACCAGCCGGCCGGCCAGCGCATGCAGCTCGGTGCGATAGCCCGAGCGGGCCGAGGGCTGGTCGGGGTCCGAGGTCATGGCGATGGCGACCGGCACCCGGCCGGGAAACACGTAGATCATCTGCCCGCCATAGCCCCAGCCATAGCGCACCGGCCGGCCGCCGATGCGGCTGATGAACCAGCCATAGCCATATGCCTCGCCGTTGAAGATCGAGCGGGTGCGCGGCTGCCAGCTGGCCTCGATCCAGCGCGGCGGGATCACGCCCTGCCCGCCCGCGGCATAGGCGGCGCCGAAGGCCAGGAGGCTGCGGGTGCTCATCGCCATCTGGTTGCCGCCCAGATGGATGCCCTGCGGATCACGGTCCCATGCGGCGATGGCGAAGCCGGGGATGCGCAGCCAGTCCCGCGCCAGCGCCAGCGTCGAGCGCCCCGAGGCGCGCGCCAGCATGGCCGAGACCAGATGCGTCGAGGCGGTGGAGTAAAGCATCCCCTGCCCCGGATCGGCGACGAAGGGCGCGGCCAGCGCGGCGCGCACCCAGTTGCGGCTGCCGACCCAGCGGCCGTAGTTCGGCCCGGACTGGCGCTGCAGGCCCGCCTGCATCGACAGCAGGTGCCCCAGCGTCAGCCGCGCCAGGCGCGGGTCGGGGTCGGCAGGCAGGTCGGCACGCAGCAGCTCGGCCACCGGCTGGTCGGTGCCGGAAAACAGCCCGCGCGCGATGGCGATGCCCGCCAGCGCCGAGACGATGGATTTCGAGGCCGACTTGATGTTCGTCGCCCGGTCGGGCGTGAAGCCGCCGAAGCCGCGCGCCGCCACCTCCTCGCCGTCGCGCCAGACGGCGACGGCGCGCAATTGCGGCAGGTCCGCCGCCTCGAGCACCTCGCGCGGCGAGGCCGGCGCCAGGCGCGGCAGGGCCAGCAGCGGCAGGGCAAGCAGGATTGAACGTCGCCTCATCCGGGTTATATGGGGGACACCGGGTCCGGGCCGAGGCCGGGCCGAGCCCGCTCACCGTTTCGTGACCCTTCCATGTCCGCCAGCCGCCGCCAGCCGGACCCGCAAGACAGGAAAGACCATGTCCCAGACCGTCATCCTTTCGACCTGCCGCGTGGCGACGCCGAACGGCAGCCGCTACCTGCAGCAGCTCTGCAAGCATTGGGCGCACAAGTTCGAGGTCGCCTTCGACCCCGCCCAGGGCCGCATCGCGATGCCCGAGGATCGCATCGTGACCCTGACCGCCACGCCCGAGGCGCTGGAAATCCGGCTGGAGGCGCCCGAGGACACCACCGCCCATATGCGCCACATCGTCGACAGCCACATCGCCCGCTTCGCCTTCCGCGAGGAACTGGCCTTCGACTGGCAGCCCGCCTAAGGGCGGTTGCCGCCCCCCGTCCGCGCCGCTAATCTGCGCCGGTCAACAAAGGCCGAGGCATGAGCGAGAGCGAACGGAACTACCAGGTGCTGGCGCGGAAATACCGCCCCGAGACCTTTGCCGACCTGGTCGGCCAGGACGCGATGGTGCGGACGCTGAAGAATGCCTTCGCCGCGGACCGCATCGCGCAGGCCTTCGTGATGACCGGCATCCGCGGCACCGGCAAGACCACCACGGCGCGCATCATCGCCAAGGGGCTGAACTGCACAGGCCCCGACGGCCAGGGCGGCCCGACGACCGAGCCCTGCGGGGTCTGCGAGCATTGCGTGGCGATCTCGGAAGGCCGGCACGTCGACGTGATGGAGATGGACGCCGCATCCAGAACCGGCGTGAACGACATCCGCGAAATCATTGAATCGGTTCACTATCGCGCCGCCTCGGCCCGCTACAAGATCTATATCATCGACGAAGTCCACATGCTTTCGACCAGCGCCTTCAACGCGCTTCTGAAGACGCTGGAAGAACCGCCGCCGCATGTGAAGTTCATCTTTGCCACCACCGAGATCCGCAAGGTGCCGGTCACGGTTCTGTCGCGCTGCCAGCGTTTCGACCTGCGCCGCATCGAGCCCGAGGTGATGATCGCGCTGCTGCGCCGCATCGCGACGGCGGAAGGCGCCGAGATCACCGAGGACGCGCTGGCGCTGATCACCCGCGCCGCCGAGGGCTCGGCCCGCGACGCGACCAGCCTGCTGGACCAGGCGATCAGCCATGGCGCGGGCGAGACGACGGCGACGCAGGTCCGCGCCATGCTGGGACTGGCGGACCGCGGCCGGGTGCTGGACCTCTTCGACATGATCCTGCGCGGCGCCGCCGCCGAGGCCCTGGCCGAGTTGCAGGCGCAATATGCCGATGGCGCCGACCCGATGGCGGTCCTGCGCGACCTGGCCGAGATCACGCATTGGGTCTCGATCGTGAAGATCACGCCCGAGGCGCTGGACGACCCGACCATCGGCCCGGACGAACGCGCCCGCGGCCAGCAGATCGCGGAAAAGGTGCCGATGCGGGCGCTGACCCGGCTGTGGCAGATGCTGCTGAAGGCGCTGGAAGAGGTGGGCCAGGCCCCGAACGCGATGATGGCGGCCGAGATGGCGATCATCCGCCTGACCCATGTCGCCGACCTGCCCGACCCCGAGACGCTGATCCGCAAGGTGCAGGCCAGCGCCGCGGCGGGCGAATTCAGCCGCAACGCCGCCCCCTCCGCCGCGCGCGGCGAAGCGCCGCCCCGGGCCGCCGCCCCCCGCACCCCCGTGGCAGTCCGCCAGGACGGCAGCGCCGCGGCGCTCGCGGTCTCGCCCGATGCGCTGGCGGGGTTTCCCGATTTCGAATCGGTGATCGAACTGATCCGGCGCATGCGCGACATGAAGCTGCTGCTGGATGTCGAGGATCACCTGCGCCTCGTGCGCTATTCGCCCGGCCGGATCGAGTTCCAGCCGACCGACAACGCCCCGCGCGACTTCGCCCAGCGGTTGGCGGAGCGGCTGCGCGGCTGGACCGGCGGCCAACGCTGGGCCGTGACCGTGACCTCGGAGGCCGGCCGGCCCACGATCAGCGAGCAACGCGCGGCGCGCGAGGCCGAGGCCCGCGCCCGCGCCATGCAGAACCCGACCGTGCAGGCGATCTTCGCCACCTTCCCCGGCGCGAAGATCACACGGATCCGGCCCATCCCGGCGCCGGCCGTGGTTGAAATGCCCGCGGGCGAGGATACATCCCCGCATGAGCTGACCGAAGGCCCGGTGGCCGAGGTCGAGGAATGGGACCCCTTCGAGGACGAGGATTAGGCGATGTTCAAGGGCCTTGGCGATATGGACCTGTCGAAAATGATGGAAGCGGCCCAGCAGATGCAGGGCAAGATGGCCGAGATGCAAGAGGGGCTGGCTCGCCTGACCGTCACCGGCGAGGCCGGGGCCGGACTGGTCAAGGCCACGGCGACGGCCAAGGGCGAGC
>JAANMV010001136.1_pt1 | contig 30278 bp, 26 predicted proteins | sample 7279661 | NCBI WGS metagenome assembly JAANMV01 (sample SAMN14094540, study PRJNA606508) | bioreactor metagenome | isolation source: A lab-scale SPAN reactor treating ammonium-rich wastewater day 121 | place: Ireland: Galway | collected 2017-05-16
GGCTTGATGAGACTGCGCGGGCGTTCGGGAAGGGATTTGAGGTCCGCCGCCAGTTCGTGGGCGAATTCGTGCGCCCTCGTCTCGCTGAGACAGGAATTCATCGCCGCGGCGCGCGCCCAGCCGGGGCGGCTGAACTACGGCCATACCGGGCCGGGCAGCATGCCGCACTTGGCCGGCGAGCTGATCAAGTTCACCGCCGGCATCGACATCGTGGCCGTGTCGTACCGCGGCGGCGCGCCGCTCTCCACCGCGCTGCTGGCCAGCGAGGTGCAGATGGGCCTCGCCGACCTGCCGATCCTGCTGCCGCACATCCGCTCCGGCGCGTTCCGCGCGCTCGCCGTCGGCAATCGCGAGCGGCTGCCCTGGCTGCCCGACGTGCCGACCATGGCGGAGGTCGGGCTGCCCGGCGTGGACACCAACAACTGGCACGGCCTGGTGGCGCCGGCGCGGGTGCCGGCGCCGGTCCTCGACGCGCTGCACCGCGCCGCCGCCGGGGCGCTGCGCGATCCCGAGGTGGCGCGCGCGCTCTACGACCAGGGCGCGATCCCGGGCGGCAACAGCCGCGAGGAATTCGGCGCCTTCATCCGCAGCGAGATGGAGAAATGGGCGGCGGTGATCCGCCGCGGCAATGTCCGGGTGGATTGACGGTCGCGGCGCGCCGGCCGCCGCCGAGCGTCGGCCGGCCCGCCGGTCACGGCATCGGGTAGTCCCCGGCGTTCAGCACCCAGCCGGGCCGCTCGGAGAAATCGCGCCGCGGCGGGGAGAAGATGTCCACCAGCAGGTTGGCGCCCCTGCCGACCGCCTGGGTGGTGTGGACCGCCGGCGGCGGGATGACGCAGAGCGACGGGCTCCTGCACAGCGCGTGCTCGTCGTTGCGCCACAGCCGCATGTCGGTGGTCCAGGGCCAGCGCAGGTGGTGGATGAACTCGCCCTGGATGGCGAGCGAGCCCTGCTCGAAGTCGTCGTGGTGGTGCGGCGACAGGCGGCCGACGTCGCGCGGGCCGTGATAGGGCGCGAGCAGGTTCACCATGAAGGTGGTGCAGCGGAAGATCCGCCCGAACCGGCCCGGCGTCTCCGGCACGTCGAGGCCGTGGACGCGCAGCCGGAACCCGCCCGGCGGGTCGGGCCAGGGGAGGAGCGGCGCGACGTTCGGATGCGGCGCCGCGTAGGCGGCGGCGTTGGCGCAGCGCGCCGCGAGATCCTGCGCGCGGTGGGTGAACAGGCGGTAGACCGGGCCCCCGGCGGTGACGCGGAGGCTGCTGTCCCCGGGCGGCAGGATGAGCAGCGAGTGGCCCGCGACCGTGGTGACGCCGCCTTCCGGCGTCGTGACCTCGGCCGCGGTGCCGCGCTCCGGCAGCAGCGCGACGTACTCGTCCGGCTGGCCGTGGCGGGCGAGCACGGCGCCGGGCTGCGCCTCGGTGTAGGCGAGGATGAAATTCTGGCCGCGGCCGTACCAGCTCCGCGCTTCCGGCGCCGCCTCCTGCGGCGGGGTGTCGTAGAAGCGGAGGTACTCGGCGCCGGCATAGGCGGCCACCGGCGGCTGCGGCGCGCCGGCGCCGGCGGGTGCGAGCGCCGCGCGCGGATCCCGGGGGTCGTACATCCTCTTGCTCCTAGCCGTGCCGCAGGTAGATCGGCGTCTTGCCCATCACCCGCATCGCGTGGTCGGCGGCGAACAGGTCGGCGTAGTGCAGCACATGCGCCTCGACGTTCCGGCCGTGGAAGGGGGCGTTGTTGGCGTGGGTGGCGACGGTGCTGACCACGACAGGCGGGAAGCCGAGATCCTTCAGCAGCATCGCGCCGACCACGCCGTGCGGCAGCTCGTGGAACAGGCGGGCATGGCCGGCGCCGTCCTCGCCGGCGTCGCGGCGGTAGAGCAGCGGCTTGTCCACGTCGTGCAGGATCAGGATGGAGACCATCACGTCCCAGTCGATCGTCACCCCCCAGTCCGCCGCGGCGCGCTTCGCGAGGTCGATGCCGGCGCGCGTCACCTCGTTGACGTGCTCCATCAGCGGGTAGAAGGGCGGGCCGGCCTGGAACGGCATCTCCGCCAGGTCCTGGTAGGGGCTGGAGGACCAGGCGCTGACCCAGGCGGTGACGATGCGGTGGCGCAGCTCCGGCGAGACGAGGTCGAGGCCGAACAGCGTGTCCTCGACCGCCTTGCGGCGGGAATTGCTGCTGCGGTCGATGGCGTAGGGGCTGTCGCTCATGCGGTCATGCCTTCCTGGTCGATGCGGGTAGCGGCGGGACGTGCCGCGGCGGGCGGCTCCGGGGCGTCGGCGCGACCGCCGGCGGTTGCCGGGCGATGCGCGGCGGCGGCGGCTCCATCGCCCCTTCCTGCCTCCCTCAGCCCTGCGCCGCCACCGCCAGCACGTGCTGGGCGAGGGCGAGCGAGGCGGTGAGGCCCGGGCTCTCGATGCCGAACAGGTTCACCAGCCCGGGGACGCCATGCACGGCGCGCCCCTGCACGACGAAATCCTGCGCCGGCGCGCCGGGCGGGACGATCTTCGGGCGGATGCCGGCATAGCCGGGATGCAGCGCGCCGTCCGGCAGGTCGGGCCAGTAGCGGCGGATCGCGGCGTAGAAGCTGTCGCCGCGGCGGGGATCGACCGCGTAGTCCAGCCGGTCCACCCATTCGACATCCGGCCCGAAGCGCGCCTGGCCGCCGAGGTCGATGGTGAGATGCGTCCCGAGGCCACCCGGCACCGGCACCGGATAGATCAGCCGCGAGAAGGGCGAGCGGCCGGCGAGGGTGAAGTAGTTGCCCTTGGCGTAGTACGGCGCCGGCACATGCTGCGCCGGCATGCCTTCCAGCCCGCGCGCGAGATCCGGCGCGTGCAGCCCGGCGGCATTCACCAGCAGCCGGCAGCCGAGTTCCATCGGCTCCGCCCCGCCGGCACGCAGCGTGAGGCCCGCCTCCCCGACGCGCCCGCCCGCGGCCGGGGCGTGGAAGGCGAACACCGCGCCGGCATCCTCCGCGTCGCCTTGCAGCGCGAGCATGTAGGCGTGGCTGTCGATGATGCCGGTGGAGGGCGAGACCAGCGCCGCCGTGCACTGCAGCGCCGGCTCCATGGCCAGCGCTTCCGCCGCCGGGATCAGGCGCAGATCCTCCACGCCGTTCGCCGCGGCGCGCGCCCGGATCGATTCGAGCTTGCCCGCCTCCGCCGCATCCGCCGCGACGATCAGCTTGCCGCAATTCCGGTGCGGCACGCCGTGTTCCGCGCAGTAGGCGTAGAGCAGCGTCTTCCCGGCGACGCATGTCCGCGCCATCAGGCTGCCGGCGGGGTAGTAGATGCCGGCGTGGATCACCTCGCTGTTGCGCGAGGAGGTTTCCGTGCCGATGCCTTCGGCGGCCTCCAGCACCAGCACCTCGCGGCCCGCCAGCGCCAGCGCGCGCGCCACCGCCAGCCCCACCACGCCCGCGCCGACGACGATGCACTCGACAGATTCCACGCCGCGTCACTCCCTCACCCAGGCCGGGTCCTTCACCAGCATCGCGTCCTCCACCACCACCACGTCGAGGCCGGTGGTGTGGAACATCAGGATCGCGTCCTCGGCGCTGTGCAGGATCGGCTTGCCCATCACGTTGAACGAGGTGTTGAGCAGGATCGGCACCCCGGTCAGCCGGTGGAATTCACCCAGCAGCGCGTGGAACAGCGGGTTGCGCTCGCGCGTCACGCTCTGCAGCCGGCCGGTGCCGTCGGCGTGCACCACCGCCGGCACCAGGGCGCGCTTCTCCGGCCGCCAGCGCAGCGTGCGTTCCATGTAGGGGCTGTCCTGGTAGCACTCGAACCAGTCCGGCCCGTGCTCGGCGAGGATGGCCGGGGCGAAGGGGCGGAACGCCTCGCGGAACTTCACCTTGGCGTTGATCATGTCCTTCATGCCGGCGGGCCGCGGATCGGCGAGGATGGAGCGGTTGCCGAGCGCGCGCGGGCCGAACTCCGCCTCGCCCTGCGCCCAGCCGACCAGCCTGCCGGCGGCGAGCAGCCGCGCCGTCTCGGCGATCAGGCGCTCCGGCGGCAGGCGCCTCAGCCGCGGCTCCCAGGCCGCCATCGGCCCGAACACCCCGGTGCGCAGGCGCGAGCCGAGATAGGGCGAGACGAAGCCGCCCGGCGCGGCCGCCGCCGGCGGCTTCGCCCCGCCGTGATCCTCGGACACCGCCAGCCAGGCGGCGCCGATGGCGTTGCCGTCATCGGCCGGCGCGGACGGCACGTAGACATTCCGGAACCCGGTGTGGCGCTCGACGATCCGGCCGTTGAACGAGGAGTTCAGCGCGCAGCCCCCGGACAGCACGAGGTTCTCCGACGGGGCCTTCGCCGCCGCCTCGGCGAGCAGCACCGCCATCATCTCCTCGAACACGTCCTGGCCGCAGCGGGCGAGGTCGGCCCAGCCCTGCTCGCCCACCTCCGCCGGCCGGCGCGCCGCGATCGCCGCCGCCACCTCGCGCACCGTGGCGGCGTCGGCGAAGACCAGGTCGCCGTCGTCGCGCACCGCGTAGAGCCGGCGCAGCAGCGCCAGCAATTCCGGATCGCGCTCGCCATAGGGGGCGAGGCCCATCACCTTCCACTCCTCGCCCTTCACCTGGTCGAAGCCGCAGAGATCGGTGACGAGGCCGAAGAAGAAGCCGATGGATTCGCGCCCGACATGCCGGCGCAGCGTCTCGATCCGGCCGTCGCCGGCGTAGCGGTGGATCGCCGCCGCGCCGACCTCGCCCATGCCATCGACGACGAGCGAGGCGGCCTCGGCGAAGGGCGAGCCCCAGCAGGCATAGGCGGCGTGGCAGAGATGGTGGTCGTAGCGGCGCAGCGTGACGCGGGTATGGCCGCGATGCCGCGCCAGGGCGAGCAGCACGCCGCGCCCGGCGCGCTCCTGCTGCTGGTGCAGCCCGGCGATCAGGCCGAGCTCGGCGATCTCCGGCACCAGCGAGCGGTTGAGGTCGAGGCCGCGCCTGGCGATCGCCTCCAGCGCGAAGCCGCCGCGCGCGGCGCGCTGCGCGAGGCCCTCGGAGAAGGGCGCGCTCCAGGAGGTGGCGACGACGATCTCCGCGTCCTTCTCCACGTGGCGGTCGAGCAGCGCGGCGACGCGCTCGGCGGGGTCGGGCTCGCAATTCGGCGCCCGCTTGTACTGCAGGAAGCGTTCGGCGGCCTCGGCGAAGCGGATCCCGCCCGCCTCGTCGAGGATGGCGATCGCCGGGTCGTGGAAGGTGGTGGCGAGGCCGATATGGACGCGGCGGCTGGGCATGGTGGTGGGACGGGGTCCAGGTCAGGGGGCAAACTGGCACAGCCGGCGGTCCGGCAACAGCGCTCCGGGCGCCGGGGAGAACGGGCGCCCCTTGGGCTGCGGACCGGCCCGTCGGCCGGGCTGGAACGGCCGCGCCGGCTCTGCCAAGAATGCCGCATGGAGGCAAGCCGCCCGACCCGCGACCACGACGAGGAGAATTTCCCGACCGCCTCGCTGCTGCTGGCGCGCGGCGTGCGGGCGCAGGTGCTCGCCTTCTACCGCTTCGTCCGCGCCGCCCTCGAAAACTACCGTTTTTGCTTCGTCGTTTCTTCCGAGCGCTTTCGGCGGTTTGGTGGTCGTAAGCGAAACCGAAACGAGTCCGGCTTCGCGCATCGCCAAGATTGCATCCACGCCGCCCATCGCGCCGCTGGGCAAATACAACTTCGAATCGGACTTCGACAGCTCTTCGAATGCGACAGGCGAAATTTCCGGAATTCCGCCCACGCTCATGACAACGATTGTCCGGCTTAGTCCTTTGCAGGCATTGACGACGCCCGAAACGGCGTCGGGATGAGCGGCTTCGAAAACTACGTCGCAACCCATTGCGAGCGCGTCCAGCGAGACCACCGCCGGGCTAAATCGCGTTATGCCGGCTTTGAGAGCCAGCGCGTTTTCTTGGTGGATGTCGCAAAGTGAAGCAAGCTCGTATTTCAGGTTGCCGGAATCGACGGCGCGCGCGATTTCACCGCCAATCGCGCCGCAGCCAACGATTCCGATTTTCGGCAGTGCATCGCCCACAACGGGATTATAACTATTCGTATCGCTCATTCGCCACCGCTTTTAAGTCAGCCTCCGAATTCCTCGGGCGGCACATCCGATAGTCCGAACTTGTAAAGCAGAAAATCGGCCGTTCTTTTCGCCGCTTTGCCGTCTCCGATAGGATTCGCCGCGGAAGGAGGAATTTTCCCGTCTTCTATATCGCTCATCGCCTTTTCGATTGCCGAAACTATTTTCGCGCCGTCCGTTCCGCAAAGCTCTGCAAATCCCGCGTCGACGACTTCCGGCCGCTCGGTTGCATCGCGCATTACGAGCGTATATTTTCCAAGGCTCGGCGCTTCCTCTTGAATTCCGCCGGAATCGCTGACGACCAGGTTCGACGCGAAAAGAAGTTTGGCAAACGCGGCGTAATCGCACGCGCCGGTCAATATCGCGTTCGGCATGCCGCCGAGGATTTCATGCGCAGGCACGGTTACGGCGGGATTTGGGTGTACCGGATAAAGCAGCAAAATTCCGGGATTGCGTTCGAGAAATCCTGCGATTGCCGAGAAAACGCCGCGCATTTTTTTCCCCCACGATTCCCGCCGGTGCATCGTGAAAAGAATTTTGAAACTGCCGGACTCCGCATACTCCTTTAGCCGCGTATCCTGAAACTCGCTGGGCCTGGACGATATTTCAAGCAGCGCGTCCACGACCGTGTTACCCGTTACGCATATTTGGCTTTCAGTAATTTCCCGCTGACGGAGTCTCGACTTCGCGAGGCGAGTGGGGGCGAAAAATATGCTCGAAAGCTCGTCCGTAAGCCGCCTGTTCATTTCCTCCGGAAAAGGCAGGAATCTATCTACAGTTCTAAGCCCCGCCTCCACGTGGCAGGCGGGAATTCCGGCGTAAAACGCGGCGAGGGCGGCCGTGAAAGTGGTCGTAGTATCTCCGTGAACGAGGACTGCGTCCGGCTTTTCGCTTTGGAAGTATTCCGTAAGCCCTTCGAGCGCGGAAGTCGTAATTTGGGAAAGCGACTGACCGCGAACCATAATGTCGAGGTCGAGGTCCGGCTTTAGGCCGAACAAATCCAGCGCCTGATCGAGAAGTTCCCTGTGTTGAGCGGTTACGGCTATTTTGCAATCGAATTCGCCAATGCGCGACTGCATTTCGCAGATAACCGGCGCCATTTTAATCGCTTCCGGACGAGTGCCGAAAACCGCCGCGACTTTGAGCGGCCTTTTAAATTCTCCGGTCATTTCACACCGAGAAAAACCGCCAGGAAGGCGAAAACGAAAGCGATGAAATAGCAGGCGAGTACCGCGGAACGGTGCGCCGGGCCTTCGAAAACGTTTTCCGGCTGGCCGGATATTCGGCCGAAAAGCATCAAAAGCCGGTGGTGGATGTGTTTTCTATCGGGACGGGTTATCGGAATTCGCCTGAACATCCTGCGGGCGATAGCAAAAACCGTATCCGTAATCGGAAGTGCGAGAATAATCAGCGGAAGACCCAATGTGACGATTGTTATTTGCTTGAACAAGCCGATAACCGAAATCGCCGCGAGGAAAAATCCCATGAAAAGAGCGCCGGAATCGCCGATGAAGATGCGCGCGGGGAAAAAGTTAAACGGCAGAAATCCCGATAGCGCGCCGATCATGCAAGCGATAATGAATGCGGTCGCCCAATCGCCGCGCGCCAGAGAGATAATGAAAAAAGCAATGCCGGCGAGGAGACCTACACCCGCGGACAGCCCGTCGAGCCCGTCGATGAAATTCATCGCATTCGCCAAGCCGACCATCCAGAGAGCGGTAAGCGTTAGCGCCGCCCATACCGGCAAAAATACCGTGCCGAAGAGCGTGCCGATTTGAATTCCCAAAATTCCCGTGATGACCGCGAACAGAATCATCATCACAAACTTGAAGCGCGCGCCAAGCTCGAAAAAGTCGTCCAATAGGCCCAAAAGAAAGAACAGAAGCGAGCCGAGGTAAAAGCTGAACAATATTAGCGGGCTGAACGGCGCGTCGATTTTGCCCGTGATAACCAGAATCGCGAGCAGGCAATATCCGGCAGTAAAACCGGCGAAAAGCCCTATACCGCCCAGTCTGCTGACTTCGCGAGTATGCACTTTGCGCTCGCAGGGGCTATCGAATAGTCTGTATTTGCCCGACAAACGGATTACCGCGGGCGTGAGGGCGGCGGAAACCGCCGCCGAAAATAGCGCAATAATCGAATACCAAAAGTAATCAGTCATAAAGGAAAGCGAGGGAATTATACTTCAACGCGCATTCTTTCTGCAGGAGGACACGCCAAAATGGGAGTTTTATTTGCAATTGAAGTTTGCATAATATAAAATGTGACTTTATTTTGAAGTCCGGCAGCCTTCGGGTGGCCGGTGCGCCTCGGAGGGGTTGATGCTTAGATCGGCATTTGTCATCGTTTTCATTTTGATCATTACGTCGTTGCCCGTCCATTCGCAGGTGCAGGACGAATGGAGTCCGTATCTGGACAAACTCGGCGACCTGACTGCGGAAGTATCCGGCTCGCTCGCGAGCGTCGAATCGGCCGCATCGGGAGCGGAGCTGGCGATACGCGCAGGCATGCCGCCCGAAGAGTATGCAGGCGAAGTTGAAACGCTAAAGAAGTTTTTGCTCGTTCTCGACAGGGTCAACGCTTATTTCGCAGAAATCGCGCCGAAGCTTGCCGATTGGCAGGACCGGTTTAACGATTATTCGCCAGCTAATCAGGCCCGCATAATCGAAGTGCGCGACGCTTACGAAAGGCTTAGCCTCGTTTACGATGCGTACGTGGATACTTGCGTGAGCATCGTGACATACGCGGACGCCGGCGCCGTTCCGGAATCGCTGAAGTGGCGGTTCAACGTAACCGGCGACCTGTACCTTGCGGAAGGACGCGCATACGGCACTTCGCAGCATAACTACGATATGAACGTCGGACTCAAGTGGGAAAGGACGGACGGGCTGATTTTGGAATACATGGGCCGGGTGGAAAACGACCACAGGTACAACAATACCGGCAGCGTGACGAATTCGTTCCGCCAAAAATTCAACGTGCCGAGAGGTGACGTCACTTTACGGCAGAAATTCCGCCAAACCGACGGCCTCGACAATCCGGCGCTTTCGCATGACGAATGGTCGTTCGATGCGGATTACAACCAGGATTACGGCGACGCCGGAAGCTATTTCAGATTTCGCGGCACTCTACTCGAACGGGACTACGACAATAATGCGGCGAGAACCTACGACTTCAACCGGATTTTCGGATTCGTGCATCACGAGGTTTCGCCCGCGCATACCGCCGAAGCGGAGTACACAAGGTACGAGTACAACTATAGCGCCGGTTCGTTTTTATCCCAGACGACGCGCAATTACCGACTGGGATGGGAGTCGCTTACGCCGCAGGGCGTAGTGCTTAGCGCGAATTACTACAATACCGACAAAAATTTTCCGAACGTGCCAAGCTTCGGTTTTTCAGAAGACGCGTGGCAGCTGGGCGCGAGGTGGGATTATTCGCGGCAATTCGGCGCTGATTTCCGCTATCGAACCACCGATAACAACAAATCGAGCGCGGTGCCCATTTATCAGGGGCCGTCGGTCGCGGACGACTATAACGAACGCAGAATCGAAGCGCGATTTTATGCGAATCCGAACGAAGAGCTTTCGCTGAATCTTCGAGGAATGGTTAGGGACAGAAACTACGATTCAACGAATCCCTATCAACTCGACGAAAAAATGTTGGAGCTTCTGGCCACTTATTATCCGGCGCGCCATGTGCGCGTTTATGCCGACGGAAGGCTCAGAAACTTCGATTACGTAGAGCCCCGGCTATCGTTCGACAGGCAGGAATTTCGTGCGGGATTCACATATTCGTTCAGGAATATGTCAAGCGTCGGGGCTGAATTCAAAATCAGCGACCAGCTTTTCGACGTTGACGACGGGCGCGACTTTACGATTAAAGAATTTCAGGCGACCTACAACAAATATTGGCGATACTTGAGGCTTAGGGTACTGGCCGGAGTGAGCGACTTGTCGCAAGAAGCGTCCGCCTCGCCGAATATTCACACGACCGACAGATTTTCCGCGGAACTAAGCTGGTATCCGAACGAAATCGTAAGATTCGCACTCGGTACGGATTACCTCGGAAGACATTACGCGAACCAGGCGGACATCACCGACTGGATGCTATACGCCCGCATGGGCTTCAGCTTTTAGGAGACTCAAATGAAGCGCATTTACGCAAAGCTCGTTTATACGGTTTTCGCCGCATGTTTGGCTGCGGGATTGATTTCAGCAACCGCTTTCGCTCAGGGCGATTTGAAAGTAACGGTGGTTCGGCAGGCGGGAAAAGTGGAAGCCAAGTTTTCCGGCAACAAGGATTGGACGGCTTCGAAACCCGACATGGTGCTGACGCCCGGAGATTTGATGCGCACGCTGAAGGGCGGAAAAGTTCAGCTGCTCTTCCCCGGCAAAACCGTCATTCTAATCAAGGAAAACTCGCTTCTCGACATCAAGGCGCTTGCGCCGGACGGCGGGGGCAAGGTTAAGGCCATCGCGGGCGATTTTCTATTCAACCTGGAACGCGCGCTCAGCCCCGGCTCTACGTTCGAAGTGGAATCGCCCGGCGCGCTCGCCGTTGTGCGCGGCACCATTTGGGCGCAATTCATCGGCGTGGACGGCTCGCTTTATCTAATAGCGTTCGATAACGACGTGGAAGTTACTTCCGGCGGAAAAACGATAATCGTGCCGGCGGGATTCGAAACGTTCGTTGCGCCAGGCGCGGCGCCGTCCGACCCAACGCCGGCTTCGATGACCCTCGACGAGGTTGAACGCAGTTTCGCGATTTCGGATGACGGTACGCTTACCGAAAGCGAACTCGAACTTATCGCACTGCAAATAGACCTTCAGAGGCTCGACCACGAAACCAGAATTTCGCATCGCGAATTCATGGACTACTTTACAAACGAAAACACGACCGGAATGTTGCTGGTGTATAGAAACGTTCCGGAATACCGCGACCGGCTCGGCAGAATCGACCCCAGGCTGACCGATATGATGGCGCCCGGCGGCATCCCGCTTCCGGACGTTGTGCAAGACGCTCCTCTTTCATACAACAAGGTTGTCGAAGCGATTCAAGCGATTAAAGACCGGCTGGACGAAATGGAAGAGCTTATTTCCCGTTACTATCTCGATCCTTCCGAAGAATTCGAGAGAATTCATGGGCTGATTCCGGACGGCGACCCAAGCCTTGGAGTGCGCGAAGGCAACTTCGACAGCGACGGGGACGGACTGTCGGATTTCATCGAGCTTGAAATCGGGCTCGATCCGATGATCAATAATTTCGACGAGGGCTTCATCAGGCTCGTTCGTCCGCATAACACGCAGGTATTCACGTGGCCGTCGGACAGCGCGATTGATTTCGAATACGAGCAATTGGACAGCAGAATCGTTTCGGACTACCGGCTATGGATTGAAGCCGGCGGCATCGTATATTCGCTGCCCGCGCCGAGCGAGCTAACGACGATTACGGTCGATTCTTTGCTCGATCAGCGCGGAGGAAACTTCGGCTCGCTCTTCCAAGACTCTGCATTCGCCGAATTCACTTGGTACGTGACGGCGAGAGTGGACAGCGCTTTCTTGTCCGAGGGCGACAGGCACACTTCCCAGATGTTCAGCCAGCTTATATCGAGTCAAAAGCGCGTTTTCGAGCTTAGATTCGCCGAAGGCGGCACTGCGTTTTGCAGGGTTGAGCCGCAAGCGATGTTGGTGCGTCCGGACGATACGCTTAGAGTCAACATTTTCGTCGATACCGCATCGCACATACAAGACGTAAAAATCAGGCTGAGATACGACCCGAGCGTACTCGACTACTTTACCGGCACGACCGGAATGTACTGGACGAATTCGACGCTGTTTTTCGGCGATTCCACGCCTGGCGAAGTGACAATCAGCGGGCGCGTAAATCGAGACACCGGATTCGTGACCGGGCAAGGCGTACTGGCGCAGCTCGAATTCAACGTTACCGGGCGTTCAGGTTCGATTTCGCCGCTCGATTTAATCGAGACCATGTTCATCGGGCCGGGGCAAATCGAGCTGTCCGTGCTTCGCGAGAACGCGTTTATCGAAGTTGAAAGCGCACTTTAGCGGCGAAGCGAAATTCGAAAACTCGGGGCGTAATGCCGGATGAAAACGCGAGAATTAGCCGGAAGGGTTTTTCACCGGCGGCGCATCGCTGTTGCCGGCTGGTCGCTACTCGGCCTTGCGCTGACACTGATTCTCGGCGGCCTTTTCGGTTATCACGACACCATCGAAATTCCGCTCATCAAAATGAGGTTCGCGATTCGCGGCGAACTCGACCCCGACCAGCGAATCGCCATCGTGGCAATCGACGATAATACGCTCAGCGAACTTCAGTCGTTCGAAATCCCCTACCCTCTTCCGCGCAAGCTGCAGGGAGAGCTTTTGAAACGGCTGGCGGACGCGGGGGCGAAGGCGGTTTGTTTCGACCTGCTGTTCGATATGCACAGCCTTTACGGGCCTGAAGACGATGCGGCTTTCAAAGACGCAATTTTATACGCAAAGCAAAAAGGCACGAAGGTTGTTTTAAGCGCCGCCTTGCCCGAATTGACCGCGGCGGGCTACGGCCAAGTTACTTATCTCGAACCCGTGCCGGTGCTTATGGAAGCCGAGCCTTATTTGGGACTTGCGAACACCGCCGTCGTGGAAGGGCGCGGCAAAGGCTCGTACCGCGACCGCGAAAAAGCCATATTCGTTTTTCACGGCGAAACGCTCTATTCGCAAGCAACCCGGATGTTCAAGATTTTCCTCGAAGACGAAGGGCTCGAATTCGACCCGGCGAAACATGGAATCGACAAAGGCGGATTCATGTATGTCAATTACATGAATGGCGGAAGAAAACATATCAGAACCGTTCAGTTTTTGCAGCTATTCCCCGAAGCAATCGAGGGCGTGAATCCTCTAACCGGGGAATCGAAAGAAGACGCGGACGAATGGGAAAGCGGCGAAACGGCGAAAATGCTCGGCCTTGACGTCGGCGGCGAATGGGACGATGAAGAAACCGGCGAATCGGCGGAAGCGGAAGGCAATGAGAGCGAAATCGCCGGATTCAAAGACAAATACGTTTTCGTCGGTTCATTTTCCGAAGCGGACAACGACTACTTTTCCACTCCGTTTTCGGACAAAATGTTCGGCGTCGAAACTAACGCGAGCGCCTTTCAGACCTATTTGTCGGGAAAACACATCAAGCCGTCACCGCTTTGGCTCACGGTTTTCGTACTGCTATTCGTTTCGATTCTCGCCGGACATATAGCTTTTTATCTTGAAAGCACTAAAAGCCCATGGACGGGCATGCTCACTCTGATACTTATCGCATTGCTGATTGCGGGCGTTTTCGTTTGGTGGCTTGTGTTAATCAACGCAACTTATACGCTGTTGAGTTACGCGCTCTCCTTCGGCATTTCCATTTCGGTAAAGCTATATAACGAGGAAAAGGAAAAGGCGAAAATCCGCAGAACTTTCAGCCGGTATATGAGCGAGGCCGTCGTCAATGAGATAATCGGCAACCCCGACCTGGCGAATATCGGCGGCGAAGACCGTCAGGTCGTCGTGCTTTTCAGCGACATAAGGAACTTTTCGACGATAAGCGAGGAGATGCACCCGAGGGACATTGTTAATTTCCTTAACACGTATTTCGAATCCACTTCCAACATAATCGACCAGCACAAAGGATATATCGACAAGTTTATGGGTGACGGAATCATGGCTGTTTTCGGCGCGCCGGTGCCGATGGAAAATCCCGCGCTGGAAGGCGTAAAGTGCGGGCTGAACATGCTAAAGAACCTTCGGGAAGTCGTCCATCCGCAGATGAAAGCGCTCGGCGTGCCCGAATTTAAAATCGGCGTCGGCGTTCATTTCGGCCACGTCATTATGGGTAACATCGGAAGTAAACGCCGGACCGATTACAGCATTATCGGCGATGCGGTCAATCTTGCCGCCAGACTCGAAGCGACGACCAAGGACTACAAGAAAGCGCTAATTGTCAGCCACGAAGTGTATGAAATTGTGAAAAACGAACTTCCTTGCCACTATTTGGACACCGTCAAGGTGAAGGGACGCGCGAGGGACGAAAAAATTTATTGGGTGGAGCATCCCGACGTTCCCGGATTGACCGATTTATAGCGGCCGCATAGCTTTGCCCTGCGGCTTTGATAGAATTCCGTTTGTCCTCGGAGGTAAATCATGCGCGGCCGGAAGATTTTTCTTTCCGCAATCGGCATCGTATTAAGCGCCGTACTATTGGTCGAAATCGCAGCCGTACTCGTGCTGACCGATTCAATCAAGCTCGGCGTCGAACCGGAAGCCTTTTTTGCCGATTTCAAAACCGGAGTTGCGAAAAGATTTTCGCCCGGACTGCGCGCCGATTTGCTGTCGTCGGAGCTTAAAACGCAGGCGTCCGAGTTGTTTGAAAAAAGGGACTATGAAAACGCAAGAAAGCTGGCGGAAAAAGCTGTGGAACTTGAGCCGGATAGCGGCGACCTACAGGCGCTTTTGGCAAATTGCATTTCAAGAACCGAATCGCCGCTAAAGGCAATCGAATATATCGAATCTCTGGGCGATGCGCTGAAAAAACACATCGAAGTGAGGCGGGCTCTCGGCTCGGCGTACGCTCAATCGGGAGACAGAAAAGCGGCGCTTGATATTTATTCTTCGCTCGCGGACGAATTTTCCTCGGACCCTATCTCTCAAGCCGACGCCGGTTGGGCGTATCTGGAATTCGCCGGCGACGCCGGTAAGGCGAGGTCGCATTTCGACGCTGCACGCGCCATCGACAAAAATCTCGCAAGCGCGCTAATCGGCCTTTTGGCGATTACCGAAAACAGGCAGGAAAAAAAGGAACTTCTTAATTCGCTCATCGCGATTGAACCGGAAAATTCATCGTATCCGGGACAGCTCGGATGGATGGAATACGAAGACGGCGAGTTCGACAGGGCGAGAATGTACAGCAGAATGGCGGTACAGGCGGATTCGACGGCACATTATGCATATTTCAACATGGCTCTCGCCGAAATGCGGCTGGGGCGGCTGGCAGATTCGTGGCGCTCTTATATCGGCGCATCGGCGTCGTGCGTGGAAAAAGGCGAATCCTATCCATTCGCCGGTGCGCTGGAAGACTTGAAGGCGGTTCCGGCGGGAATTCATCAAGATTTCGCTGGAAAGGTGACGGCGCTCCTGGAAAAAATAAGCGAAATGGCTTCATCAGGCGCGGCAGGTTACATAGACGAAGAGATTTTCGGCAAGGAAGCATTCGATTTTTCAGGCGTGGATTTATTGACGGGCAAGCAGTATTCGCTTTTGGATTTTCGCGGCAAACTTGTGTTTCTGGATTTCTGGGCGAGCTGGTGCGGACCGTGCATAGAAGAACTTCCGAACGTGGTCAATCTGCAAAAGGAACTCGGCGGGGATAAATTTCAGGTGGTCAGCATCAGCCTGGACGAAGAGAATGCCGAGCAAGAACTAAACAAAATCGCAGGCGATTTCGGAATCACATATCCCGTGCTTTATTCCGGGATGGGTTGGAAAGAACCCGCAGCGGAAAAATTCGGCGTGCAATACATCCCGAACACGTGGGTCATTTCGCCGGACGGCAGGATAATGTTTCACGACCTGCGGGGCGCGGATCCGCTTAAATATTGCCGGGCTTTTCTCGATTCGCCCGTAGAAGCGATTGAGATGCCGGGAATCGAAGCCGAAATCGACGGCGGCGGGCTGGTCGTAAAAGGAAAGGCGGGGAAAGCGGCGAAAGGCGGCGTTAAGGCGACGATTGTGTATGGATTGGAACTGGAATCCGGCGATGGATCGCTTATGGAAACGGTTGAAATACAAATCGACCAAAATGGCGAATTCGAAAAGAGAATTCCGCTGAAGCGTCCCGAAGGCACTTTGAACATCGCAATCTGGGCCGTCGAAGCGCCTGTTGCCGGGCTGCCGGACGTGGCGCGAATTCGCGGGATCGTAAACTTGCGCGAAATCGGCGAATCCGCCGGCCGCGGGGGCGGAATTTGAGCCCGAAAACTTTTCAAAAAAAAACCGCATCGCGGAAGCTGCCGCCATTTTTCGCGCTTTATATGGTGATGCTTCCGTTCGTAATGTTTTTGTTCGAGTTCAATTCGAGCCTGTACGCGCTTACGAACTATCAGGTTTACGCGGCGATATTCATGGCAATCGTATTTGTCGCCGCCGGTGCGACCGGACATCGTGGAATCGCTTTGATTGCGTTCGCGGTCGGCGCATTTTTGACGCTTCCGAATTTAATTACTTTCGCTTTTTCAGTTTTGCTCGGCCGCTCATCCGTTCTTGATTCCAATTACTTTTATTACGCCGCGCATTTCATATCGATCGCTGGCGCTTTGATTTACTTTCGCGCATCCGGCGTTTCGCCGAAAGACCTTTTTTTGACCAAGGGTGCATCGAAAGACACTTGGATTTGGGCGGCGGGATTCGCGGCGGCGTCGGTTCTGGCGATGATCGTATATTTCAAAGCGGCAGGCGCCGAACCTGCGATTGCGATTGGCGACCGGTTGTTCAAGCAAGTCGCTTTCGCGGCGATCTTCGCCGTCGCAAACGGCGTAATGGAAGAAATGTGGTTTCGCAGCCTAATTTTCGGCGCGCTGGTGCGAGCATTTCCGCCGAGATTTTCAGTTATTTATCAGGCCGTATTGTTCGGAATAATCCACTTCGACGGAGTGCCGTCGGGGGGAGTCGGCGTCGCGCTGGGTTTCATTTTCGGCGCGGCGCTGGGGTATTTGACGCTCAAAGCGAAAAGCATTTTGCCCGCGTTCGGAGTGCATATCGCCGCCGACTTGGCAATCGGGCTTTATATGACGTAGAACCGGTAAATCCGATTGAGCGTAAATGTCCCTAAGTATGCGTGTATAATAGCTGCGATGGGGAATATCGGTGCAAATCTCATTGACGGCGTGAAGGTTAAGAAGCTTAAAGTCATCCCCGACGAGCGCGGCAGGGTGATGGAAATACTTCGCTCGGACGACCCCGTTTTCGCCAAGTTCGGCCAAGCCTATTTAACTACGGGATATCCCGGTGTGGTTAAAGCCTGGCATTATCATAAAAAACAGACCGACCACTTCTGCGTCGTATCCGGCATGATGAAAATCGTGTTGTACGACGGTCGGGAAGATTCGCCGACCAAGGGGGCGATAAACGAATTCTTCGCCGGTGTGCACAACCCCGTGCTAATCGTGATTCCCCCGCTCGTGTACCACGGTTTCAAAACAGTCAGCGATAACGAAGCGCTGCTTATCAATATCCCCACCGAAGTGTACAATTACGATTCTCCGGACGAACACCGGATAAGTCCGCACGGCGGCGAGATACCTTACGATTGGAACCGGAAGGACGGCTGATGGCTAAAGGCAAGAAGGAACAGGAAACTACTCAGGCGCTTCCTCAAATCGAAGCCTGGGCGGCGCGCCTCGAATACATTTTCGACCTGTTCTACAAAATGCACGCCGCGAGCACATTCAAGGTCGCATTGGACCTTATGTTAAAGGCGCTTCCGGAAATCTTCCCGCTTTGTTCCTGCAGACTTTTCATGGTTGACCCCGAAACATACGAAATTGTCCCTTTTTCGTTTCAGCAGTCCGGCGATGATGATTTTTCGAAATTCGAGCTTTCGGTTGCGAAGAAGATAACTAATTCGAGCGGTCTTGTCGTTTTGCGCGAGGCCGAACTTGGGGAACTCGGCGCGAATTCAAAACTTCTAAAAGGCGTCAATCCGGTCATAGTCGGCCTATCGCTTAAAAACAAATCCGACCATTCGGCCGGCGCGCTGCTTCTGCACTTCGCGGATGGCGGAGTTATTCAAGACGTCGATTGGCGGCTTATCGAAAAACTGGAAAAATTGCTGCCGGAAATCGTGAGCGACCATCAGCAGCTTTCCGATGCGCCGGACTCCGCCGAGCGGTTCAACCTCATTCTCGACGTCGGCACGAAAATCGCGGCAAACATCGAGCTTGCGCCGCTGCTTGCGGACATCGGAAAGGCGTGCAGCGAACTCCTCGAAGCCGAGCGTTCGAGCGTTTATATAGTGGACGAAGACACGGACGAAATTTTCACGCTTTTCGTGCAGGGCTATGACATTGGCGAAATCAGACTGCCGAAAGGCAAGGGAATCGCGGGCAGAATTTTCGAAACCGGCCAAACGATGAATATCGAGGACGCGTACGACCTAGATTACTTCGACAGAAGCTGGGACGAGAAAAGCGGATATAGAACGAAAAGCGTGCTCTGCTCGCCGATGTACGACCGGCAAGGCAAAATGATCGGCGTGTTTCAGGTGTTAAACAAACAGACCGCAAAAAGATTTACGGCAAACGACGAGAGGATACTGCGCACTTTGGGCAGTTTTGCGGCGGTCGCAATCGAAAACGCGAAGCTATATCGCGAACAAAAAGAGCAGTTCGACAGCTTCATCGAAGTGCTCGCGTCCAGCGTAGATGCGAAAGACCCGACTACCAGCAACCATTCGATGTATGTAACGGGAATAAGCGTGGTAATCGCGAAAGAGCTTGGCCTCGAACCTTCGTTCGTCGAAAAAATACGCATCGCCGCGACTCTGCACGATTACGGCAAAATCGCGGTTCCGGATTCTGTCCTTTGCAAGCCCGCAAAGCTTCTTCCTTGCGAAATCTACCTTATGAATTTTCACGTCGAAAAGACGATTACGATTCTAAGCAGGATTCATTGGGCCAAGGAACTGCGGGACGTGCCGATAATCGCCGGGACGCACCACGAGGCGCTTGACGGCAGCGGCTATCCGCTCCGGCTCAAGGGAACCGACATTCCCTACGGCGGCAGAATCATTGCCGTTGCGGATATTTTCCACGCGATGATTCAAAACCGGCCGTACAAGCGCGGTATGCCGCCGAAGCGGGCGGTGGAATTCTGCGAGCAAATGACCGAGCCGCACGTTGACGAGCGATACGGCACCAGAAAGGGAACGCATTTGCAGGCCGATATCGTAGCTGCATTGAAACGCTGGCTCGAAAGAAACGAATGGAACACCGTTCTTTTCGAAGCGGAGAGCGGATGGAAGCGAAGAAGCCCGCGTCCGCTGGTATAATTTATGCGGTGAATGGCGCTTTGCGAGCTTTTATCAGAATTACGGCGAAACTTATCATCTCTCTCGCTTTCGTCGCGGGAGCGGTCGTTGTCGTCGAACGCGACTATTTGCTAATTCCGGAATCCATAAGGGAAGCGGCAGGCATTGCGATCGCGCGTCCGGAAGCGGCTCCGATTACGGTTTCCGCAGGCGCGTCGCGATGGGTGATTTACCCGTCGGACATCGACCTCGAATACGAATTCACTGGGCTCAACTTTAGCGCGAAATATTCAGAAGAAAAGCTTGCGACTGAAATCGGCAAATTCGCCGCGCTGGCGGAAATTAAACCAAGAAACGCGCTTTTGAATATCTCCGACCTTTCCGTTCTTCCCGATTTGCCCGGCGTCAAAATCGACGAAAAATCCACAATCGAAAGCGTTTCGAGCCTTATCGAAAGGGCGGCGTTCGACGAAATCGCGGACGCCGTAACGATAAACGTGCCGGCGGAACGTACCGCCGAAGCATATTCCGAATTCGATACGGCGCCTTTAGGCGAATACACGACCAAATTCAAGGGCTGGGAAAGTAACAGGAATTACAACATCGCACTATGCGCAAGCCCGTTCAACGGCTTGATTATGGAACCTGGCCAACTACTGAGTTTCAACGAAATGACGGGCGACAGAACGTACAGCACGGGATACAAATCCGCACCGGTAATCGAAAACCAGGAACTCGTTCCCGGCGTTGGCGGCGGGTCGTGCCAAGTTTCGACCACGCTATACAACGCGGCTTGCCTTGAAGCCGGACTTGCAGTTATCGAGCGCTGGCCGCACGGACTTCCCGTTTATTACGTGCCGTGGAACAGGGATGCAACGGTCTCATATCCGTACAGGGATTTGAAGTTCTTGAATACCTACAACTCGCCGGTGCTGATAACCTGCGAAATTACCGAAAATACGATTACTTTCAAGCTATTCGGAAAAAAAGGTACGGTCAATTTGATTTCGCCGGCGCAGTCCGAACACACGAGGCAGCAAACCGGAAAAGTGCCTCCGCCCAAACCCAAACCGAAACCCGAGCCGGAAGCGAAACCGGCCGCGAAGCCTGACGATGGAAACACGGCGCCTCCCGGCGATTCCGCACCCGCGCCGCCGCCCGGCGATACTCCTGAACCTCCGGACGAAGCACCCGCGCCGCCGCCTACCGATCCTGCGCCACCGCCGCCGCCGCCTTCGGAGGAAGATTCCGGCACAGGACAGGCTAGCGATTAGAGCAACAGGTTTCGACCGTGATAAAATACCGGACTTTATGGCCCTAACGAAAAATCCAACCGGAATCGAAGGAGCTAAGCCGCTCACTTACGCATCGTCGGGCGTAAGCATTGACGCGCAAGACGAGGCAATCAAAAGGCTGGCACCGTTCGCACGAAGTACTTTCAATGAAAATGTGCTAACCGACGTCGGGCTTTTCGGCGCGGCTTTCAATGCCGATTTCGCCGGAATCGAAAATCCGGTCCTCGTTTCAAGTACGGACGGCGTAGGCACCAAGTTAAAGTACGCATATAAATTCGGCTCGCACAAAAACGCCGGATACGACCTGGTTTCCACCTGTATAAACGACATAATCTGCACCGGAGCGCGCCCGCTGTTTTTCCTCGATTACATAGCGGTTAACAAGGTCGTTCCCGATGTCATAGAAGAACTGGTCGCGGGAATGTCGGAAGCGTGTCTCGAATCCGAATGCTCGCTCATCGGCGGCGAAATCGCCGAAATGCGCGACACGTATCGCACCGGCGAATACGACCTTGCCGGTTTCGCCGTCGGAGTCGTGGCGAAGGCGAAAATGCTTCCGCAAAAAGATATATCCGAGGGCGACGTAGTGCTCGGAGTCCCTTCCAGCGGGATTCACTGCAACGGGTTTTCGCTTGTCAGAAAGGCGCTCGAAACTTTGCCGGAAGATTCTTGGAGCAAATTCGACGGCGAGCTTGGCTGTACGCCAGCGGAAGAAGTAACCCGCAGGTCGAGGATTTACTGGGCGGAAGCCAAAGCGCTTTATGAATCGGCTGCGGTCAAGGCGCTTGCGCATATTTCCGGCGGCGGGCTTTCGGATAACTTGCCGAGAGTTCTGCCGGACGGCCTTGGCGCAAAAATATTCACAAACGTGCTTGAAATCCCGCCTGTTTTCACAATGATTGAGCGTTTAGGAAACGTGGAGCGAAAAGAAATGTTTCGCACGTTCAATATGGGAACGGGACTGGCGGTAGTCGTGTCCAAAGATGGCGTTGACGAATGTCTGCGCGCAATTTCGAACTTCGGCTCGCGGGCGCTCGCCATCGGAGAAGTAACTGCGGGCAGCGGAGTAGACTTGGTTTAAATTTTAGAGGTGTGCAAGTATGAAGAGCTATTTATTTGCCGTTCTTGTTCTGTTTATCGCCGGGCTATCGATCGGAACGGCATGCGACTCCCTTCCGGGCGTCGGCAATATTCCGGGCAACCTTGCTTTCGACATCGTTGACGAAGGCGGATTCCCGCAGGCTTACGTAACGGTGCAGGCGGCGAAAGTCGGAACTTCGGAACCGGCACAGGTCATTACAGCCGACGAAAACGGCCACGTGTTTTTCGGCAAGCTGGATCCGGGCGAGTACATAATTTACGTGCTCGGCCCGACTGAACAGGAATACGACACGGATCCAACGAAAACGACATTCAAGCTGTCTCCTGGGCGAACGCTTAACGAAACGATTATGGTTGACCGAAGCAAGCCGCTGCGTACGCCGACCCTGAAGCAAAAGCGGTAAAGGCCTTAGATCAGGCCTTAAATTTCCATGTTTGCGCCGGCGGGCAATAGTTCAAGTATGCGCGCATTCATTCCGATAACCATAATGCGTGATTAGAGGCATATATACGCTCGGCTCCGGCATGCTGACGACGGAGAGGCAACTCGACGTGACGGCGAACAACCTCGCCAACGTCGGCACGACCGGATTCAAGAAGGAACTGCTTACCGCGATGGCCGCGCCGTCGATAGCGACCGTAAGGGAGCCGTCCGCTCCGCGAATTCCGATGTACGCACCCGGATTCGCCGAGTTCGCCGGCCATCAGGTATCCGGCGTTCAAGGCTATTCGGTTCATACCGATTTTTCGCCCGGCCCAATTGTTCATACGGGGCGCGGGCTTGACGCAGCCGTTCAAAACGCGGGATTTTTCACCGTAATCGATTCGCAAGGACGCATTTTCTATACTCGCGACGGCGCGTTTACGGTGACCGCCGACGGCACGCTCACCACCGCATCCGGCCATGTCGTTCAGGGGCTGGGCGGCCCGATTCAGACTGCGGGCGAAGGCGCGACAACCGTCTCTCCGTCGGGAGCGGTTATTTCCGACGGCGAAGAGGTTGATTTGCTTCAAATCGCTTTTTTCAGCGACCTTTCGCAGCTAAAGCCCGCCGGAAAAAACCTTTTTTCCGGGCCAGCGCCTGACGGCACCGGAACCGTGAATTTGATTCCCGGCGCGCTCGAGCAGAGCAACAGCGACGTAATCGGCTCGATGGTCAAGCTAATAGAACATCACAGGCTTTTCGAAGCCGAATCCCGCATTTTGCAGACCATCGATTCGACGATCGACCGGGCGGTCAATACGCTCGGAAGGCCGGTTTAGTAGTTTGGATTTGTCCCGGCGCGAGCCGGAACTATCGGATTTTTAGTTTTTAGGGCGCGGCGTATGGCCGGACCGTCAGACCTGATGACGGAAGCCGAAGAGGAATGAACGACCGATTTCCTCGCCCCCGCCCGAAGGAGAATCGCATGATTCGCGCGCTTTATACCGGGGCGACGGGGCTTCGCGCACAGCAGATGATGACCGACGTCGCGGCCAACAACATTGCGAACGTCAATACCATCGGTTTCAAGAAAGACCGCGCCGAATTCGAGGACTTGATGTATCAGGAGCTTCGCCGCGCCGGAGCGCAAATCAGTCCGGGTGTATCGACGCCGACGGGACTCGCGGTCGGCCTCGGCACGAGCGTCGTCGCCACGCTCAAGGATTTTTCGCAAGGCAGCCTTATCGAAACCACGAGGACTCTCGACGTCGTGATTGAAGGCGAAGGTTTCCTGCAATTCACTCTGCCGGACGGAACGGTCGGATATTCGCGCGACGGCTCGCTTAAGGTTGACGCCGACGGGCAAATCGTAAACAGCAACGGCTATATCCTCGACCCGCCGATTTCCCTTCCGCCGGATGCGCTGAACATAACGATAAATCCCGACGGTACTTTTTGGTACTCCACTCCGGCGACTACGGACCTTACTCAAGCGGGACAAATAACAACCGTCAGGTTTATCAATCCGTCGGGACTTTCGCCGATGGGGCGGAACATGTTCGTCGAATCCGAAGGGAGCGGCGCGCCTATCGAGGGAATTCCGGGAGAGGAAGGCTTCGGTTTTATCCGTCAAGCATTTCTGGAAAACTCCAACGTACAAATCGTTGACGAAATGGTAAGGCTGATAATCGCGCAGCGCGCCTTCGAATCGAATTCGAAATCGGTACAAACATCTGACGAGATTCTGGGCATCGCGGCGAACCTGAAACGGTAATTGGATGAGGAATAAATTTAAAATCGGGTTTTCGATAATCGCCATTGCGGCCGGTCTATTGGCGCATCCGGCGGCAGGCGGCACGCAGGCGGTTTCGTCGGCGGTTTCGTCGGCGGTTTCGTCGGCGGTTCTTTACGAATCGGCAAGCGTGGACGGGCCGTACGTCGAGCTTGGCGAAATCTGCGCGATAAGCGCGCCGCAGGAAATTCGGGAAGCCGCCGCCGCCGTAAGAGTCGGAATCGTGCCTCCGTTCGGCGCGACGCTGGTCATCAGAAAAAGCGATCTCGAATCAAGGCTTACGCGGGAGAAATCGCGCATCGGAGAATTCGTGATTTCCGGCGCGGAAAAGATTGAAATCACGCGCGCCGGCGTGGATATTTCTGCGCAAGAGCTTGAATCCGCGCTGGCCGATTACATGGACGAATATTTCGGAACAGCAGTATCCGTTAAATGGAAGCAGAAAATCGATAACCTGACGCTTAGGCGCGGGAAAGTGGACATCGAAGTAAAATCGCCGCAATACAGAAAGGACGCACTGCCCCAAAGCATATCTATTTCGGTTGACGGCAAATTGGAAAAAGTGATAGCGCTTTCCAGATTTTTGGATTTCGAGGCTCCGGTGGCGATTGCGACGCGTACGTTTTCCCGCGGCGAAACTGTAACGGAAAACGGCGTTGCAATCGAGAAAAAAAGCGTTGCGCCCGGAAGATCCGTGATTATGGACGCTGCCGGATGCATTGATTTCGAGGCGGCTCGCTCAATCGGCGCGGGCGAGGAAATCAGGCGGGACGCGCTGAAAATACCTTTCGACGTAAAGCGTGGCGATTCGGTATCGGTACTCATCGTTATGGACGGAATCCGAATTGAAACCTCGGCTACAGCCGCTCAGGACGGATATTTGGGCGATTCGATTTCCGTAAAGCTGGATGACGGCGGAAAAGTTCTGCGAGGAATATTATCGGCAACATCAACGGTAATCGTGGAGGAAAACTCAAAATGACCGGCAAACTTTTTTATGGACTTACGGCGATTATCGCTGCCGCTATATTGCTTGCGGCAGGCGAATTCAGGGCGACGGCAGACAGCCTGTTTCCCGATGACCAGTCCGAAATTAACGACCTTTTCAAACCAAAGCCGCGCCAATACGAAATCGGCGACATAATACTCGTGAAAATCGACGAAAGCGCGCTGGGCTCGACGGCCGCGAAAACCGATAATTCGAGCGAGCACAAAACGGACGTCAGCTTTCAAAACACGGGCATTCTCGATGCGATTTTAAGCCCGCTTTGGCGGTTAATCGGGCTCGGCGGCACGCTGAGCGAGAATTCGAAAACGGAGTTCAAAGGCGACGGCGACACGGACAGGACAGGCCGCGTGAACGCGCTCGTCAGCGTGCTCGTCGCTGACAAACTCGACAACGGCTATCTCGTCATAGAGGGCAGAAAAGAAGTGAAAATCAACCATGAGACGCAGATTCTGGTCGTAACCGGCATCGTGCGCCCGAAGGACATCGACGAAGACAACACCGTGCTTTCATACAAAATCGCGGACACCCGCGTCGAATATATCGGCGAAGGAGCGATTTCCAAACGGATGAAGCCGGGATTCATTAGCAGGATTTTCGACGTGATTTTTTAGTCGCAATCTATCCGGCTCTTCAATTGAAGAGCGGGAGGTGAAAAATGCACCGTTATATTTTATTACTTGCTGCGCTGTTATTGATTGCGATTTTGGAATCGCCGGCGAACGCCACGCGCATAAAGGACATCGCATCCATAGACGGCGTAAGGCCGAATCAAATGATAGGCTTCGGGCTCGTGGGCGGATTGCTCGGAACGGGCGACGACCCGAAAAACGCCGTGTACACACCCGAGGCGATTAGCGGAATGCTGTCGCAGTTCGGTTTTCACGTTGCCCCGGAGACCATCAACCTCAAGAATTTCGCCGCGGTCGCGGTAACCGTGGATATGCCTGCATTTATACGTTCCGGCGACAGGCTGGACGTTACGGTTTCGAGCATCGGCTCGGCGAAGAGCATCGAAGGCGGGATATTGTATCGAACCCTGATTTACGGTCACGACAATAACATTTATGCCGTGGCGCAGGGGCCGGTGTCGCTCGGCGATTTCGTCGGTCAGACCGGAGGCGGCGGTGCGAAAAAACATACGACGGTCGGCCGCGTAGTCGGCGGCGCGATTGTGGAGCGCGAAATTCCATCGACGGTTCTGAAAGAGGACGGAACGATTAGAATTAACTTGCACCGCCCGGACTATACGACGGCGCAAAACATCACGGTCAAACTGCAAAAAATATACGGCTCCGGCGCGGCGATGGCCTCCGACGCGGGAAGCGTTGCGGTAAGAGTGCCGGAGTATTACCGGTACGACCTCGTGCCGTTCATTGCCGCAATCGAGAGTTTCGAAATAGAAGGCGACGCGCCTGCGAAAGTGGTCATCAACCAGCGTACGGGAACGGTCGTCATGGGCGGCGACGTTCAAATTCTGCCGATTGCGGTCGCGCACGGCTCGCTGTCGATATCGGTGGGACGCACAGGAGGGGTTTCCGCAAGCGGCGGCGCGGTGGAATTGCCGGAGGAAGGTTCCACAAATGCCGGCGGCGCAGACGGCCCCAAGGAAAAATTCGTGCGCGTAAACGCGAAAGACGTCGTCGGCGGGCTAAACAAGCTCGGCGTCGCGCCGCGCGATATCGTGGCGATTTTCGAGGCGATGTCCGCCGCCGGCGCGCTGATGGGAACGCTCGAGGTTATTTGATTATAATTTTAACTTCAGCTGCTGCTTTAAGGGAAGCAACCGGTTTTCAGCATTATCTATATAACATGGATCAATTTCGTATCCCACATATGACCTATCACTTTCAAGTGCTGCAATTGCGGTTGTGCCGCTACCCATAAAAGGGTCTAGGACAATGTCACCCGTATAGGTATACAATTGTATCAGTCGATAGGGAAGTTCGACCGGAAATGGTGCCGGATGACCAACTTTCTTCGCGGATTCCGGATTCATAAGCCAAACAGATTTGGTCCATTCCATAAACTGCTCTTTTGATATTGTATCCTCTTTATTTTCGGACCTTTCACGCTTAAAAATCCCTTTGGAAAAAACTAAAATGTACTCGTGCATGTCTCTAAGAACTGGATTAGATGCTGATTTAAAGCTACCCCAAGCCATCGACACGCCTGCTCCAGCGCCCTTGTTCCATATTATTTCGCCTCTCATTAAAAATCCTATATCCATCATTATCATTGAAATATGGTCAGATAACGCAATATAGGGTCGCCTTCCAAGATTAGCGACGTTCACACAAGCCCTACCGCCAAAGACAAGGACTCTATAGGTTTCTTCAAATACGCGACGTAGCATCATAAGATATTCCGTCAAAGATAGGTCCTCATCATACTCTTTGGTGACATTATAGGGTGGTGAGGTGACCATTAAATGCAATGAATTATCAGGAATATCCTTCATGTATTCGGAACTGGCCGGTACAATAGTATTAATTAACTCCTTTGGAAACTCATTATCAGGCTGAACCGTCAAGTCATTGCCGTTGTTACGCAGCTCTTCGTACATTTTAGTGTTGTAGTAATTCGATGAATCATGCCCGATTCGCGAAGTCGTGCCGAATTTACTAGTTTTTGATCCTTTTGACTTACTCATCTTTTTCCCAAAGCTCAAGCCACCTTGCGAAAGGGTCAACCTGCAACTGAGATTTATGCCAATTTATTGGTATAATTAAACAAGTTGGGTGGTGCGCTAATTTCTCCATTGCTAAGCGGGAGATTTCAACGCCCCTTGGATTTGTGCCACGCTTTGGCAACAGCATAAATTGGCTAGGTCCTAGTTCCTCGAAAACCGATTCTTGTGCTGATTTAGGCAAATAATATAGCCCACCCAAAGCATTCCAGTTTATTTGGACCAGAAGAATATCGCAAGATGGCTTATATGTTTGCAAAAACTCTGAAGCCTTCTGTGAATCTACAGTCCAAATTAGCTTAACGCCAGACAACCTTGTACCAGTAATTGTTTTTATTGAAATTGGTGAGGAAAATACAATAACATCGGTTTCTTTGGCTGTAATCGCGACCTCCGTTTTAACATTTTCCTTTCCGAACACATGTATCAACAAGGCAACAATAATCCTTTCTCTAAGCGAGCCAACTTCCATACCAACTTTTCCTGCACGCGAACTCTCAATCTCGGCCATTTGGAAAAACCTTGGCAAGCGAGTCTGAATTCTCCTAACTAGTTGATCATCTGTGAATAATCTGGAAAGCACTTCAATTTACCTTTCTATCTTACCAAAAAACTACTCCACCGCCTTTGCCACTTCTTCTTCGAAGAGAGGAAGAATCGTGAACAAATCGCCGACTATGCCGTAATCCGCCAATTGAAAAATCGGCGCTTCCGCGTCGCTGTTTATCGCCACGATTACCTTCGATGTTTGCATACCCGCTAGGTGCTGAATCGCGCCGGATATGCCGCACGCGACGTAAAGCTTAGGGTTGACAGTCTTGCCCGTTTGGCCTACTTGGAAACTGTGGGGTATCCATCCCGCGTCCACGGTCGCGCGGCTCGCGCCCATCGCCCATCCGAATCGAGTAGCGATTTTCTTTATCGGCTCGAACCCTTCCGGGCCTTTTACTCCGCGTCCGCCGCTTATTACGACTTCGGCCTCGCGCAAGTCCACGACGCCCGCTTCTTTCGCCCGTAGTTCTTTGGTGACGGCTTTTTCCGCTGCAAAATCGCAGGAGAGTTCGACGGCTTCCGCCCCCCCGCCTTTTTCGTCCGCCGGCATGAAATTGTTGGGGCGAATGCTGATTATTTGCACACTGCCGCCGCCGCCGGCCTTGCATTTGCTTATGATTTTTCCGGCGTACAGCGGTTTTGTGGCGATAACGCCATCGCCGTCAGATTCCAGCGCCGTAGCGTCCGAAATCAGCCCGCATCCGAGTTTTGCGGCAAGCCGCGCCGAAACGTCGCGTCCGAACGTGGTAAAACCGAACAGCACGAAAGAAGCGCCTTCCGATTCGACGGCGGACTTGATCGCTTCGGCAATCGCGCCGGGCGCTGCGGAGTTGAAGTCCGCGTCGCCTATGCAATAGACCTTCGAAGCGCCGCGGGCTGCCAGTTGCGGCGCGAGTCCTTTCGAGCCTTTTCCAACTATTACCGCCGCGAAATCGCCGCCAAAAACGCCGGCGGCGCCCGCGAGTTCGAAACTCACTTTGCGGAGTTTTCCCTCCGCCGTTACTTCCGCAACTATCAATACTTTCGCCATTTGTCTCTCCAAGTTTTCCTTTTCCCGAAGCGTAAGCGGAAACCGGGATTAAAGCACCTTTGCTTCTTCGCGCAACAGCCGCACGAGTTCTTTCACCTGCTCGGCGGGTTCGCCCTGAAGCACCTTGCCCGCTTGTCTTGCCTGCGGAGTCGAAAACGAAACGAAGTCGACCGCCGCATCGAAAGCCGTGAAACCGAAATCCGCGGGAGTTTTTTCTTCCCACGGTTTTTTCTTTGCGCCCATTATTCCCTTGAGAGCGGGATAGCGCGGCTCGTTGATGCCTTTATCCACCGTTATGACTGCCGGCAGGGCGACTTCGACGACTTCCGTTCCGTCGTCGGTATTGCGCTCGCATATCGCTTTTCCGTCCGCCAAATCGAGCTTCGTCACCATCGCGACATGCGGCAAGCCGAGCAGTTCCGCAACGAAAATCGGCGTTTGGCCGAAGTCGTAATCCACGCCTTGTTTGCCTGCCAAAATCAAGTCCGGTTTTTCGCTTTCGAGCGCTTTAGCGATAATCGCGGCCGCCGCTGCTGGATTCGCGCCTTCCATTTCCGGACAGCCGACCACGACGGCGCGGTCAATGCCCATTGCAAGCACGTTCAGAAGCACTTTTTTCTCGCTTACGCCGCCCACGGTCAGGAAAAAAGTCTCGCTTCCCGGCGCGGCCTCAGCCTTGCGTATCGCCTCTTCGACGGCGTATTCGTCATAGGGATTTACGACGTAAGGGATGCCCGCGCGCGACACCTTGCCGCCCTCGATGCGGGGCCTTGACTCTGTATTTGGGACTTCCTTCACAAGTACAGCTATTTTCATTTTCTCTCCGCCAAATATGGGATATGGCAGGCTTTTATACCATTCGAGCCGATGAGCGGTCAAGGAAAAGGCTTGATAATTGCGGCTCAAGCTGTGGCGCGCCATAAAGATATATGCCGGCTGCGGCTGGTAGTAATGTTCCGATGCTAAACTTTCTGGCAGCTTCCCATCTCGCGATCTGGAGCCTTTATGCATCCTGTTCACGGACCTTTTCTGAAAACGATCTATGCGCTTATTCTGTTTGCGGCGGTAGGCTACTTTCTTTTTCAGATATACAAGCGATTTTTGCACTTTTTCAAGGCCGCGCCGCTTTCGAGAGGCGACAGGCCTTTTGAGCGCATAACCGGCGTTCTGAAATTTTACCTAGGCCAAGCCAAGCTTTTTCACGGCTATTGGTGGGCCGGATTGATGCACGCCCTTATTTTTTGGGGCTTTTGGGTAGTCAGCG
>JAANMV010001137.1_pt1 | contig 30257 bp, 15 predicted proteins | sample 7279661 | NCBI WGS metagenome assembly JAANMV01 (sample SAMN14094540, study PRJNA606508) | bioreactor metagenome | isolation source: A lab-scale SPAN reactor treating ammonium-rich wastewater day 121 | place: Ireland: Galway | collected 2017-05-16
CCGGAAGACTCGCCTCCCTCCGCCATGTTGAAGACCTGCAGGCCCGTCTCCAAGACTTCCGGGCTTGGGGCCGGATGAGGCTTTGTCACATTCTCTCCCACCTCGAACACTTCCGCCCCCACCGCCAGCGGCATGAGCCCGGCTTCGGATCTCCCATAGCTTCCTTCGTTGGCGGCGATCTCTCTCGGGTCCGATACCCTCCCAATTCGGGGAATCGGATTCGAATAATGACCGTCGTTCGCCGCACGATGGATCGCGCCCCAGTTCGCGAGGTGTTCCGAACGGTATTCCAGCTCCCGCTCCATCCCACGGTAGCGCTCCCCTCCCAGGTGATTTAAGATCCTCCCCGAGGCCTTCAACTGGAAGAACATCGCCAGGCCGTCCACCCACTCCCGTCCGCCAGAGTGCCACTCCCTCAAGCCCGCGACCGTCTCCAGCTTGTGCCCCAACAGGATACCCCCGTAGAGACCGACGTCCCCCGCAACCTTCTCCAATCTGGGACTACCCAACTCACGGCTCAATCCCCTCGACACCCCGCCAACCGTCTTCATTGCGCCTAGGACCAGATAGCTCGACAAGAGCTCTTCCTTTACGCCTGGACCTAACAACTTCTCGCCCCGGCCCCAACGCCCCACCGCCGTGAACACCGGCGCCTCCAGGGCATAGCCCGCCACACTGCCCGCCAATTTCATCCCCACGCCTTGGCCCCAGTACCCCGAGCTGCCCGCCAGCCGGCTCATCGTCGCTAGCTTCGTCGCCTTGTAGACGCCTCCTCCAACACCCATCGCCAGCAACATGGCCGGATCGCTCGCCTCTTTGGCGAAGCCACGCAGGAGGTCTTCGGCGCGCCGTCCAAAGGATCCTTGACCTTCCAACAGCCTCAGCCGCTCCTCCGCCTTCTCTCGGGCCGTCCCTGTCCCATGTTCCACAAGCCAGGCATAGGCCTCGGTGGCGAAGGCGAGATTGCCGCGCAGCTCTTTCCGAGTCGCTACATTCAACAGCCCTTGGCTTCGTAACTCAGGATCGGCTTCTCTTTGTAGTTGGAGGATTTCGGAAGAAAGGGCCTCGCCGTAGGCCTTGGATAAAGCGGAGCGGTCCAAGCTCTTCTCCAATGAAAATGGAGCATGCGCCTGCGGCGCTGTCTCGCGAGGATTTATCAGATCAGTTAGCTTCATAGCCTGCACACCGGCAGGCTCTTTATCGCCCTATTTTTTCACCTATTGCCGTACCATCTATAGACCCTATAGGACTTCAACACATCGATCCCGACAAAAACCACCAAGAGCCATTAGACAATAATCCATATTTAACGTATATATATGGATTATGTTTAGCAGGTTATTAAACCCTATAAAATCAAATAGTTTCTTCTTGTTCGGTGCCAGAGGCACCGGCAAATCGACCTTCCTCCGCGAGTTTTTTCGGGCTGAACAAACCCTCTGGATCGACCTGCTGGACCCTATGCAAGAAGATCTTTTCGCCAGAAATCCGGGGGAGTTGACGGCGAGGGCCATGGAGAAAGGGAAAACGTATTCTTGGGTAGTGTTGGACGAAGTCCAAAAAGTCCCGAAGCTCTTGAACGTCGCGCATCACCTCATTGAAAGCAGTCCTCTGAAGTTCGCACTGACGGGATCCAGTGCCAGAAAACTCAAACGCGGGGCCGCTAATTTGTTGGCGGGGAGGGCCTTCGTCAATCGCCTCTATCCTCTCACCCACCAAGAAATGGGAGAGGACTTCAATCTGCAAAGCGCCTTGCGTTGGGGCACTCTTCCCAAAATAACTCAGTTCGCGACGGACGAGGAAAAAAAGGAATATTTAAAGGCCTACACGCTGACCTACTTAAAAGAAGAAATCGCCGCGGAACAAATTGTCCGGAAGCTAGATCCTTTCCGCCGATTTCTTCCCATCGCCGCGCAATGCAGCGGCGAAATTCTCAACTTCTCGAACGTCGCCAAGGACGTCGGCGCGGACGTGAAAACGGTCCAATCCTATTTTGAGATTCTCGAAGACACCCTCTTGGGATACATGCTCCCCCCCTACCACCTATCCGTGCGCAAGCAGCAAAGGCAAAGCCCCAAGTTTTATTTCTTCGATCTGGGAATCAAGGGGGCCCTGGACGGTTCCTTGGTCCAGCCGCCGGTGACCACCACCTACAGCTACGGCAAGCTTTTCGAACAATGGCTTATCTTGGAACTGTTGCGTTTGAACGACTATTTGAAAAAAGACTTTCGATTCTACTACCTATTGACGAAGGATCACGCGGAGATCGATTTGATCATCGAACGGCCCGGTCTGCCGACCGCCTTGATTGAAATAAAATCCTCGGAAAATGTGGACGATCGCGACACGCGGACACTCGAGCGATTTCTGCCCGATTTTAAAAAATCCGAATTGTTTTGCCTGTCGAGGGATCCCCATCCGAAGAAAATTGGGAACGTCCGGCTTTTGCCATGGCAGGAAGGAATTCGAGCCATTTATTCCTAACAGGCTGTTGAAAAACCACCGATGGTCGGGCCTTGGAGTCCGGGAGAATCTTTCTTGCACAACTTTTTCGACCGACGGCGATAAGTACCCGCCTACCTAAAATAAAGTTTTGCCCGCATTTTTCGGCCCTCGGGGGGCTGAAGGGCGATGGATGCACGGATCTATTCGGAGGGCATCTTGATCCGGAACCTCACCGACCCGCAAACCGCGGCCTTCGCGGCGGCGCTGCGCCTGCGCGCGCCGCAGGCGGCCGAGCTGGACGCCTTGTCCCGCGAAGGCGATGCCGAGCTGCGCGCGCTAGGCCTGCTTCATCTGGCGGATCGGATGGTCGCGGCCCGCCGCCCCGACGCTGCGGCGGCCCTCTATCAAAGCCTTCTCCAACAAGACGACATCCCGGAAATCCAGGCTCGCGCCCGTCGGCGGCTCGAGGCCTTGAGCGGACGGGGCGGTCTTGGCCAGAAATGCGAATTTTTCATCGAGCACCTGGCCCAGCACAGCCTCGACCCCCTGGCCCTGGCCACCATGACCTTGGGCGGCGCCACCTATCGCATCGCCCGCCTCGGGGCCCTAAGCTCCGGCGCGCCGCGGGCGGCCGCCGCGGTCTTCGCCTGGGGCGCCGAGGTCTCGACCTTCACCCTGGCCGGGCGCCTCGGCGCGCGCTGGCTGGGGCGGGAGATCCCTTCTTCCCCAGGGCACGACCTCGCCTCCGCCGCCTTGGTCCTCGGCAGCCTGCGGCTCAGCGCTTGGGCCGGGGGCTCGCTGTTTCGCAGGGTCGGCGCACCCTCGACCGGACCAGGCCCCTTCCCCGCGATCTCCACAAAAATCCTTCCCCTCGCCGTCCCCTTCGCGGGCATCACCTTGGGGCACGGTTTGGAACAGAGCCTCGGCCTGCGCGAGGCCCAAGGCGCGGCGGGGGTCTTGGCCGACAGTTTCACGACCCTGTTTCATTTTCAGGTCGCCGGACGCCTGGCGCACCGGATCTTGGGCAAAGATTTTTCGCTTTGGGAGCGGCGCATGGACCTGCGGGCCGAGCGGATGGGAGCCGGTCTCCCGCCGGTGCCGCCGCGCCTGCAAGCGGTGGCCGAGGGCTTCGTCGCCGGCCCGCCGATGGCGGAGGCGCCGGCGGCCCTGCGCCACTACAGCCTCTCCCGGCGCCACGGCTCGGAATCCCCGCCGCCCCAGACCCGCCTCGAGGCGCTGCGCGAGCGATTTCTTCCGCTGTTCCCGAAGGCAGAATGGGTTTCCCGCGCGGAGGAGATCGTCCAGGCCGTGGGGCGAATCCCCTGCGACCTGCCGGACTTTCACGAGCGGCTCCTCGAGGCACTGGTCCGCGCCCCCCGGCCCGGCAGCCGCGAGCAGCTCTACCTCGTGCTGGCGATCGAGGACGTCTTCGGCTCCGACGCCGTCCGCAGCGCCACCGGAAGCTTCGACTACGCGCTGCTCCAGCGCCTGCTGGGCCGCGCGGTGTCGGAATCGGACGGGCCCTACCGGAACCAAGTCCTGCAGGCGATCTTCGGCGGGATGGAAGGCGGCCGCTCCCGCGAGCATTGGCTGCGGCTGTCGGAGGGACTCGGCGAGGGCGGCGAGCCGAATCTCTTCGCGGAACCCCTCTACACCGAGGGATTTTGGCGGACCCACGGCGACTTGGCCGGCGCCGCCTGGGCGAACTATCGCCCCCAAGACCACGTCGCCTTGTTCAACTTCGCCTACCGGAATTCCGCTGGCCTGAACCGGCAGGCCGAGCGCATCATCCGGACCTTCGGCACCGGCCGCGAGGACCCGCGCTACCCCGCCGCCCAGATCGACCGTGCCCTGGAGATCGCTCGGGAAATGCCGCAGGGCGAGCTCGTCCTGCAACGGCTCCACGACATCTTCGCCGTCCAAGACAGCCCCGCGAAGCTCTTCGAGCTCTCCCGCGCCCCCGGCTCCAACCCCAAGCTCTCGCAGATCCTGCACCGGCTCCACCAAGGACGAACCCGCGAGTCGCTCGCCTTCGAGATCAACGGCTCTTCCCACACCGCCTACCTCCACGACGTGCGGCTGGCCCGCAAGGTCCTCGCCGTCATGGAGGACGTCGCGCCCTACCTCCACGACCCTGCGCTGAGGGAGGCGAACAAGGCGCGGCTCGTAAAGGCCTTCGAAACCTGGGCCGCCGAATCGCGGGACCTGGCGGCCGGGGATCTCTTCAGGTTTTTGGAGATTAATTCCAGTCCCGTCACCGAGGCCCTGATGCTCGCCTGGATGGCGCGAAAATTCGACGTCGAGCTCGTCCCCGCGGCCGAATTCGATCGGCGCGTCGCGGCCTGGGGCAAGACGCGGGACTGCGACCTGTCGATCTTCTTTCCGCACGGCGGTGAGCGGGGCGGGCCGCTCATCCTGATCAAGGCCCCCGAGCTCGACCTCGGCAACGAGGCCGGGCGCAAGCGCGCCTTCGCCGAGCTGATGAACCGCGTCAAGGCCCTGGCCCACGAGGCGGAACACTGGCGCCACGTCACCGGAAATTTCTTCGGAACCGAGCGCGGCTCCCGGCCCCTGCGACTGGCGGAGGCGAACCGCGAGGAGCGCTACGTCTCGGAGATCATGGCCTACCTCGAAGAGTTCCGCTGGCGGGCACGCAACCTCGACGCGGATTTTTGGGAGATCTCGCGGCGGCTGGGGGAGACCCTGCCGGTCTACCTGCGGGGGATGGCCGACCGGTCTTACTTCGCGGCGTCGAATCAGGCCCGGGCCCTCCGCTAGGCCCCGCCTGCTGGATCCGACCGCTTCGCAAATCCTTCCTTGATTCATGGGGTCGGAATTCCTAAAATTCACTTAAAATAAGGAAAAAGAAATGGAAAATAAAAGAATGAAACTTGGCCTCTTAGTGTTGAGCCTTCTCTGCCTTCTGTTCGTCGGCCGATCCACCTTCGCCATTGACGATGGGACACTGGTGGACGAATGCACGTACGCGGGATGCGACGGCTGGGATTGCATCACCTGGGGTAGAGGGGATGATCAGAGATTCTGTTGGTGTACGTTCTGCGAGGACCTCTCCGCGGCAGGGGCCGTGTATCAAGTGGGGCAGGATCAATACCTTTGCGGCGCCGTCCCCAACGGCGCCAGCCTCAGCAAGAAGTGCGTTCCTTTCCCGGTTCAAATCAAGACCCTGGACCTCAATGATACGCGGGTGGAGACTACCGATAAGGCGGCCATCGATGAAATTCTCCGTTTGAAAGGCCTGAGGGCTCCCCAAAAGGGGCAAACGATAGCCCCCACGGAAGTCAAATCACCGATCCAAAAAACGCCGACGTTCCTGCAAAAAACGACGACGCTGACAAAATGACATTGCCGCTCTTTCGGCCGACGAAGCGACGGCAAAGCATTCTCGAATTATGAACCGCGTCTAGGCCCGAGCCCCGCGCTAGGCACGCCTCACTGGACCCGGCCGGCACGCGGCTCGTGATGATAGATCATGTTGATGTCCGGAGGCAGAAGGGGATGGCTCCCGGCGTAAAAGGCGTCGGTGATTTCGATCACGCGGCGTTGCCCACCGATCTCGACCTCATTCCAGACATGCGCCCCGCCGATGATGCTGCCGCGGACCATCTGGACTTTGCGGACCCCCAGGTCAGCCAAAAAGGCCTGGGTGAGCAGGGCGAGGTGGCGGCAGAAGGGGAACTTCCGCTTCAGCATCTCGCCCACCAGGATTTTCTGGTCCCGCTTGTCGGCAATGAAGGCGTCCAGCCGGCGCAGGGCGCCCTTGGCGTCCTCGCCCGGGTCGCGAAATTCCTTGCGGAGCAGGACATTGTAAATACTCATCGCCAATTGCAGGTCCCGCTCGAAATTCGGATCCGCGGGGTCCAGGAATTCCTTCCCGATAGCGCGCCTCACCTGCTCCTGGGCCTGGGCGAGAAAGTCGCGCACCACGACGTCCTGGCTCCGGTCCCAGACGATGATCTCGCGGTTGGCGGGATCCTCGGCATAGCGACCCGCGCCCTCCATATAGACCGCGCTGCGCCCCGGGACCTCCAGGCCGTTGACCGGGGTCCCCTCCAGCAAATTCTCCTGGGTGAATTGCTTGGCCTGATAGAGATGGGGATGGACGATGGCCCAATCCCCCGCGGTGATGGTGCGGGAGAGATCGCCGTCCCCGGCTTTCCTCGGGGCGGTCCAGGTGATCTTCTCGTGGCCCATCTGTAAGACGTCGCCGTCCTTTAAGGTCACCGCCTCGCCCGAAGGGAGGCGCCGGCCGTTGACGAAGGTGCCGTTTAGGCTGGCCACCCAGCCCTTGGGACTTTGGGCGCCGTCCCGAAGCTCGTAGACGTCTCGGTCGCCTTCCCGCTTGTAGGTCAGGGTCGCCTGGCGCCCGGAGATCAGGCTGTTTTTATCCTGGGGCGAACCCAAGACCCAGTCGCCCACGCGGCCCAGGACGAGGGAGCCCTTGGTTTCCAAGAGCCGCCGGGCATCGGCGGGTATTTCGGTCCCTCCTGGAACCGGCGGCTCGCCTTTTTTGGCCTCGGTTTTTCCGGCGCCGCCCTCCGCCGTCTCGTGGAAATAGACGTGGACAGTGATGTTGTCGGAGGGCTTGTAGTGGGCGAGCAAGGTGCCGCCGCTCTGGCGATCCCAAATGTTGGCGTTCTGGTCGATCCAGCGCTGCTGTCCGTCCGGCGTCGTGATGGGGGTGCGCAGTCCGAGGGGGCGACTGAAGCTCTCGATCAGGATTCCGCCTTCCTTGGCGCTGAACACGGAATACACATAGGCATTAGTGGCCTCGTCCAAGTCGCGGCGCATGTAGCGCTTCTTCCCGTCGCGGAGGACCTCGATGCGTTCGCCGGGGCCCAAATCCTGCCATTGCAGCTTCCACTCCCGCTTGGCGCCCATCGCCTCGTGGGCGCTGCCCATCCTTCCGAAGGCGGTATTAAAGATGCCGTCCATGGCCTGTCCGGGATTTTTGGCCGCGAGGGCTTGGCCGGCGATTTCCCGCGAGCTCAGGCTGTCGCTCACCCCGTCGGACATCATCACGATGCGGTCTCCCGCCTCCAGACGGACCTCGGTGACGACCGGCTGGGTATTCTTGCCGCCGCCCAAGGAGCCCAGGACCACATTGGACCTGGGGTGGGCGCGTTTCATCAATTCGACGTCGTCGGTGTGCAGGCCGAATTTTCGCGCGGTGGCCGGGATGCCCTCGGCCGCGAGATTTTTCTCCACGAGCTCTTCCACCAGGGACTGATCCTGGCTACGGTGCTTGATGCGGCCGTCCTTCGCGATCACCATCCCCACCGCGTCTCCGACGTGGACGAGGACGGCCGTGCGGCTGCCGTCGGGGTTCCGGACGATGTAATGCCCCACCGCTACCACGCTGGAGCGCGCGTAGGGCGAGGCGTTGATGGCGTCTCCGCCCGCGAGCAGGGCCTGCCGAAAGACCTGGGCGGGCGGCCCGTCGCCGGCGTGCTCGGCCATGTATTTCGCCACCGCCTCGCCGAAGACCTTGCCGGCCTTGCCGTGCGAGCCGCCGGTGCCGACCTCGTCGATCACCAGGGCCCAGTCCTTGCCTTGGACGAAGCCGTCCTCGTTGTAACTCTTGCCGACCCCCTCGTGGGTCTTGGCCGCGGAGACGCCGTATTCCTCCGTCGCCTGGGTCTTCAAGACCGTGCCGCGGCGAGGCCGGCCGGGCTCGTTTTCCGCCAACAAGGCCTTGGCGCCGAAGAGCGGATCGGCGGCCGGGGCCGGCGGCTGGTCCCGTGGCGCCTGGTCCGGATGGGGCAGGACGGCGACGCGGTCGGCCTGCGCGCGCGCGTGTCCCGTTCCGTCCCGGAAGTGCAGGCTTACTTCGGGACTCCCGGGGGCCTGGCGCAAGGTCTGTCCCTCGACCTGGAACCAAGCCATGCCGAACCAGAGGTAGTCGTGGTTTTCAAGAGGGACAAATCCGTCCGGACGCGGGGCCTTGGGCTGGAGGTTGCCCCCGAACACGTCCGTCGCGTCGACCGGATAGAAGATCCAGCCGGCGCCTTCGCGGCGCAGCTTGCCGCGCAGGACGGGCTCGCCGGAAGACGCGCCGTCTTGGACGACGACGGCGAGCCCCGCCTTGTCGGAGAGCTTGGCTGGGTCGCCGACGAAGACGTCGAGCTCTTGGACTTTCGGCGGCAGAACGCCCAGGTCGATCGCCCGATGCTCCAAACCCAATTTGAAGGTCGAGAAGACCTCCGGGACCCGTTCCACCACGGGCACCCGCGGCGGGGTCGTTTCGACGGCGGGGCGAGGCGCGTCCAGCGGAGGCCGTTGGGGCGGCGCCTGGTCCCAGGCGACCGCGCGACGCTGCGGCAGCGGCGGAGACGCCTCGGGCTGGCCCGCCGCCTTGCCCTTGGCGCGCTTGAGAAACAGGCCTCCGATCCCGCCCAAGACCAGCAAGGTCGCCCCCACGATCCAGGGCGCGGCGCCGCCGCCGGAGGCCTCCCCGGCCTTGTCGGCGGCATGGGCGAGGTCCGGCGCAAGCAGGGTCACGAGGCCGGCGACCAGGCCGGGCAAGGCGACGGCGGCACGCCGGTCGGCGGCGGGCTCGCCCGCACGCGGCGCGACTTCGACCTTGTCGGCGGCGGAGACGGCCCAGGGATCGGCCTGATCCATCGGCTTCGCCGTCAAATCCAATTCAAATTTAATAACGACGCGTTGGGTGGTTTCGTATTCGCGCCTTTGTTCCTTACCGTGCTCGTCGGTAAACTTTTCGACGACCTTGTTCTTCACCACGACGGTCATTTCGCCGCTCTTTTGGTCGGGACTCAGCTTGAGCTCGTCTTGGATTTCGAATTCACCCCGACCCGCCATCTTTTTGGCGAGCTCTTGGGCCTTCTCCATGCCGGCGACCTTGACGTCCATCCGCGCCAATTTCTCCGCGGGGACTCGGCTCCAATCGTCGGCATAGGCCCCCATTTTTTCCGGCGGGGTGAAATTCAACTCGTAATTTAAGTCTGACCTTTCATTCCCGAGCTGGCGCGCCTGCTGGAGGGAGGGGAACTGCTCCATGCCGAGGAAGATCTCCAGGGGGGCGAGCTTCGCCTGGGTCTCCAACATCAGGGCGGCGTGGGCCCGTTCCATCTTATGGTATTTGGAATCGTGCAGCCCCTCCGCCAGCGCTTGGACCTCTTGCCATTTTTTATGAAGGTCCTCGCTCTTCTCCGGGCTGGGTTTCTTGCGGTAGTCTTTTTCCAGGCGCCCGTATTCCTTCCAAAGGGCCTCCAGCTTCCCGAGCTCCTTTTGGAAGGACCGCGCCTCGGCGCCCCAGGCATCGCGCTGTTGGGCGAAGGCGGCCAGGGTCTCTCGGGTGTCTTTCCCGTGGTAATAATCGAAGAGCTCGCCGACGAGGTGCTCCCCGGCCTGACGGGTCCCCGCGGCAAGCGCGTCGGTCGGTTGGAGCGGCTGCACCGGCGCCGGGGTGTCGGCGGCCTTGGCGCCTTCCGCTTTCGAGGGCGTCGCGGGCCTCTCGGCCTCGAGGCTTAAGTCGCGGCGATCGGCCTTGGCGCTGCGCGCGGCGGCCTGCTCCGTTTTTTTAACGGCCTTCGGCCGCGGCGTCTCCAGTCGAGTGGCATCGCCGGTCCCGGCGGTCGCAACCTTGGCCGGCTTGGCGGGACCGACCGCGTATTGGCTGCCGTCCTTATTCAGGTAGGTCATGGTGCCGCCCTTGCGAAGATGGGTCTCCAGGTCGACGGCGACCTTGGGCCAATACCCGTCCTCGGGGTTGGTCTCGCCCCGCGCCACCGCCTCGAAGTGCTTAAGCAGGAAGTCCCGATGGGCCCGGTACTCCGCGCTGCCCGGCTTGTATCCGGCGCTGCGCAGGACGCGGTCGGCCATCCCCTCCATCGCGAGCTTTTGGTTGGCCGCGCTGAAATTGTCAGTGTGGGCCCAGGCCAGAATCTCGTCATTCAGGGCGGCGAATTGTTTCGCCGTCGCCCGCTGCGCCCCCGCACCCTCGGCCTCGCTTTGCTCGACGCGCTCCACCCGGCCGTCCACGATCCGGAACTGCACCCGGCCCTCGAGCATACCCTGCAGGTCGGCGCTCCACTCGTGCTGCCCGCGCCCCTCCCGGGCCGACCAGCGGAACAGGGCGACTCGGTCGGAAAGGGGAATGCCGCCGAGCAGCAGCCCGGCCTGGTCGACGTCGCTCAAGTGATAATTGGCGTGGGCCTCCAGGTTCTTCAGGGTGGCGGCGAAGGCATCGAAATCCGGCGAGGCCCGCATCGCGTCCACCAGGAGAAGGCCGGCCAGCTGCCTTCCCTCGGCCGTGTTGCTGAAGGCGCGCTTGGCATCGCCGCCGAATTTGTCGACGATGTTTTTTAACAGCTCGGGATTGTGGGCCAGGACCTCGCCGAACCGCGCCAGATCATCCACGCCATAGCCGCGCTCCAAGGCGAGGGCGACCAAGGCCTTCGCCAATGCGTCCTGCCCCTTCACCTTGTCCATGCCGGTTTTGGCCAGCAGCTGCTTGGCCGCGACTTCCTGGGCCTCGAGCAGGCGGCCCAATTCCGGAAATTCCTTGAGCAGGGCCTCCGACTTCTTGCCGTGGGCCAGGGCCTCGGCGAACTGCTTCATGACAGCCTTGCCGTGTTGGCTCGTGGGATCGAGGTTGAGGCGCTCTCGGACGAAGCCGTCCAGGTCCTTGAATTCCCCCAGCGCCTTCTCCGCCCCGGGCAGATCGTTGGCGTGCTGGAGGATGTAAGCGAGGGTCTTGCCTTCCGCCGAATCCGGGTCCGTGCCCAGCTTCTCGACCAGGCGATTGGCCTTGCGGAAGGCCAGCATCGCCCCGATTTGTTTCGGGTCCTGCCCGTCCAGCACGGAGGGTATCTCCTGGTGGGCCCGCTCCGCCGCCAACTTCCGCGCCTCGGGGGCGCTGAGTTTCCCCTGCTTCAGGAGCTGCTGGTAATGGTCTTGAGCGACCTCGGCCTTGAGCTTAGCGCGCAGCTCGGCGTTGGCCGCCCAATTGCGGGTGGCGATATTCAGGACCTTGGTGCCGCCGTGATAGGCGAGCTGCCGCACCCCTTCGCCCAAGTGGCGCTCCAGGGTCCAAAAGCCCGGACCCGGGTGCCCTTGGATGGTTTCCAGGGCGTAGTTCATGGCCGCGGAGAGCTCGGTCTGGACGAGCATCATGCCGGCGAAGTTCCCCACCTTCATTCCGACTACGGATTCTCCGCGTTGGAGGGCGGCCTGAATGGCGCGGTCGCCGATGCCCAGCTTGTCCGCGAATTTGCCCCAAAGCCGGTTGCCGCCGTGGAAGGCCAGGCTGGTCACGATGTTGAAGCCGACTTCCTTCCACTCGAAGTCCCGGTTGTGGATCGCGGAGGCCAGGAAGGTCTGGACCAGGCCCTCCGCGGCCGCGCCGGTGATCAGGATGCCGCCCTTGGTGGCGGCACTGGCCCAGCGGCCGGCATTCAACATGCGGATGGCGAGCTTGGTCCCGCTCATCCCCGCCCGCACCGCCGTCCCTACCCCCAGGGTCATCGGCAGGGTGACGGCCATGACGATGGCCTCGGTCTTCAGCGCGTCCCAACTGTGGTCGGCCAGGTTGTCCCACTCGTCGTTGGGATCCTTCATGTCGTTGAAGATCTTCCAGGCCTCTTGGGCGATGGGGTCGTGGCTGCCGACCATGTTGGGCATATGGCCGTAGGCCTCGGACCGGATTTTCAGATCGATCTTGGCCGCTACCGCCTGATCCAAGGCTTTTTGAATCAGCGGCTCCGTCAACTTGGCCCGTCTTTTTTCAATTCTTTCCCGGATGTCTTTTTGTAGAATCGCGTCCCCGCCGGGGATACCGGCATCCCCGCGAAGTTTCTGGGCCGCCAGGGCCTCCTCCACGGCCTTATCGGTGTCCTCCCTGCTAAGCTGCACCCGGCTTTTGTTCTTCTTAAAGGCCTCCCGAATCTCCTTCTCGAGCTTGGCTCGGTCCTTGGTTTGGACCTCCGTCTTGATCTCTTGGATCCGGTCGGGACTGATCTTCTGCTTCGCGGCCTCCAAATCCTTCCCGAAGAGCTTTTCCAACAACTCGGCGGCCGTGGAATAATCGCTGTTGCCGCGCAGGGTCTTGGCCAACTCCAAGCTGTAACGCCGGTCTTGGTCGGGGCTGAGGCGCTGCTCCAGACCGGGGCGGAGCTCCGCCTCGAGCAGGGCCTTGAAGCCCTTGTCCTTCTCCCAACCCAGGTACTCGTCGAAGAGGTAGGCGAGGGTCTCGGGCCTGCCGGGGCTCAGGGCGTCGAACTTCGTCCCCGGATGAATCATATTGTGGGAGGTGACCTGGAAGGCCTCGCCCGCGGCCTTCTGGCGTTGGTACTCCGCCTTCAGATTCCGCATCGCCTCGTCGAGGGTCAAGGCGCGGCCGGATTCGATTTCCGCCCGCAGGGCATTCATCATCACCTTGTTGAGCTTGGCCTGGGTGGTCTTCGGCACATACTCCATGGCCGCGCGCTGGGCGAGGTTGAGCTCGTTGAATTCGCCGAGCTGGTCCAAGGATTTGAGGCTGATTTCCTTCAGGACCAGCTTGGTCTGCTCATACATGGCGCCGATCTCGGGATTCTTCTCTAGGTAGCCGGGATCGACGGCCACCTGGGCCTTCACCGCCGCGTGGAAATCGGCCATCTTGAGGCGGGTCGCGTGGATCTTGTCCTGACGCAGCAGGGCCTGGGTCTCGTAGAATAATTTCTGGACGGGGTCGGCGGCGGTGGCGGCCTGCCGCTCGTTCCAGCGGATGAAGGCGAGGTTGTCGAGCCTTTGCAGGGTCGAAAGCTTCCGTTCCACCTCGGATTTTCCATGGACGGAAATCGTACCCGCGGGGCTGGGCGGCTCCGGCTTGAAGATCACCTGGCCTTCGGGACCGATCTCCACCAAGTTTTGCAGGTCGGCCGGCAGGTCCGAGGTCTTGAGCCCGGCCCTTTGGACGACCTTGTTCACGCCCTCGTGATAGGTCTTCAGCGCGGCCTCGGAGCCGAGGTTTTTCACCCCTTGCTCGAGTTCTCCCACTTCTTTGCCGATTTCCTGGAAGGCCTGGATCTTCGCCTCGGCAATCTGGGGACCTTTCAATTTTGGGTCGGGGATCCACAGGCCCTGATCGAGGCCGCTGCCGGCGACGGCCTGCAGGGCCCGCGTCACCGCCAGCTCGCGGCTCTGCAGGCGGTATTGGTCGAAGGGCGATGGAGGCACGGCCATGTCCTTCCAGAGACCGCGCATCCGCTTTAATTCCGTTTTGAGGTTCTTCAGCTCCTCCAGATAGAAAGACCACTGCAGGGCGATGCGTTCCTTCGCGGCGGCATCGGGGGCCTTGGCGAGGGTGCTGCCGTAATCCTCCACGGCGCCCCGGTAATTCTCGCGGACGTGCCGGATCCTGGCCCGCAGCAGATGGGCCTGGCTGTCCTTGGGGGCCCGCTCGATCCAGGCGGTGGCGCTGGCCTCCGCCGCCGCGTAGACCTTGGCGGCCTCGACCCACTGGTCCTGGGTCTGGGCCTGGCGCTCGAGGATGCGGGCATGGTGGAACTTAAGCTCGGCGTCGATGGCCGCGGTGCTGGCCTTGAAATAGGGATTCTCGGCGAGGAGCTTGGCGTGGTGATTCCACCGCGCGTCCACCGAGACCCAGGTCTTTTGCAGCAGGCGCTGAGCCTCTTCGGTCTTTCCCTGGGCGAGCAGGGCGTCCACCCGGCGCAGGCCTTTGTGGATCTCCTGGTCCTGCTTGAGGGCGGAGTCTTTGTAGAGGTTGCGGACCTGCTCGAGGCGCTCCAGCAGGCGACGGGCGACCTTGTCCTTGGGGTCTTGCTTCAGCAGTGCGGCCGCGGCCTTCTCCGCCTGGAGATAGAGGTCTTGGGCCTCGCGTCCCTGAGCGGGCCGTTTCCCGTCCAGCGCCCGGGCCTGGTGGAACTTTAGCTCGGCCTCGAGGCGGGCGCCACGGGCCTGGAAATCGGAGCCCTCCGCGAAGAATCTGCCGTGGTTGTCCTGCCGCGCTTGGAGGGCCTTGGCCGCTTTGCTTAACAGTTTCTTGGCGGCCTCCGTCTTTCCGTCCCGGAGCAGCTCGTCCGCGCGGTCGAGGTCTTGGCGAATCTCCCGTTCCTCCTGAAGCGCCGCGCCCTGCTGCTTTTGCCCCACCTGGATCTTGCCGACCCGGGCCACGATGTCCAAGGCCGCCGCGTCCTTGGGATCCTTGCTCAAGGCGACTTGGGCGCTGCTCTCGGCCAGCACGTAAAGGAAATGGGCCTCGCTGAATTGTTCGGCGGTCTTGGCCTGGGTCTCCAGGAGGCGCGCCTGCTGGAATTTCAGCTGGGCATCGAGGCGGGAGGTGCGGAGCTGGTGATTCGGTTCCTCCCAGAGCATCTTAGCGTGGTGGTCGAAGCGCGCCTCCGAGGTCTGGGCCGCGCGCTTCACCAGCTTTTCGGCCGCCGCGGCCTTGCCTTGGGCGAGCAAGGCGTCGGCTTCGCGCAGGTCGGCTTGGGCGCGCTCGCCCAAGTGATTCATATGGTTGAGTTGGGTGGCCTTCAAGGTGTCTTGCAGGCCCGGGGTCTGGGGGGCGAGGCGCAGGGCATTCAATAGATAAGGCTCGGCCTCCTTCAGCTGATTTTTTCCTAAATAATAGTGGGCCATCCCGAGCTGGGTCTCGGCATCCTCGGGTCGGTAGTGGAGGGCGGCCTCGAGGTGCTGAAAACGGGCCTCCGCGGTCACGGCCAAGGTCGCCATCTTGGCGTGATAGGCGCCGAGCTTTTCGGTGAAACCGGCCTTGCCCGCAAAAAAGGCATCGCCGGAAAAGGGCGAAGACTCCCAGGGCGGAGGGAAGAGACCCAGCGACTGGAGCGCCTCCCGCACCTTGGGGTCCGTGGCGTGCCGGTCGACGTAGGTCAAAAGCTGCGCGGTGGTGATCGTGTGGTAAGCGCGGCTATCGACGCGATTTCCCGAAATGTGCCCGGAGGGGATGCCCGCCCGGCGCAGGGCCTCGTAGAGGGCGAAAAGCCGCGAATTGTCCTTCGGCGTGAAATCCAACGAGTAGGGCCTCGCCAGCTCGTCGGCGAGCAGGCATTTTTCCTCGTAGCGCTTCGCCTGGTCCGCGTCGCCGCGCTTGGCGGCATCCCGGCTGGCCCATTCGTAAAGCGAGGCCAAGGATCGGTGCTCCGATTCCTTGAGCAGGACCCCGCCGGCGAAGGCGACGGCGCCCTGTCTCCGGATCTCGGGATCCTTGAGGCCTTGCAACCAAGTCATCAGTTCCGGAATTTTTTCCCCGCTGCGGAGGACGACCTGGGCGACGTGCCCGCGGGCCGCTTCGGTTTTTCCCCCGCGATACAGCAAGTCGGCGAGCGCCTGGTGGGCGAGCCGAGTGTGCGGGCGGAGATCCAGGGCCAGGCGATAGGATTTTTCCGCCAGGTCGAGGAGGCGCGCGGCCTCGGCGGTGTTGTTTTCGGCCACGGCGGCCGCAGCCTTTTTTTCAAAGTCCTTCCCCTTCTCCACCAGCTGATGGGCGCCGTCTTTCAATTCTCCGGTCAGGAGCCGCACGGCCTCGGCGTCGGCAAAGCCTAAGCCGCGGAAGGCCTGGCGGAGGGCGTCGACTTGCTTTTGGACCTTCGGGGAAAATTTATCGAGGTGAGAGAGGACGTAGGCGACCACTTCCCGGGGCTTGGCTTGGCCGTCGCGGTCGAGGTCGACTTCTGGGGCGGGGATCTTGGCGTCGCGGTACCACTGTTGGAAGGCTCCGTAGAGTCCGCGTTGTTCGGGTATGCCGTTGGCCATGGCAAAAATCCTTCCTGGATTGGCCGCATCTATTGTCCCCAAGGAGCGCTGGGCTTGCCATCGCTAATTCCGCCGCGGCCTGATTTCCCCCGGCACGCGTCGATGCACGAAAGGAATAAGGGATGGAACCCTTTGGCGGAGGGTCGTGGAGGGAGTGCCGGTTTGATGGAAGTTCAATAAGGATGCCAAACAAAATGGCTAAAAGATTAATTTGCTAAGCATTTAATATTAAATGAATTTTATAGAGAGAGCCAATTTTGAATGCACAGATGGGGAAATTGAATGTATTAATAGTAATTAATTTTCAATATTTTGACAACTTTATTGATTTAAAATGATATGTATTTATTAATTTATTTAATCATGATCTATATTTTACCAATTCATTCACCCTTGTCATTTCGCAAGCAGCGCCCCGATAGAATAGGCCCGTGAATCGAAACTAGGCGGTCCCGGAAATCCCTTCCCCCTCGAGGCCGTTTCCCCGGGTCGAGCTTGGTTCCGTGGAGTCCTCCCGATCCCGCCGCCGTTCCTCAGAAAAATTAAAAACGAAGACTCGACAAATTTAAAACCGGATCGGACCATGCGCCGTCCCTTCTCGCACATTCCTTGCCACGGAGGCCCCATGTCGCTGAAAAATTTTCGCAAACCCACGCCCCTCACCCCGCTCTTGCTACTTTCCTTTTTACCCCTACAGATCCCAAGCAGACCCGCCTGGGCGGCGCCTCAGCCCCCGGCGGTGATCCGTAGTTGCGCGACTCCGATGGAATACGAAAGCGCCCGGGCCAAGCACCGCCCCGCCCCCGCCCCGATGGGCGGCGTCTCCGGTTCCGCGCCGGCGACTTCGATGGCCCAGCAGCCCTTGATGAAGGCCGCTCCCCCGCCGCCCGCAGGCGATGCAGCCAAGGCCGAGCGCTCGGCCAACATCCTCGCCGAGGCGAAGCCCGCCAAGGACGGTCTCGACGTCCATCAGGCCGGGAAGAAGGTCGACAAAGAGATCCGCCGCGCCAGCGAGGTCTACTTGAGCAACGACGACTCGATGAGCCTGGCCAGCGCCCAGCGCCTGCTCTACGCCATCAATAACTTCCTGCCGATCTACCGCAACGAAATTCGGCCCCACGAGTTTCTCAACTACTTCCACTTCCAGACCTACCCCATGGTCCCCGGCCAGACCTTCAGCGTCAAGGCCCAGCTGGCGCCGCGCGAGAAGGGCGAGACCCTCGCCCTGGCGGTGCAGGGCCGCAAGCTGACCAAGGAAGAGCGCCGCCCCGCCGTCCTCACCCTGATCCTCGACAAGAGCGGCTCGATGGCCTCCGACGGCAAGATGGAATACCTGAAAGAAGGCATGGCGCTGCTCAAGGCCCAGCTGAAGAACGGCGACGTGCTCAACGTGGTGGAGTTCGACCACCAGGTCTGCAACGCGGTCGAGGGCTTCGTGGTGGGACGCGACGGAATGGACGGCTACGACCGCACCGTCGCCGAGCTGCAGCCGCGCGGCTCGACCAACCTGCACGACGGCCTGGTCGAGGGCTACAAGCTCGCCGAACGCTTCCACGACCCCGAGAAGATCAACCGCGTCATCCTGATCACCGACGCCATCGCCAACACGGGCGAGCTCTCGGCGGACCTGATGGCCTCGATCGGAAAGTACTACGACACCAAGCGCATCGCCCTCTCCGGCATCGGCGTCGGCCTCGATTTCAACGACGAGCTGCTGGACACGCTCACCGACAAGGGCAAGGGCGCCTACCTCTTCCTCGGCCTGCGCGAGGCCCTGCCGCGGGTCTTCGGCAACGACTTCGTCAGCCTGCTCGACACGGTGGCGCGCGACGTGCATTTCAAGGCGAGCTTTCCGAAAAACGTGAAGCTCGACGTCTTCTACGGCGAGGAGGTCTCCACCGAGAAGGCGAAGGTGCAGCCCATCCACTACTTCGCCAACACCTCGCAGCTCTTCCTGCTGGATCTCTCGGGCCAGGGCGGCGCCGAGGAGAGCTACGGCCTGCAGATCGAGTACAGCGACCCGATCACCAACGCCGCCAAGGTCGAGAACTTCAGCGCCTCCGCCGCCTCGCTGCGCACCGCCGGGCAGGAGAACGTCGCCAAGGCGCGCCTCTTGATGGCCTTCGCCGGCCTGTTGGAGAAGACCTCGCTGCCCGGGACGCGACCCTATGCGGGCTGGCGCATCAAGGCCGAGCCCAGCGGCTCGCAGCAGGCCGAGGGGAAGAAGGCCTGCGCCGAGGCGCAGGCGGCGATGGCGGAGCAGGCGCGGGTGTACTCGGATCAAGAGACGGCCTACGTCGTCGACCTGACAAATAAGTATTGCGCGAGGTTTTGATGTGGTAGGGGCGAACGCAAAGTTCGCCCCTACATGGACTGGTCCATTGCAAAAATTCTTACTTGGTCGACGGACTACTTCCAAAAAAAATCCGTCGACGCCCCCCGGCTCAACGCCGAACTCCTGCTCGGCCGCGCCCTGGGGCTCTCCCGCGTCCAGCTCTACGTCCAGTTCGACCGGCCCCTGACCGAGGCCGAGCTCGCCGCCTTCAAAGAGCTGGTCCAGCGCCGCGCCGCCCGCGAGCCGCTCGCCTACATCCTGGGGGAGCGCGAGTTCTACTCGCTGCGTTTCGAGGTCTCGCCGGCCGTCCTGATCCCGCGCCCCGAGACCGAGGAATTGGTCGAGCGCGGCCTCGAGCACCTGCGGCGCACGAATCCCGCCGAGCCCAAAATCCTCGACGTCGCCACCGGCTCGGGCTGTATCCCCATCGCCCTCTTGAAAAATCTCCCCGCCGCCCGCGCCCTCGCCTTCGACCTCTCCGAGGAGGCCCTCGCCCTGGCGCAGCGCAACGCCGCCGCCCTGGGCGTCGCCGACCGCACCGCGTGGCTGCGTCACGACTTATTTCAGCCCTGGCCCGAGGCCCTCGCAGGTCCCTTCGACCTGATCACCGCCAACCCCCCTTATGTCGCCGAGGCAGAATGGGCGACCCTCGAGCCGGAGGTCCGCGAGCGCGAGCCCAAGCTCGCCCTGGTCCCGGGCCCCACCGGAACGGAGGCCTACGCGGCGATTCTGCCCCAGCTCCCCGCCCGCCTCGCGGCGGAGGGCCTGGCCCTCTTGGAGATCGGCATGACGCAGGGGCCGGCCTTGCTGGAGATGGCGCGGCGATTCTGTACCGACCTCGAGGTCCGGGTCCTCCCCGACCTCTCCGGCCGCGAACGCTTCCTCGAGATCGGAAGACATTTGCCCTGAAGCGAGGGCTGGTGCTAGATTGCGGCCTTCCCGAAAAAGGCCCCCCATGGACATCGCCCAAATCTATGACCAGCTCGTCGCCGATCACTTCGACGAGGACCTCTTCCAAATCTACCAGGACGCCCGCGAACAGTCCCTGGCCCAAATCCGCGACCGGGCGCCGGCGACGGCGCCGAGCATCCTGGACTTAGGCATGGGCACCGGCGAGTGGCTTCTCAAGCTGGTCGGCGCCTTTCCGCAGGCGGCCTGCCACGGCGTCGAGCTCTCCGAGAAGATGATCGCCGTCGCGCGCCGCAAGTTCGCCGAGCGCGGGCGCGAGGTGAAGATCTTCCACGAAGACGCCAACCGCTTCGGCAAGCACGTCGCGGCGGCGACCATGGACCTTATCACCGTGCACTTCGTCCTCAACTACATCGACCGCAAGCGCGTCATGGCCGAGGCCTTCCGCTGCCTCAAGCCCGGCGGGCTGCTCTCGGTGGCCAGCAGCACCCACGACTGCTTCGCGGCGCTCCACGAGCTGGGCAAGCAGTTCCTCTCGGCGGAGGAAATCAAGGCCCAGTTCTTCATCCCCGAGGACTTGGGCGAGCTGGAGGCGGATCTGAAAGAGGCCGGCTTCGCGGTCGCGCGCGGGGAGGTCTTTCAGAAGAAGGTGCGCTTCGAGGACTTCGACCACTTCTACCACTTCGCGATGCACTCCGGCTGGCTGGCCGACCCGATCTTCCTCAAGTACATGAGCCAGGAAAACCTAAGCCTGTACCGGGAAGTCGGCAAGGCGGTCTTCCCGATGGAGGACAGCTTTCAGGCGGCGATCGTGCTGGCGGAGAAACCCCGGTAAATGGGGCCGGGCCCCTTGCAATCCAAGGCAAGAGTCTATACAAGAACCGCAAAAATGTAGGGGCGAACCCATGGATAAAATCGTCATCGAAGGCGGCCGGATGATTCGCGAGCCCGAAACAAGTTCGGGCTCGCTAAAGCCAAGGGGGAGTTGCCGCCTCCCCCTTGACCCCCATCGGTCAATGTGGCCGGACAACCTCTATGGATAAAATCGTCATCGAAGGCGGCCGTCCTTTGCGCGGCAAGATCAAGGTCTCCGGCTCCAAAAACGCCGCGCTGCCCATCCTCGCCGCCACCCTGCTGACCAAGGGCAAGAGCGAGATCCGCAACCTGCCGCGGCTGGCCGACGTCCAAACCATGGGCAAGCTGCTCAAGGACTTGGGCCTCAAGATCCAGCTCTGGGGCTCGAAGATGAAGGTCCATGCCAACGGCTACAGCCGCCACATCGCCGCCTACGAGCTGGTCAAGACGATGCGCGCCAGCGTCCTCGTCCTGGGGCCCCTGGTCGCGCGGCTGGGCAGGGCCAAGGTCAGCCTCCCGGGCGGCTGCGCCATCGGGGCGCGCCCCATCCAACTCCACCTCAAGGGCCTCGAGGCGATGGGCGCCAAGATCAAGGTCGAGCACGGCTACGTCGAGGCCGAGGCCAAGCGGCTGCGCGGCGCCACCATCCACTTCGACACCGTCACCGTCACCGGCACCGAAAACCTCATGATGGCCGCCACCCTCGCCGAAGGGACTACCGTTTTGGAAAACGCCGCCCGCGAACCCGAGGTCATCGACCTGGCCAACTTCCTCAACGCCATGGGAGCCAAGGTCCAGGGCGCCGGAACCTCCACCATCACCGTCGAGGGCGTCGAGCAGCTGCAGGGGGGCGTCTACTCCGTCATGCCGGACCGCATCGAGGCCGGCACCTTCCTGATCGCGGCCTGCCTGCCGGGCAGCCAGGTCCTCATGCAGGGCATCCCCTACGAGTACGTCGAGGCCCTCTCGCTCAAGCTGCAAGAGGCCGGGGCCAAGGTCGAGGTGAAAAAAGAAGGTATCGCGATCAGCGCCCCCAAAAAGCTCAAGCCCGTCGACGTCTCGACGGCCCCCTACCCCGGCTTCGCCACCGACCTGCAGGCCCAGTTCATGGCCCTCATGACCATCGCCGAGGGCTCCAGCGTCATCCGCGAGAACATCTTCGAAAATCGCTTCATGCACGTCGGCGAGCTGATCCGCATGGGCGCCGAGATCAAATTGGAGGGAAATTCCGCCGTGGTCCGCGGGGTGAAAAACCTCTCCGGCGCCCCCATCATGGCCACCGACCTCAGGGCCAGCGCCTCCCTGGTCATCGCCGGCCTCGCGGCCCAAGGGATCACCGAGATCACTCGGGTTTATCATATTGATAGGGGCTACGAGAAAATTGAAAAAAAATTTAGGAAATTGGGTGCAAGAGTCAAGCGAGTCAAGGTAAAGTACTGACCTCGTATGAAAACCCTTCGCTCTTCGGACCGGAATTTCCGCTACGAATTCGAAAAAATCCTGAAACGCGGCGAGGACTTGACCAAGGAAGTCGAGCGCGAGGTCGATTCTATCCTCGAAGAGGTCAAGCTCCGGGGCGATAAAGCTGTACAAAAATATACCCTGAAACACGACCGCTTCGACGTCGAGCCCGCCAAGTTCGCCGTCCCGAAGGCCGACATCAAGAAGGCCTACAAGGCCATCCCCAAGGCCGACCTCGAGGCCTTGCAGCTCGCCGCCCAGCGCATCAAGACCTATCATGAAAAGCAAAAGTTCACCGGTTTCGAGATCAACGCCGAGGGTATCTCGGTCGGGCAGCGGGTCTCCCCCCTCTCCCGCGTCGGGGTCTATGTCCCCGGCGGCAAGGCAGCCTACCCTTCTTCGGTATTGATGAACGCCATCCCCGCCAAGGTCGCGGGGGTCGAGACCGTCATCATGGTCACGCCCTTCGTCGAGGGCAACGGCCACCCGGCGGTCCTAGTCGCGGCGGATCTGGCCGGCATCGACACGGTCTACAAGATCGGCGGGGCCCAGGCCGTCGCCGCCATGGCCTACGGCACGGGGATGATCAAGCGGGTCGACAAGATCGTCGGTCCCGGCAACGCCTACGTCGCCCAGGCCAAACGCCAGGTTTACGGCTTGGTCGACATCGACATGATCGCGGGACCTTCCGAGATCCTGATCATCGCCGACGAAAACGCCGACCCGGCCTGGATCGCGGCCGACCTGCTCAGCCAGGCCGAGCACGACGAAAACGCCTCGGCCATCCTGATCACCTTCAATTCCAACTACGCCCACCGCGTCGAGGGCGAGATTCGGCGCCAGCTGCGCGCGCTCAGCCGCCGCAAAATCGCCGAGGCCTCGATCAAAAACAAGGCCTTCATCATCGTCGCCAAAAATTTCGCCGAGGCGGCCGAGCTCGCCAACGAGATCGCCCCCGAGCATCTCCAGCTGGCGATCAAGGACCCCAAGCCGGGACTGGGCGCCATCCGCAACGCCGGCGCCATCTTCCTGGGCTATCATACCCCCGAGGCCTGCGGCGATTACCTCGCCGGCCCCAGCCACGTCCTTCCGACCGCGGGCAGCGCCCGCTTCAGCTCGCCCCTGGGCGTGCACGACTTCCTCAAGACCAGCAGCGTGATCAGCTTCGACGCGAAGGCGCTCACCAAGTACGGCGACGCGATCGTCCGCCTTGCCGAGATGGAAGGCTTAAGCGGCCACGCGCAGAGCGTGCGGCTGCGGCTGAAAAAATAAGATCTGAAAGCACCGTTGAATTCGTTCGATGCTTGGCGGTATCCTAGCTGCGTCATGAAACCAGAGGTCCGAAAACAGGTCGGCAAATCCAACCCTTCCCAAGTGCTGCGGCGGTTGACGGCCTTGAATGAATTGATGAAAAAAATTTCAAATCCCGTGCCGCGTGAAAAAAACCTCAAACCCATTCGAAGAATTGTTGGTCGGGCTCGTTGACGCAGGCGTAACGTTCGTCACCGTCGGCGGTATCGCTTGCGCCTTCAACGGGTATGTGCGGGCCACCGAGGACGTCGACGTCCTGGTGAAACGCAATCCGGAGAACATTCGCAAACTGCTGCAATTCCTTTCGAGCTATGGCGAAGGCTACGGTGCGGAGCTGCAAGATGCTGACTTTTCCGAAGAAGAAGGAGCCGTCCGGGTTATCGAAGAATTTCCGATCGACATCTTCGTGTTGATGTCCGGCAGGCGTTTCGAAGACTTCGAGTCCCAAATCAAAACCATCGAATTGGAAGGCCGCCTAATCCCCTACCTGTCCCGAGAGGCCCTCATCGCGCTGAAAGCGGATTCTTTACGCGAAAAAGACAAGATGGACGTCGTTCAACTAAAGGCATTGAAATCGCCATGATCCCACGTTCGTTTTTTCTACAACTGATCGACAAGGAATTCGGCGAGTTCGAGGAATTCCTCAAACAGTCGACCGACGACGAAATCCGCCAGTTCCTGGACGAACTGCATCCCGCCGACATCGCGGACATCGTCGAGCGCCTCGACGAGCAGGACCGTGGCCGCATCATGGCCCTGCTGAGCGAGGAGCGCGCGGCGGAAGTGCTGCCGCTGATCGAGGAATACCACAAGCCCGAGGTCCTCGACGCCATCCCCGAGACCACGCTGACCAAGATCGTCCTGCACATGGACAGCGACGACGTTACCGACATCCTCGAGGACCTGCCCAAGGAGGAGGCCGAGGAAATCCTCGACTCGCTGCCGCAAAAAGAATCCGACGAGGTCCGCCAGCTGATGAGCTACCCGCCCGACACGGCGGGCGGCCTGATGCAGACCGAGCTGGTGGCGGTCAGCCCCGACGCGACCTTGGGCCAGGCCATTCACCAGATTCGGGAGACTTATTCCAAGGTCGACGACATCATCAATCTCTACGTCGTCAACGAGCAGGGGATACTCATCGGCATGGTCCCGCTGCGCACCCTGATTTTGGAGGACGCCGGCAAGAAGGTCTCGGAAGTGATGGTGCGCGACGTGATCAGCGCCCTGGTCGACATGGACCAAGAGCAGGTCGCCGAGCTGTTCCGCAAGTACGACTTCATCAGCCTGCCGGTCGTCGACCCGCAGGGCAAGCTGCTCGGCCGCATCCTGGTCGACGACATCGTCGACGTCATCCAAGAGGAAGCCAGCGAGGACATGTACCGCCTGGCCGGCGTCGACAAGGAAGAACACGTCGACGACACCCCCTTGCGCTCGATTAGGCTCCGCCTCCCCTGGCTCGGCTTCAACCTGATCACCGCGATCGCGGCCGCGACGGTGGTGAGCTTCTTCCAGGGCACCATCCAGAAGGTCGTTGCCCTGGCCGTCTTCATGCCCATCGTCGCGGGCATGGGCGGCAACGCCGGCACCCAATCGCTCACCGTCATCACCCGCGGCATCGCCTTAGGCGAGCTGACCTTCTCCAACGCCAAGCGCGTCCTGCTCAAGGAGCTGATCGCGGGGATCAGCAACGGCATCGTCCTCGGGGGGCTGATGGCCCTGCTCGCCTATCTCTACAAGGGCAACCCCATGCTCGGCGTGGTCTTGGGGCTCGCGATGATCTGCAACATGTTCATGGCGGCACTGGCCGGCACCTCGATTCCGCTCCTCCTCAAGTGGGCGCGGGTCGACCCCGCCCTCGCGAGCGGGGTCATCGTCACCACCTTCACCGACGTCACGGGCTTTTTCTGCTTCCTGGGCCTCGCGACCCTCTTCCTGCACTACCTGACTTGAGCGCCCGTCATTCCACGATCAGGATCTCGGTGTCGCCGTCGTTGCCGACGTAGGCGACGAGCCCGTCTTTCAGATAGGGGCGATAGCCGGGGTCGAGGGGGACGCCTTTCAGGTCCACCGCCGCGCTGTCCGCGGCGTCGCCGCTGCCGGCGTGAAACCAGAGCTCGGTGCCTTCCACCCACAGGGCCTGCTTCAGGTCGATTTGGAGCGAATCGAACTTCTTCGGGGCGACGGTCGCGCTGATCTTGCGGCGCGTCCCGCTCGCGATGTCGTACATCCAAACGTGGTGCTCGGCGCCGTCGATCTGGTGCCAGACGACGCTCTCGCCGTCGGTGCGCGGATTGCGGTCGAGCCGCGTCGGGCCGTCGGAGGTCAAGGGAACGACCGCCGGCGGATCCTGAGTCAGGTCGACCAGCGTGACGTCGCCGCCCGAGGCGTAGACGGCGCGCTGGCGGCGAAAGTCGAAGTCGGGAAACGCGGGCAGCCCGTCCGCAATGGGCAAGTGGGTCTGCCCGTCGAAGTGGACCAGCTCGCTCTCCGCGGCGCCGCGCCGCTCGTAGACCGCCTCGCAGCCGCTGCCGACCGGCGTGTAGGTCTCGCCCGCGCTCAGGATCTCGGTCAGGCCCGCGGCGGCGGTGAAGCGCTGGAGGTCGTTGGCGCCGCCGCCTTCGCGGAAGAAGTAGCAGCCGTCGGCGATGCTCCCCTCCTCCTGCTGGCGGTCGCCCAAGTCTCGCGGCGCGCGACCGTCCGCGCTGACGTGGGTGTCCTGCAGGCCGACGCGGTAGCTGAGCAGCACCTCGCCCTCCGCCGCCCCGGAGCCCAAGGCCATGAAATCGACGTCGCCCGAGAGGAAGTCGACCAAGTCGACGCTCGTGTCGTCGCCGGCCGGGTCGCGGCGGTCGTGCAGGAGGACCTCGATGTCGAGGTTGCCGTCGATCCGCTGCCACAGGACCTTGCCTCGGGAAGTCATCGGCCAAGAATTATTCATTCCCCAATGATCCTCGTCGGCGTTGTCGGTCAGGCGCCGGACCGATCCTTGATGTTCCGGCGGCAGGATTTGCACGACGCAGGCCTCGCTGCTCAGACCGGCGGCCGTCGCGGTCACGCGGGCCTCGCCGGGATAGAGGGCGACCAAGTTCCCCTGGGCGTCCACCGCCGCGAAGCGGGGAGGATCGCTTTGGAAGGCGTCGGGGTTCACGGCGACGGCCTTGCCTGCTGGATTTCCCTCCACCGCGAGGGCGATCTTGTCTCCCGGAAAGAGGGCTTGGGTGGGACAATTGGCGATGGCCAGGGACTCTAGGTCCAAGGAGTTGGACGGGTCGCCACTGCCTCCGGCGCCGCCGCAGGCGACGACTCCCAGCAGGATGAGCGCATTTAAGAAGAAAGAAAGGCGGGGTCGGCGAAATTTCATGGGTCCTCCAATAGGTTGAATCCCCATAGTTAGAGCAAAAGGCCGGCCAACCGAAAAAAATTAAGTTTTATTAATAGGTTAGCCGTCTAGGGACCTGCTTTTGAACGAAAAACTCTCATGTAAAATTCAAAAAAATATCTATTTTTCAAAAACATTTGGATACGGGCGGGCTCCCCCATCCATGTTCCTGGAAGGAACTACTCTCTCATCAAATAAAAAATGTTATTTATGTCCATAAATAAACAATTATGTTCAGTTTTATTCTTTAATTTAATTATAATAAAAACATATAGTTATATTATTTTTGTATAAAAAATCAAAATATTGCTCAATATAAGCATATTGATGAACAAGGCCCTTCTTGAGCGATTTTAAAAATAAATATAATTAAATCATATAGTTATATCTAATACCTTCGAACTAACTCTCTTGGCACCTCCATTGCTTTAATAGACCCATAGGAGGCTTCGCTATGGAACAGACTCAAAAGCCCGAATCGGTCTCGGAACTCTTTGGCAAGGTCCAGCTCCAGCTCAAACAGACCCTCCAGAGCCAAGACCCCCATTCGGCGCAGCAGGCCCTGGGGCTGGCCGAAAAGGCCATGGCCCGGATCGAAGGCCTGATCCTGGCGGATCCCGCCGTGACCCACGACGATCTGCGTTGTGTCGTTGAATTCACCCGCGGTAAACTTTGGAATGAGGCGCGCCGCCACTTGAGCATCCTGGCGCAGAGCCGACAAGTCCGAGTCGCTTAAACTTTCAGCGAGGATCCATCCCATGACTTACGTCACCCCAAAAAATCAGCAGATGCCTCCCCCGGAGGATTCCTTAGGCGATTCCGACATGGAGCTTTATTACGAGGAATTCGACGAGGAGATGGGTGAATTTGGCGGCGAGGCCGGGCCCTCCATCCCCTCCACCCCCACCGAGATGCGCGCCTTCCTGAGCGGCCTGGTCCAACAGGGCAGGATTTCCCAAGAGGAATATCAGCGTTATTTGGGCCAAGTGAACCGCGCCGCCGCCTACTCCGAGGAAGCCCGTCTCCAGGAATTCTCCAAGATCCACCAAGAGCTCGCGCCGGCCCTCGACGCCGGCGGAGAAGACTACGACCCCGACGCCCCGAAGGTGACTCGCGAGCAAATCGTCGACCTGATGAACGACATCAAGAGCGGCCAGGTCAAGCCCGTCGACGACAGCATGACGAAGGAACAGGCCGTCGCCACCTTGAATCAGGCCCTGCAGGACGAAAAGGCCAACAACTCGACCCGGGCCGCCGCGGAATTCCGCGAGGTCCTGGAGGCGGTGGGCGGCCCCGAGGCCATCGATCCGGTGAATATCGCCGCGGGACAGCTGGGCGCGCCTCCGACCTCGATCGACAAAGACGGCACCCTCCGCTACGACGGCCATGCCGAGGGCGGCAGCCCCGACCTGAATCTAAGGGCCCCCGGCGACCGCAGCAAGGTGGTCGTGGACAATGCGACCACGGTGACCCTGACGCCGAAAAATTCCTCGGATGAGGTCTCCCTAAGCGAAGAAGGCGATTATTACGTCGTTCAAATGGGCAACGACACCTTCAAGGTTCACAAGGACGCCAAACTCAACATTCTCAGTGACCACGTCACCGGTTCGGTCGACAACGAGGACGGAAATCTCACGGTCGGCGCGAGCAGCGCGACGAGCACCAAATACATGGACCCCGCGAAATTGGCCGAGTGGTCCGAGATGCTTTCTTCCGCCGCTCAAGGCGTCGAGCAAAACACCCCCTTAAAATACGACATCGACAACCAAGAAGCGGCAAAAATTCTAAGGGAATTCTCTAAGGCGATGGGCGAAACCGATCCAAAGAAGCGAAAAGAGGCATGGGAAACCGTGTCCGACGCCTTGAGCCGCCTTTCCACCGGATCGGATTATTCGGATGATTACAAAAAAGGGTTTGCCAACGACGTGGCCCAACTGATTTTCAACGTTCTCTACGATAAGTTCGGAGAGGCCGGGCTTAAGAACGCCCTCAAGCAGGGAATCATCCCCAGCGACATCGCCGCCAATCTCGCGACCCAGCTCACGCTCAAGGCCGGAGAAAATACCACCGACGACTGGAAAAATGCCGGCGGAGGAGGCCCGGGCTGGACCCATCAGACCTCCGCGGATTTTCTCACCAAGTACAGCACCGCGACCTAAGCGCTTAGCGCCCCCGACGAACTGCGTCGCAGCCTGCGTCGAGTCAAACCCGGTCAAGCGCCGCGATCGCTCGCCAACTCGCCCATGCCGTATTCGCGCAGGATCGGGTTCAGGCGGGGTCCTTCCTCGGGATAGCGACTCAAGAAATCGCGAACGAAGACGCCGAAATCCTCCTGCAACCCCGAGGCGCGCATCGCCGCGAAGATCTTGTTCAGTCGGCAGTAGGAGGCGTCGTTCAGGACCACCGTCGTCATCTTCGTGTCTTTGTAGGGGACCTCGCTTTTGACGTAATCGGTGAGGACCGCGGCGATGACGTACTCGTTGGAGAGTCGCGCCGCCAAACTCTTTTCGAACCAGGCATCGGGCAAGTCGGCCGACGAGCCCAACTGGTGCGAGGAACGAAAATCCAAGTTGGAGACAGCCCCCGCAAAACCCTCCGACCAGGCGGCGCCGGGATTGGTCTCGGACTCCCAATGCCTTCGGGCCCGCTCGTCATGCCCATCGTGCCCGCGGTAGGACGGGAGTTTCCCGCCGTAGAGATGGTACATCAAGGAGTGGCCCAGCTCGTGGTAGAGCGTCCCGAGGTCCATGCCGCGGATGCCGGTCGAGTCGGTATTCATGGGCGAGAGGGTGTCCACGATGTGGATTTCCGGGCGGCGGCCCCGCCGGAAAAACCCGGCATGATCGTCGCCGACGCGCTTTTCGAAAACGACTCGGACCTTCTCGTCCCCCCCTAATTCGCGCAGGGCATTCAGCAGGAAATTCAGACCCGGCGGCGGATCCCGCAGGTAAGGGAGGAAAAACGAGGCCAGCTGGTAAGTCGCCTGGCGTCCCATCAACTGCCCGCCGCGCCGGACCTTGACGCTGCCGACACCGTTGGCGATGCGCAGCTCGAAGCGCTTCAGGTCGTCCACATTGAAGTAGGCGTCGCCGCAGTCCCGCCGCAATTTTTTTGGATAGGCCTCGAGATCCTTGACGGGAAAACTCTCGAAGAAGGCGTCGCACTTCGAGGGATCGCTTTCCTCCGCCGTAGTTCGCGCCTTGATGTCTTTTCCTCGAATCGGGGTCATGGCGTCTCCTAGCCAAGTCTTCGCGTCTTTCGGTTAATCCAACAGCGCCTCGTCCCATTCCGGCCAGAGCGTGTTGGCCTGCAGGCCCACCAGGGTTAAGCCGTCCGGCATGGAAAACGCAGAGCCGTGAATGCTCGCGGGCGCGGAATCGTCGTAGAAATAATCCTCGGGAACGCCCCAGCCCTGCCACATCTTGCGAAAGACTTCTCCCAATCGGTCGTGGGCGGCCTTGAGGTGCTCGCTGTCGTAGGGTCCGACGACCGCGGCCACCGCCTCGGCGAATTTCGGGTCCACCTCCAACAGCCAGCGCTGGAAACTGACCTCCTCGCCTGCGGCGTTGGTGACCCGAGGCCAGTAAGACCCCGGCTTGTCCATGAAATCGAGCACTTCCTGCGGTAGCTCGCTGGGATGCATGCCGAGCAGCTCGGCGAACTCGGTCTCCTTCGCGCTGTACTCGCCCTGGGACTCCTCCAGGTTGGTGAGGCCCAACTGATCGTCGAACTCGTAGGCGACGCCGTCCAAGAGGAGGGTGCGGTTGGGGTTGGCGTACTTGCCGTCCTCCACGTCGGAGGCGC
>JAANMV010001147.1_pt1 | contig 30090 bp, 18 predicted proteins | sample 7279661 | NCBI WGS metagenome assembly JAANMV01 (sample SAMN14094540, study PRJNA606508) | bioreactor metagenome | isolation source: A lab-scale SPAN reactor treating ammonium-rich wastewater day 121 | place: Ireland: Galway | collected 2017-05-16
GTTGTCACTGTTTACGTTGCCGTGAAGTCAGATATCAAAGTAACGACATAAATAAAAGTAAATTATTTATTGATGAATATAAAGCTGCCGATGGTAAAGTTCCTAGCCGCAACCGCATCTTGGTGGGGCTGAGTCTCGGCATCGTGGTGGTCGAGGCGGCAACCCAGTCCGGTGCGCTAATCACCGCCCGGCTGGCCGGCGATGCTGGCCGCGAGGTGTTCGCGCTGCCCGGCTCCATCCATAACCCGATGGCGCGCGGCTGCCACCGGCTGATCCGGGAGGGCGCGGCGCTGGTGGAAACGCCGATCGAAGTGGTCGAGGCGCTGGCGCCGCTGGTGCGCGACCTAGTGCGGGGGCTGCGCGGGGAATTGGCGTCCAGCCCGGTCGAACCCGGGCTAGGGGCGGCAGGGCTGCCCGACCTTCCCGACATCAACCGGTTGTGGGAAGCGCTTGGCCATGACCCAACCGGTATGGATGAACTGCTGGAACGCAGCGGATTGACGGCAGCGGCGGTGTCGTCCATGCTGCTGGCGCTGGAGCTGGAAGGACGGGTCGCGGCCGAACATGGCCGTTACAGCCGGATCGGGGTCTGAGACCAGCGATTCGCTTCCACGGTGCCTGCGGGCACGAGCCAAGGACAGATGGACATGAAAGAGAGCATTCTGGACGTCCTGCTGTACCTGTTCGAGCACTATTTCGCCAACGACGACGCGGTCCTGTCCGACGCGGCGTTCACTGCGCGCGACAGTTCGCTGATGAACGAGCTGGCGGCCGCCGGGTTCTCGCCCAGCGAAATCCACAAGGCCTTCGACTGGCTGGACGTGCTGGAACGGCAGCGGCCGGCGCCTGGGCAAGCGCGCCCCAGCGGGCCGGTGCGGGTGCTGCATGGGTCGGAGCTGGACAAGCTGGACATCGAGGCGCGCGGGTTCCTGCTGTATCTGGAACAACATGGCGTGCTGGATGCCAGCCAGCGCGAGCTGGTGCTGGACCGGGCGATGGCGCTGGACCAGGACGAACTGGACCTGGACGACCTGAAGTGGGTGGTGCTGATGGTGCTGTTCAACCAGCCCGGTTCCGAGGCGGCCTATGCCTGGATGGAAACCCAGATGTACTTGGACGAACCGGAGCCGGTGCACTGAGCCGACCCAACCCCCGGCGCCCCACGCAGCGCCGTCCGGCGGCAACTGCCGCGCCGCCGCGGCCGGGCCTGCGGCGATCCGGGCCGGCCGTCGTGCTTGACAGGGCCGGCCCGTCCATGATTCCACTATAAATAAGCGCCCGGGGCACCAGCCCTGGGCGTTGGCATCTACGGCGGCCTGCCGCCACCCCCTAGGGAACCCGCGCCACCATGGCCAAGAACCTGCTTATCGTCGAGTCGCCTGCCAAGGCCAAGACGATCAACAAATACCTCGGCAAGGACTTCACCGTCCTCGCCAGCTATGGCCATGTGCGCGACCTGGTGCCGAAGGAGGGCGCGGTCGACCCCGAGCACGGCTTCGCGATGCGCTACGAGACCATCGAGAAGAACGAGAAGCACGTCGATGCGATCGCCAAGGCGGCCAAGACCGCCGACCACCTCTATCTGGCGACCGACCCGGACCGCGAGGGCGAGGCGATCAGTTGGCACATCGCCGAGATCCTAAAGGAGCGCAACCTGCTCAAGGACAAGTCGCTGCAGCGGGTGGTGTTCACCGAGATCACCCCGCGCGCGATCAAGGAAGCGATGTCGCAGCCGCGCGACATCGCCGCCGACCTGGTCGATGCGCAGCAGGCCCGTCGCGCGCTGGACTACCTGGTCGGCTTCAACCTCTCGCCGGTGCTGTGGCGCAAGATCAAGGCCGGGCTGTCGGCCGGCCGGGTGCAGTCGCCGGCACTGCGGATGATCGTGGAGCGCGAGGAGGAGATCGAAGCCTTCATCGCCCGCGAGTACTGGAGCATCGAGGCCGAGTGCGCGCACCCGTCGCAGGCCTTCACCGCCAAGCTGGTCAAGCTGGACGGGAAAAAGTTCGAACAGTTCACCGTCACCGACGGTGGCACCGCCGAGGATGCGCGCCTGCGAATCCAGCAGGCCGCTGCCGGCCGGCTGCACGTCACCGACGTGGCCAGCAAGGAGCGCAAGCGCCGCCCCGCGCCGCCGTTCACCACCTCCACCCTGCAGCAGGAGGCCGCGCGCAAGCTCGGCTTCACCACCCGCAAGACCATGCAGGTGGCGCAGAAGCTGTACGAGGGCATCGCGCTGGGCGACGAAGGTACGGTCGGCCTGATCAGCTACATGCGTACCGACTCGGTGAATCTGTCGCAGGACGCGTTGGCCGAGATCCGCGACGTGATCGCACGCGACTTCGGCACCGCCTCGCTGCCGGACCAGCCCAACGTCTACCAGACCAAGTCGAAGAACGCGCAGGAGGCGCACGAAGCGGTGCGCCCGACCTCGGCGCTGCGCACGCCGGCGCACGTCGCCCGCTTCCTGACCGACGACGAACGCAAGCTCTACGAGCTGATCTGGAAGCGCGCGGTGGCCTGCCAGATGATCCCGGCCACGCTCAACACCGTCACCGTGGACCTGTCCGCCGGCAGCGAGCACGCCTTCCGCGCCAGCGGCACCACCGTGGTGGTGCCCGGCTTCCTTGCGGTCTACGAGGAAGGCAAGGACAGCAAGGGCAAGGAGGACGAGGACGAAGGCCGCAAGCTGCCGCTGATGAAGCTGGGCGACACGGTGCCGCTGGACCGCATCCACGCCGACCAGCATTTCACCCAGCCGCCGCCGCGTTTCACCGAAGCGGCGCTGGTGAAGGCGCTGGAGGAATACGGCATCGGCCGGCCGTCGACCTATGCCGCCATCATCCAGACCCTGCTGGGCAAGCAGTACGCGGTGCTCGAAGGGCGCGCGTTCAAGCCCACCGACATCGGCCGCGCGGTCGGCAAGTTCCTGTCCAGCCATTTCTCCAAATACGTCGACTACGACTTCACCGCCAACCTCGAGGATGAACTCGATGCGGTGAGCCGCGGCGAGGAGGACTGGATCCCGCTGATGGAGAAGTTCTGGGGGCCGTTCAAGGCGCTGGTGGACGACAAGAAGGCCACCCTGGACAAGGCCGACGCCGGCAGCGTGCGCGTGCTCGGCAGCGACCCGGCCAGCGGCCGTCCGCTCAGCGCGCGCATCGGCCGTTTCGGCCCGCTGGTGCAGATCGGCACCGTGGAAGACGAGGAGAAGCCGCGCTTCGCCTCGCTCAAGCCCGGCCAGAGCATCTACAGCATCACCCTGGACGAGGCGCTCAAGCTGTTCGAGATGCCGCGCAAGCTGGGCGTCGACGCCAACGGCGAGGAAGTCAGCGTCGGCATCGGCCGCTTCGGCCCGTTCGCCAAGCGCGGCAGCACCTATGCCTCGCTGAAGAAGGAAGACGATCCCTACGTGATCGACCTGGCGCGGGCGGTGTTCCTGATCGAGGAGAAGGAAGAAATCGCCCGCAACCGCGTCATCAAGGAATGGCCGGGGCACGACGTGCAGGTGCTGAACGGCCGCTTCGGCCCGTACATCAGCGACGGCAAGCTCAACGGCAAGATCCCCAAGGATCGCGAGCCGGCCTCGCTGTCGCTGGAGGAGACGTTGCAGCTGCTGGAGGAAACCGGCAAGCCTGCACGCAAGGGCTTCGGCGCGAAGAAGGCGGCGGTGAAGAAGGTCGCCGCCAAGAAGGCCGCGGTGAAGAAGGCGCCGGCCGAGAAGGCGGCGAAGAAGCCGGCCGCCAAGAAGGCCGTGGCCAGGAAAGCGGTGAAGAAGGCCCCTGCCAAGAATGCCGCGCGTCCGTATTCGGCCGACATCGAACCCGCCAAGCCGCTGCTCACCGCGGCCAAGGTGGAGCCGGGCAAGAAGCGCGTGGTGAAGAAGCCGTCGCGGGACGAGGCGCCGTTCTGAGTCTCCGCCGTCATGCCGCTTTGACGGCGGTGACGGAAGAATTGCCGCATGGACATGCACGCCAGCCTCGCCAACGTCGTTGCCGCCCTCCATCGGGGCGGCGTCATCGCCTACCCCACCGAAGGCGTGTGGGGGCTGGGCTGCGATCCGCGCGACGAGGCCGCGGTGCTGCGCCTGCTGGCGCTCAAGCAGCGTGACGTGGCCAAAGGCCTGATCCTGATCGCGTCGAGCGAGGCGCAACTCGCGCCGTTCATCGACACTGCATCGCTTGCCGCATCGCAGCTGGCCGAAGTGCGCGCCAGCTGGCCGGGGCCGAATACCTGGATCCTGCCGGCGTCGAAGGATGCGCCGCGCTGGATCACCGGCGCGCATGACGGCATCGCGGTGCGCGTCACCGCGCATCCGCTGGTGCGCGGGCTGTGCGATGGCTTCGGCGGCGCGCTGGTGTCGACCAGCGCCAATATCGCCAGCGAGCCTTCGCCGCGCACGCGCGCGGAGCTCGACCCGCGCATCGTTGCCGGGGTCGATGCCGTCACCGATGGCGAAACCCTCGGGCGCGCGCAGCCCAGCACCATCCGCGACGCGCGCAGCGGCGTCGTCCTGCGCTGAAACCCCCGTCCGCCCTGCGTTTGCGGGCGAAAAAGCGGTTTCTCCTGCAACGAAAATTTCTTCGCGAAACCCTCTTGTTGCGCTGCACAAACTGTGTTCTAGTCGGGGTGCGCATCGGGTTCCACAGGGAGAGTCGGAACGCGGGCGTTCCCCAACTCCTGCACGGACACGACCATGCGGCGCAGCCCGACTCGGGGTTTGTACGACCCTGCCAGTGAACATGACAGTTGCGGCTTCGGCCTGATCGCACAGGTCGAGGGCGGGGCGTCGCGGGCGATCGTCGATGGCGCGCTGGAAGCCCTGTCGCGGATGGCGCATCGCGGCGGCGTTGCGGCCGATGGCCTGTCCGGTGATGGCTGCGGCGTGCTGTTGCACGGCATCGACGGTTTCCTGCGCGCGCTGGCGAACGACGCCGGCATCGCGCTGCATGCCGGGCCCATCGCCGTCGGCAACGTGTTCCTGCCTCGGGACGCGGCGCTCGCAGCGCGCTGCCGCGAGGTGCTGATGCACGAACTCGGCAACGCCGGCCTGCGCGTGGTCGGCTGGCGCGACGTGCCGGTCGATCCGTCGGTCTGCGGCGAACTCGCGCGCGCTTCGCTGCCGCGCATTGCGCAGGTGTTCGTGGAAAGCGATGGCGACGATGCCGATGCGTTCGAGCGTGCGCTGTACCTGGCCCGCAAGCGCGCCGAGCAGGCGCTGCGCGAGGCGCCCGACTTCTACGTGGTCAGCCTGTCCACGCGCCTGCTGGGCTACAAGGGCATGGTGCTGCCGAAGCACCTGCGGCAGCTGTTTCCGGATCTTGCGCATCCGCTGCTGGAGGCGCGCGCGGTCCTGTTCCACCAGCGCTTCTCCACCAATACCCAGCCGCGCTGGCCGCTGGCGCATCCGTTCCGCCGGTTGGCCCACAACGGCGAGATCAACAGCATCGAGGGCAATCGTCGCTGGGCGCAGGCGCGCAGGGGCGTGTGGAAATCAAACCTGCTGGACCTCGACGGCATCGACGAGGTGGTGTCGATGCACGGCTCCGATTCGCAGTCGCTGGACAATGCGCTGGAGTGGCTGCTGCTGGGCGGCATGGACCTGCCCAAGGCGATGCGCATCCTGATGCCGCCGGCCACGCAGTCGCTGGAATACAAGGACGCCGACCTGTCGGCGTTCTACGAGTACTACGCGATCAACTCCGAGCCGTGGGACGGCCCAGCCGGCGTGGTCACCTGCGACGGTAGGTACGCCGCCTGCACGCTGGACCGCAACGGCCTGCGCCCGGCGCGCTGGCTGCTGACCACGGACGGGGTGTTCGCCATCGCCTCCGAAGCGGGTGTGCTCGACATCGACCCCGCGCGCGTGCAGGCCAAGGGCAAGCTGGGGCCGGGCGAGATGATCGCGGTCGACCTGGTCGCCGGCCGGCTGCTGGACAACGACGCCATCGACGCGCTCAACCGCGCGCGTGCGCCGTACAAGCAGTGGCTGCGGCAGGGCATGACCTACCTGCACACTGAACTGATCGATCCGGCGCTGTGCGACGTGCCGTTCGACGACGCCACCGTGCTCGGCTTCCAGAAGCTGTTCCAGCTCACCCGCGAGGAACAGGAGCGGGTGCTGCGGCCGCTGGTGGAAACCGGGCAGGAAGCCATCGGCTCGATGGGCGACGACATCCCGATGGCGGCGATCAGCCAGCGAGTGCGGCCGCTGTACGACTGCTTCCGGCAGGCCTTCGCACAGGTCACCAACCCGCCGATCGACCCGCTGCGGGAGGCGTGCGTGATGACGCTGTCCACCCAGATCGGGCGCGAGGGCAACCTGTTCCACGATGGCCCGGACAACGTCGACCACGTGCTGCTGAATTCGCCGGTGCTGTCGCAGCGCAAGCTGCACCAGCTGCTGGCGCTGCCGCGCTTTGCCGCGCGCTACCGCTACATCGACCTGTATTTCGATGACAGCACCACGCTGGCGCAGGCGCTGGACCGCATCTGCGCCGAAGCCGAGGACGCGGTGCGCGCCGGCGACGAACTGCTGGTGCTGTCCGACCGCCGCCCGCGCCGCGGTGCGGCCGCCGTGCACGCGCTGCTGGCCACCGGTGCGGTCCACCAGCACCTGGTCCGCGCCGGCCTGCGCTGCGACGCCAACCTGATCGTGGAAACCGGCACCGCGCGCGACCCGCACCATTTCGCCTGCCTGATCGGCTTCGGCGCCACCGCGGTCTATCCCTACCTCGCCTACCAGACCCTGCATGCGCTGGGCCGGCGCGGCGTGCTGGGTGGCAAGACCGCCGCCGAGCCGCAGCAGATCGGGCGCAGCTACCGGCGCGGGGTGAAGAAGGGGCTGCTGAAGATCCTCTCGAAGATGGGCATCGGCAGCATCGCCAGCTATCGCGGCGCCGGCCTGTTCGAGATCGTCGGGCTGGCCGACGAAGTGGTGGCGCGCTGCTTCGACGGCACCCCCTCGCGGATCGGCGGCGCCGGCTTCGCCCGGCTGGAAGCCGACGCCCGCCAGCTTGCCACGCACGGCTGGGACGACGACGCGCTGCCGGAGCTGGGCGGGTTGCTGCACTACGTCCACGGCGGCGAATACCACCAGTACAACCCGGAGGTCGTGCAGTCGCTGCAGCACGCGGTGTTGACCGGCGATCGCGCCGACTGGAAGACCTACACCGCCCACGTCGACAAGCGCCCGCCGGCGGCGCTGCGCGACCTGCTGCGGCTGAAAACCGCGGCGACCCCGCTGCCGCTGTCGGAAGTGGAGCCGGTGGCCTCCATCGTGCGTCGCTTCGACAGCGCGGCGATGAGCCTGGGCGCGCTGTCGCCGGAAGCGCACGAGGCGCTGGCCATCGCGATGAACCGCCTCGGCGGGCGCAGCAACTCCGGCGAAGGCGGCGAAGACCCGGCGCGCAACGGCACCGACCGGCGCAGCAAGATCCGCCAGATCGCCTCCGGCCGCTTCGGGGTGACGCCGGACTACCTGATCAATGCCGAGGTGCTGCAGATCAAGCTGGCGCAGGGCGCCAAGCCTGGCGAGGGCGGCCAGCTGCCGGGCAGCAAGGTCAACCCGCTGATCGCGCGACTGCGCCACGCCAAGCCCGGCATCGGCCTGATCTCGCCGCCGCCGCACCATGACATCTACTCCATCGAAGACCTCGCCCAACTGATCTTCGACCTGCGCCAGGTCAATCCGGAGGCGCTGATCTCGGTGAAGCTGGTCAGCCATGCCGGCGTCGGCACGATTGCCGCGGGCGTCGCAAAGACCGGCGCCGACCTCATCACCATTGCCGGCCACGACGGCGGCACCGGCGCCAGCCCGCTCGGCTCGGTGCGCTATGCCGGTGTGCCGTGGGAACTGGGCCTGTCCGAGGCGCGGCAGGCGCTGCAGGCCAACGAGCTGCGCGGGCGCGTGCTGCTGCAGACCGATGGTGGCCTGAAGACCGGGCTGGACGTGATCAAGGCGGCACTGCTGGGCGCGGACAGCTTCGGCTTCGGCACCGCGCCGATGATCGTGCTGGGCTGCAAGTACCTGCGCATCTGCCACCTCAACAACTGCGCCACCGGCATGGCCACGCAGGACGAGCGGTTGCGCCGCGATCATTTCAAGGGTCTGCCCGAGCGCGTGGAATGCTACTTCCGCAATGTCGCCGAGGACGTGCGTGAATGGCTGGCCTTGCTGGGCCTGCGCACGCTGGACGAGGCGATCGGCCGCACCGACCTGCTGGAGCAGCACCTGCGCGCGACCCGCGAGGATGTCGATGTCGATTTGTCGCGGCTGCTGGCGCGCGATCCGGCGCAGGTGTCGGCTTATTGCGGATCGCCGGCGCTGCAGGCGCCGCCGGACGGGCTGGCCGCGCAGCTCGACGCGGCATTGGCCGATGCGATTGCCACCGGCGCCGGTGACGCCTTCGTCGGCACCATCCGCAATACCGACCGCAGCATCGGCGCGCGCCTGTCCGGGCGCATCGCCCGCGTCCATGGCGATACCGGCATGGACAGCGCGCCCATCCACGTGCGCCTGAGCGGCAGCGCCGGCCAGAGTTTCGGTGCGTTCAATGCCGGCGGCCTGCACCTGCACCTGCAGGGCGAAGCCAACGACTACGTCGGCAAGGGCATGGCCGGCGGCCGCATCGTGCTGCAGCCGCCTGCCGGCAGCCGGTTCGCCTCGCAGGACACGCCGATCCTCGGCAACACCTGCCTGTACGGCGCCACCGGCGGCGAGCTGTTCGCGGCGGGCCGCGCCGGCGAGCGCTTCGCGGTGCGCAACTCCGGCGCCACCGCGGTGATCGAAGGCGCGGGCGACCATTGCTGCGAATACATGACCGGTGGCGCGGTGGTGGTGCTGGGCCGCACCGGGCTGAACTTCGGCGCCGGTTTCACCGGCGGGCTGGCCTATGTGCTGGACCTGGAGCGCGATTTCGTCGATCGCTACAACCACGAGCTGGTCGATATCTCGCGGATCACCCCGGAGGGGCTGGACGGCTACCGCCAGCACCTCACCGACCTGATCGAGGCGCATGCGCGGCTGACCGGCAGCGCCTGGAGCGCGCGCATCCGCGACGACTTCCGCGACTTCGTCGGCAAGTTCTGGCTGGTCAAGCCGAAGGCGGCGAGCCTGGAAGCGTTGGCGAACGAATTGAGGCGGGCCGCATGAGCAAGGAGAAGCTGTTCCAATTCCTCGACGCCCCGCGCGAGATGCCGGCCAAGGTGCCGCTGTCCGAGCGCGTGGCCGGCAGTTTCGACGAGCTGTACGGGCGTTTCGGGCAAGCCGAGGCCGCGCATCAGGCCGGGCGCTGCCTGGACTGCGGCAATCCGTATTGCGAAGCCAAGTGCCCCGTCCACAACTACATCCCCGACTGGCTGCAGCTGGTGCAGGAAGGCCGCATCCATGAGGCCGCCGCGCTCTGCCACGAAACCAATCCGCTGCCGGAAATGTGCGGGCGGGTGTGCCCGCAGGACCGGCTGTGCGAGGGCGCGTGCACCCTCAACGACGGTTTCGGCGCGGTCACCATCGGCGCGGTGGAGAAGTACATCGTCGATACCGCCTTCGCGCAGGGCTGGCGGCCGGACCTGTCGAAGGTGAAGCCCACCGGCAAGCGGGTGGCGGTGATCGGTGCGGGGCCGGCGGGGCTGGCCTGCGCCGACCGGCTGGCGCGCAGCGGCATCGAGGCCACCGTGTTCGACCGCTACGAGCAGATCGGCGGCCTGCTGCAGTTCGGCATTCCCAGCTTCAAGCTGGACAAGGCGGTGATCGCCACCCGTCGCGAGGTGCTGGAGGGCATGGGCGTGCGCTTCCGGCTTGGCGTGGACGTGGGTCGCGATGTCGGCATCGCGGCGCTACTGGCCGAGTTCGATGCGGTGTTCCTCGGCCTCGGCGCCTATCGCTATACCGACGGCGGCCTGCCCGGGCAGGAGCTGCCGGGCGTGCTGCCGGCGCTGCCGTTCCTGGTGCAGAACGGCCGCATCGTCACCGGCCACGATCCGCAGGGCCGCCCGATTGCCGGCTGGGAAGACCAGCTGGCGCTGCCCGAGCTGCGCGGCAAGCGCGTGGTGGTGCTTGGCGGCGGTGATACCGGCATGGACTGCGTGCGCTCGGCGGTCCGCCTCGGCGCGGCCAGCGTGACCTGCGCCTACCGTCGCGACGAGGCCAACATGCCCGGCTCCGCGCGCGAGGTGGCGAATGCGCGCGAGGAAGGCGTGCAGTTCCTGTTCAACCGCCAGCCGCTGGAGATCGTCGGCGATGGGCAGGTGCGCGGGGTGCGGATGATTGAAACGCGACTGGGCGCGCCCGATGGCAATGGCCGCCGCAGCGCTGAGGCGATCGAAGGCAGCGAGTCGCTGCTGGATGCCGACGTCGTCATCATCGCCTTCGGCTTCAGTCCGCGTGCGCCACGGTGGCTGGAAGCGCTGGGGGTGCAGGCGCAGGCCAACGGCCGGCTGGCGGTGGGCGGCAATGGTCGGCTGCCTTACCAGACCGCGCATGACGCGCTGTTTGCCGGCGGCGACTGCGTGCGCGGCGCCGACCTGGTGGTCACCGCCGTGCAGGAAGGCCGCGATGCCGCGGCCAGCATCGCGCGCATGCTGCGCGGCGCGAAGGCGATCCCGGTGGCGCTGACGGCCGCCTGAAAGCGCGCGCGGCGCGGGGTTCCGCCGCGCGCGCCGACGCGCCAAGATGGGGCCATGCGTGTCGCCGCCCTCCTTGCCGCCTGCCTGCTGTTGCCGTTCACCGGCAGCGCGCGCGCGCAGGCCAAGCCGGCGGCCACCGTCACCGTCTATCGCTGCACCGACGCCGCCGGCAAGGTCAGCCTGCAGGACGCGCCCTGCGCGAAGGGCCAGGCGCAGCAGGCGCGCGGGATGCTCAGGCCGGTCGATGCGCCGGCATCGCCAACCGCCCCGGCGAAGCCGCATGCCGCCGTGCCCGCGCCGCAGGCAGGGCCGCGCACCGTGTACCTGGCGCCGCCGCGGCCGCTGTACGAATGCGTTACGCCCGAAGGCGGTCGCTACACCAGCGACGACGGCCGCGGCAATCCGCGCTGGGTGCCGCTGTGGACGCTGGGTTATCCGGTGGTGCGGCCGCGCTCGGTGCTGGGAGACAACATCGGCCACCCGGAGCGGGTGATGCGCCCGCCGCATCGCGACATCAACTGGCCGGTCGCCACCGGCGGCGGCAGCTGGATTCGCGACGACTGCACGATGCTGCCCCCGGTCGAGGCCTGCGCGCGCCTGCGCGACCGCCGCAGCACATTGCGCACCCGCTTCTTCAACGCGCAGGAAAAGGAACGCGACCTGCTGCGCGAAGAGGAGCGCGCGCTCAACGCCCGCCTCGACAACGACTGCGGTGGTCGCTGAGATGCGGCTTGTCCTCGTCCTGGTCCTGCTGCTGTGCGCCCCGCTCGCGCTGCCCGCGCAGGACACCGTCTTCTACAAGTGCACCGATGCCAAGGGCAATGTGTCGATGCAGAACGGCGCCCCCTGCGCATCCGGCATGAAGCAGGAAATCCGCCGGATCGGTGCGGTGAAGACCATGCCGGTGCCGGCGCGGAAGCCGCAGGTGGAAGCCCCTGCACCGCCACCGCAGTACGGTGACTTCGTGCTGGTCAGTGGCCCGTCGATGCAGCGCACGCCCGCGCCCGAGGCCGCCGGCCTGCCGGCGCCGCCGCCGCTCTACCAGTGCCGGACCTGGGACGGCGAAACCTATTTCGGCGAGAGCGCCGAGCCGCCACCGCGCTGCGCGCCGCTGCAGGTGACCGGGCTCGACGGGCGCGCGCAGGTCGGCATGGCCAGCGCCTGCGAGATGAAGCAGGACAGCTGCGCCGCGGTGCCGGATGCGCAGTTGTGCGCGACTTGGTACCGGCGGCTGGACGAAGCCGACTTCAAGTTGCGCTATGCCGATGACGGCACGCGCCGCGAGCGCCAAGCCGCCCTCGATGCCATCGACGCGAAGATCAAGGCAAGCCGCTGCGCGACCAGCGTGCCGGCCGATCCCGCCGTGCCGTAAGCTGGCGCGGAACTGCACGGATAGGAACGGATGGACAGCGGCGGTCTGGAACTGGCACTTGTATTCCTGCTGGCAGCGGTGCTGGCGGTGCCGCTGTTCAAGCGTTTCGGACTGGGCGCGATCCTCGCCTACCTGACCGCCGGCGTGCTGCTGGGGCCGCATGAGCTGGCGCTGGTGCGCGACCCGGACAAGGTTTTGGCGGCCAGCGAAATCGGCGTGGTCATGCTGCTGTTCGTGATCGGGCTGGAGCTGTCGCTGCCGCGGTTGAAGGTGATGCGCAAGCCGATCTTCCTGGTCGGTGGCTTGCAGGTGCTGCTGTGCGGGCTGGCGCTGGGCGGGCTGGCGATGCTGGCTGGATTGGGCTGGAAGGCGGCGCTGGTGGTGGGGCTGGGCCTGGCGCTGTCGTCCACCGCGGTGGGCCTGCAGTTGCTGGCCGAGCGCAAGGAGCTGGCCACCGAGCATGGCCGGCTCGCCTTCGCGATCCTGCTGTTCCAGGATCTGGCGGCGATCCCGCTGCTGGCCGCCATCCCGCTGCTGGGCAAGGCCAAGAGCGTGGGCCTGGAATGGACCGAAGTGGTGCGCGCGGTGGCGCTGATCGCGGCGCTGGTGATCGGCGGCCGCTACCTGCTGCGTCACCTGTTCCGGGCGATCGCCCGCACCGACCTGCCGGAGGTGTTCACCGGCGCCGCGCTGCTGGTGGTGCTGGGCAGCGCCTGGCTGATGCAGATGGCGGGCCTGAGCGCTGGCCTGGGCGCGTTCCTCGCCGGCGTGCTGCTGGCCGAATCGGAATACCGGCACGAACTGGAGGCGCAGATCCGGCCGTTCGAAGGCCTTCTGCTGGGCCTGTTCTTCATGGCGGTGGGCATGGGCATCGACGTGCAGCGGATCATGGCGGAGCCGCTGCTGATCGCCAGCGGCGTGGCGGTACTGCTGGCGGTGAAGTCGCTGCTGCTGTTCGCGCTCGGCCTGCGTCCGGGGCGGCTGGACGGGCGCGGCGCCTGCCTGCTGGCGGCGGTGCTGGCGCTGGGCGGCGAATTCGCCTTCGTGGTGTTCGGCGAGGCGGCGCGGGCCAGGCTGCTGGATGCCGCCACCCACGACCGCCTGACCGCCATCGTCGGCCTGTCGATGGCGGCCACCCCGCTATTGCTGATGCTGGCCTCGAAGCTGCTGCCCGACAAGCTGGCCTCGGAAGCGCGCGAGTACGATGCGATCCCGCAGGATCGCCATCCGCAGGTGCTGATCGCCGGCTTCGGCCGCTTCGGCCAGATCATCGCCCGCCTGCTTCGCGCGCAGGGCATCGCCTTCATCGCGATCGACCCGGACATCGAACAGGTCAACCTGTCGCGGCAGATCGGCACCGACCAGATCTACTACGGCGATCCGACCCGGTTGGCGCTGCTGCGCTCGGCCGGTGCCGCGCGGATCCGCATCTTCGTGGTCGCCATCAACGGCGTCGAGGCCAGCCTGCGGATGGTGCGGCTGGTGCGCAAGCACTACCCGGAGGCGCGGGTGTTCGCGCGCGCGCGCGACCGTCGGCACGCGTGGCAGCTGGTGGATCTGGGCGCGCAGGCGCTGCGCGAAACCTTCTGCAGCAGCCTGGAGATCGGCCGCGAGGTGCTGGTGGCGCTGGGCATGGACCGCGAGCAGGCCGAGGACCGGGCGCGTCGTTTCCGCGAATGGGACGAGTCGCTGCTGGAGCAGCAGCGGCTGCTGCAGGACGACGAGGACGCGCTGCTGCAAGCCACCCGTGACGCGCGGCGTGAGCTGGACGGACTGTTCGAGGCGGATGCCGGGGTCGCCCGCGACGATGCCGCTTCCGGCGCCGCCTGAGGCCTGACCCGGCGGCATTGTTCGCGCAGCCGCTGGCGCTCTGCGTTCTTCCCGCAGGCGGGGATCGGCACGGTGGACCAGCGCGCGATGCGCGTGTTCCATGGGCGTCCGGCAGCGCAGCCGGCTGCGCGCCACCGGAGCAAGCCTGCGGACCTTTTTTCCCTGTCGCTCGGTCCTGCGTTACTCGCGCAGGAAGCGTGCCATCGAGACGCCCGAGGGCGGCGGCGCGACCGGCGGGACCAGCTCCGCGGCGATGTCGACGTAGCCGCGCATGAGCGCGACGTCGCGCGGCGTGCGCCCGCCCGCGTCCGCCTGGGCGGGGTCGCCGCCGGCGCGCAGCAGCGCCTGCACCGTGCGTCGCAGGCCATGCAGTGCGGCCAGGTGCAGCGGGCCGTAGCCGCGCGCGTCGCAGGCGTCCAGCCGGACGTCTTCATCCAGCAGCCGGTCCAGCGCGGCCAGCAGCACGTCCTCGCTGCTCGGCGTGCCGGGCTCGGCACGCGCGCCCAGCAGCAGCAGCAGCGGGGTGGTGCCGTTCTTGGCCGCCAGGTGGGGGTCGGCGCCGGCCAGCAGCAGGCCGTCCAGCAGCGCCAGCAGGCGGGCACGGTCGCGCGCGGTGAAGCCGTAGAGCGCGGCGCAGTGCAGGGGCGTCTGGCCCTGTGCATCGACCGCGTGCAGGTCGGCGCCGGCGCGCAGCAGCCGCGCCACCAGCTCCGGCAGGCCCAGCGCTGCGGCCAGCATCAGCACGGTGACTTCGCCCGGCAGCCGCTGCTCCAGGCTGCAGCCGGCCTGCAGCAGGCGCTCGACGATCTCGGGTTGGCGCATGCTGACTGCGGCGGAGAGGGCGGTGGCGCCGGTATTGGCAGTGCGGCCGGGATCGGCGCCGCGTGCCAGCAGGTCTTCGACCAGCCCGAGGTGTCCGCCACCCGCGGCGCGCAATAGCGCGGTGCAGCCTTGGCTGTCGGTGGTGTCGACAGGAAAGCCCAGATCGAGCAGGCGGCGCACCGCGTCGCGATCGCCGGTGATGGCAGCCGCCGGCAGGTCGGTGGCGCGCAGCGGGCGATGCGGCAGGGGCCAGCCGCGCCAGTCCAGCCAGTCGGCGAGGTCGCGGCGGCCGCTGGCCAAGGCGATGCCCAAGGGGGTCTGCCCATCGGCGGCGCGTCGATCCGGCGCGGCGCCGGCGGCGAGCAGCGCGGTCAGCATCTGCGGGCGCCCCAGACTGGCGGCGTAGTGCAATGGACTCATGCCGCGGCCATCGCAGGCATCGGGATCCGCGCCGTGGGCCAGCAACTGCAGCAGCAGCGCCTGCCAGTCCAGTCGCACCGCCAGCAGCAGCGGCGGCTCGCCGGCGCTCGAGACGGCGAAGGGATCGGCGCCGCGCGCCAGCAGTTCCAGCGCGAAGGCTTCGCCGCCCGGGTCGGCGGCGGGCGTCTCAAGACAGGCAGCCAGATAATCGGCCAGGCCACCCGCACCGGCCGGCGAGGCGCCGTATGCCAGCAGCCGGCGGGCGGCGGCCATGCCCGCTTCACCGCGGAGCAGCGCGGCCCGGAGGGGCGTGGGAGCGCCGGGGGGGCGGTACTCCGGGTTGGCGCCCTGGCGCAGCAGCCAGTCGGTGCGTGCGGGGCTGCCGGTGATTTCGGCATCGGCCAGCAGGCGGTCGAAGTCCTCGCGCTCCAGTCGCGCCGCCAGTCCCTGCAGGCGCGTCGCGTCCGCATCCTCCAGCAGCGCTTCCCGCAGCAGCAGGGAGGGTGGCCGCTCCGGCGGCAGTTCGTCCTCGCCGGGTGCCGCCGCCGGGCTGCGGCCGGGGTCGAGCAGGGCCGCCAGCGTCCAGCGGCCCGCGGCTTCGGCCAGGTCCACCGCGCTGCGACCATGCGCATCGGTAGCGTGCGGATCCACGCCCTGCGCCAGCAGCAGTTGCACCAGTGCCGGTGCGGGTGCCTCCGCGGTGCAGGCCAGGTGCAGCGCATTGGCGCCGGCGGCATCACAGGCGCCGGCGTCGGCGCCCGCCGCAAGCAGGACTTCCAGCGCCGCGTGCGCGCCGCAGCGGGCGGCTTCCAGCAGGGGCGTCCGGCCTTCGCCGTCGCGCACGTCGACTTCGGCCCCGGCTTCCAGCAGGGCTTGGCAGATGGCGGCGTGGCCAGCCACGGCGGCTTCGTGCAGGGCGCTGCGGCCGCGCCCGTCGCGGGCGTTGGCCTTGGCCTTGTGGCGCAGCAGCAGCAGGACCCCGGCGGGATCGTCCTCGTCGCTGCCGGCCGCCGCCAGCAGGGCGGGTTGTCCGCCTGCGGGTTCCGGGCGCGCGCCGCGTTCCAGCAGGAAGCGCGCGAGACGCCAGTTGCCGCAGGCGCAGGCGCTGCCCAGCGGCGACAGGCCGGCGCCGTTGAGCGCATCGATGGCTGCGGCGGCGTCGCGCAGCAGCGCGGCCACGCCGGGGTCGGAGCTGCGTGCGGCGTGGTGCAGGGGGGTGTTGCCGTCGGCGTCGGCGATGCGCGGGTCGGCACCGTTGGCGAGCAGGGTCATCACCGCTTCCGGGCGGCCGTGCCAGCTGTCGCGGGTGGCGGCCAGCAGCGGCGTCATGCCGTCGTGCATGGCATTGACGTCGACGCCGCGCTCGATCAGCGCGCGCAGCAGGCGCAGGTCCGGCAGCACCGCGGCCAGTACCGGCAGGCTGCGGCGGTCGCGCGCATCCGGTTCCAGCGGCGCATGCGGGTCGGCCCCGGCCGCCAGCAGCGCCAGCGCGCGTTCGACCCGGCCCAGCCGCGCCGCCGCATACAGCTGCCGGCCCAGGCCGGCGAGCTCGGCGGCGGAGCTCGCTTCGTCCGCGGCGGGCAACGGTGCGATGGCCGGCTCGCTGTCGAGGACATCCCCGGCCGTCGCGGCGTCATCGGGGCCGGCGTCCATTTCCACCACCGGCAGGCCATGCAGGGCGATGGCCGGTGCCGCCGATTGCAGGGCGAGGTGGGCCAGCGGCAGCAGCAGCGCGTAGGCAATGCCGGCGAACAGCCGGCCGTTGCCGGCCAGCAGGCCCGGCCAGCCCAGCAGCAGGCCGCCGGCCAGCAGCAGGAACACGGGCAGCGCGCCCAGCAGCAGGCCGCGCCAGGCGGCGGGGTCCTGCGCCTGGCGGGCAGCGAAGCGCGACTGCGCGCTGCCACCGCTGCGCTCCAGCGTGTGCCAGTCCGGCCAGCGCCACCACAGCGCCACCAGCAATGCTCCAGCCAACCCGGCCAGCGCCAGCGTATGTCCCAGCGACGGGGCTTCGCGCAGCCGCAGCAGCGGCCAGGCCAGCAGTGCCCCGGCCAGCAGGAAGCCGCCGCCCCAAAGCAGCGCCAGCCGGCCGGCATCGGCGGCCAGCGCCCGCCGGCCACGGCTGCCGCGCAGCAGCGCGATGGCCAGAGCCGCCGGCACCTGTGCCAGCCAGGCCAGCGCGAGGGCGGGACCATCGACGACGAGCCCCGCGCCGACGGCCGCGAGCAGCGCAAGGGCGAGCAGCGCGGCGCCAGCCACGGGCATGCGTTCAGGCATCGGTGCCCCAGTCGTCGCTCATCGGATCGATCACGGTGGGCGGGAACTGCAGGTGGAAGCCACGGCTGGTCAGGTTGCTGCGCACCACGTCGGGATTCTCGCGTGCCAGCCGGCGTTCCGGCGTCAGCCCCACTTCCAGCACGAACTGCAGGTTGCCCAGCTGCGCGCGCAGCGGTTCCGGCAGGCAGCCGAAATCGTCGCGCGTGGCGAGGTAGAGATAGGTATCGGCCTTTTTCAGGCTCTTGTAGACGAAGGCAAGCATCGCGATCCGGGGGAATCGGGTTTGCGGAATCAATCACGGATTGTGCGGTAAAGCGCGCTGCGGCGGAACCGCTGGCGGGACATCCGGCACAGGCGCGCAGGAAACCGGCTGCTACGCTGCCCGGATCGTTCCGCTTCGGATCCATCCATGCGCCTCCTCCCGCTTGCGTTCGCCCTGTTGTCCACCCTGCCCGCCGCACATGCCGCCGAGCGCGTCAGCCTGGCTCAGGCGATGGCCGACCCCGACTGGATCGGCAATCCGGTGGATCGCGCGTGGTGGGGCTGGGACGGCAAGTCCGCGTACTACCTGCAGAAGCGCGAGGGCGCCAGCATCCGCGACACCTGGCGGGTGGGCATCGACGGCGGCGCGGCTGCCCGGCTGGACGATGCCGCGCGCGCCGACCTCGACGCCGACGGCGCGCTGGTCGATGCGGCGGGCCACCGCAGCGCCTTCATCCGCAATGGCGACGTGTTCGTCCGCGACCTGCGCAGCGGCGCGCTGCAGCAGCTGACCCGCGACAACCAGGCCGCCTCGCGCCTGCAGTGGAGCAGCGACGGCGCGCTGGTTTGGCGCGTGGGCGACGCCTGGTACCGCTGGGATGGCCGCGGCGTGATCCAGGCCGCGCTGGCGAAAGCCGAGGACGCGCCGGGGACGCCGCCCAAGGCCGACGACCTGCGCGATCGCCAGCTCCGGCTGATCGCCACCCTCAAGGACGACCGCGCCCGCCGCGACGCCGCGCGCGTGCAGGCCGACGACTGGCGCAAGGCCGATCCCACCCGCGCGCCGGCGCCGGTCTACCTGGGCAAGGGCGTGGAGATCGCGGATACCGCACTGTCGCCGGATGGCCGCTGGCTGCTGGCGGTCACCCGCGAGAAGGGCGCCGATGGCGGGCGCGCCGGCAAGATGCCGATGTACGTCACCGAATCCGGCTACGAGGAGTTCGAGGACGCGCGCACCCGCGTCGGTCGCGGCGATCCGCTGCCGCACAGGCTGTGGCTGGCCGACCTTGCCACCGGCAAGCTGGCCGAGCTGGCGTTCGACCCGCTGCCCGGCATCGCCGTCGATCCGCTGGCGGCAATGCGCAAGGCCGCCGGCAAGCCGGCGCTGCAGGGCAACCGCGCGCTGCAGGTGGGCGATGTGCAATGGAGCGCCGACGGCAGCAACGCCGCGGTGATGCTGCGCGCCATCGACAACAAGGACCGCTGGATCGCGAGCGTCGACCTCGGCGGCGCTCGCCTGCAGCCGCGCCACCGGCTCACCGACCCGGCGTGGATCAACTGGGGCTTCAACGAATTCGGCTGGCTGCCGGATGGCCGCACGCTCTGGTACCTCAGCGAGGAAAGCGGGTTCTCGCATCTCTACACGCTGGACGGCACGCGTCGGCGCCAGCTCACCCAGGGCCGCTGGGAGGCCTCGCAGGTCAGCGTGTCGCGCGATGGCGCCACGTTCCGGTTCCTGTGCAACCGCAGCGCGCCCGGCGACTACGAGGTCTGCAAAGTACCCGCCGCCGGCGGCGAGGTGCGCGAGCTGACCGCGCTGGACGGCGTGGAGGATTTCTCTACATCGCCGGACGGAACGAAGCTGCTGGTGCGGCATTCGCTGGCCTACTTGCCGCCGCAGCTGTCGGTGGTGGATGCCGGCGGCGGCGAGGCGCGCCGCCTCACCGACACCCGCAGCGCCGACTTCAAGGCGCGCAGCTGGATCCAGCCGCAGGTCGTGCAGGTGCCCAGCAAGCATGGTGCCGGCACCATCTGGGGCAAGTACTACGCCCCGGAGAAGATGGAGCCTGGCCGCAAGTACCCGATCGTGATGTTCGTGCATGGCGCGGGTTACCTGCAGAACGTGTCGGCGCGCTACCCCAACTACTTCCGCGAGCAGATGTTCCACAACCTGCTGGTGGACCAGGGTTACATCGTGCTCGACCTCGACTACCGCGCCAGCGAGGGCTACGGCCGCGACTGGCGCACCGCGATCTACCGCTGGATGGGCAAGCCGGAACTGGAGGATTACCTCGACGGCCTGGACTGGCTGGTGGAAACCAAGCAGGGCGATCGCGACCGCGCCGGCATCTACGGCGGCAGCTACGGCGGCTTCATGGCCTTCGCCGCGCTGTTCCAGAAGCCCGGCGTGTTCAAGGCCGGCGCCGCGCTGCGTCCGGTCAGCGACTGGTCGCAGTACAACCACGAATACACCAGCAACATCCTCAACACGCCCGAACTCGACCCCGAGGCCTACAAGCGGTCTTCGCCGCTCGAATATGCAGAGGGCCTGCAGGACCACCTGCTGATCGCCCACGGCATGATCGACGACAACGTGTTCTTCAAGGATTCGGTGATGCTGGCGCAGAAACTCATCGAGCTGCGCAAGGACAAGTGGGAGCTGGCGCCGTATCCGCTGGAGCGGCACGGTTTCACCCATGCGGACAGCTGGTACGACGAATACCGGCGGATTCATGAGTTGTTCGAGCGCACGCTGAAGTAATGCCGGGTCGACCCCCCATGCTCCGCATCACCGACCTCAAGCTGCCGCTGGACCACGATGAAGCCGCGCTGGCCGCGGCCATCGTGGCGCGGCTGGGCATCGCCCCGCACGAACTGACCGGCTACAGCGTGGCCCGGCGCAGCTACGACGCCCGCCGGCGCGGCGCGATCCTGCTGATCTATGCGCTCGACGTGGATACTCCGCGCGCGGTGGAGCTGCTGGCGCGCCTGCAGGATGCGTCGCACCCGTCGGGCAGCAAGGTGCTGCCAACGCCGGACACGACCTACAGGTTCGTCGGCCAGGCGCCTGCGCAGCTGCGGCTGCGCCCGCTGGTGATCGGGATGGGGCCGTGCGGCCTGTTTGCCGGGCTGGTACTGGCGCAGATGGGCTTCCGCCCGATCATCCTGGAGCGCGGCAAGGCCGTGCGCGAACGCACCAAGGACACGTGGGGCCTGTGGCGCGGCAAAGTGCTGACGCCGGAATCCAACGTGCAGTTCGGCGAGGGCGGCGCGGGGACGTTTTCCGACGGCAAGCTGTACAGCCAGATCAGCGACAAGCAGCACTACGGCCGCAAGGTGCTCACCGAATTCGTCGCCGCCGGCGCGCCCGAGGAAATCCTCTACGTCAGCAAGCCGCACATCGGCACCTTCCGGCTGGTGTCGATGGTGGAGAAGATGCGCGCCACCATCGAAGCGTTGGGCGGCGAGATCCGCTTCAGCCAGCGCGTCGATGACCTGCTGGTCGAGACCGATGCCGCCGGCACCCGCCACGTGCGCGGCGTGGCCCTGGCCAGCGGCGAAGGGATCCGCGCCGACCACGTGGTGCTGGCGCTGGGCCACAGCGCGCGCGACACCTTCGAAATGCTGCACGCGCGCGGCGTGTACGTCGAGGCAAAACCCTTCTCGATCGGCTTCCGTGTCGAGCATCCGCAGGCGCTGATCGACGCCGCGCGCTTCGGCCCGCAGGCCGGGCATCCGCTGCTGGGCGCGGCCGACTACAAGCTGGTCCATCACTGTCGCAACGGCCGCGCGGTGTACAGCTTCTGCATGTGCCCGGGCGGTACCGTGGTGGCCGCCACCAGCGAGCCCGGCCGGGTGGTCACCAACGGCATGAGCCAGTACTCGCGCAACGAGCGCAATGCCAACGCGGCAATCGTCTGCGGCATCACGCCCGAGGATTTCGCGCCGTACGGTGACGGCCCGCTGGCCGGCATCGCGCTACAGCGCCACTGGGAGTCGCAGGCGTTCACCCTGGGCGGTGGCGACTACGAGGCACCGGGGCAACTGGTCGGCGACTTCATCGCCAACCGCGCCTCGCGGACGTTTGGCCAGGTATTGCCCTCGTACAAGCCCGGCGTGCGGCTGGGGTCGCTGGACGAAGCGCTGCCGCGCTATGCGATCGAGGCGATCCGCGAAGCGCTGCCGGCATTCGACAGGCAGATCCGCGGCTTTGCCATGCACGATGCGGTGTTGACCGGCGTGGAGACGCGCACCTCCTCGCCGCTGCGGATCACCCGCGGTGGGGACGGGCACAGTCTCAACACGCGCGGCCTGTTCCCGGCCGGCGAAGGCGCGGGCTACGCCGGCGGCATCCTGTCCGCGGGCGTGGATGGCATCAAGATTGCCGAAGCGGTGGCGCGCAGCCTGCTGCCTGCGGCCTGAGGCGGCGCCTCAGCGCTCGAGGATTGCTACCACGCCCATGCCGCCGGCGGTGCAGATGCTGACCAGGCAGCGGCCGCCGCCGCGCTGCTTCAGCTCCTTGGCGGCGGTGGCGACGATGCGCGCGCCGGTGGCGGCGAACGGATGGCCGGTGGCCAGCGACGAACCGTTCGGATTGATCTTGGCCGGATCGATGCGGCCCAGCGGCGCGTCGAGGCCGAGGCGCGCCTTGCAGTACTCCTCGCTCTCCCATGCGCGCAGCGTGCACAGCACCTGCGCGGCGAAGGCTTCGTGGATCTCGTAGAAATCGAAATCCTGCAGCGCCAGGCCGTTGCGCTTGAGCATCTCCGCCACCGCGATCGTCGGCGCCATCAGCAGGCCTTCGCCGTGGACGAAATCCACCGCCGCGACCTGCGCATCGCGCAGGTGGCAGAGCACCTCGTGGCCGTGCTGCGCGGCCCATTCGTCGCTGGCCAGCAGGCAGGCGGAGGCGCCGTCGGTCAGCGGGGTGGAGTTGCCCGCGGTCAGGGTGCCCTTGCCGGAGGTCTTGTCGAAGGCGGGCTTGAGCGTGGCCAGTTTCTCGATGCTGCTGTCCGGGCGCAGGATGTTGTCGCGATTGACCCCACGGAAGCTCACCACCAGGTCATCGAAGAATCCGCGCGCATAGGCGGCGGCCAGCTTGTGGTGCGAAGCCGCGGCCAGCTCGTCCTGCGAATCGCGGGAGATGTTCCACTCCTTCGCCATGTCCTCGCAGTGCGCGCCCATCGACTTGCCGGTGCGCGGCTCGGCCACGCCGGGGAAGTCCGGCTTCAGTTCGGCGAAGCGGAAGCCCTTGAACGCGGCCAGCTTGTCCTTGAAGGTCTTGGCCGCCGCGGCCTTGAGCAGGCGCTGGCGCAGCGCCTTGCCGTACACGATGGGCACGTCCGAGGTGGTGTCGGAGCCGCCGCCGATGCCGGCTTCGATCTGCCCGGTGGCGATCTTGCCGGCGATGTGCACGATCGTGTCCAGCGAGGTGCCGCAGGCGCGCTGCAGGGTGATGCCCGGGGTCAGCGGCGACAGGCCGGAACTCAATGCGGCCTCGCGGCCGAGGTTCCAGTCGGACGAATGCTTGATCACCGCGCCCATCGCCACTTCGCCCAGCTGCTGCCCGTGCAGGCCGAATTTCTCGACCAGCGCGCCCAGCGTGCGCACCGACATGCCGAGGTTGCCGACGTCGGCATAGGCCGTGTTCTGGCGGCAGAACGGGATGCGGACACCACCCAGGATGGCGACGGGACGACCGTGTTGCATGGGCTCACCTCGGGTCTGGCCCGCGACGCGGGCATAATGGGGCGAGTGTAGCGTTGCTATTCCGAGTCAGGACTCCACATGTCGTTCACTGCGCCAGACCCCGCCGTGTTCCGCGGCGTGATTGCCATCGAACTGCGCGACGGCGGCATGCCGGAGCGCGCCGCGCTTGCCGCCGGCAGCGCCGGCGAGGTCGCCGCGCTGCTGGGCCGCGACCTCGCCAAGCTGACCCCGGACGTGGCCGACTGCGAGCTGGCGCTGATGGCGGCGCATTTCGATCCGGCCGAAGCGCTGCGCCCCGGCTGGCCGCTGCACCAGCGCGTCATCGAACTGCTGCAGCGCGCGCCGGGACAGGCGCAGGGCGCGCGCGTGATCGGCTTCGGTGCCGACGCGCAGGGGGACGTGCCGCAGCCGCTGCAGTGCGACCCGGCGCTGGCTGGCGGCGGCCTGCGGGTGATGCCGTTCGTGCTGCGCGGGCCGGGCCTTGCGGCGGCCGCGGAGCAGCTGGAATCCAAGCTGTTCGACTGCGGCATGGCGCAGGCCGACGCCGCGCTGGCGCTGCAGGACGGGCTGGGCGCGCGGATTGAACACATCCGCTACCTGAGCCTGCACGACCTGCTGGCGATGATGGCGATGCAGTACCAGAACGTCGGCCTGGACGCACTCTGGTCGCTATTGGAGCACGCGTTGATCGGGCCGATGCTGGCGGAAAAGGACGCCGAGTTCCTGCTCGACGCGCCGCCGGAACCGCTGGCCCGCTCTGGCGACGGCGAGGTGCGGATCGCGATGCTGTCGCCGCAGGCGTGGCGCGCGCGCAATGCGCCGGAAGAAACCGACAGCGGCAAGCTGGAGCGCGGCTTCATCCGCTTCCAGGCGCGCCAGCGCCAGTACGCGGCGGTGCTGGAAGTGCACGGCGTGCCGGTGCAGTTCGTCCACTGCGGCGACGGCGACGCCGCCTGCCTGCACTAAGCCAGTTGCGGATCGGCGGCTGCGGCGCGCCGATCCGCATCGCCCCTGCGGATTACAACCCTTTCCAGTACGCCTGGAAGGTCAGGTCGCGCGGCAGCAGCGTGCCCCATGGGGGCAGGAATGGCCGCGAACGCGCGTCGAGCCAGGCCTCGCCCGCCGCGTAGGTATCGCCCTGCGGCCCGTACCAGAGCTGGCAGCTGCCGCCGGTGGCCTCCAGGATGAAGGCGTACAGCCCGGGCTGCACCCGCGCCGGACGGTCGAACGGGATCATCCGCATGCCGACCTCGCCCACCGGGCCCGGTACCGAATCTACCCGCCAGCCGCGGACGCGCTGCACGGCAAGGGTGGTGCCGCTGGGCCGGCCGAAGCTATCCAGTGTCTGGATGCTGACGGTCAAGGTCGGCTCCGGCGAGGTCATGCAGTTCACCGGCACCATCAGCTGGGTGATGTAGCCATCGCCGCGCACCTGGAACGTCTGCGCGAAACGCTGATTCATCGTATCGCCGAATCCCGTACCGCTGGTGTAGTCGATCGCCACCTGCTCGGCGATGGCGATGGGTGGATCGCCGGCAATGGCGAGGCCTGCACATAGGCAGAGCGCGGCCGCGAGGGCGAGTTGCTTGCGGTGTCGATGGATGTGCATTGTCGATTCCCCGATGGAGCACGTGGCGCCTTGTACGCGCCACGCCGTGGTGGTGGATCAGAGGTCGAAGCCGAAGCCAGCGCCGGCCGACGACTCGCCGCTGCCGAACGCCGCGCCTAGGCTGAACGAGCCGCGGTCGCCGATGCGCTTGCCGTAGCCGATCGACACCGCGCCTTGGCCACCCTGCGCGCCCACGCCAATGGCGATGCGGCCGCGCGGGCTGTTGGCCATCGCTGCGTTCACCGCCATCTGCGTCATCGCCGTGCCCATCGCGCCGATCCGGTCGATGCGGCGGTCGGTCTGGGAGAACCGGCGGTCCACCTGTTGCTGGTACTGGGTGAAACTGTCGTTCCAGGCGGCGAACCGCTGGTCGGTATAGGCCTTCGACGAGGACAGCGTCTGGGCATCACCGGCCTGCATCTGCCGCACATTCACCGCGTCCATCGGCGCGACGCCATCGGCCAGGTTGTGCACCTGCGTGCCGGTGTTGCCGCCTTCGCCGCTGGCGCCGGCCAGAGTGATGCCGGCATGGTCGGCGGCGTCGTATTCCACCGCCAGCGCGGAGCTGCCGGTGCCGTCCGCGCCGGCGGGGCCTTGGGGGCCAGCAGGGCCTTGCGGACCTGCCGGGCCTTGGGGACCTGCGGGGCCCTGCGGGCCTGCTGGCCCCTGCGTGCCGCCGGCGTTGCTGCTCATCCAGGTGTCGATCGCGGCGAGGGCGTCGCCGACGTTGCCGTAGCTCGTCCCCTGGATGGTGTAGCTGGGCGGCGTGAAGATGCCGCCGGTCCACGCCGCACCGCCGCCGAAGGCCGCCGCCAGACCGGAGAAATCCGCGAAGCCGCCGGCCGCGGCGATCGCCGAGTGCAGCTGGCCCACGTTCACCGCGTCGGTGTCGTCGACGCCTTCGGCAACGTGGATCAGGCGCGCGTTCAGATCGTTGGCATAGGCGAATCCAGACTCGTCGAGGTCGCCTGTTGCGTGTCCAAACGACACGACGCCAGACTGGTTTGCGATCGCCTGGTAACCGATCGCCGCGCTGTTGTTCGCCGACGCAATGCTGCTGTAGCCAATCGCCGTGCTGTTGTCGCCCGAAGCGACGCTGTACGAACCGAATGCATTGCTGGAGAGGCCACTGGCGGTATTGGCGTAGCCGAATGCGTTGCTACCCACGCCAGTGGCCAGGCTGGAATAGCCGACCGCGTTGCTGGCATCCCCGTCCGCCTTGCTGTTCACGCCCACGGCCATTGCATTCATACCGGCCGCGCCGTCGCTGTTGTAGTTGCCCTCCGCACTGTTGCTGGAATTGACGCTGAAGAAATGCAGCGGCGCGCCGCCGCCACTGATGCCGGCGATGGCCGCGTTCAACTGGCCAAGGTTGACTGCATCGGTGTCTTCGGTCCCGGCGGCGAGGTGGATGATCTGGTGTTCCGCGCCGGCCTGACCCACCGACACGGCATAGTCGCGGTCGGCGATGGCCTCGTAGCCGATGGCGGTGCCGCCGATGCTCAGCGCTTGGCTCCGGAAGCCGATGGCCATGCCGTAGTCACCGCTCGCGGTGTTGCCGTAGCCGATCGCGCTGCTCTGGTAGCCGGCGGCATGGTTAAGCAGGCCGATCGCGATGCTCTGGTCGCCCTGTGCCCAGACTGCGCCGCCCAGCGCGATCGAGGAGGCGCCTGCCGCCACTGCCGCTTCGGTACTGGCCACGCAGTCCACCGTCGGGCAGCCCGGATTGCCGGCGGCGTCGATGTCCAGGTCCACCACGCCGTTGCCATTGACGTCGAACCAGCTGGACACCGCCAGGCTGCCGGCGCCGAAGGCATTGCCGGAATGGCCGATTGCCGTGCTGTCTGGCATCCATGCCGTGTTCTGGTATCCGAACGCATTGCTGCGGGCCGGTCCCGCGGCGTTGCGGAACCCGAAGGCACTGGCCCCTTCCCCGGCGGTGTTGCTGCGCCCGAAGGCGCTGCCGTCGGTGCCCGTCGCTTTGTTCCGGTAACCGAAGGCACTGCCGTTGTCGCCTATGGCGCTGTTGTAGAAGCCATAGGCGTTGCCGTTGGCGCCGACGCTTTCGTTGCCCGCGCCGAAGACATTGCTGTTCAAGCCGAAGGCGTTGTTGAAGAACCCGAACGCGCTGGCGTATTCGGCATCCGCCTTGTTGCTGTAGCCGAATGCACTGCTGGACGAACGCAAGGCCTGGTTGTGGGCCCCGAACGCGCTGGCTTCCTGCCCTCGCGTCGTGCCGCCTGCGCTGTTCTGGTAGCCGAAGGCGCTGCCGTAGCTGCCGGTCGTTGTGTTAAAGACGCCGAACGCGCTGGCAAACGGCATTTCGACCGTGTTCTGGTAACCAAAGGCGTTGCTGGCCTGGTTGGCGGCGAGATTCCCGACACCAAAGGCGCTGCTGTCCGCGAAACGGGCGGTATTGTTGGCACCGAAGGCGTTGCTGCGTGCACCGCTGGCATTGTTGCCCTGCCCATACGCGTTGGCATCCACTGCGCAGGTGGTGTTGTCGGTGCCGTTTTCGTTGCCCTGGTCGGTGGATGCACCGGTCGGGTTGCCGTTGATGTCGACGCATACCGGATCTGCGGCCAAGGCCGGCATGGACATCGCGCCCAGCAGGGCCAGGGCCAGGATGGACAGAACCGGCGAAGGCCGACGATGCATTGATTGCTTGTTCATGGGTGCCTCTCTCGTGGACAGGGCCGGCGAGCGGCCAGCGGGATGTGGTTGATGTATGGAAGCCGGGACGGCGCAAGGCCCTACCAGCTGAAGCCGGTGCCCGCGGAGACGGCGCGGTCGTTGCCGGAGAAGGCGCCGGTCAGCGACACGCTGACGTTCGGGCGCAGCAGGCGCTGGTAGCCGATGGCAATGGCGGAGCGGCCGTTCTGCGTGCCCACGCCCAGGCCGAGCCGGTTCTGGCCCGGCAGGCCGGCAGTGTTGATCGCGGCCGAGGCCATCGCGCCGCCCATCGCGCCCAGGCGGTCGATGCGGCGGTCGGTCTGGGCGAAGCGGTGGTCCACCTGCTGCTGGTACTGGGCGAAGCTGTCGTTCCAGGCCGCGAACTGCTGGTCGGTGTAGGCATTGGCCGACTGCAGCGTCTGCGCGGAGCGCGCATCGGTATAGGACTTGGACGATGCCAGCGTGTCCGCGTCGCCCGCGCTCATGTCGGCGCGGATCGCGGTTTCGCGGGAGTCGGTGTAGGTGTTCGCGCTGCCCACGGCGTCGTGCGCCGCGGTCAACGCGGTGTCCGCCGTGGCTTGCGCCGCATCCGCCTTCGTCACCGCCGTGTCCGCGGTGGCCTGCGCCGCATCGGCCTTGGTGATGGCGGTATTGGCCGTGGCCTGCGCGGCATCGGCCGAGGCTTGCGCGGCGTTGGCGGCGCTCAGCGCGGTATCGGCGGTGCCCTGCGCCGCGGCGGCATCGCTTGCCGCGGCACCAGCGGCGGCCAGCGCGCTGTCCGCCGTCGATTGCGCCGCGGCGGCGGCGTTGTTGGCGACGGCCAGGCCCGCATCCAGCTGGCCCTTGTTCACCGCATCGGTGACGGACACGCCGTCGCCGACGCCGCCCACCACGTTGCCGCCCAGGTTCACCACGGTGTTGTTGACGATGGTGAAGCTGGCGCCGGCGCCGCCCACGGTCAGGCCGGCGAAGGTCGGTGCGCCGGCGAAGCCGTAGCTGAGGGTGTTGCCGCTGCGGCTCACGGTGAGGTTGCCGTTCGGATCGACGGCGCGGAAATCCACCGTCTCGCCGTCGCCGATGGCTTCGGCCACGTCGCCATTCGCGCTGATGGAGAAGCCGCCGAATCCGCCGACGCCGGCAAGGGCCGCGTTCAACTGGCCCAGGTTCACCGCGTCGGTGTCGGCGGTGCCGGCGGCGAGGTGGATGATCTGGTGCTCGGCGCCGCTCTGGCCCACGGACACCGCGTACGCGCGGTCGGCGACGGCCTGGAAGCCGATGGCGGTGCTGCCGATCTCCAGCGCCTGCGACTGGTAGCCGAACACGCTGGCGGCCGAACCGCTGGCCAGGCTGTCCACGCCCACCGCGGTGGTGGCGTAGTTGGTGGAGCGCACGCCCGCGCCCACCGCGACCGCGCTGGGGCCGCTGGCGACGGCGGTTTCCGTGGAGCCACCGCCGGCGATGTCCACGTCCTCGTGGCCGTTGAGGTTGCGGTCGAAGAAGCCGGCGATCGCCACGCTGCCGGTGCCGGTCGCCCAGCCACGCAGGCCGAACGCGCTGGCATAGGTCGCGCTGCGGCTCCACAGGCCGAAGGCATTGCTGTAATTGCCAACGGCGACGTTGCCGTCGCCGAAAGCACTGGAATCCTGTCCGGAGGCGGTGTTGCGGTGGCCGAACGCGCTGCTGTTCACGCCGTCGGCGCTGTTCCATGCGCCGAAGGCGCTGGTTTCCCATTCGCCGGCGGTGTTCTTGTAGCCGAACGCGTTGCTGTACCCCCCGCTGGCGATGTTGTAAGCGCCGAAGGCGCTGGCGGCTTCGTTCCAGGCATTGTTCTCCCAGCCGAACGCGCTGCTGATGTCACCGCTGGCGTTGTTGTACTGCCCGAAGGCGCTGGCGAACATGCGGCAGGTCGTGTTGTCGAGGCCGCCTTCGCTGCCCTGGCCGGTGGACGGCGCCGGCGTCACGTCGCTGCCGTCGGGGTTCCTGCACGGCGGATCGGTGGCGAACGCCGGCATCGACAGCGCGGCCAGCAGGGCGGCGCTCAGGAGGGACAGGACCGGCGACGGCCGGCGACGAAGGGTGGCGTGCATGGTGTTCCCCGTTGGATGGAACCGGCGGCTCTGCCGGCGTGGTGGAGGTATGCGAAACTCCGGCGCGAAACCGGACACAGGCGGGAACAGGCCATGGAAGCGAGCCCCGGCGCCGAGGTCACCGTGCTGCTGGCGCGTGCGCGCGCCGGCGATGGCGCGGCATTGGACGCCGCGTATTCGGCCGTGTACGACGAGCTCAAGCGCGCCGCGCGCCTGCAACTGCGGCGCATGCGCGACGACTTCCAGACCACCGCGCTGGTGCACGAGGCCTACCTCAAGCTGGCCGGCAACGCGCCGCTGACGGCGGTCGACCGCAACCATCTGCTGGCGCTGTCCGCCCGGGCGATGCGGCAGGTGCTGGTGGACGATGCGCGCGCGCGCAAGGCGGACAAACGCGGCGGCGGCCAGGCCGCGATGACCCTTACCGCGTCCATCGGCAACGGCGATGCCGCTGCCATTGAAGTGCTGGCGCTGGACGAACTGCTGGCCTCCCTGCATAAGCTTGATGCGCGCGCCGCGCAGATCGTCGAGCTGCGCTATTTCGGCGGCTACGAGGAAGCCGAGATCGCGGCGATGCTCGGCATCACCGACCGCACCGTGCGCCGCGACTGGCGCAAGGCGCGCGCGTTCCTGTTGGCGGAAATGGGCGCATGAACGACACCCTGCGCGGCCAGCGTGCGCTGGCG
>JAANMV010001149.1_pt1 | contig 30080 bp, 19 predicted proteins | sample 7279661 | NCBI WGS metagenome assembly JAANMV01 (sample SAMN14094540, study PRJNA606508) | bioreactor metagenome | isolation source: A lab-scale SPAN reactor treating ammonium-rich wastewater day 121 | place: Ireland: Galway | collected 2017-05-16
TTTAATTATTTAAGGATTGAAGATCCGAATTTATAATTATCTGTTATTGTAACAGGTAGTTTGCCTTTGAATTTTATTGAACCTGAAATTGCTTTTAAAACCGCTTTTATAGCGAAGTCTGAATCACCGTATGCGCATATATAAGAGGGGACTGAAGGGAATTCCTTTAATAAATACGGATTGCCAAGTGAAACAACGGTCATATTTTTTCCCGTTTCGTTAAGCCTGTTAACAAGATCGATATTCTGGGATGAAATGGAAATTTTCCCTGTGCCGTAACGTACCTTTGCATAGATAGCTACAATAATATTTTCGTAAGCGCCTAGTGAATTCAATAACCCTTTTAATTCATTATCCATAACCGAGCTTGTTGCAGTGTAAAATGCACAGTCTTTAAAATGATCAGGTGCCAGCATTTTAAGCTCACCTGTATTATCCTGTTCTCCGCCTTCGCTTATCAGCACAAATGCAGTATTGCCCTGTGAAATATTTTTAAAAGGCAATATATTTTTGTCATCTTTAACCAGAGTTATTGATGCGTCTGCTATCTGCTGTGCAAGCGAATTTGCTTCAGGGGTATTTACTGATGTTTCTATCCCGCTTTCATTAACAAGCCGGTTTTCAAACAAGCCAAGCCATTCCTTTGCTTTAAGTATCTTTTCAGCGGAACGGTTAATTCTTTCTTCTGAAATAGAGCCGCTGTTCACTGCATTTTCAATAGCATTTACTGTAGCGGCTGCATCAAGAGGCATCAGTATGAGGTCAATGCCTGCATTAACGCACATTACAGCTACTTCTGATGTTGAAAAATATTTTGTGATTCCTTTCATGTTCAGAGCATCTGTAACAACAAGACCTTTAAATTCCATTTTATTTATAAGGAGCTCCTGCACGATCTGCGGTGAAAGTGATGCTGGTATGTTGGGTGATTTTTCAAGCTCCGGAAATGCAAGGTGTGCTATCATAACTGACATAACATTTTTAGATATAGCATTTTTGAATGGTACAAGCTCAATTGTATTCATCCTGTCCATTGTAAAGTTCAGCTGCGGCAGGTCATTATGCGAATCTATATCTGTATCGCCGTGCCCGGGAAAGTGTTTGGCAGTAGCAATTACTTTGCCCTCCTGCAGGCCTTTTAACATTGCCTCAGACATTCTTGATACTATCTGAGGATCTTCACCGAAAGACCGTACATTGATAATAGGATTGTTTGGATTATTGTTTACATCGCAAACCGGTGAATAGTTCTGATGAATGCCGAGCAGCCGTGTTTCACGGGCAACTTCCAGCCCCATTTTATATGTGAGTTCAAAATTATCTGCAGCGCCAATAGCCATGTTAGTGGGGAACAATGCTCCGTCACTAACTCTCATTTTAGTACCGCGCTCAAAATCAGCAGAGATCAGCAACGGAGTTTCTGAATATCCCTGCAGCTTATTTGCAAGCTTAACATAATCTGACGAGCTTCCTTTAAAAAATATAAATCCACCGACTTTTGTTTCTTCAGCCAGTTTTCTGAGTTTTCTGAATTCTGCAGAATTTTCAGAAAGATTTTCCGGAACAGCATCTGCTATAACCATCTGTGCAATTTTTTCACGCAGAGTCATTGATGACAATTTCTCAGAAATAAGTTTGCTGTTAGTATTTTTATATACTTTGTTATAATCAGTGTTTGTTTTTAAACCTGAATCCTTTTCTGCTTTATTGAAATTAACTATTGTATAGGTTAACACAGAAGCTATAATAAGTCCGATCAGAATTTTCATTTTCAAATGTTATTTTGACTAAATAGATTCTACAAATTTAATGTTTTTTTATTAAAAAACGAGTAAATCACATAAAAAGTTGATAAATATAGCTGAATCGGTTAACTAAAATACATATTGACATAGTAATAATAGTTAGCTAAATTTACGGTAGCTAATCTATATATTTCATCAAATAAATTCCGTAGAAACGGATAGGGGGAAAAGATGAATAAACTCACACTCAGTATTTTAACAATTCTGATTTATTCCGCACAATTATTTTCTATTGGACAGGAGTGGGTATCCCGTTACAATGGTGCGGGTAATACACTTGACTGGTCTTATGCAATTGCAATGGATCATGCGGGCTTTGTAATAGTTACCGGATACAGCACAGGTGCAGGCACAGGTAAAGATTATAAGACAATTAAGTATGATCACAATGGCGCAATTTTATGGGAAGCATCATTCAATGGCCCCATAAACGGAGGTGATTATTCAAATGCACTTGCAATTGATAACACCGGTAATGTTTATGTAACAGGCAGAGTAGATTACGGAACAACAGGCTCTGATATTGTTACGATAAAATACAACGCTTCCGGAGTGCAGCAATGGTTTGCAAGATTTAATGGAACTGCTAATGGACTTGATGAAGGAAGGTCAATACATCTGGATGATGCGGGTAATGTTTATGTATCAGGTAAATCTACCGGAACATCAAGCGGACTGGATTTTGTAACAATTAAATATAATCCTGATGGAACTTTAGGATGGTCTGTGACATATAATGGTCCTGGAAATTATGAAGATTATGCAGTTGGTCTTGATATTGATAATTCAGGCAATGTTTATGTAGGCGGATGCAGTATTGGTGCTGGGTCAGGTACTGATTTTACAATAGTAAAATACAATAATTCAGGAGTTGAACAATGGGTAAAAAGATATAATGGAGCAGGAAATGGAGGCGATGCAGTTGTTGGAATTAAAGTGGATTCAGATAATAATATTGTTGCAGGAGGATCTACTGATATGGGCACTGCACAAAGAATGAATTTTATTGTTTTAAAATTTAACCCGGCTGGAAATCTTCTGTGGGAAAAACAATATAATGGTTCATCTAGCCACAATGATATTTCAACATCAATGACTGTAGATAATGCAAATAATGTTTATCTTACAGGACTTACTACTCAGACATTCGGTACTAGGCTGGATTCTAATTATGCGACAATAAAATATGATCAAAACGGGAATATGCAGTGGTTTGCATATTATGACGGACCAAATAATTCCGTAGATGTATCAAGATCAGTTCATGTTGATCTGGATATGAATGTTTATATCACCGGCAGCAGCAAAGGTATTGGTTCTGATGATTATGCTACAATAAAATATTCAGCGGCAGGTTCACAAATTTGGGTAATGACATATAATGGAACCGGTAATTCCGGTGATTACAGCTCATCAGTAGTTTCTGATAATGAAGGAAATGCTTACGTAACAGGCCGCAGTACCGGTAACGGAAGTGATTATGATTATGCAACAATAAAATACGGTAATCTGGTTGGAATAAATCCGGTATCTAATGAGATTCCGGGATCGTTTATGCTTAATCAAAATTATCCGAATCCGTTCAATCCAGCAACAAGTATAAAGTTTGCAGTTTCGAATCAGACATATGCATTATTGAAGATTCATAATATTATGGGGGCAGAAGTAGATAATATTGTGCTTGGAAATATATCAGCTGGTTACTATAACTACAGATATAATGCCTCTAAATTATCCAGCGGAGTGTATTTCTACACATTGTTTGCAGATAATTTCAGGGATACAAAGAAAATGATACTGGTTAAATAATAAGTATGAATTGCATTTTAGCCGGGTAATCTTTTACCCGGCTTTTTTGTTTATCTATTATAAAGGCTAATTCAATATTTCTTTAGTATCACACAAATACTAATAATTCATTTCAGAATATATGATTGTTAATAAAAATTTAATTATATATATTAAAATAATGTTTTGAAATTTTTTTAATTTTGCTTAAAATTAACAAATTATTCACTGTATTACGGTATTGAATTGATACCGTGTAAAGAGTAATTTGTAAAAATAAAGTTTAAAAATTTTAAATCTAACTATATGAAAAAGGCTTATTTGTTTTTATTGCTTGTTTTAATTACAGGCTTTTATTTTTCTGGTTCACTTACATTTACACAGCCTACAACAGTTTGGTCTAAGCTTTATAATGGACCGGCAAACCAGCAGGATTCATCAGTTGGAGTTAGCATTAATGCTGCCGGAAATGTTTTTATTACCGGATGGAGCCTGGGTTCAGGTACATCTTCGGATATTGTAACTATTAGATATAACCCTGAAACAGGTGATACACTTTGGGTTAACAGGTTTAACGGAACACCCGGTACCATGGAAGATAAAGTAAGCGCTATAACCAGTGATAATAATGCTGTATATATCACCGGCTGGAGCTTTACACCAAGCAGGGATATCGTAACTATTAAATACGATGCTGCTACAGGAAGCCGTTTATGGGTAAAAACATATAACGGAACAGGTAACGGCGGAGACTATGGTTTTGCAATTGCTGTTGACGGTTCAGGGAATGTATATGTTACCGGCAGAAGCGATGTTGGTGGTGCGCAAAAATTTACTACCATTAAATATGATGCATCCGGAAATGTAGTAGCAGGATGGCCAAGCGTTTACACAGGTGCTTTTTCTACTACTTTTGATCAGGCGCAGGCTGTTAAAGTTGACGGTTCAGGCAATGTTTATGTTACAGGTAAATCAGGCTCAGCGGGCGTTGAAGATTTTCTTACTTTAAAAATCAATTCAAACGGAACTATTGCCTGGGCTAAAAAATACAACGGAACTTTAAACGGTGAAGATAATGCAGTAGCTTTGGTGCTTGATAACTCCGCAGCAAATGTGTATGCTGCCGGCTACAGTTTCAGAGTTGGAGGTGTGCAGGATTTTATGACAATACGCTACAATGCTTCTACAGGCGACAGTTCTGCTGCAGCTTCATACAACGGACCTTTAGGCAGTACAGATATTTTAACAACTATGGCAATTGATAATGCCAATAATGTTTATGTAACAGGATACAGTGCCGGTACAAGTTCCGGTTTTGATTATGCAACAATAAAATATAATTCTTCACTTGCGCAGCAGTGGGTACAAAGAACTACTAATTCCGGAAGCGATTTTCCTTATTCAATAGCTATAGATAATACCGCAGGAAATATATATGTAACAGGATCCAGTGTTGGCTCAGGTACTGGTTATGATTACCTGACTATATCTTACAAAAATACAGGTGTTTTTAACTGGGAAAAACGCGAAAACGGCTCAGCCAGCGGTAATGATTATGCATCAGGTATTGCCGTCCAGGATTCCAGCAAAATTTTTGTTACAGGTTCAGCAAACTTTTCAGGAACAGGAATTGCATTCTATACTTTAAGATATTCAATGTTTAATGCAATTGAACCGATATCTACAACAATTCCCCAAAACTACAGCCTGATGCAGAATTATCCTAACCCGTTCAACCCCTCTACAACTATCAGGTTCGATATTCCGAAATCTGCTTTTGTTCAGCTTACGGTTTATGATATACTCGGCAGAGCACAGGAAATTTTAGTTAGCGAACAGGTCAGGGCAGGCGAGTATATGGTTAAATTCAATGCGGAAAAATATTCCAGCGGGATTTATTTTTATACTTTAACCGCAGGTGATTTCAGGGAAACCAAAAAGATGATTTTGACTAAATAATATAAATGGGTTTCTTTAAAAACCACCTTCGGTAAACGGGGGTGGTTTTTTTATGTCTAAAACTTATCTAAATTTTTAGTAAATTTGTAAGTTTTATCAATTAATAATGATATTTTACTCAAAATTCTACATTCCGCAGCTAAAACATTCACTTATTGCTGCCAAAAATGAATTTGGTCTTTGTTATATTCACCTTTCGGGCTCTGATAGAGGTTTCCTGAAAGCTGTTAAAAATTATTTGAATGAAAAACCTGTAAGGAAAGATAAAGAATTAACTGAAGAAGTTCGTCAGATCAGGGAATATTTTGCTGGCAAACGCCGGAATTTTGAGCTGAAAGTTTCTTTAAAAGGCACTGGATTCAGAAACAGGGTATGGCAAGCGCTGGCTGAAACCGGATACGGCGAAACAATTTCATACAGCGAGCTGGCAAAACGCTCAGGCAGCAGCAAAGCTGTAAGGGCAGCAGCTTCAGGATGTGCCGTTAACCCGGTGCCGGTTGTAATTCCATGCCACCGCGTAATTGCCAAAGATGGCAGTATAGGCGGATTTGGCGGGGGAATAAAAATGAAGGAAATTATGCTTAAGCTTGAAAAGGTTAACAGGGATAAGTATTGATTAAAAATATAATTTTTGACCTTGGGAATGTTCTGGTGAATGTTGAATACGAAAGATTCATAAACAGGCTTAAGCTTAACGGTGTAAGTGATGAAAATTATATGAGTTTTTTCAAAGGCGGCAATTACCGCCTGCTTGGGTATGAATCAGGCGATATATCGACTGAAGAATTCATAACAAAATGCCTCACCGGACTAAATCTCAATATGGAACGGAATGAATATGCCGAAGCGTTTAATGATATGTTCAGTGAAATTAAGCCTATGAGCAGCCTGGTAAGGAAACTAAAGGATGAAGGCAGGTATGATCTTTTCCTGCTTTCAAACACAAGCCCGCTGCATTTTGAGTATATTAAAGAAAAGTACAGCTATGTTAACCTGCTTGATAAATTTGCGCTCTCGTACGAGCTTAGATCACTTAAGCCTGATGATATAATTTATCAGCGGACCATTGAACACCTGGAAATTGAACCGTCTGAATCATTATTTATAGATGACCTTAAAGAGAACTGCGTTGCAGCTGAAAAACACGGTATCATAACAATTTGTTACGATAAATCAAATCATGCATCTTTTGAAAAAGAGTTTAAGAATTTAACAGCTGATAGCTGATAGTTTTAAGATTTAAATAATATGTTTTTATTGTTCATTGTTAATTGATAATTGAAATAAAATGCCTGTATCTCCATCAGAATTACATATCGGAACAAAAGCGCATAATTTCAGCCTTCCGGCTGTTGACGGGAATGTATATTCCCTGAATGATTTTGCAGATAAGGATGTATTTTGCCTTATTTTTACCTGCAATCACTGCCCGTATGTAAAGGCAGTTGAAGACAGAATTAATGATATTGCTAAAAAATATTCCGGTTCGTCATTCGCCTTAGTATGTATAAATGCAAATGATCCCGCAGTTTACCCTGAGGATTCATTTGAGGAAATGAAAAAAAGGGCTGCAGAAAAGGGTTTTGTTTTCCCCTACCTGCATGATGAGTCGCAAAATACCGCAATGATGTATGATGCAGTATGCACACCTGATATTTATTTATATGATAAAGACCGGGTACTAAGATACAGGGGCAGGATCGATGATAGCTGGAAAGATGAATCAGCAGTTAAACACAAAGACCTTGAGCGGGCTATTGAACTGCTCCTTGAAGGCAAAGAAATTGATTTCGAAATGGTTCCTTCGATGGGATGCAGTATTAAATGGAAAGAATCCTGAGCGAAGCGAAGGATCTCATAAATAGTACTATGAACATTAAGTATATCGGATATATTTTAACCAATAAACATAATAAAGTACTTTATACAGGTCTAACTGATAACATCGGAAGAAGGACGCTGGAGCATCAAACTAAGTTGTACAATAGTTTTACTAAACGGTATAATGCAGATAAATTAGTCTATTATGAAGAGCATAACATTGAATCTGATGCTATAGCAAGAGAAAAGCAGATTAAGGGCTGGATAAGACAGAAAAAATTAGACTTAATAAATAGCTTTAATCCCGGTTGGGTAGATTTGACAAATATCGTTTTTCAAAAAGAAACAGATTAATAAGTAATTTTTAATAATCGCGCTCCGGATGAGATCCTTCGCTGCGCTCAGGATAATAAAATGTTCAATTTTCTAAAAAAAATATTCCCGTCTAAACACGAAAAAGATGTAAAAGAACTGCTCCCGATAGTTGAGGAGATAAACAGCCATTATGCAGGGTTTGCAAATCTTACCGATGATGAACTGCGCGCAAAAACTGCAGGACTTAAAGAGCTCATCGCAAATAACATAAAAGAACATGAAGATAAAATTGTTGAACTTCGTTCAAAGCTGACAAATGATATTTCTCATGATGAGCGCAAGGATATCTATGATGAGCTTGAAAAAACAGAGAATGAAAGAGATGATATAATAGAGGACACTCTGAACGAAATTCTTCCTGAAGCGTTTGCAATAGTAAAAGATACTTGCCGCAGGCTGTGCGGTAAAGAGTGGACTGCTGCTGGCCAGCGCGTTCAGTGGGAAATGATACCGTTCGATGTACAGCTTATCGGCGGTATGGTTCTGCACCAGGGCAAGATAGCGGAAATGGCAACAGGCGAAGGTAAAACGCTTGTAGGCACTATGCCTCAGTTCCTTAATGCGCTGCCCGGCAAAGGTGTTCACATTATTACTGTTAACGATTACCTTGCAAAACGCGACAGCGAGTGGATGGGAGAAATATTCAAGTTCCACGGACTATCGGTAGGCGTTATCTTAAATGATATGGATAACGATAAACGCCGCGAAGCTTATGCCTGCGATATTGTTTACGGTACAAATAATGAATTTGGCTTTGATTACCTGCGCGATAATATGGTTGTTGATAAAAAATTCATGGTGCAGCGCGGGCATAACTATGCAATTGTTGATGAAGTTGATTCTGTATTGATAGATGAAGCAAGAACACCGCTTATTATTTCAGGCGCGGTTGAATCCAGCGAGCATAAATTCGATGAAATGAACCCAAGGGTTAAAAGGCTTGTTGATGCGCAGAAATCTCTGATAGCAAAAATTACAGGCGAAGCTGAAACAATTATAAATAAAGGCGACGCTGCTTCCAAAGATGAAATTCATGAAGCAGGTGTTGCATTGCTCAGGGCTCACAGGGGTTTCCCAAAGAATAAAAAGCTTATGAAGCTTTTTTCTGAGCCAACCAACAAAACCCTGATGCAGCAGACTGAAATTGAGTTTCTGCGGGATAATGCAAAACGTATGCCTGAAATTGATGATGCGCTGTATTTTGCTATAGATGAAAAAGCGCACTCAATCGATCTTACGGAAAAAGGGCGCGAGTTCTTAACATCTGGAAATGAAGACAAGGATTTCTTTGTATTGCCTGATATGGGTACAGAAATTGCTCACATTGAAAACGATGATTCGTTAAGCGAAGCTGAAAAAGTAGCAAAAAAGGATGCCCTCGGAGAGCTTTATTCACTCCGCAGCGACAGGATTCATACAGTACAGCAGCTGCTCAGAGCATATTCACTTTATGAAAAGGATGTTGAATATGTTATCCAGGATAATAAGATAATGATTGTCGATGAGTTCACAGGGCGTGTGCTGCCGGGAAGAAGATATTCCGAAGGTCTGCACCAGGCAATAGAAGCCAAGGAAGGCGTTCACGTTGAAAAGGATACTCAGACGCTTGCTACTATTACTCTTCAGAATTACTTCAGGCTGTACAAAAAGCTTGCCGGTATGACAGGTACCGCTGAAACTGAAGCGGGCGAGTTCCTTGATATTTACAAGCTTGATGTTGTTGTGATACCTACGAACAGGGAGTGTATCCGTGATGATATGAATGATGTTGTATATAAGACCAAACGCGAAAAATACAACGCCGTGATAAATGAGATTGAACATATGAAAAAGATCGGCAGGCCGGTGCTTGTAGGTACAACATCAGTCGAAGTATCTGAAACTCTTTCTAGAATGCTGAAGCGCAAGCAGGTTGCGCATGAGGTTCTGAATGCCAAACAGCATCAGCGTGAAGCCTCTATCATTCAGAATGCAGGATTAAAGAGCGCAGTAACAATTGCTACTAACATGGCCGGAAGAGGTACAGATATTAAGCTGGGTCCCGGTGTTGCTGACCTCGGCGGTCTGCATATTATCGGAACGGAACGCCACGAAGCACGCCGTATAGATAGACAGCTGCGCGGACGTGCAGGAAGGCAGGGCGACCCCGGCTCATCAAAATTCTTCCTTTCACTTGAAGATGACCTGATGAGGCTTTTTGGCAGCGAAAGAATTTCCAGGGTTATGGAAAAGATAGGTATTGAAGAAGGCGAAGCTATCGAGCACTCGATGATAACAAGCTCTGTTGAGCGCGCGCAGAAAAAGGTTGAAGAAAATAACTTTGGTATCCGCAAAAGACTGCTGGAGTATGATAACGTTATGAACCAGCAGCGCGAAGTTATTTATGACAGAAGAAGACAGGCTTTGATGGGTGAAAGGGTTAAAGATGAAATTTTTGATATGGCATCTACGTATGTGGAAAAAACAGTAGCTAAATATTTCCCCGAAGGCGATTACGAGGGCTTAAGGGATGAGATTCAGCGTACATTCACCGTTTTGATGGATATTACTCCTGAAGAATTCCAGCGAATTGGTGAAAAGGGAGTAGAAGATTATATAATGAAGCTTGTAAATGAAAATTACAGGCGTAAGGAAGAAAAATACGGAGTTGACCTTATTGCTCAGATTGAACGTTTTGCTGTTCTTACTGTTATTGATGAAAAATGGAAAGAACACTTACGTGAAATGGATGACCTTAAAGAAGGTATCAATTTCCGCGCATACGGTCAGAAAGACCCGCTGATTGAATACAAGAAGGACGGGTTCGGATTGTTTGTTCAGATGCTTGAAGATATAAGCAAGGATGTAATTAATTTTGTGTTCAAGTTCACAACACAGGAGCAAAAAGTTGAAGCGCCTGTACAAAGGCAGCGTATGCCGCAAAGAATGACCACAATTAAGCAGAGTGCTGAAGGTGTGGGTATGAAAATGACACCTGAGCAGTCAGATAATATGCAGGGCCAGCCTAATGAAACCAAGAAGATTCCGATTAAAGTTGGACCCAAAGTAGGCAGAAACGACCCTTGTCCCTGCGGCAGCGGCAAGAAATACAAAAATTGCCACGGCAAAGAAGCATAGAAATTTTTTATCTTTTTTAGTAAGTTTCGCCCCCATTGTTTGTCTTATGACTAACAACATATAAAGAATATTGTTTTTGACTAGCCCCGCCTTTCAAGGCTGGGATTTTATCGCCCCAAAAACATGGACTTTCATGGCTTACTGTTCGAAATACAGGAAGATGTCCCGATTGTTCAATGAAAATTATTTTCCGTCTCCGCAGAATCCCTGATTTAATATTTCTTAAAAAGGTTACTTCTAATAAAAATATTCAAAAAAATTTTTCTGTTTTTCCGTAACAATAACTCTAAAAAATATATTTCAGGAACTTGTAAGTATAAATTTTTATTATAATTTATATAGCCTGCAAAAAATTTCAATACATAACTCTTAAACACATAAATAAATTTTTTTAAATATTCAGATTAAAGGAGGTAGTATGCCTGAATGGAGACCAAACAGAACTGAATTTTACGAAACAGCAGTATCAATGGGTTTTTATGGCAGAGAAGATGCCGGTTTGACCGGAAAAAAAGATAATGTAAGAAAATTCTGGGAAGATATTTTTATTAAGCTTGCTGTAAGACCCATTATTGAAAGTAAAATTTCTGAAAACAGAAAATTAAGGATACTTGATCTTGGAGCCGGAAGCGGAGAAGGGCTGGAGCTGTTAACACACATCCCTCCTTCGAACCCTGCGAAAAATGTTAAAAGTGATTTTATATTAAAGCAGTCTGATATTGAAATGTACAAAGGTATCGATATAAGTCCATCTATGATAGCTCAGGGCAGATCAAATTACAGGGAATACGGAAATGTTTCATTTGATCACGGTAACCTTGAAGATGGATTGATGCCGCAGGTATTAAGAGAAAAACCTTATGATCTGTATTTTTCAACTTACGGCTCACTTTCACATTTACATCCCCAATCTCTCGAAAAATTGCTGGGTCAGATTTTCAGGCACAGTAAATCTGGGTCGGTTTTGTTTTTTGATATACATGGAAAATATTCACCTGCATGGCCAAAATACTGGGGTGAAAAAAAGACTATGCTTCCCTACACAATGGCCTATCTGGTACCCGGTGATAAACGAAAAGAAGAAAATGTTGAATGGTTCAATTTATGTTACTGGGATATAAATGATTTAAGAACATTACTGAATAAAGCCGCATCATCAGCAGGGGCCGAACTTAATTTTAGCTTTATGCTTGATAGAAGCATTTTTATCAGCCGTCATATAGATACTGGTTTAATGAGCACAAAACCAATGCCTATCCGTTACCAGGTAAGCAGGCTGCTTGATCATGGTTACCGCGGCGAAGTTGAACATTTGATTCTGGATTTGAAACATCTGGAAAAATTTAAAAACCTTAACCCGCCAGCCTGGGAAAGAATTACTGATTATCAGAAAAAATGGAATAAAATCATTTACCTGCTTGAAGCTTTAATGAACAGTGAAGATAAGAAAGTTCAGGATTTTATTGAAAATACCAATATTGATCTGATGAGCGATGAATTAAAATTTATAACCTGGCTCTACCGAAATGTTGACCGCTTTCCCGTAGTTGATTTCTGGGCAAGTGTAATTGGTCCCCAGATTGCGGTTATATTAAGGAATATAGAAATGTCTTATACTGAAGGTGTAGGCTGCGGTCATGGCATTCTTTGCGGTGTGGAAATATTAAAATAGTAACTCTTCAGATCCCGTCCTGTTCTTTCCCGGGGAGACTTACGGATAAACCTGACGGTTATATATGTCAGGTCTGTCCGAAGGACTATACATGCTCGATACAATTCACCGCTTCGTCTCTGCATTATAACATCTCCCCCTGAAAGGGGGAGGAGATACAGAGGGGGTCAATGAGAAATAGTCCCTGGTTTCCGGCTGTTGTCAATCTTTAATGGCTGCATTAACATTTGTTCTGCAGCAATTCCTGCTCCCGGCTTCTATTAACCAATACATTTTATTATTCCATCCTGTTTATCCGCTTCCGTCAGGTTCTCTACGAAGGAATCCTTAGCACAGATTTGACGGTCTTTGATACATCATCACAAACTTTTTTAACCTTATTTGCATTTATTCTTTCCTCACTTACAGTTAAATTCTCTTTATGCTTCCGTTTGAATATATATTACTTGTGCTTTCAGTTCTTATACTGATAAGCATATCATTAACCAAAATATCTGAAAATCTTGGACTTCCTGCGCTAATTTTGTTCCTTGTGGTTGGAATGCTCGCAGGTTCTGACGGTCCCGGAAAGATACATTTTGATAATGTTTATATTGCGCAATATGTAGGCATAATTGCGCTGATATTTATATTGTTTTCAGGCGGACTCGAAACAAAATGGAAAGATGTTAAACCGGTTTTATATCCTGCAGCAATACTTTCAACTCTTGGTGTATTTTTAACAGCAGTGCTGATGGGATTATTTATTCATTACATAATAGGGCTTAATCTGACTGAAAGCCTTTTGATTGGCGCAATAATTTCATCAACAGATGCCGCAGCAGTTTTTTCAGTTCTCAGGGCAAAAGGCACTTTCCTTAAAGGGAAACTTAAACCATTGCTTGAGCTTGAGTCAGGTAGTAATGACCCTGCTGCAATTTTACTTACTGTAATGCTTATTCAGTTAATCAAACAGGGTGATGTAACATTTTTCGGAATAATTTCATTTCTTTTTCTCCAGATAGTCCTCGGGTCTCTTATTGGCTATGGAGGCGGTAAGATTCTTGCTGCATCATTTAATAAATTCAAATTTTCATATCCAAGCCTTTACCCTGTTTATTCAATTGCATCGGCAGTATTTATTTATGCATCAGCGGCTGCAATTGGCTCAAGCGGAATAATTGCAGTATATATTGCTGCTTTGGTTGTGGGGAATTCAGAATTTATTCAGAAAAAATCAATCATCCGTTTTTTTGATGGTCTAGCCCTGCTTGGGCAGATAGTAATGTTCTTAACTCTTGGTTTGCTTGTGTTCCCGTCTCAGCTATATAATGTAATAGGAATCGGGCTGCTTCTTTCTGCTGTGCTGATATTCTTTGCAAGACCTTTAAGCGTGTTTATTGCCCTGATTTTTCATAAATTCAGCATAAACGAAAAACTTTTCATATCGTGGGTAGGATTAAGGGGGGCAGTACCTGTTATTCTTGCAACATTTCCGCTTGCTGCAGGACTAGAAATAGGACCCTATATTTTTAACCTGATATTTTTTATCACAATAACATCAGCGCTGGTACAGGGATGGTCAATTCCGCTTGCAGCTAAATTATTAAAGGTAAAAGGGAAATCTGAGATCTATTCAAAGCTGCCGATTGAAATGACAGACAGTGTTAAAACTAATAACGAATTGCTGGATCTTATCATACCGCCGAATTCTGCAGTTGCGGGCAGGTCGCTGGCAGAGCTGAACCTTCCGCCTGAAAGCCTGATAACAGTAATTTACAGGGATAACGACTACATAGTGCCAAGCGGCGGCTCTGTACTCGAAGAAGGCGATACGATACTGGTGCTTGTAAATAAAGATAATATCGAAGCTGTTAAAAAAGTATTTACACGTCTAAAAAGCACAGATAAAGTGATCGATCCCGCAAAAAGAACACTGAATATTAAAAAGATTTAAGATAATATTTAAAATTTTATGATAAATTGTGAATGGGGAGTAGAAGGTGTCAGGAAATATTCTCCCGGTTCAGAGATAACTATAATAATTGATGTGCTTTCATTTTCTACATGTGTTGACGTTGCTTTGAGCCGTAATGCATTAGTATATCCTTATAAATATAAAGATGAATCTGCTATTGAATATGCTAAAGATAATAATGCTGTATTAGCTTCATTTATACGGAGCAAAGAAGAATTATCTTTATCTCCGCAATCATTAATGAACATAAAAGAAGGCACAAAAATCATATTACCATCACCTAATGGATCAGAATTATCTCTTAACACTTCAAATATTACCATAACAGCCTGTTTAAGGAATTATAAAATAGTCGCAGAATATGTAAATTCAATTAGCGGAAATATTGCAGTAATTCCCGCAGGAGAGAGATGGCAAAACGGTTCAATCAGATTTGCTATAGAAGATTATTTGGGAGCAGGAGCTTTGATATCTGTATTAAATGGTGAACTCTCTGCTGAATCATTTGCCGCAAAAAAATATTTTGAAGCTTTTGAATCCGAATTGAAGGATGTTATTATTAATAGTTATTCCGGTAAAGAATTAATTGAAAAAGGATTTTCTGAAGATCTAGAAATAGCATTGGATATGTTCTCTGGAAACTCAATCCCCGTTTTGAAAGAAAAATGTTTTGTGAATTCCGTAAATATTACTATATAATGAAATCCTGAATTGTACAAAAGCCCGGTTATTTCATGTTCGTAACCACGACCTGAAGGTCATGACAACACATGCTTTGTCTCTGCTTAGTATCATCTCCCCCTGAAAAGGGGAGATACAGAGGGGGTCAATAAGAAATAGTTCCTGGTTTCCCGGCCGTTTCAATCTTTAATGGCATCATTAACATTTGTCCAGCAGCAATTCCTGCTCCCTGCTTCAACTAACAAAATCATAATATTATTCCATAATATTTATTCACTCCCGTCAGGTCCTCTCCGAAGGAGTCCTTTGGACAGACCTGACGGTTATATGTGTCAGTTCATAGGAACTGACACAAGCATTATTCTATTTTTAACCATCCGGGGCTAAAGCCCGTTTATACCTTATTCTTAACCACGACCTGAAGGTCGTGGCAACACATGCTTCGTCTCTGCTTTGTATCATCTCCCCCTGAAAGGGGGAGATATAGAGGAGGTCAATTTTAAATAATGCCGGTGTAGCCCCCGTTTAGAAACAATCAAAAATTTTTAATTTCCCCATCCTATTTCAACTATCAATAAAAATCCCTAACTTTGCAGAATTATAATTTTTACATTTAAAATATGAAACGAAGAGATATGCTGTTAAAAACGCTTGCAGCGGGAGCGCTTTTAACAATCCCTAAACCTTTGCAGTTATTTGCAAACGAAAAGAAAAATGCTGTTTTAACAGAAGTTTCCGGAACCGGCAACCCGCTTAGGTTTCCACCCGTTTTTACAAACGGCGGGAATATGACGCTTGCTGAAACTACCGAACAGGTATGGCCCGGGCAGGATACACAGATAATTACAATTAACGGTTCATATCCGGGTCCAAGCGTAATTATTGATAAAGGGCAGACATTTACAGCAAATGTAATTAATAATTTAAACGAGGTAATTACAACTCACTGGCACGGAGTCAGCACACCTGCAAATATGGATGGACATCCCCGCGATGCAGTTGCACCCGGGAGCTCAAAAGTTTATACATTTCCAGTTTTGAACAGGGGAGGCACATATTTCTACCATGCACATGCAGATATGCTTACTGCCAAACAGGTTTACCGCGGCTTTGCCGGATTTTTTATAGTCCGCGACCCGGCAGAAAACTACAACCTGCCATCTGGCGCTTATGATGTGCCGCTTTGCATTCAGGATAGACGTATAGCTGATATACCGGGCTTTCCGTACAACCCCGGAAATCCCGAAACTGTTTGGGGTATGCTGGGCGATACAGTTCTTGTGAACGGAACACCTGATGCATATTTTGAAGTCAGCAAAACATTATACCGCTTCAGGCTGCTTAACGGTTCGAATGCGCGTGTTTATAAAATTGCATTTTCTGATAACCGTTCATTTCACATAATAGCTACTGACGGCGGCTTAAAGGATAATCCGGTTCAGGCAACTGAGTTTATGCTTTCGCCGGGTGAAAGAGTTGAAATCCTGGTAAGCTTTGCCGCAGATAATATCAGCTCTAATGTTACTTTAAGATCGCTTGCATTCACACACGGCGGTACGCTGCCTTATAAGCAGGGGATTGCACTGGATATTATTAGGTTTGATATTACTAATAATAACTCCTCCGGCGGAGTTGTACCGGCAGCGTTTAATCCTATCACATATTATAATCAAAGTGAAGTTGTTGAAACAAGAATATTCACATTAACGATGAGCGGTTCGCATCCAATGCATAAAATAAACGGCTTAACTTTTGATATCAACCGGATAGACTGGTCAACTAGGCTGCACTCGCTTGAAAAATGGACTATCAGGAATCTTACGGCAGATTTCCACCCGATGCACACTCATGAAGCGCAGTGGCAGGTACTTGCGCGTAACGGAAACACCAACCTGCCGCCAAATGATAAAGGATGGAAAGATACAGTAATGCTGTATCCCGGTGAAACTGTTGAAGTGCTTGTGAAATTCACGGAGTATAAAGGTTTATATTTATTCCATTGCCACAATCTTGAACATGAAGATGACGGAATGATGCTGAATTTTGAAATTATCGATCCGATAGGAATACAGCAGTTAGGCACTGAAGTACCGGTGAAGTTTGAGCTGTACCAGAATTATCCAAACCCGTTCAACCCGGCAACAAAAATAAAATTTGATATATCAAAACGTATCGAAGAAGAAACATCGCTCAGAATTTACGATATCCGCGGCAGGCAGGTTGCGGAGTTATTTAACGGCAGACTGAATCCGGGTACATTTGAAGCAGAGTGGAACCCGAAATTCATGCCCAGCGGCACATACTTTGCAAGATTAACTGCCGGCAGCTTCAGCAAGACAATTAAACTTGTTTTAGCAAAGTAATATTTATTTGATGATAATCTTAAATACCGCCGTAGCTGCGACAAATTGTTCTTTGACGATATTTGATACAACGATCATCAGCTGCAAGATTCGGGTTAGGTAGTTGTGATTTGCTTTCAAATTGTTCTTTGACGATATTTGATACAACAACGGCAACGCAGAACATTGACGGATCATTGTTGTGATTTGCTTTCAAATTGTTCTTTGACGATATTTGATACAACGCACTTTTTGAAGTTATCCATATTGTTAACGTTGTGATTTGCTTTCAAATTGTTCTTTGACGATATTTGATACAACACCAATTACAACAGATATTATCGAACATAGGTTGTGATTTGCTTTCAAATTGTTCTTTGACGATATTTGATACAACTGAAGCTTCGGTATCATTTACATTAAATGAGTTGTGATTTGCTTTCAAATTGTTCTTTGACGATATTTGATACAACGTTCGACAACAGACCCGGCGTAAGTAATCGGTTGTGATTTGCTTTCAAATTGTTCTTTGACGATATTTGATACAACGCAAATTGAAACACGCATGGCGACGGATCCGTTGTGATTTGCTTTCAAATTGTTCTTTGACGATATTTGATACAACCGTTGACCCGAAATGTAAGAATGTGATATAGTTGTGATTTGCTTTCAAATTGTTCTTTGACGATATTTGATACAACGCTGTTTCAAGTGTCATTTTGCCTCCCTTAGTTGTGATTTGCTTTCAAATTGTTCTTTGACGATATTTGATACAACGTATAGCAAATAGTTCTAACGTAGGCACAAGTTGTGATTTGCTTTCAAATTGTTCTTTGACGATATTTGATACAACGTTCTATGAAGTTAGAAATAGAGTTTTTACGTTGTGATTTGCTTTCAAATTGTTCTTTGACGATATTTGATACAACCTCTAATAATTTCGTTAAGTAATTTCGTGCGTTGTGATTTGCTTTCAAATTGTTCTTTGACGATATTTGATACAACTGATAGCGACTATCCACAGAGCAGGTTACAGTTGTGATTTGCTTTCAAATTGTTCTTTGACGATATTTGATACAACTAGGCACGTTATACACAATGAAACGTTAAGGTTGTGATTTGCTTTCAAATTGTTCTTTGACGATATTTGATACAACAATCACAAAAGCCTCTACAAACGGACTTAAGTTGTGATTTGCTTTCAAATTGTTCTTTGACGATATTTGATACAACTAAAGGAATGGGTATAGTAGTTGATTAAGGGTTGTGATTTGCTTTCAAATTGTTCTTTGACGATATTTGATACAACCTGCGGGTATAATGACTATGCAAGACGTAAGTTGTGATTTGCTTTCAAATTGTTCTTTGACGATATTTGATACAACTTGTTTTATTGCCACTTGTTTGGGTTTTCTGTTGTGATTTGCTTTCAAATTGTTCTTTGACGATATTTGATACAACTCGTAGTTACGAATTAGCCAGTGGCACTGTGTTGTGATTTGCTTTCAAATTGTTCTTTGACGATATTTGATACAACCTGCGGTTGCTGTTATGTTACCCGGTAGCAGTTGTGATTTGCTTTCAAATTGTTCTTTGACGATATTTGATACAACTGATTTCGTCTATCGTCTTTAAAAATAACATACTTACAGCAATTTTATGTTTTAAAAAATCGTCATAGAATTTAACCGTATGCTTACACAGGTACGGTTTTTATTTCTGAATTAATAAAATAGTTAAAAGAGTTCTAGCTGCTGCAGCGGGGGTTTTACTTCTTCCTTTTTTCTGCCGTAAAATATCTCTATTTCGCCAAACTGCTGGTCTGTTATTCTTAATATACCCACATGACCCTTTGGCGGTAAAACAGATTTTACCCGCTTTACATGAACATCGCTGTTTTCACGGCTCATACAATGCCTTACATATATAGAAAACTGGAACATATCGAAGCCATCTTTAATTATTGCTTTTCTGAAATTAGTGTAGTTTTTCCTGTCTTTTTTTGTATCTGTCGGCAGGTCAAAGAATACAAGTACCCACATAATTCTGTATTCGTCTAATTTTATCATTATATCAGTTCAGGATATAAGATCTTTTTTAATTTGCCTTCAAAACATTTTGCAAGTGATGATGTTGTTCTCTGCATTCCAATCATTAACGGACTTCTTTCGTTATCTATTGTAATATCCATAGCAGCTATATCAAGCATTTGTTTTTTTGTAACCGTATTTACATCTGCTTCTTCTGTTCCTAAACCTGTTAATTCACAAACTAATTTATCTACATACGGTCTGTACGGCTCCATAATATCATCTGCAAGGCAGTAGGCATTATATTTATTCCTGTGATGTATGCCAAGTGTTGGCAGTAAACCGCTTCCGGCTAAAGCCCTTGCTGTTATTGCCCTTAATATTGCATAACCGTAGTTTAACAGGTTATTGGGCGGCGGTCCCGTTCTTGACCTGTAGAAATCAATATTTTCACTGAACAGCGCTTTCCAGTAATATGCCGCTGCAGTTGCTTCATGACCGCCCTGGTCGCCTGATCTGACTTCTGAAGCCCAGTTTAACATATTGCCTGTTTCTTTGCCCGCCATATTAAGCAAACCTGCCTGGTTTAAGATTTTTGCTTTCACCGTCTGCTGCCAAAGCTGTTTCTTTAAAGGCAGGGTTGCATCAATCTGCGCTCTGAATTTTTCTGATTGAGTTGAATTTGCATCAAGGTTTAAAAACATTCCTGAAGGGTGATGAGTTTTATTGCAGATTATTAATGCTGCATTATTTTCTAACAAGCTGCTTATAAGATATTGGGAAATTGTTACTCCGTAATGATCTATTATTATAACCCCGATATCTTCTATCGGTATAGTCTTATTGAAATCTTTCCTGTTTTCGTATCTCAGATCATTATCTTCATAAACAACAAAATTAATTTCAAGCTGCTCAGGTCTGAAATCTATTACCAACTGCTCTTTTTTACAGCTTAAATATGCAGGTGAGCCGAAATATAAAGTTTTTTTAATCATTGTGTTTAATGATTTTACCCGTTGTAGTCACTAATACCTTTATTGCTTTTATTGTATTTGCTCTACATTGGATAAGAGAAAGATTTCTATCTTTCTTAAAATCTATACGTGATATATTATGTTTAGCAAGAAATATCTGCCCAGCTACATCAAATTTTAATACTCTAAATAAATTATCAGAAAGTAAAGAATTATTGTTCCAATTTATTTCGTCCGGATGATCTTTGTAAATAATTACTAAATCAGAATGTGTAAGTGCTAACAATAACTTATATTCTTTAATGCTTTTCTTTATGATTGATTCTTTATTTACTTTCCTTTGGGCAGCTTCAAAAAATGAAATCGTTTCATAAATTCTTTTACCTTTTTCGTTCTCATATATTGTTATATAGTAATTATTACCTGATGATACAAATAAACCAGGATTTTCATCAGGACGTAATTGTATCATATTTTCAGCTGGATCTATCATTCTAACTGTTTTTATACGAATTTTTTTAGCTTTATCTTTACTGTAAATATATAAATCCTTTTTAACAGCTTCTTTTATTTTTGTTTCACCTCCATTTGTTTCAATATGTGTTAAAACAATTTCTCTGATAGCTTTATCAACAATTTTATTGACCTGTTTAATGCTAGTAATATCAGAAATTTTCTTCCTAACAACAAAAACATTTTCCTTAGTTTCAGGGTGTTTTATTCTGCCATAAAATGTTTCTTCATGCAGAGTGCCTCTTACTGAAATTGTATCCTGTATAGTGTGTTTCTTTGAATGGACATATTTATTATTTTTCTTTGATAAAAGTCTCTTTTTATTTCTGTAAGAGACCAGAATGCTATTAATTTTATCTTCAGCTTCAACTGGAAATCCATCATACGGCATAGGAAAATGTTCAGCCCGGAGTTTTCCTGTATAATCAAATTTGCTTGAAGCGCTTAAGAGTTTTAAATTATTTTCATTTGTATTTGCAATAACAAGAGCGTCTATTGCATGATGGCGATGGTCATCTCGGCTTTTCTCGTTTGTACCGTCAGGATTCAAAATTATGTTTAATTCCCATAATCTTCTTAATACACTGGTTGCCTGTCCGTTAGTTACAAAAACATCTCTGCAAACTGTTTTTAATTTTTTCCTTGCTTCCCTTGCAATATATGCATTGTTTGTTAATTGACTGTTTAAAAAACCATCAGGGACATTTTCCATTAGAAAACGTTCCTGCTTACTATCCTTGAAATATTTTACCCTTTCTATGAATTCCCTCAATTTATCAGGTCTGTGTTTGAACCACAATGATTTCAGTTCATTGCCTGCTTCGGCATTAAATTCCCTCTCGCATAAAGTTTTGTTCATAAAAGAATCATCCATACACTTACTGTAAGGTATTATGTGTTCAATTTCAATATCCGGACTAAAGAGTCTTTCAAGGCTGATAACTTTGCCTGTGTATGGTGAAATTCTTCCGCATTCAAGATAAAGTCTGTATTTCTCATTGTCGCTCATTTTTACATTTGCAGCAAATTTTCTGAATTCCTCGGGGTCAATTTTATCGTTAATTTTTTCAAGATCTGTGTTACAGTATTCAAGTTCAAGCCACAATTCAAATTTCAGAATATCTGTTTTAGTGACACGACTCATATTTAATTTATCTTTTAAAAAATCTGTATATGAATCCCTGCGTTTCCTGGTTTCGCTCATGCTGTAGCGCATTTGCTCACGTACATTTTTAGGTTTTTTAAGTTCTCTTGCAAGCTCAACTCTTATTTTGTGGGGTTTCCCGTGTTCTGCAATTATTGCATTTACAAGTCTGTATGTCTCACTTAAAGCCTGCTGTACTAATGGATTTCTTAATTCATCTCCCTTATTTCTTTTAATTTTGTCATCAAGCTCTCTTGCTTTACTGTCAGTTTCTTGATCAAAAGAATGGTGATAGCCTGCCAACTCACAAGCTTTTGTATAGTCATGCCCTTGTTTCATAAAAGGTAAAATTTTATTAATTGCTTTAACGCTGATATTGGAATAATCGGGTTCAAGTTCAACATTTGTATATTTTTCAGCTTGTTCATCGTTTAAATTTAATTTCTCTTTTGCATATATTAATAACCTATCCTCATCTGTATAAAAAAACAAAGTGTGCCATAATTTGTATTTTTCATTTTCATCTAAACTAAGAAAATAATCTTTCCCTACAGCATCGATTAGTTTACTGTTAGTTGTATTACCTTTAATTTTATCAGGCATTTCATTAAAAACCGTTTGTTTACCTTTTGGCATTCCAAGTTCGTTTTTAATTTCAGCCTGCGAAATATCTTTTTTTATACTTAAATAGTCGCTTAATTTATTTTTTTCTTTAATTGTTAAAAAATCTCTATATCTGTTATTGCAGGTAACTCTTATGTTGCTTAATGTCTGCCAAATTCTGAATTCCTGAAAGGAAAAAGAGCTTCTGGGGGCAACTCTTTTATTCTGTTCAAACCTGCACTTACCAATCAAATGTTTCTGTGATTTTAATGGTCGTTGATAATAAATACAGTTGTCTTTTATTAACTTTTTGTTTTCATCTGTTAGGATATCAGGATAGAATTCTTTTTGTTTGTTCCAGATTGCATCAAATTCATCATTATATAGTTTTCTGTAAACAAATCTTTCCCGGATTTTTTCAACTGGTTCAAATGGATTATGCCAATTCTCTATAGATCTATTTTGTTCAAATAGTGAATAGAAATATTCACCCAGTGTTCTGAATCCGCTTTCTTCCACCTGTTTAGTTAATTCACTCATTTGCAGCTTAATACCCTTTTCTTCTTTTTTTGCGTCCTCAGTTTTATTCTGTTTTTTATTACTTTTAAAACCTCGTCTTTGATTTAATAGTAAAAAGATTCTTCCAATTTCCTGAAGTGAAATTTTTCCATCTAGTGCAGTTTTCCTAAGTTTATACAGTTCAGGTGCAGTTATTTTGATGATCATTTCTTCTGTTGGCATCATACCTAAATCAAGCAGGTATTTTTTAAGCTGTTTTCTTCTTAGTTTATAGCGGTCATATAATCTTCTTGCGCCTCTGGCTGTTCTCCTTGCGCTGTTTTTTGATATTTCTTTTCCTTTAGTATCTAAATTCACTCCTTCAGGGAATATTCTGACACCAATATCAGTAATTTCTTTTCCATCTTTCATTAAACACCAACCAATTGAGTTAGTGCCGATATCTAAACCTAATGTTGTACTCATAATAAGAATATATTTGATTTTTAAAAAAGTTTAATTATCTTTGCATTGAAAGCTTATCACAATAAAGATGATTCTACAGGCGTTAAGCCTTGCCCCCAGTTTATTCTAGGGGCATTTTTTTAATAAAAAAAGGCTAACGCTTTAGCGTAAGTACTAAATGTTAACCCGCAGTCATTTATTTCCCTTAAAATTGTAAAATTAAATATTTATATCAAGTCAACTCCAAATTTTGAGTAATATTACTTAATGTTTCGCCCCTAAAGGGGCTTTTTGTCGGGAGAGTTTGCTGCCCCCGCCATATATGGCGGGGTTATAAACATTTTACCCCTAACGGGGTTTATAAACAAAAGCATAAAACTTTATTTCTTTGCGCCTTGGCGTTCTTCGCGGTATGAAGCTTTTGATTTTAACATATGACCCTTTAATGCTATGGCAGTCAAGCGGGGTTAAAATATTTCTCTGTCTGACTTTCGCTGTGTGAAAGTTGTCTCCGTTGCTCTATTTTTATATGTTTTTAATATTCAATTTGCAATTTGATATCTGTAATCTGTAACCCCGGCGCTTCTTGCCGGTCCCGCATTTGGCGGGATGCAATTTGCAGCTTCACCACAGCAGACCGCCGTCAACACTTAGTGTTATTCCGGTTATAAATGAAGCTTCAGGTGATGCAAGGAAAAGGTAAGCATTTGCAATATCTTCAGGCTTGCCGAGTCTTTGCACGGGCGTGCGGCTGATAATTTCGTTCAGTATTTTTTCAGGCACAGTTTTAAGCATACCCGTTTCTATGAATCCCGGTGCAACAGCATTTACGGTAATACCTTTTCTGCCCAGCTCCCTTGCCCATACCTTGGTCATACCAATAACCCCGCTTTTTGAAGCAGCATAGTTGGTCTGCCCGTAATTGCCGTACAGACCCACAATTGATGATGTGTTTATTATCCTGCCGTAACTGTTTGATGCCATTGCCTGCGAGGCGTATTTTGTCATATTAAACACGCCTTTCAGATTTATATCCAGCACTTTCATGAACTGCTCATCGCTCATTTTATTCAGTGATGCATCAGAAGTAATTCCGGCATTGTTGATCAGGATATCAAGCCTGCCGGTGTGTTTCCCTGCTTCATTTATACAGAAGAACGCGGAGGATTTATCGGAAACATCAGTCTTATAATACCGGCAGTTACTGCCCAGCTCTTCGGCTGAATTTTTTCCTGAAACTTCATCGTTATCTGCTATTATAACGTATGCTCCTTCTTTGATGAACAGCTTGGCTGTTTCAAATCCAATACCTTTTGCTCCCCCGGTTATTATTGCTGTGTTATCCTTCAGTTTCATATATTAGTTATTAATTTTTATTGAAATATATCTTGTAAAATTTTGTAACAAAGGGAACTTGAAAGCTTTAAATTATATTGTTTATTGGTAGTTACTTCCTTCTGCTGAATATAAACCATTTATTTACTCATTATAATTGCGTATTTTTGATATAATTTACAGAAATAATTTTGAAAAGAACAGTATTATTTATTGCGGTACCTTTGTTATTGGTTGTAATCCTTGGCTTGATATTTGTACCAAAATTCCTTGGCGGAGAAAAAACAGCATCCGATAAAAAACAAAATCCAAACCAGCAGAATCAGCAGATAACAGTTGACGGGTTTATAATAAAATCTGCTGTACTTGAAAATGATATAAAAGCTATCGGCAATGTAAAAGCAAACGAAGAGGCTGAAATACGAAGCGAAGTATCGCGAAAAATACGCGGTATCTATTTTAAGGAAGGCGCTTTTGTTGGCAGGGGAAGAACACTCTTCAGGCTTGATTCCGACGACCTTACTGCAAAGCTGCGAAGGCAGGAAGTTGATGAAAGGCTTGCTATCACAAAGCTGGAAAGAGAAAAACAGCTTCTTGAAAAGGGGCTGACTTCACAGGCAGAGTATGATGTGCTTGAAACCACCCTCGAACAGATTCGCGCAGATATAAACATCACAAGAATTGATATTTCCAAAACATATGTTCGCGCCCCCTTTTCGGGCATTATAGGATTAAGGAATGTAAGCAATGGTGCTTATGTAACTCCTCAGACTGTACTTACCACTATGCAGGATGTAAGCCGTGTTAAGATAGATTTTTCCATTCCCGAAAAATATATTTACCTTTTTAATAAAGGTCAGAAAATAAAATTCAGGGTTGAAGGCATTCAGGAAGAGTTTGAAGCTGAAGTATATGCATCTGAACCGAAGGTTGAAAATAATACAAGATCGCTTGTGCTGAGGGCGGTAACAAACAATCCGGGCAAAAAGCTTCTGCCCGGTACATTTGCCAATGTAACATTTCTTATAAGCGAAAATAAAGATGCTATGATGATACCCACAGAAGCGTTGATCCCTAAGCTTAAAGGACAGAGCGTATATGTTGTAAGAGAAGGAAAAGCAGTTCTTACTGATATTGAAATTGGCGAACGGACAGAATCTATGATCCAGCTTATTTCTGAAAATATTAAACCCGGTGATACAATAGTAACAACAAACATTTTAAGGATCAGGGATAAAATGCCTGTGAAAGTAGGGAATGTAAATTAGATATGAGCTTAAGCGCAACATCCATCCGCAGGCCGGTTCTTTCTATAGTTTTTTCACTGATAATTATTATTTTTGGTGTTGTAGCTTTTACGTTTCTTGAAGTGCGCGAATATCCAAGTGTTGACCCGCCGATTGTTACAGTATCCACCAACTATCCCGGAGCGAATTCAGAAGTCATTGAGACACAGATAACCGAACCCCTTGAAGAATCACTAAACGGTATTGATGGTATTAAAAGCTTAACATCACAGAGCCGCGAAGGACAAAGCCAGATAACAATTGAATTTTCGCTTGAGCGGAATCTGGAAGATGCATCTAATGACGTAAGAGACAGGGTTTCCAGAGCGCTCAGGAATCTGCCTGCTGATGTTGAACCGCCGGTTGTCCAGAAATCTGATGCTGATGATACACCCATAATTTTTATGTATGTGCAGAGCAATACAAAAGATATACTTGCTGTAAATGCTTTTGCAACAAATGTTATAAAAGAAAGAATACAGACAATTCCAGGGGTAAGTTATGTAAGGATATTCGGCGAGCGCCGTTATGCAATGAGGATGTGGCTTGACCCTGAAAAGCTTGCTGCATACAAGCTTACAGCGCTTGATGTGCGCACTGCCCTGGAAAAGGAAAATGTTGAGCTTCCTTCAGGCAGAATTGAGGGAGATAAAACCGAGCTTACTATAAGAACTCTTGGGAGGCTGAAAAATGCTGAGGAATTTAATAACCTTATTATCAGGGAAGCTAATGGTAATGTTATCAGGTTTAAAGATGTTGGTTATGCAGTGCTTGGAGCTGAAAATGAAAGGCAGTCTTTAAAACGCGACGGATTGCTTGGTGTGGGCGTTGCTGTTACAATGCAGCCCGGCGGAAATGCGATTGAAATTTCAGATGAGTTTCTGAAAAGATATGAACAGCTTAAGAAAGAAATTCCGCCTGACTATAACATAGAAATTGGTTTCGATTTTTCAGAATATATAAGGACAACTATCACTGAAGTTGAAGAAACAATTTTTATTGCTTTCGGCCTGGTTATACTTATAATTTTCCTTTTCCTGCGCGACTGGCGCTCAACCATAATTCCTATTGTTGCTATCCCCACATCTATCATTTCCGCATTTTTCATTATGTATATTATGGGATTCTCTATCAACGTGCTTACGCTGGTTGGTATGATACTTGCTATAGGCCTTGTTGTTGATGATGCTATTGTTGTTCTTGAAAATATTTATTCGAAGATCGAAGACGGAATGAATCCCTTTGAAGCAGCATTTAAAGGTTCAAAGGAAATATATTTTGCCGTAATATCTATTACTATTGCTTTGGTAGCTGTGTTCCTGCCTATTATGTTCATAGAAGGAACAACAGGCAAGCTGTTCAGGGAGTTTGCTGTAGTTATCGGCGGTTCGGTAATGGTTTCAGCTTTTGTAGCGCTTACTCTTACACCTATGATGAGCTCCAGGCTGCTTAAAGCTCACAGCAAGCATAACTGGTTCTACAATGCAACAGAGCCGTTCTTTGTAAAAATGATAGATACATACAGGCGGATGCTGACTGCATTTATGAAAATTAGGTGGGCAGCATTTATTATCATAGCAATTGTGGGGATACTTATCTACTTTACCGGCGCTTCGTTAAAGAGTGAGCTTGCACCGCTTGAAGACCGCTCGAATATCAGGATACAGGCTACCGCGCCTGAAGGCGCAACATTTGAATATATGCAGAAGTATATGGATGACCTTTCTGAGCTTGTTATTTCTTCAACACCTGAGATCCAGACACCTATTACAAATGTTGGTTTCGGCGGACAGACCAATAACGGTTTTATGAACATGTATTTGGTTCCGCCTGATAAACGCGAACGCACGCAGCAGCAGATATATGATAAGCTGGCAAAAGATATCAATATTATTACTGGCATAAGGGCTTTTCCTTCACAGCCGCCAACTATCGGCTCGCGTTTTGGCGGACAGCCGGTACAGTTCGTTCTGCAGGCTCCGGAGTTTGACCAGCTTGCTGAGGTTCTTCCTAAATTTCTTGATGAAGCCAAAAAGCAGCCTGAGCTGCAGTTTGTGGATGCTAATTTAAAAATAAACAAACCCGAAATAAATTTATCTATCGACCGCCAGAAAGCATCTGACCTGGGAGTCTCCTTCAGTGATGTTGCTTCAACACTGCAGATAGCTTTCGGAAGCCAGCGCTTCGGGTATTTCATCAAAGAAGGCAAGCAGTACCAGATACTTGGACAGGTTACAAGGGATAAACGCGACAATCCCTATGACCTTAAATATCTTTTTGTAAGGAACAAGAACGGCGAACTGATACAGCTTGATAACCTTGTTAACCTGACTGAACAGGCTGCGCCGACAACACGATTCAGGTATAACAGGTATTCATCAGCTACAATAACTGCGGGACTTTCGCCCGGCTATACACTAGGCGATGGCATTGCAGCTATGCGCAGGGTAGCTGCAGAAGTTATGCCAGAAAACTTCAATACAGCCCTTGCCGGGCAGTCAAAGGATTTTGAGGATAGCGCATCTAGCCTGCTGTTCACATTCGTATTTGCGCTGGTAATAATTTACCTGGTGCTTGCTGCGCAGTTTGAAAGCTTCATCGACCCGTTCATAATACTGCTTACTGTGCCTCTTGCGCTCTTCGGCGCGCTGCTTTCTTTATGGGTATTCGGTATGACGCTAAACATCTTCAGCCAGATTGGGATAATCATGCTCATAGGGCTTGTTACCAAGAATGCTATTCTGATAGTTGAGTTTGCCAACCAGAAGAAAGAAGAGGGGATGGGGATCATCGAAGCTGTTGATGAAGCAGCCGTGCAGCGCTTCAGGCCCATTATGATGACAAGTATTGCCTCCGCGCTGGGCGCATTGCCTATCGCTATCGGTATAGGCGCCGGCAGCCGTGTTTCGCTTGGTATAGCTATTGTTGGGGGATTGATCTTCTCAACATTCCTTACACTTTTTGTAGTGCCGGCTGTATATACATACTTCTCGCGCCATAAAGCAGCTAACAAAGAGCTTAGAAAGATCGAAGCAAAAGTAAACGCCGAAGACGACCTCGCAGTCCAGAATTAATTTTACATAAGCTCCCCTCTCCCACGGAGTCCTTTGGACCTTTTTTAAGGAGGGGCAGAAATGGTGCTAACCGTTTCGGGGTGGTATCTTTATTTTCAACAACTAGGCGTCATGGCTTTGTTTACTCCTATGTAGCCGCCGCATTTAATCAATACCCTTCTGAATCCTCAGTGATATTTACCTTTCCTCTGAACATATAAAACAGGTAAACAAAATACCCTATCACCAGAACAATACCAATCAGCCACCACACCAGCCCCGTTTGCAGTCCGTAAGCGCCGGCTTTGCTGTTGAATGCATTCAGCGAATACTCTTTATTCAGCGTTGAGTGCAGCAGGTCGGGGAACAATCCAAAAGCAGTTCCTGCAAGCATCCCGAAAATAAACAAGGACGAGCTGATAAATGCTTTGGTATCCTGATTTTTCTTCCGGAAATAAATACAGCCTGCCAAACCTGCTGCTGCGGTTAACGGAAAAACAAATCCCGCTGCATTTATAAAATAATTGTCCCACATCTCAGGTCTTATATAGCTTACGGCTGCAAACATCGCTGCTGAAAGCAGCAGCACGGGCAAACTGCTTTTAGCTGAAATATCCCTGACCCGCTGCTGAAGCTCACCCGTTGTTTTCATAGCAATAAAG